>JADHED010000276.1_pt1 | contig 69460 bp, 62 predicted proteins | sample 8952041 | NCBI WGS metagenome assembly JADHED01 (sample SAMN16124423, study PRJNA663239) | bioreactor sludge metagenome | isolation source: sludge (control) | place: India:Bengaluru | collected 2018-09-08 | reverse complement strand
TGCACGCAGGATACAGCCAAAAAGACAAACAATCAATACCTAATTAGCAAACCCGAAAAAGATGCCAAAAAAAGGCCTCCAGGGGCCTCGTCATCACCCCTGGCGCTCGAAATCGATGAAGCCACGCTCCACATCGGTGGCCACCAGCTTCACGCGCAGCGCGTCGCCCACCCGCAGGCCGGCATGCCCGCCGACCAGCTTGCCCTCGGCCGGTGGCGTCAGGATCCGCACCCAGGTGCCTTCCGGGCCGGCGCCGGTGACCAGGGCGTCGAAACGTTCGCCCAGCCGCCGCTCCAGCAGCAGCGCCGCCTCGGACTTGCGCAGCTGCCGCTCCACCTTCTGCGCAGCGTCCTCCTGGCGCGTGCAATGTTGCGCCAGTTCGGCCAGTTCGGCGTTGGAATAAGGCTGGGGCTGGCCGCTCAGCGCGGCCTTGAGCAGTCGCAGGGTGATCAGGTCGGGATAGCGCCGGTTGGGCGCGGTGGAATGGGTGTAGTCGCGCACGGCGAGCCCGAAATGGCCCACCGGCGGCCCGCCGGGGATCTCGACCACGTACTCGCCCCGGCCCATGAGCTTGACGATCACCAGCGACAGGTCCGGAAAGCGCAGCGGATCCTTGCGGTGCTGCCGCGCCAGAAAAGCCTCCAGCGCCTGGCCGTCGGGTTCGTCCGGGAGGATGTCCCCGTACTCCTTGGCGACGGCAACGATGCGCAGCCAGCGCTCGGGCGAGCGCACCACGCGCCGCAGCGACGGCACGCCTTTGGCGGCCAGGTAGCGCGCGGTGCAGCCGTTGGTGGCGATCATCACCTCCTCGATCAGCTGGCGTGCGCGGTTCTGCACCTGCTGGCGGATGTCCACCACGCGTTCACCTTCGAACAGCGCGCGCGGCTGCAGGGTTTCCAGATCCAGCGAGCCCCGGCTGTGGCGGCGCTGGCGCAAGGCTTGCGCCAGCGCGTCCTGGGCCCGCAGCTGGGCATCGAGACCGGGCACGGCCGCGGCGGCTTCGGGCAAGGGCCCCACGCCGTCGATCCAGGCGCTCACGGCGTCGTAGGCCAGCTGGGCCCGGTTCCGAACCCGCGCGCGGTACACGGCGCTGCCGGCCAGCGCCGCATCCGCGTGGAACACCAGTTCCGTCACGACCGCCAGACGCTCCTGGTCCGGGTTCAGCGAGGTCAGATCGGTGCACAGGCGCTCGGGCAGCATCGGGAAGATCCGCGCCGAGGTGTAGACCGACGTCGTGTTGGTCAGGGCGTGTTCGTCGATCGGCGTGCCCGGCTTCACCAGCGCGTCGACATCGGCAATCGCCACCCACAGGCGGATCCCGCCCGAAGGCAACGGTTCGCAGGCGGTGAGCTGGTCCAGGTCGCGGGAATCGTCGTTGTCGATGGAACACCACAGCAGATGGGTCAGATCCCGGATGCCGGGAGCCGCCTCGCGGCCAGGACCTTCGATGCCGGCCAGCTGCCGATCGACCAGGCGGGAAAATTCCGGCTCCAGGCCCCGCTCGGCCATGACGCGGGTGGCGATGCGCACGAGGTCCGCGCGCTGGTGAAGACGTTGGGCATGCATCGGAGCACCACTATACCGGCGCGCCCCACCCGGCCGCCGGTCCCGGTCGCGCGCAGAGATTGATCCAGGTCACAACGGTGTCCGAGGCCGAAGCGTTCAATGAGGGCATTGACGCGAAGGAGGTGACCATGCTGACCCGCCGACCGCTGTTCACCGCGCTGATTGGCGCCGCCCAGACCCCTACCGTGAGCCGGCGCCGCCTCCTGCAGGCGGCTGTGGCCCTGGGGGCCCTGCCCGTGTGGCAGGAGGCGCGGCCCGCGCCCCCCTACCCGGCCACGCTGGCGGCGATGCAGGCCGCCCGCGAAACCGAGACCACGGTCTACCTCCAGTACAACGACTACAGCCGTCGCGCCACGCAGGAGGGTTACCACGGCATCGCCTACCTGTTTACCGCGTTCTCCGCGTCGGAGCAGGTCCACGCCGCCAACTTCGGCAAGATCCTGCCGCGTCTCGGCGCCGACCTGCCGCCGCTTCCCAAGCCGGTGTTGCGCACCACCGGCACCCGCGACAACCTGCTGCGCGCCGCCGAGGGCGAGATGCACTCGATCGACGCCTTCTACCCGCGGCTGCTGGCGCAGATCAAGCCCGAGGGGGTCGAGGAGGCGACGGCGGCCGTCAGCTATGCCTGGGCCTCCGAGCAGCAGCACCGCGACCGCATCAAGCAGATCCTGCGCTGGGCGCCGTCCTTCTTCGAGACGGTGGCGCGCACCATCGACCAGAAGACCGGCCGCTACTTCGTGTGCCAGGTCTGTGGCTCGACCGTCAACGCCATTCCGGCCGGCACCTGCCCGATCTGCAAGTCGGCCTCGACGAACTACCGCGGCATCGAGCCGCCGGCCTGACCAGCCGACTCAAGCGGCCTTGGCCGTCTTGCCCGTCGTTTTCGCCTTGCGCGCAGCGGCTTTGGCGGGGGCTGCCTTGGCCTTCGCCGCAACCTTGCGCGACGCCGGGGCCGATCGGGCCACCGTCCTGACGGCGGCCTGTGGGAGGAAGGCAGCTTCCAGTTCGGCCAGCGCATCGGCGGTGTAGACGGCCAGCCGTTGCAGGCGCGGCACCGAGGTGTGGCAGCCGGTGTAGCCGAAATTCATCTTGCCGGCGTAGCTCTGGCAGGTGATGTTGACCGCCTGGCCATGCGTCACGATGGACGCCGGGTAGGTGGCCAGCAGTTCGGCGCCGCGGAAGTACAGGGGCTTGTCGGGGCCCGGCACGTTGGAGATCGTGATGTTGAACATCGGCCGGGTGTGGCCACCGACGCCGGTCAGCAGCGTAACGATAGTGGGCGCCATCAGCAGCACGGTGTACTGCCCCATGGCCTGGCGCGGCAGACTTTGCACATGCTCCTTGGCGTGGCGCACCGATCGGCGGATCGCCTGGAAGCGCTCGGCCGCGCCGTTGATGTCGGTGCCCAGCGTGGCGATGATGAAGGTGATCGCGTTGCCGGTGCCCTGGTCGTCGGCCGGTCGCACCGACACCGGAATCCCGGCGGTCAGCGACTGTTCGGGCAACTCGTCGCGTTCCAGCAGGAAGCGCCGCAAGGCGCCGCCGCAAATGGCCAGCACCACGTCGTTGAGCGTGCCCCCGGCCGCGGTGGCCAGTGTGCGCAGGCGCTCCATCGTGAACTGCTGCGTCGCAAAACGCCGCTTCTCGCGCACCCGTCCGTTGAGGACGGACAACGGCGAGTCGACAAAGGGCACCACCATGCCGTCACCCGGGTCGCCCACGCGCTTGAGAATCTTGCCGAAGGCCATGGCCAGCTGCGGCAGCGAGCGGGCCTGCCCACTGAGCGCGGCGACCGCGGCTTCGGCGGCATGGGCCATCGTCGGCATCTGGACCTGCTCCCGCCCCGCGCGGGACGCCGGCGGCGAACCGCTGGCCCAGAAAGGCGGCAGTCCGAGGCTGCGCTTGCGGTCGGTCGACATCGCGCGTTGCAGCAGCTTCATGCCGCTGATGCCGTCGATCAGGCTGTGGTGCATCTTGATGAACATCGCGAAGCGGTTGCCCTCCAGCCCCTCGATCAGCGTGCACTCCCAGGGCGGGCGCATCAGGTCCAGGGGCGTGCTCTGGAGCCGCCCCACCAGTTCGCCCAGTTCGCGCTCACCGCCCGGCCACGGCAGGGCCGCATGGCGCACGTGGTACTCGAGGTCGATGTCGTCGTCCTCGATCCACACCGGCGCCGGGTTCTTGTTGAAGGCGTATTTCAGGCGCCGGTTCCACGGCGGCGTGAACGTGCGATGGTTGCGGAACTCGGCCATCATCTGGCGCATGAAATCGCGTGGCGCGTCCTCGGGCAGGCGGAACTGCAGCAGGCCGCCCACGTGGTTGGGGGTGGCCCGGCTCTCGGTGAAGATCCAGGCGGTGTCCAGGGGGTTCAGTCGGATGGTGCTCATGGTGCAAGCCTACACGGTTCGGGAGCGGATGGCCGTCAGACGCCGGAACGGATCAGGTCGGCGGCCTTTTCGCCGATCACCATGCTCGGCGCATTGGTGTTGCCGCTGGTCAGCGTGGGCATGATGGACGCGTCGACCACACGCAGGCCCAGCACACCCTTGACGCGCAGCTGCGCATCGACCACTGCCATCGGGTCGCTGTCCGGGCCCATCTTGCAGGTTCCCACGGGGTGGTATTCGGTGTCGCAGGTGGCGCGCAGGAAGGCCTCCATGGCCTTGTCGTCGTTCACATCGACCGCGTGCAGGCGCTTGCCCCGGTAGGCCGCCATGGCCTTCGCCTCCAGGATTTCGAATCCCATGCGCGCGCCCTTGATGGCGACGGCCATGTCGTCTGGATGTGTGTAGAAGCCGGGGTCGATGGCGGGTGGCTGGTGGGGGTCGGCGCTCTGCAAGGTGACACTGCCGCGGCTCTTGGGGCGCATCAGCGTGGTGTGCAGCGTGTAGCCGTGGCCCAGATGGGTCTTGCGGGTATGGTCGTCGACGATGCTGGGCAGAAACGCCAACTGGATATCTGGATGGTCGGTGTTGCCGCAGGTCGAGATGAAGCCGTTGGATTCGGACACGCAGGTGGTGATCCAGCCCTTTCGCTCTTTGCGCCACTGAAAAATCGCCTTGATGATCTCCCACGCGCCGCGCACCGAAATGCCCACCGTGTCCTTCCACCGCGGCGTGCGGTAAATCAGGTTGGAGGTGACGTGGTCCTGCAGGTTCTGGCCCACACCGGGCAGGTCGTGCAGCACGGCAATGCCGTGCTGTTGCAGGTGCGCTTTGGGGCCGATACCCGACAGCATGAGCAACTGGGGCGAGCCAAAGGCCCCGGCGCTCAGGATCACTTCCTTGCGGGCACGGATCTGCTCCACCCGGCCGTCTCGGCGCAGCTCCACGCCGGTGGCGGTCTTGCCTTCGAAGACGACCTTGCGGGCGTGGCAACCCTTGAGCACCGTGAGGTTGCGGCGATCGGCGTTGGCGTGCAGGTAGGCTCTGGCGGCGTTCCAGCGCTCGCCGTTGTATTGCGTGGCCTGGGTGGGCGAAATGCCGAACTGGGTGGCCCCGTTGTAGTCGGGATTGAGTGGAATGCCTTTTTCGACGCAGGCGGCACGGAATGCCTCGTTGGCGGGCGAGGGGCTGCGCAGGTAGCTCACGTGCAGCGGGCCGCTGTTCCCGTGGTACTCGTTGTTGGAAAAACAATGGCTGTTCTCGGCGCGCTTGAACAGCGGCAGCAGATCGGCGTAGCTCCAGCCGGGGTTCCCCGCCGCCGCCCAGCCGTCGTAGTCGTTGCGGTTGCACCGCGTGTAGACCATGGCATTGATCGAGCTGGAGCCGCCCAGCACCTTGCCGCGCGGCTGGAATCCCTTGCGGCCGTTGAACCCCTTCTGCGGCGTGGTGAAGTAGTGCCAGCTGTTCATCAGGCCGAACGGCACCATGACGATGATGCCCAGCGGCGCGCGCACGAACACCGAGTGGTCCTCTCCGCCCGCCTCCAGCACGCACACGCTGGTGCCGGGGTCTTCGCTCAGGCGGCCAGCCAGGGCACAGCCGGCCGATCCGCCGCCGACGATCACGTAATCAAATTCCTGAACATTCATCGGTCGATTTCCCTTCGCATCGGTTCGGCGCCGCCAAGCGGGCGCGAAACGAAAAGTATGTCACGCCCGCAAGCGGCGGGGCCATAGGCCAAACCCGCGGACGCACCTGCCGGGTCGCGCGTGCGACGGCTCGGCGCGCAGATCGATTGATTCCTGATCTGATAGCATGAAATGACCATCCGACGCTGGGAAATGAGCAAACCGATCGAAAAACCGGACGCCGGGGCGGCAAAGGCGCCCAGCCGGACCCGTGCGCGGCCCCAACGGCGAACCTACCACGTCTACGTGGTCGAGCTTTCGCCCGAGGTGCTGCGTCACGCCCGGTTTCTGCGCGCGAATCCCGGGTACAAAGCCGGCAAACCCTGCGTGTACGTCGGCATGACCGGGCTGGACCCGGACCTTCGCTTCGACAAGCACAAGGCCGGCATCCAGGCCAACCGCTTCGTCACCGCGTATGGCCTGCGCCTGCTGCCCGCGCTCTACGCGTTGTACAACCCCTTGACCTACGACGAAGCCCGCAGCCTGGAGGTGGAGCTGGGCATCGATCTGCGCGAGAGCGGCTTCGGGGTCTGGCAGGCCTGAAGCCCGTCGTAACGCTGCTCCGTCTGCTCCCACGGCTGCGTCCGCCAAGGCGACCGCCGGCTTCTGCGCCCGAACGAATCCAGTGCCTATCGCAGCCTGGTGGCCGGGTTGCTGCCCATCGAAAACGAACGCCCGATCTGCGGTCAAAGGATAACCCGGCGGATCGTGGGTGTATTTTGACTTTTTTGTCATATTGACATTTGTGTCATTACAATTCGCCGCAACGGGCAACCCACCAAGCCCGGGTCTGACAAACAGGAGACACCCATGCACGCATCCCGCCTTCCGCTGCGCGCCCCCGCCAGCATCGCGCAATCCGCACTGCCCACCCATGTGCAGCCCTTGCGGCGACCGACACCCTTGGTCAAAGCCGACGCCCTCGCCTTCTTGCGGTTCGAGGTCACCGATCTCGACGCCAGCGAACGATTCCAGACCGACTTCGGCATGCACACCGTCGAACGCAGCGCCGACCGTCTGGTGATGCGCGGTGCGGGCACCGCCCCCTGTATTTACGTCGCTGCCAGGGGATCGCGCGCCCGGTATCTCGGGGCCGCCTTCACCGTCCCGCCCGGCACCGATCTGGCCTCCCTGGCACGTGCCAGCAAGGGCCGCGAACTCGCAGCGGACGAGATACCCGGCGGCGGCCGCGGCATCGAACTCATCGATCCGGCCGGCCACGCGCTGTGGCTGCTGCAGGATCGCCCCAGCGTCGCCGCGATGCCGGTTCGCGACGCGCTGGTCGCCGGCACCAACACCTTGACGCACAAACCGCGGGTGAACGCCGGCGTGCGGGCCCCGGTGGTGCCGGCCGACGTGGTGCGCATCGGCCACATGGTCCTGCAGACGGTTGATTTCCCGACCATGGCCGACTGGTACATGCGCCACCTGGGTCTGATCCCGACGGACGTACAGTACCTGGCCGACGGATCGCCGGCCCTGTGCTTTTTCCGGCTCGACCTGGGCGACCAGCCGGCGGACCATCACAGCTTCGTCATCCTCGGGGGGCTGGAGGACAAGTTCGAACACAGCGCGTACGAGGTGGTCGATCTCGATGCCGTCGGACAGGGCCAGCAGGTGCTGCGCGCCCGCGGTCATCGCCACATGTGGGGCATCGGCCGCCACGTGCTGGGCAGCCAGATCTTCGACTACTGGTACGACCCGGACGGCTTCCAGTTCGAACACTATGCCGATGGCGACGTCTTCACGGCCGACTTCGAGACGCACTACTCGCCATTCGAGCTCAGCAGCATCTGGGCCTGGGGCGATGACGCGCCCCGTGCCATGTTGCCACGCAAGAACCCCTCGACGGTCTGGCGCATCGTGCGCCTGCTGATAGCCAAACGCCTGACCCCGCAGCGTCTCAAGCTCGTGGGCCAGGCGTTGGACGCACCCGCACGTCCCTGGCTCTGAGCAACCCGTTCACCGACCGGGCCTCGGCGGCCCGCTCGTTCCTGTCTTGATCCGTTTTCCTTCAGGAGGATTTCCCATGGCGCTTTCCGTCGTCCGCTTCGAGCACGCCCACACCGTCGGCTGGGGGGTGTTGTTCGCCCAATCGATCGCCCCGCTGGCCGGCAGCTACCCCACCACCGGGGACCTGCTGCGCGATGGCCAGGCCGAGCTCCGCTCCCTGAGCCCGCGCGACGCCCGCTTGCCGCTGGCCTCGGTGCGGCTGTTGTCACCCGTTACCCAAAACCAGCAGTTCATCTGCCAGGGCATCAACTACGCCAGCCACGTCCGCGAATCGGGCATGGACCCGGACAAGATTCCCTTCAACACGATCTTCACCAAGGCCTCGTCCTGCCTGACCGGCGCGCACGATGACGTGGTGCGCCCGCGCCACGTCCACCTGCTGGACTATGAGATCGAACTGGGCCTGGTGCTTGCGCGCGACATCACGAAGCCGGTGCAGGTCCGCCCCGACGGGCTGCACGAGTGGCTGGCCGGCGTGACCATCGTCAACGACGTCAGCGCCCGCGACGTGCAGTTGCCGCAGATGCAGTTCTACAAGGGGAAAAGCTACCGCAGCTTCGGCCCGGCCGGCCCGGTGCTGTTGCTGCTGGACGCTGCCGAATGGGCGCGCTGGCCGGAGCTGGAAATGCAGCTGTCGGTCAATGGCCAGGTACGCCAGCACAGCGCCTGCGGCGACATGATCTTCGCCCCGCACCAGACCCTGACCGAACTCAGCGCCTTGCAGGACCTGCAGGCGGGCGACCTGATCGCCACCGGCACGCCCGCAGGCTGTGCCGCCAAGGCTCCGGGCAAGTTCATCTACTTCGTGATGAACCACCTGATGGCACCGGCGACGAAATGGAAGCTGTTCATCCGCAAAGGGCTGGAGAACCCGCTGTACCTGAAGCCCGGCGACCGCATGACCGCCTCGATCCGGACCCGCGACGGCGCGCTCGACCTCGGCGAACAACGCAACCTGATCGTGGCCGGCTGAGCCCTCGACCATCCAGACAGACAGACAAGGAGACAAACATGCAAGACCAACAACTGCCCGCGGTGGACGTCCTCATCTCAGGCTTTGGCCCGGTGGGCGCCACATTGGCCAATCTGCTCGGCCGCTATGGCGTGCGGACGCTGGTGATCGACCGCGCCACCGAGATCTTTCGCGCGCCCCGCGCAATCGCACTGGACAACGAGGCCTTGCGCATCCTTCAGATGGCCGGCCTTGAAGAAGGCGCTTTCGAGACCATCGCCATTCCGGCGGTTCACATGCGTTCGCCCATGTTCGGCGAGTACGCGCGCATCGCCTCGGCCGGTCCGATCGATGGCCATCCCAAACTAGTCACCTTCTTCCAGCCCCAGCTGGAGGCGGTGCTGCGTGAGCGCCTGGCCCACTACGCCAGCGTGCAGGCCCTGACCGGTGTGGATCTGCAGGGTTTCGAGCCGCAGGCTGAAGGCGTGTCGGCCCGGCTCAAGCTGGCCGATGGCCGCACCGCCAGAGTGGCCGCGCGCTTTCTGGTGGGCGCCGACGGCGCCAACAGCCAGGTGCGCCAGGACCTGGGGCTGGGCTTCGGCGGCCGCACCTTCGCGCAGGACTGGCTGGTGGTGGACGCCAAGCGCGTGCCTGACCCGATCCGCGATGTGGAGTTCATCTGCGACCCGGCCCGGCCGGTGCCGCACATGGTGGCCCCTGGTGACCGCCAGCGCTGGGAGTTCATGCTGCGCCCGGGCGAAACCCGCGAGCAGATGGAGCGGCCCGAGACGGTGCGCCGCCTGCTCGCCCCCTGGGCGCGCACCGAAGACATCGAGATCGAGCGCGTCGCGGTCTACCGCTTCCACGCCCGTGTGGCCGACCGGTTCAGCGTCGGCCGGGTGTTCCTGGTGGGCGATGCGGCCCACATCACGCCGCCCTTCGCCGGCCAGGGCCTGGTGGCCGGCCTGCGCGACGTGGCCAACCTGAGCTGGAAGCTGGCCTGGGTGGCGCAGGGCCGCGCCGACGAGCGCATCCTCGACAGCTACCACGTGGAGCGGCGTCCGCACGCCAAGGCGATCATCAACCTGGCGTTGTTCATGGGAAAGCTGGTGATGCCGAGCAACCGAATTGCCGCCTTCGTGACGCATGGCCTGATGCGCACGCTCGGCCTGGTACCCCGCCTGCGCCGGGTGTTCGAGGAACTGGAGATCAAGCCGCAGAACCGCTTCGCCCAGGGCCTGTTTGTCGCCCGCGAACGCGGCGCCCGGCTGGATCGCGGCGGGCTGTTGCCGCAAGGCTGGGTACGCTCGGTGCGAGACGGACGCATCCGCCTGAGTGACGACGCGATCGGTCCGCACCTGACGCTCATCGGCTTCGGTGTCGACGCCGAGTCTGCGCTGAGCGCCGAATTGCGTGCGCGCTGGCGCGCCGCCGGTGGCCAGACGATCCAGATCTCGCAACGCGGCCGGCCCGAAGGGGTGGCCGCCAACGCCTGGGAAGACCTCACCGGGACATTCCTGCCGGGCGCCGCCCCGCCGGGATGGATGGCCATCGTCCGGCCGGACCGCACCGTGTTGACCGACGGGCCGGCCGACGATGCCGCCGCGCTGGTTCAGCGTGCCCTGGCGTTGTTGGGCACTCAGACAGCGCGCGCCGCGGCGACTATGCCCACCGCCGTTGGCGCCCAGGCTGCCTGATCCGCGAAGGAGCCCCTCATGACCCTGTCTCGTCGAAAGCTTCTGGTGGGTGCCGGCATCGCAGCCGGCGTGACCGGCATCGCCGGTACAACGGTGGCCTGGCGCCGGCACCAGATGAATCAGCCGTCACGGCTGACACTGCCCCAGGCTGGCGCCGGTGCGCCGAACGTACTCCTGATCGTCACCGACCAGGAGCGCGGCTGGGACCTGCTGCCGGCCGGATTCATCGACCGCCATTGCCCGGCCCGCAGTCAGCTGTCAGCCCAGAGCGTGAACTTCACGCAGGCCCACACGCCGAGCCCGTTCTGTTCGATGGCGCGCTCCACCCTCTACACGGGACAGCATCCCCAGCGCAACGGTCTGTGGGAGAACATCCCGCTGCCCTATGCCACCAACCTGAGGCGCTCAACGCCCACGCTGGGCACGATGTTCGGCGCGGCCGGCTACCACACCGCCTACTTCGGCAAATGGCATCTGAGCCGCCTGCACGACAAGCAGCGCGTGAACTTCACGCCCGACCAGGTCCGCGCCGAGCTCCAAAGCTACGGCTTCGCCGAGATTGGCACGCAGCACGAACTCGATGGCCCGCTCGGCGGGTTCCAGACCGACGCCGACACCACGCAGCGGGCGGCGGCGTTCCTGCGCTCGACCGAGCGGGCGAGCAGGCCGTGGTTCTGCGCGGTGAACCTGCTGAACCCGCACGACATCATGTACTACACCTCGGGCGAGGCGATGACGAAATCGCGCAAGATGGACTTCCCGGACGCACTGGCCCGCCCGCCGGTCGACCCGTTCTACGCGCAAGACCTGGGCTACGGCCTGCTCCCCAACTACGGCCCGAAGACGCTGGTCCGCCGCCCCGAAGCCGCCTACGAATACGGGCGGGCCATGGACACCACTCTGGGCGTGCTGGACTACGGCGACGAGCGGACCGGCCGCGAGTTCCAGAATTACTACTACCACTGCATCCGCGACACCGACCGTTACCTGATGCAGGTGCTGCAGGCGCTGCAGGCCAGCGGCCAGGACCAGCGCACGATCATCGTCTTCACCTCCGACCACGGCGAGCTGCTGGGCGCACACGGCCTGCGCGGCAAGGGCACGGTGCCATACCGGGAGGCGGTGCGTGTGCCGCTGCTGGTGCGGATGCCGGGCGGCGCCCGCGGCGCGCAGACGCAGGCGCTGGCCTCGCACGTCGACCTGGCGCCCACGCTGCTCGCCGCGGCCGGGCTGTCCACCGAGGCCGTGGCCAACGAACTGCCTGCCCTGGCGGGCCGGAACCTGGCGACCCAAGTCGCCACGCCCACCCAGGCCGATCCGCGCGCCGAACAGGGTGATGGCATCCTGCTGCACTGGACCAGCCTGGCCGCACAGGACCACGACAGCCTGCTGGCCATCGACCTCGCCCGGCGCAGTGGTGGCGTGACCCCGCTGACCTTCTTGCAAAAGGAGGTGCGCGACGGCATGCAGCGCCGCGGCCAGATGCGCGGCGTGAATGACGGGCGCTTCAAGTTCGCGCGCTACTTCAAACCCACCGATCACCACCGCCCGCGCGACTGGGCGACGCTGATCGCGGGCAACGACCTCGAGCTGTACGACCTCCAGGCCGACCCGGGCGAAACGAAGAACCTTGCCGCAGACCCGCAAGCGGCCAAAGACACCCTGCTGGCGATGAACGCGAAGCTGGACCGCCTGATCGAGCGCGAAATCGGCGTCGACGACGGCCGCTTCCTTCCCGGGCCCGACCTGCTCTGGCGGCGGTCCTGAATTTCTCCTTCACCCTTCCGCAACCGGCTTCCATCCACACAAACCTATGAACATCCTTGCCAACTCCCATCCCATCCGCCGCAGTTGCCTGCTGCTCGCCGCAACCTGTACCGTAGGCACTGCCTGGGCCGCCAATGGCACGCAGCCGGGCGGTTACGGCATCAAGAACGCCATGATGGGCGGCACGTCCATCGCCTTGCCGCTTGACGCCTCGGCCGCTGCCAACAACCCGGCAGGCATGGCCTATGTCGGCGAGACCACCAGTCTCAACCTGCAGGTGTTCGACGGCCGTTCGACCGCCAACTACGTGCTGCCAGGCAACAGCCTGTCCAACCACACCACATCCCCCACGCCGGACGGGGGTGCCAACTGGAAGCTGGGCACCGACATGACCATCGGCTTCTCTTTCGCCGCCTTTGGCGCCGGCGCTGACTACGGGCAACCCGCCCTGCCGGTGCCGGGTGCGGCCAATGCCAGCGCCTCGCTGCAGGTGCTGGACGTGATTCCGTCCCTGAGCTGGAGACCCCGACCCGACTTCGCGCTGGGGGTCGGAGTCGATCTGGCCGTCCAGCGCTTCAACGCCCAAGGCGTGATCGTGCCCACGCCGGGCGGCCCTGCGGCGCTGCCGTCGCACGGGACGCAGACCGCGTTCGGCTATGGTGCGCGGCTGGGCGCCCTGTGGCAGGCCACGCCCGAACTCTGGTTCGGCGCGAACATCAAATCGATCACCCGCATGAGCAGCTTGTCGGGCTACCGCAATGACCTGCTGGCTTACAGTGACGGCCGGATCGACCTGCCCGCACAAGGCGGCGTGGGCGTGTCCTGGCGCCCCGCCCCGGGCGTGACGCTGGCGGCGGACTGGCTGCGCATCGCCTGGTCCGGCGTCAAGGTGATGCAGGATCCCAACGCGTTCTACTGGCAGGACCAGTCAGTGTTGCGCGGCGGCGTGGCCTGGGACATCAACACCACCTGGACGGTACGCGCCGGCCTCAGCGGCAACCAGGGGCAGGTGCCTGCGAACAACCTGGCCGCCAACCTGCTGACGCCAGCCATCAACTCACGGGCCTATACCGCCGGGGTCTCGATGCGCTGGGATGCGAAGAACGAATTCAGCCTCGGCTACGAACTCAACCCCAGAACCACGATGACCGGCACCGGCACCAGCACCGGCACCACCCTGTCGAGCAAGGTGCAGTTCCTGATGCTGGGCTTCCAGCACAACTTCTGAGCCGCAGGACGCCGACGCGCCGAGAGACGCCTGCCGCTCACCTGATCGTCCGCGCCGCGCGCCGCATGCGGGGCAGCGGGCGGGCAAGCATCACGTCGGCCTTGGCCGGCGCCAGGCCCAGCCCCATCAGAATGAGCCGGGTGATGTCGCGCGCGTAGCTCGCCGGCACCCGCCCTTCGGTCATGCGGAACATGGCCTCGCGCAAGGTGCCCACCACCAGGTCGCGCGCCGCCTCGGGGCCCGAGAACGACAGCTCGCCGGCATCCTGCCCAGCCTTGAGGTCCGCAGCCAGTTGCTGCTCGACCAGGCCGCCGTGCCGGCGCACGCGCACGCTGAAGGCGCACCAGGCCGGGTCGTTGCGGGCCTTGCGCAACCAGAGTTGTATGCCCGAACTAAGGCGCTCGACCGGATCGTTCAGCACGCCGATCTCGGCCTCGATGGAGACGATCAGGTCGTCCTGCAGCCACTTGGCCGTGGCCTCCAGCAGCTCTTCGGTGCTCTGGTAGTAGTTGTAAAACGTGCCACGGGCCACGCCCGCGGCCTTGATGAAGTCGTCGATGATAGGGGCGTCAGGCCCCTTCTCGGCAAAGACTTTCAAAGCCGCTTCGATGATACGGGCCTGGGTGCGTTCGCGCCGCTCACGCCCGACTCGGGTGCGGTGATCGGCGTGCTCAGGCTCCGCGATTGACTGTTGATGTCCCATGCTCGGCTCCCTTGTGATGTGTGTCGGCGTGTAGACGGGTCATTCTACGGATTGAACACATGTTCAATTTGACAAATGTCTATGGTTTGCGAATTCGTGGACCGCACGAGTCCCTTGGATCAAGGGCCTCGTAGTCCCTTCGCCTTGCGCCGCCCGATGCGCGTCAACTAGAATGACGGCTTTGTCATTTTGAGAGACCCCGATGCGCCATTCACCCGATCACCCGCCGGCCTTGCCTGCCGCTCGCAGCCTGGTGCTTCGTCTGGCCTGGCTCCTGGCGGCATTGTTCACGGGCCTTTGCCTGCCGGCAGCCGCCGCTGACCGCCCCAACATCGTCTACATCGTCGCGGACGACCTGGGCTGGAAGGATGTCGGCTTTCACGGCTCCGACATCCGAACCCCGAACATCGACCAGCTGGCGAAGTCGGGGGCACAGCTGAACCAGTTTTACGCCCAGTCGATGTGCACGCCCACCAGGGCTGCCCTGATGACGGGGCGCTACCCGTTCCGCTACGGCCTTCAGACCGTGGTCATCCTGTCGGGACAGACCCACGGACTGGACAAGGAGGAATGGCTGATGCCGCAGGCGCTCAAGGAGGCCGGCTACCAGACCGCGATCATCGGCAAATGGCACCTGGGGCACGGCGACCGCTCGATGTGGCCGCGCCAGCGCGGCTTCGACCATCAGTACGGCCCCCTGATCGGCGAGATCGACTATTTCACCCACGAGCAGCACAAGGTGCTCGACTGGTACCTCAACGGCAAGCCGCTCAAGGAAAAGGGCTACTCCACCACCCTGCTGGGCAACGCGGCGGTGCGCCTGATCGACGCCCACGACCAGGCCAAGCCCCTGTTCCTGTACCTTGCTTTCAACGCGCCCCACACGCCCTATCAGGCGCCCGAGGCGGACCTCAACCGCTACCGGCACATCGCGGACCCGGCGCGCAGGGCCTACGCGGCCAGCATCAGCGCCATGGACGATCAGATCGGCCGGGTCGTGGCCGCGCTGGATCGTCGCGGCATGCGGGACAACACGCTGATCGTCTTCCAGAGCGACAACGGCGGCGTTCGCAACGCGATGTTCGCGGGCGAAGGCGACCTTTCCAAAACGAAGATCCCCAATGACAACGGCCCCTACCGGGACGGCAAGGGTTCCCTGTATGAAGGTGGTACCCGCGTGGTGGCACTGGCCAACTGGCCGGGCCGCATTGCGCCGGGAACGCAGGTGGACGGCATGCTGCACGTGGTCGACATGTACCCCACCCTCACCAAGCTGGCGGGGGCGCCGACCACGCGCAGTAAACCGCTGGACGGACTCGACGTCTGGGCCACGATCGCCCAGGGCCAGCCCTCTCCACGCACCGAGGTTGTCTACAACATCGAACCGTTCCGGGCCGGTATTCGCCAAGGCGACTGGAAGCTGGTCTGGCGCACGCCCCTGCCCGAAAGCGCGGAGCTGTACGACATCGCCAAAGACCCGGGCGAAAAAACCGATCTCGCGGCCAGCCAGCCCGCCAAAGTCGCCACCTTGAAGCAGCGCGCCAACGAACTTGCCGCTCAACAGGTCAAGCCGCTGTTCCTGCAGGCGGAATTCGGCGCGATGCGCCAGCGCCTGCACCTGCCGCCGGCCCTGCCCGGCGAAGAGGCGGCGTTCAACGAAGAGAACTGAGCCCGCCGGGGCACCTCCGGCACCTGCGGGTTCCAGGAGCGATCCGGCCGGCGGGCGCCGACCGCATGGCTCCGAGCCGTGTGCCGATTCCGCCTCAGTGCATCGAATGGCCCGCCGGAGCGGCCGGAACGCCAGCTTGCATCAGCGTGGGGTCCAGCATGCCGAAGATCATTGCAATGTGGGCCACCACCAGGAACACGGCCACGAGGGTGGCGTGGAGCTTCAGGCGCGCCTCGTCGCTGAGTCCGCGGCCAACCAGGCGCAGGTCCAGCAGCGCCATGCCGAGCAGCGGGACCACCCCGCTCAGGTAGGCGCCCACCGCAATCACGTCGGCCGGGCCACGCCACTGGCCGGTGTGGGTCAGCGGGATCACGGCGGTTGACATCAGGTAGACGAACACGCCACTGAAATACAGCCCGCCGACGATGCTGGCCAGGCGATTGACCTGGACCAGCAAACCGCCTTTGGGTCGGGCGAACAGGATGAACAGTTCGGTGATGGCCACCGTCTCCGCGAGGATGACGGGAATCGCCATGAAAAGAATGAGGTTCCAGGGCTGGTTGACGGCCAGCAGTTCCATGTAATGGGTCATGGGCATGATGTTTCTCCAGAGAATGATGAACAGGCGGCGGCACGGCGTGCCGCCGAATCAACGAACGCAAGGAAACGTCAGCGAGGAGGCGGCCGGTCCGGTGCTCGTGGCGGCGCCGGCCAGGGCATGGGCACCCGGGCCAGGCGCACCGGCGCATAACCGAGGACCTGCAACGCGCCGACCGCTGGCAGCGGTGGCATCGTGCCCAGATCGCAGGCGATGCGGCAGCCCTGATCCTGGGGCGCCGCCTCGGTGGTGGCCCGCTGGTCCTCATGGCACGGGCTGTTGTGGGCCGCCATGGCCGTGACGACCGTTTGAACATCGCCGTGCGTCACGCCGACATGGCCCCACGCGAGATTGCGCGACAGCAGCGCAACCGCCAGAAGCAGGAACATCAGCCAAGGCCGAGAATGACGCATGGGGCTAGGATACGCCCGCCGCCGCGAAGTTCCGATTGACGCGCATCAAGGATTAGGTAGGACCCACCGGGCCCATGAAGCAGGTCTCAGCCCCGGTCCCCCGGGTCGGGGCCGCCCTCAGGCTCCAGGCCCGCAAACAGGTCTTTCAGCGTCTTGGGCGCCTCGCCGGTGCCGGTCGGTTTGCCCGGCGTGGCCTTCGGGTATTCGTCGGCGATGCGGTCTTCCCAGTAACTGGCCGGGTACGGCGCGGCGCACAGCCGCCGGAACACCTCTTCCGGGACCGGCCGGTAGGCCGTGACGGTCCGGTTGTCCCAATGCAGGTCGAGCTGGCGCGTCAGGGGGTCGTAATCGACACGCCGGATGCGGCCGCTGGTGAAGGTTCGTGTGGTCATGGCAACCCGCCCCGGACAAGACGCCTGAAACCTGCCTGGCGGTTCCGCATGCGATGCTGCCCCGTCACGGCACCGACACCCCGTGCGCGCGCCGCCAGTCCTTGAGCTGGCGCACAAGCACCGGCAGAACCAGCACCAGACCTGCCACCGTGCTGCTCAGGCCCGGTGCAATCATCAGCAAGGCGGCAGTGATGCACAGCAGTTGCTCCCAACGCTTCATTTCGACCAGGAAGAACCTCGACAAGGCTGCGGCAAGCATCGTGATGCCGAGCACGCAACCGACAAAGGTCACCGTGAAGTCGTACAGCGTGAAGCCCTTCGTGACGATCAGCAGCGCCGGCGAGAAGACGAACACAAAAGGAACCAGCGCCTTCGCCAGACCCAGCCGGAACGCCGTGTTGCCGGTCTTGAACGGGTCGCTGCCCGCCATGCCAGCCGCCGCATAGGCCGCCAGGGCCACCGGTGGTGTGATATCGGCCAGCACGCCGTAATAGAAGACGAAAAAATGCGCCACCAGCGGTTCGACACCGAGCAGCACCAGCGTGGGCGCGGCCACCGTCACCATGATGATGTAGTTGGCAGTGGTGGGAATGCCAGCGCCCAGCAGGATGCAGACCACGCCGGTCATGGCCAGCGCCACCAGCAGGGTCAGCGACCTGGGATCGACCAGCGTCTCAGGCAGGAAACCGCCCACGCCGCCCGCCACGGACTGCGCCGCGCCAGTGATGATGGTGCTGAGCTTGAATCCCACGCCGGTGAGCGTGACAACCCCGATCACGATGCCCACCGTCGCCGCTGCGGCGCCCACGGCGAGCGCGTACTTGGCGCCGGTGCCGAACGCCTCCACCAGCACCCCCAGACCGATGCGGCCCTGGATGCCGAAAGCCTTGACACCGGCAAACGCCGCCAGAATGCCGGCACCGAAAATCGCCAGCTTGACAGTCTCACTCTCGATGCCCCCGAACACCAGCACAACCAGCAGCGCGTGCAGCAAGGCCAGCAGGACCCAGTTGATCGCGGTGTTGCCCTTCACGCGCGTGCCCACGCCGACGATGGCGCAGCTGCTGATGCCAGTGAACGCCGCCAGGTAGGGGGTGCGCCCGCTGACCAGGATGCCCACCAGCAGCACCAGCGGGATCAAGGTGGGCCAGCGCATGATGAAGCTCTCTCGCAGCTTGGGCATTTCCTCGGGCGTGAGGCCGCGCAGGCCGAAGCGCTTGGCCTCGAAATGAACCTGCATGAAGACGCCGAAAAAATGCATGAAGGCCGGCACGGCCGCGGCCGCGATGATGGTCTGGTACGGAACCGAGAGGAATTCGATCATCAGGAACGCCGCCGCACCGAGCACCGGCGGCGTGATCTGACCGCCGGTGGAACTGGCCGCCTCCACCGCGCCAGCGAACTCCCGCTTGTAGCCCACGCGGATCATGGCCGGGATGGTCAGCGAGCCCACCGTGACGGCGTTGGCCACCGAGCTGCCCGACAGCATGCCGAACATCGCCGACCCGAACACGCTCACCTTGGCCGGGCCGCCGGCGAACCGGCCGGCAATGGCGCTGGCGACATCCAGGAACAACTGCCCCAGGCCGATGCGGGTGGCCAGAACGCCGAAGAGCACGAAGTGAAAGACGTAGGTGGCCACCACGCCCACCGCGACGCCGTAGATGCCCTGGCTCGTGAGGTACTGGTGATTGACCAGCTGGCTCCAGGTGGCGCCCGCATGTTTGAGCAGGCCCGGAAAGTGCGGTCCGGCCAGCGCGTACACCATGAAGACGATCGCGATCACCGGCAGAGGCCAGCCCATGCTGCGCCGCGTGGCCTCGAGCAGGGCGATGATGAGGATCGAACCCATGACCACGTCCGTCAGGCTCGGATTGCCGACCCGGAATGCCAGATCGTCGAAGATCCAGGGCACATAGAGCACCGACGCGGCAATGCCCAGCGCCAGCAGCCAGTCGAACCACGGAATGCTGCCGGGCGCGTACCAACGATGCTCGGCCGGCAGCTCCAGCAGCGCGTGGCGTTGCGGGAACACCAGGAAGATCAGCCCCAGTACAAAAGCCAGGTGCACCCCGCGGTGCGTGATCTCCTGCAGCAACCCGAAGCCGGCGGTGTAGTAGTGGAACAGCGACAGCACGATCAGCAAGGTGCCCACGAAGGTCGCGGCCCCGCTGGTCAGGGGCCTGAACCGCATCTCGGGGTCGTACTTGCTTTCGAGTTGCTGAAGCTGGGCGTCGTCGATGGCAGCGGCAGTCATGGAATTCGTGCTCAGGAAAAAAAGGGCGGCCCGCCGGGCCGCCTGGATATCCGGTCAACCGGTCCGCCCGGGACCGGGGCGCACGCCATCACTTGATCAGGCCGGCTTCCTTGTAGTACTTCTCGGCGCCCGCGTGGAACGGAATGCCCGCGCCCTTGACTGCGTTTTCCTTGGTGATCAACTTGCCCTTCGCGTGGCCGGCTGCGAGCTGCTTCTGCGCGGCGTCGCCGAACAGGGCCTTCGTGATCTCGTACACGGTGTTGGCATCGGCCTTGTCGCTGGTCACCCATTGCGCACCCACGGCGATGGTCCTGACCTGACCGACGCCCTTGTAGGTCTCGGCGGCGATGACGTCGTCGGCGAAGAATCCGCTGCTCTTCTTGAGCGCCTCGGCCTGGGCACCCTCGATCGGCAGGATGTCGATGCCGGCGCCTGAACTGGCCAGTTCGGCAATCGCTCCGGCCGGCGCGCCGCCAGTGAAGAAGAAGGCGTCGAGCGAGCCGTCTTTCATCTTGTCCCCGGCCTGGTTGGGCTTGATGTACTCCGGCTTGATGTCGCGCTCGGTGAGACCGTAGGCGGACAGGATGGCGCGCGCGTTGACCAGCGTGCCCGAGCCGGGCTCGTCCAGGGCGACGCGCTTGCCCTTGAGGTCGGCGACGGTCTTGATGCCGCTGCCCTTGCGCACCACCACGTGCACGCTTTCCGGGTAGAGGTTGGCGATCAGCCGCAGGCCGGGAACGCTGGGCTTGCCTTCAAAAATGCCCGTGCCCTTCTGCGCCCAGGTCGCCACGTCGGCCTGGCTGAAGCCCGACTCCATCGCGCCGCCATTGATGGCCGTGACGTTGGCCAGCGAGCCGTTGCTGGCCTGTGCGGTGACCACGATCTTGCCGGGCTGCGAGACCGCGTTGGCAATCATGCCGCCCACCGGGTAGTAGGTGCCGGCCGTGCCGCCGGTGCCGATGCGGAAAAACTGCTGGGCGCTGGCCGCGCCGACCAGCGCAATGGAGGCCACGACGGCGGTGGCAAAGGTTTTGATTTTCATGAATGCTCCTCGGGTGATGAACGGGGCGGCGTCCGATGCAAACGCCAGACCTCGGGGCAGTGTAGGTCCAGGCCAGCCGCCCCGGAACCGGGGAATCCCTCATCAGCCCGGTCGGGCGCGGCGGTCCCTCACGCGGCAGCCTTGGCCCGCTGGTAGCCCTCGTACAGCCGCTGGTACACCGGCCCGGGCCGGCCCGTGCCCACCAGCTGACCATCGAGACGGGTCACCGGCAGCACCTCCTTCGTGGCCGACGTGAGCAGCACCTCCTCGGCGCCGAACACCTCGGCGCGGCCGACGCGGCGCAGACTGAAGGGAATGCCTTGCGCCTGGCACAGCGCCTCCATCAGCCCGTAGCGGATACCCTCAAGCACCAGGTTGTCCTTCGGGGTACCGATGACGCCGCCGTCCTTGACGATCCACACGTTGCTGGCCGCCGCCTCGCTGAGGAATCCGTCGCGGAACATCACCGTCTCCGTCGCGCCGGCGTCAAAGCTGATCTGGCGCGCAAACACCGCGCCGAGCAGGCTGGTGGCCTTGATGTGGGCCTTTTCCCAGCGGAAATCGTCGGCGGTGACACAGGCCACGCCCTGCTCGCGCTGCTCGGGCCCGGGCGGCTTCATCACGTTGGTCATCATGAACACCGTGGGCTCGATGTCGGTGGGCATGACGTGGTCGCGCATGGCCACGCCGCGCGTGATTTGCAGGTAGATCAGCTGGTCGCAATCGGACGCCGGCACGCCATGGGCAGCGGCATAGCGGCTGATCAGCTCGCGGGCCATCGCGGTCCAGCCGGCGCGATCGTGCGGGTTGCGGATCCGGCATTCCTTGAGGCTTCGCTCCAGCCGGGCCATGTGCTCGTCGAAGCGGAACAGGCGTCCGCCGTAAACCGGCACCACCTCGTAGACGCCGTCGCCGAAGATGAAGCCCCGGTCCATCACGCTGATGCGCGCGTTCGGCAAGGTGGTGTATTCGCCGTTGAGGTAACAAGGCAGATCGGGCAGCGTGGTCATGGGTGAAACCGTGTTCGGAATGGTGGATCGAGTGTAAGCGCCGCCACCGGCCCTTCACCGCCCCCCGCGCCATCCACAGCGGCGCCGGTCTTCAACCGCAGGGTTCATGGGGAATTGATCGTGTCGCTAGACTCGCGCCATCCCTTCAAGGGGAGTAGCGAGCCGGCGGGTCCCGACACGGGACGGCGCCGGTGGCGGCAACCGTCAATACGCGACTGCGAAAAACAGTCTGCCGGTTGCCCCGGCGCCGGGGTTCGCCCCGCGCCACGCAAGACCTTGCGGGTGTTGTTCAACACCTTTTCTGCGAGGTCTTTGTGATGGAAACCGTCGTTCCGGTCTGGTTGTGGGTCGTGTTCGTCGCCATTGTGCTGGTGGCGTTGTTCGTGGACTTTGTCGTGCTCAAGAAGCAGGGCGCGCACGAGGTGGGCGTGCGCGAGGCCCTGAACTGGTCCGTGCTCTGGGTGGCGCTGAGCCTGGCCTTCAACGGACTGCTGTGGTGGGCGGTGAAGGACAGCACCGGCTCGACCGCCATCGCGACCGAAAAGTCGCTGGAGTTCCTGACCGGCTACCTGATCGAGAAGAGCCTGGCGGTCGACAACATCTTCGTCTTTCTGATGATCTTCACCTACTTCGCGGTGCCGCCGGCCTACCAGAAGCGGGTGCTGATGATCGGCATCCTGGGCGCCATCGTGCTGCGCACGGTCATGATCCTGATCGGCGCCTGGCTGTTGGAGCAGTTCCATTGGGTGCTGTACGTGTTCGGCGCCTTCCTGGTGCTCACCGGCATCAAGATGTGGTGGGCCGCCGGCAAGGAATCCAGCCTGGACGACAACCCCGCGCTCAAGCTGCTGCGCAAGGTGTTGCCGGTCAGCAAGCACTTCGACGGTGAAAAGTTCTGGACGGTGGAGAACGGCAAGAAGATCGCCACCCCGCTGCTGATGGTGATCGCGCTCGTGGGCCTGACCGACGTGATCTTCGCGGTCGACTCGATCCCGGCCATCTTCGCCATCACCAAGGACCCGTTCATCGTGCTGACCAGCAACGTGTTCGCGATCCTGGGCCTGCGCGCGATGTTCTTCCTGCTGCAGGCCGCGGCCAGCCGCTTCCACCTGCTGAACTACGGCCTGGCGGTCATCCTGGTGTTCATCGGCACCAAGATGATGCTGATCGACGTGTTCAAGATTCCGGTGGCGGTGTCGCTGGGCGTGGTGCTCGGCATCCTGGCCATCACCATGGTCTGGAGCGCCAAGACCGCGCCCAACACCTGAAACACCCGCTGAAGCGGCCGGCCCGGAATCAAGGCCTTCCAGGAGAGCCGGTGGACTGCCTGCCAAGGCTGTCCACCGGTTTTTTCTTGATCAAAACCGGCCATTCCCATCGTCGAACGGCCACAATGTGCTATGAATTCAGGAACGATTCACAACGCAACGGCCTCCGGCGGCGAAGCCGGGCACGAGATGCCGCGCTACGTGGTGGCGTTCCCCGAATGGCCCCAGGCGATCCGGGAACGCATTGACGCCGTGCGCGCTGCGCACGATCCCCAGGCCGGCCTGATCGCCCCGCACCTGACGCTGGTGTTTGGCGTGCCCGGCATCACCGAGACCGCGTTGACGCGTCACCTGCGGCAGGCCGTGGCCGACATGAAGCCGTTCGACATCCATCTGGACACCCTGCGCCTGCACCGCGAGGGTCCGCATGGCTGGGTCTACTGGAGCGTGGGGGATGGTGCGCCCGACCTGCACTGCCTGCACGCCGCCATACACACCGGCCCGCTGGCAGGCGCGCACGACCCGGCCCGGCCTTTCGATCCCCACATCACCCTGGCCAGCGGTCCGAATGCCACGGCGCTCCAGTCCCTGGTCGAATCCGAGGCCGCGTCCTGGCCGGATTGCAGGGTGACGCTGGAAGCGTTGTGGATCGGCTCCATCGCGCAAGGCCGCTTTGTGAGCGGCAGCCGGGTCGCACTGGGCGGCGCGGCCTGAACATCGTTGGCGCAGCGGCGCGTCGGTCGCACCGCTGGCCGCTCAGCCGATCCCGAAGCGCGCCAGGGCGCGCCGCAGCGCACCCTGCCAGCCGGGACGCAAGCGCGGCCAGACCTTGCCGATCTCGGTCTGGCAATCGTCCAGCAGCCGCGCCACCTCGTCGGGCAACCGCAGCCCCGCCCGGGCGCGGAATTCCAGAATCGCCAGACCGGTTTCGCCCAAGGCCTCGCTGCCGGTGGTGAACGCGACGAAGGCGCGCGACGCCAGCGCGTCGGCCTCGTCACGCAGGCCGGCCTCCCGCGCCAGGGCGATGGCGCGGCGCAGCGTGGGGTAGAAGTCGTTCGGGGCGTTCATGGCGGGGCCGGTCGCCAACGCGCAAGCGCCGGGCAGGCCCATTCTGGCGCAAGCGCCACGGGCGCGGGAATCCGTGGCCGTGCCCGCCGCGAAAGCCGCCTTCATTTGCTCCTGAACTGATAGCGCCTTGTGGCCATCCGGCGATGGAAGAAGCCCGATCTGATTCGAAAATGCTGCTCCAAAGCCTACTCGCGGGCAACGGACCGTTATAGTGACTCTGATCGATCACGCGTCCAACCTTCCGCAGCTAATTTGCCGTCGCCACGACCATGCGCACCAACCACGTCCTCATCGATTACGAAAGCATCCAGCCGGAGCAACTGGCGCCGCTTGACGCCGACCATTTCCGGGTCACGGTCTTCGTTGGCGCCACGCAGGCCCGCCTGCCGTTCGAACTCGCAGCCGCCATGCAGCGACTCGGATCGCGTGCCGAGTACGTGAAGATCAGCGGCACCGGGCCGAACGCGCTCGATTTCCACATAGCCTTCTACATTGGGAGGTTGTCGGCAGCCGATCCGGGCACCTTCTTTCATGTCGTGTCGAAGGACACGGGGTTCGATCCGTTGATCCAGCATTTGAAGTCCCTGAAGATCTTCGCCACCCGCGTCGCTGACATCCTCGACATCCCTGCTGTCCGAGCTGCCATCACGAAAACACCGGAGGAACGACTGGCCCTCGTGATCGACCGCCTGCGAACCATGAAGGCCGGAAAACCCAGAACCGTCAAGACACTGGGGACGACCATATTCACGCTGTTCCAGAAGAAACTGCCGGAAGAAGAAGTTGATGCCCTCCTCGGCGCTCTGCAAGGACAAGGACACGTAGTGATCACCGGTACAAAAGTGAGCTACAGCCTGCCAACCGATGGCGAGGGCGTAACGACCTGACTCCAGTCCGTCAAGGCGGCGTAGCAGTCCTCGGCTCGGGTCGGACGATCGTCATAATCCCTCCTAAGCCCGCCGCACGAGAACCGGCACGATCCTCACCTGTGCGCCCGCGGGCGCAGTTCCTTTGCCGGTTTCACCGAGGTCCACACCATGGAGGATGATTTCGCCCGGACAATCAGAACCGCTTCTGGCCGGTTGATTCAAGCGGCCAAAGGCCATCGCTCCAAGGAATCGACTCATGCAAATTGAATCCATTGAAATCCGGAACTTCCGCCTGTTCCGAGAAGCGCGCCTGACCGACATCCAGCGCCTGTGCGTGCTGGTGGGCGCAAACGGTACGGGCAAGTCCACCCTGTTCGACCTGTTCTCCTTCCTGAAAGACGCCCTGGCCATGAACATCGGCAAGGCGGTCGCCAAACGGGGCGGCTACAAGGAACTCGCCAGCCGGGGGCACTCCGGCGAGCCGATCGAACTGACGCTGCAGTTCCGGCTGGAGATCACCGGTTACGAACGGCTGGTCACCTACGTGCTGAAGATCGAGCCCGACGAACATGGCAAAGTTGTCGTCGCCCGCGAAATCCTGCGCTACAAGCGCGGCAGCTATGGCGCGCCGTTCCGCTTTCTGGATTTCTCGCGCGGCAAGGGCTACGCTATCACCAACGAGGAAGACTTCTCCAAGCAGGAGGAAGAACTCACCCGCGAAGACCAGGAGCTCGATGCCCCCGACATCCTGGCCATCAAAGGCCTGGGCCAGTTCGAGCGCTTCAAAGCGGCCAGCGCCTTTCGCCAAATGATCGAGAACTGGCACATATCCGACTTCCACGTGTCCGATGCCCGCCCCAGCCAGGAAGACGGCTTCGCCGAACACCTCTCCACCCGAGGCGATAACCTACCGCTGGTGGCCAACTACCTGTTCGAGCACCACCGTGACCGCTTTGACAAGGTACTCGAAGCCATGCGCCAGCGCGTGCCCGGCGTGTCGGTGGTGGAGCCCAAGCAGACCGAAGACGGGCGCCTTGTGCTGCGTTTTCAGGACGGCAGTTTCAAGGACCCGTTCATCGCCCGGTATGTATCCGACGGCACCATCAAAATGTTTGCCTACCTCGTGCTACTGCACGACCCGAAGCCGTTCCCGCTGCTGGCCGTCGAAGAGCCGGAGAACCAACTCTACCCCGAGCTGCTGCCCGAACTGGCCGAGGAATTCCGCGCCTACGCGCGGCGGGGCGGACAAGTCTTCATCAGCACCCATTCACCCGACTTCCTGAACGCTCTGACGCTGGACGAAATCTATTGCCTGCGCAAGGACGCCGGCTTTACCAACATCGCCAAGGCCAGCGAATCGGCAAACCTGCGCGCCCTGGCCGAAGCTGGCGACCTGCCCGGCTACCTGTGGAAGCAAGGCCTGCTGGAAGGGCTGAACTGATGCGGGGCCGCATCGTATTCCTGCTGGAAGAACCCTCGATGAAAGCCCTGCTCGACGGCCTGCTGCCCCGCTTGTTCCCCACCTGGCAGCCCGGCGAGCAATTCCTCTGCGTGCCGCACCAGGGCAAGAGCGATCTGGACCGCAGCGTCCCCGTCAAATTGCGCGCTTGGCAGCACCCCGATGACCGCTTCGTCATCGTGCGCGACAACGACAACGCAGATTGCATCGACCTCAAGGGACGTTTTCGCGCCCTGTGCCTGGACAACCATCGCCCTGACACCCTGGTTCGGCTGGTCTGCCAGGAGCTTGAAAGCTGGTACCTTGGCGACCTGCAGGCGCTGGCCGCTGCTTTTGGCAACCCAAAGCTGGACAGCCCCGCCAACCGAAAGCGCTTTGCCGCGCCCGACAGCTGGCAGAAACCTTCTGTGGAGGTCCAGCGCCTGGTGCCAGTGTTCCAGAAGATCGGCGGCGCCCGCGCCATGGCCTGCCACCTGGGCAACCCGAACAACCGCTCGTCCAGTTTTCGTGTGTTCGTGACCGGCGTCGCCGGCATCGCCGCGGCGATGGGCTACGCCCCACCTGCCCCCTGACGGGTGCTCTTCCCACCGCCGCCTGCCCCAATCGGCGCCTGCGGAACACCCCGGCATTGCCACCCGCGCCCGTGAACGGCTGCTTGTGAGCGGGATTCTTCCGGGATCGGTTCTCTGGAAAACCTGTTCGATTGAAGCCGCCTAGCCTGCTTGAAAAGATTCAATTTTAATAGCGCCTTGTGGCCATCCGGCGCTGGAAAACGGTCAATTCGATTCGAAATTCCGGCCCTGGGAGCCCTCCCCCGCCTCCCACCAGGGCGGCAGCAGCGCGCGCACCTCGGCACGGGCAAAACGGTCGTCCATCAGCACCAGAACGCCCTCGTCGGCGGGGCTGCGGATCACCCGGCCGGCGGCCTGCACCACCTTTTGCAGGCCGGGGTACAGGTAGGTGTAGTCATAGCCCCGGCCGGGAAACAGCGCCTCCATGCGGGCGCGGATCTGCTCGTTGACCGGGTTCACCTGCGGCAGGCCCAACGTGGCGATGAAGGCACCGATCAGGCGCTCGCCGGGCAGGTCGATGCCCTCGGCGAACGGCCCGCCCAGCACGGCGAAGCCCACGCCCTGCGCGCCCGGCGCGAAGCGCGCCAGAAACGCGTCGCGCGCGGCCTCGGGCATCTGGCGCTGCTGTGCCCAACTGGGCAACCCGGGGTGCTGGGCGAGCAGCCGGGCGAACACCTGGTCGAGGTAGTCGTAGCTGCTGAAGAACGCCAGGTACAGCCCCGGGCGGGCGGCGAACTGGCCCGCGATGGTGTCGACGATCGGCACCACCGAGCGCGCGCGGTCGGCCCAGCGGGTGGAGATCCGGCTCGCCACCCGCACCTGCAGCTGCTGCGCCGCAAACGGCGACGGCACGTCGATCCAGGCCGTGTTGGCCGGCAGGCCGAGCAGGTCGGCGTGCCATTCGCGCGGGCTCAGCGTCGCCGAGAACAGCACCACCGCCTGCGCCGCGGCCAGGCGCGGCTGAAGGTGCGGCGCCGGCACGAGGTTGCGGATGCACAGCGTGGACCCGGCCGGGCGTGCGGGTGCGTCCGCGGGACCACTGCGGCGCGTGATGTCGAACAGCGAGTGGGGGCCGAAGCTCGCGGCCAGGCGCGAAAACTGCAACGCGTCGAACTGGAAACGCTGCAAGTCGGCCCCGGCCGCGGCGAGCTCGGTCGCCAGCGCGGGGCGCTCGGCCTGCAGGTCGGCCATCAGGGCCAGCGTCTGGTTCAGCGTGTCGACAAAGGGCGCGGGCAGCGCATCCAGCGCGACATAGGCCGCATCGTGCGGGCGCAGCGCTTCGTTCCAGCGCCGGTTCAAGCGGTCGAGCGCGCGCCTCAAGGGCGGCGAGACCGTCGCGCTGGCCCGGCGCAGCGCCCGCAGCGTGCCCTGTGCCAGTTCGGCCGAATACATGGCGCGTGCGCGCTCGACCAGGTTGTGCGCCTCGTCCACCAGCACCGCCACGCGCCAGCCCTCCATCTGCGCCATCGCGTGCAGCAGGGCACTGCCGTCGAACCAGTAGTTGTAGTCGCCCACCACCACGTCGGCCCAGCGCGCCAGCTCCTGCGCCAGGTAGTAGGGGCAGACCTCGTTCGCCAGGGCGACGGCCCGCAAGCGCTCGCGGTCCAGCACGGCATCGCGGGCGGCGCCGACGGCTGCCTGCCGGGCCGCGCCCAGCCGGTCGTAGAAGCCACGTGCCAGCGGACAGGATTCGCCGTGGCAGGCCTTGTCGGGGTGTTCACAGGCCTTGTCGCGCGCGACCAGCTCCAGCACGCGCAGCGGCGGCGCCGACGCGTCGGCCCGCAAGCGCCGCAAGGCGTCGAGGGCGAGCGCGCGCCCCGTGGTGCGGGCCGCGAGGTAGAAGACCTTGTCCAGCCCGCCGCAGTGGCCCCGTGGCGGCATGGCGCGCAACACCGGGAACAGCGCACCCACCGTCTTGCCGATGCCGGTGGGCGCCTGCGCCATCAGGCAGCGCCCGGCACGCACGGCCCGGTAGACCGCCTCGGCCAGTTCGCGCTGGCCAGCCCGGAAAGACGGCATCGGAAACGCCAGCGCCGCCAGCGCGTCGTCGCGCGCCTGCCGGTGCGCCGCCTCCTGGGCCGACCAGTCGGCAAAGCGTGCGCACAGGTCCTCGAAGAAGGCCCCCAGGCTCGCGGCGTCGGCGCGCTCCTGAAACACCGTTTCCTGGCGCGTGTCGATGTTGAAATAGACCAGCGCCAGCTCCACCTGCGCCAGCCCGAGCTGGCGGCAGATCAGCGCGCCGTACACGCGCGCCTGTGCCCAGTGCAGCGCGCGGTGGTTGTCGGGCTGGTATGCCAGGTCGCCGCGGTGGGTCTTGATTTCTTCGAGGCGGCGCGCGGCCGGGTCCCAGCCGTCGGCGCGGCCGCGCACACGCAGCGCACCCCAGTCGCCCGCCAGCGGCACCTCGGTCTGGTAGCCGGGGCCACGCCGGGCGGTGACCACGCCGTGGCCTTCCACGCCCTCGGCACCCGTGGGCGACGGCGTGAAGCGCAAGTCCAGGTCGCCGCGCTTGGCGGTGAATTCGCACAGGGCCCGCACCGCCACGGTGGTGAGCGGCGTGGTGCCAAGTTCCGGCAGTCCCGCCGGCGCCGCGGGCGGGTCGCGGTCAGCCATCGCCCGGCGCCGGTGGCGGACCAGCGGCGAAATCGGCCAGCGGCGCCTGCTCGCCCCCCTCGGCGGCATGGGGCGTGCGCTTGGCCAGTTCGAGCCAGACCGCGAACGGCAGGCGCTCCACCGGCCGGCGCGGCGCGGGGCGCGCCACGGCAAGTTGTCCGTCCTGCAACCACATCACGCCGCATTCGGCCGGAATTTCGTCGGGCTGACCCACGGGCCGCCCGCGGGCGTCGTTGCCCAGCACGTACCAGCAGGCGCCGCCCAGGTCGAGGTAGGCCGCGCGCTTGGCGGGTTTCTTGAGGTCGCCCAGCAAGTCGGCCCGGCGCACCTTGATCTCGTGCACCACCGGCTCGAAGTACGCTTCCACCGTGGTGTTGCGGATTGAAAACACGTCGGGCATCGCGATGCACCACTGGGGCTGGTCGTCGGCTGTCGGGCCCGGCACCTGGGCGCGCAGCGACAGGCCGGTCCATACCACCCGGCCGGCACGGCTCATTTCGCGCGCAACCCGCCACACCAGCGCCTCGTGGTCGGAACGCGCCGCGCGGTTGCCGTGCAACGTCGCGGCCAGCAGGCGGATGCCCGCGTCGGTCACGCGCAGGGTTTCGTGCCCGGTGACAGCACGCACCCGCTCCAGCAGACCGGCCGCCAGCAGTTCGATCTCGACCAGGTCCTGGCAGGGCCAGCCCGCGGAGCGGTAGACCTCGCGCAGACGGCGGGCGTGGGTTTTTCCGATCGGGTGCGGGAGCGGGGCATCGGCCATGGCGCATTGTCCCGGATGGGCCTGAACCGTGTTGCGCCGCGCCTGTGGAGCCTGGATTCCACTGTCAATCGGTCCTGAGTTGATAGCGCCTCGTGGCCATTCGACGCCGGGAGGAGACCGTTCAGACGCCTATTCGAGCCCAACAACCGGTTTCCGCCACCGGAGATCGGAATTTTCCGATAGACGCGAGCGTACCAGTTCACATACAGTTACAAGATACCCCAGCTCACGAATGAACAGTACCAGCCCCTACCCTGCCGGAGTTCCCACACTGTGCCTGGGCATGGTGGGCTTCTCGCCCGAGCAGCGTGCGGCCATGGCTGCCATCGTCACCCGGCGGCGCCCCGGGCAACCGGCCTGGCGAGTGGGCCGCTTTTGGGAGGCGGACGCCTGGTGGGTCAACGGCTCGCGCATCGTGGTGTTGCCCGACGGCAACCTGCGGGTGCTGCCCGGCCGGCCCCAGGAACACATGCTGACGCTGCGCCTGGACGAGGTGCACCGGCCGGTGGCGTTTTCCACGCCGCTGGCGTCCACCGAGGTGGAGGTGGTGTGCACCTTCGATCCGGCCTCGGAGTCGGACATCCAGCGGGTGCTGGGCCGGTTCGACCACTGGCTTCAGCCCGTGCTGTTCAAGGCCGAACTGGGGGCGCTGATCCTGGAGCGCGGCGCCGCCCTGCGCGGCAACATCTACCATGTGCACCACCGCGAGCGCCTGCTCGCGGTGCTGGATTTCCGCCATGGCAAGGCGGCCGTGCTGCCCAGCGCCGTTCCCGCCGACCTGCAGGACGCCGAATGGGAGCGCCGGCCGCCCAGCGCCCACGACCTGCCCCAGAGCTTTCAGGCCTGCACGCCGGCGCAACTGGTCTGGACCTACGCGGGCCACACCTCGCTGGACCTGCTCCCGCCGCGCTACCGCACCGAAACCATCTACTACCGGCACGAGCCCCGGGTACCGATGGCCTGGCTCGGCGACTCGACCCTGCGCGTGCTCAGCGCGCTGTTCACCGAGCCCGGCAACTTCCGCGCGCTGGCCTTGCGCACCGGCATCGACGACACCACGCTCGCGCGCGACCTGTCGTGCCTGTACTACGCCGGCGCCGTGACCACCACCGCCTTCAAGGCGGCCGGATCGATCGAGATGCGCCCCCACGAGCTGCCGCCGCCAGAGCCGGTGGACGAGCACGACTCGCGCCTGGGCCGTTCGACCCTGCCGCCGCTGGACGGCGAGCGCACCGCGCCGGCCATGCTGGTGCCCCATTTGCGGCGCAGCAGCCTGGGCACCTAGGGGCTTGGGCCCCCGCCCCGCACGGCATCTATCGGACGTTGCACTCGCGTCGCAGCAACGTCAACGCGTCCTTCAACTGGACATCATGATCGCTTCGCAGCGTCGCCTGGGCTTCGGCGACGAAGTTATCCCACAGCGCGGCCAGGTCGTCTTGCAGCGCGGCCGGCGCGTGGCGCCGGATCCAGGCGTGGGCCGACGCGCTGTCCAGGCCGGACTTGCGAACCTTGCGGATCAGGGTGGCGGCGGCCCGCTCGGTCAGCACGGATTTCGGGGGGGCGCCAACGGCCACGCCCAGCAGCAGCGTGAGCAGCGTGCTGTCGTCCGAATGGCCGCCGGTCAGCTGGTTCCATTGCGCCGAGGCGGTGCGGTCGTGGTGGTCGACCTCGCTCAGGCCGTCCTCGATCCAGAAATAACGCCCCATGAAGGCCGGCGTCTGGTCGAACAGCGTGCGCGGCGCCACGCGGGCATCCAGGATCTTCGGCAGGTCGGCCAGCACCGACTGGCGCGCCGCCTCGACCACCGGCTGCCATTCCGCGGGCAAGCCGCCCGGCAGCGCCAGCGCGATGGCCTGGCTGCCCGACGGCGGCTTGGGGCCGCGGACTGCCGCGGGATCTGTTGCCGCCGCCTTTCGGGCGGTCCTGGTGGCGGTCGGCGTGGTCGCCCCGGCCCGGCGGCGCAGCACGAGCACCATCTTTTCAAAGGCCACCCAGTCCGGCATCTCGCTGCCGCCGCAGGCCCGCGTGAGCAGCGCGGTGCGGATCACCGCGTCGGCGTCGGGCTCGGCCTCGGCCAGCGCGTCGGCGTCCAGGCCCAGCCCGGCGGCCATCCAGAGCGCGGCATCGATCACCTGCGCCGCGGCGGTGCGCCGGGCCAGCTCGGTGCGAACCTCGGCCAGGCTGCGCAGCGACCAGTCGGCCAGCAACGGGATGTGGCGGTCGGTGAAGCCGCCGCGCTCGTTCATGCCGAAGTGGCTGGTCTGGGGCATCGCGATCAGCGCCTTGAGCCAGTCCGACCCGGCCTTGGAGCGCGACAGCAGCGAATGCTCGCGCAGCAATTCGGCCGCCTTGCGCAGGTCGCCGCCGCTGGCGTGCTCCAGGTGCAGGCTGACCAGGTTCACCAGCCGGTCGCGGGCTTTCTCCAGCTCGGGGCGCAGGTATTCGCTGCCGAAATAACGCGCGATCTGCACCATGCCCTTGGGCGCTTCGGCACGGATGGCATCGAGCTTGCCGGGCCCGATCAGGCCCTGCTGTACGCCATGGTGCAGCGCCTTCTCGAAGAAGGGCCGCGCGTCGTGCAGCGCGACGGCGGACGGGATTGGCGCGGATCGGTGCGGCATCGTCGGCGAAGTGGCGCTCAGATGGCCGATTCTTCGTCCGGGTCCTGCGCCACCGGCGTGGCGTGGCCGCGGTCGGTGTCGGCGAGATCAACCTTGCCGTCGCCGTCGTCCGCCTCGTCTTCGTCCAGCCCGAGGTCGTGGGCGCGGGCCTTGGCGCGCAGCACCAGCAGCATTTCGATGAACAGGTCGGGCAGTTCGTGGCGCAGCAGCCAGGCCAGCTCCATCCAGTCCTGGTCGGCCACCTCGTCGCGCTCGATCTTCGGCCGCGCCCAGGTTGCCGCGCGCAGCGTGGCCTCGGAGACGATTTCGCCGTCGTCCTCCACCGTGTCGAAGCCGCCGGTGCGCGCGAAGGCCTCGACGCGGCTCCATTTCTCGGCGAAGTAGTCGGCCAGCGCCTCGCTGCCGCCTTCGAGGTCGCCGATGGCCGTGAGGAACTCGACGGGGTCGGCGTCTTCGCGAAAGATCACGGCGTTCATCATGCCGCGCAGGTGGGTGCGGGTCAGGTCGCGGTACTGTTTCTCGATCACCACGGCGCGGGCGAACTGCTCGGGCGTGACCAGCAGGTTGACCACCGAGTCCTTCGAGTTGTCGTACTCGCGCATCACGGCCAGGATGTCCTTGGGCTGCAACTGCTCCAGCACCACCATCAGCGCGCCGTCGCCCTCGGTGTCGGCCAGGTCGGCCAGCGCAGCTTCGGCGCCGGAGATGTCGCCGGCGGCGATCAGGCTTCGGGTCTTTTCAATCAGGGCGATCTGGTTCATGTCGGTCGGGGATCGGTAAGTGTCGGCGCAAGGCGTGTCGCTGGCGCCGTGCCTGCGCGGTGGTTCATTCCTTGCGGTCGAAGCCCTGTTCGGCCAGCCATTCGGCGCCGGCCTCTTCGCTCAGGCGGTCGGCCACGTCGTCGTCGGTGTCGTCGTCGCCGAAGCGGTCTTCGCTGCGCCGGGGCGACTCGCCCTCACCGGGCGCGTCGGCCGCCGTGTCGTCCGCGGGCGCCGCCGCGGGCGCGGTCAGGCTGCGCACCTGGAGGTATTCGAGCGCCGCCGCCACGGTCAGAAACCATTCGCCCGCGGGCTGATCGAGCACGAAGTCGGCGAGGTCCCGCGCCCAGGGCTGCAGCTCGATGGTGTCGCGCAGCGTCTCCCACGCGGGAAACTCGTCGGCTTCGAGCGTCAGCACCTGCTCCAGCAGGCCGGGCGCGCCGAAGCGGAAACCACGGTGGAACACCACGGCCACCATTTCGGGGTTGAACTCCATCATCTGCGCCAGGAAGCGAATCTCGGCGCGCTTCTCCTGCAGCCGCTGCGCCAGTACATGACGGCCTTCGGAGTCGGTGGCCAGGTCGTCCAGCTCGGCCTGGTAGGCGGCGTGGAGGTCCATGAAGAACGGGGTGATGCTCATCGCGGGGTTTGTTCCAGCACGGAGTCGAAGTAGGTCGCCCAGATCTCGCGCGCCGACGCCAGCGGGTCGTCGAGCAGGTTGCGCCGACGGTTGTCGTCATAGGCCTTGCGGCTGGCGGGGTCGGACAGCACCTCCCAGGCCGCCTGCACCGCCCGGAAACGCGCCGGCGCCTCGGGCGCGGTGTTGCGATCCGGGTGCCAGGCCGAGGCTTTCTGGCGGAAGGCCTGGCGGATGGCGGGCAGCGTGGCGTCGGGCGCGAGCCCGAGCACGGCGTAATGGTCGCTCACCGGATCACCCCGCCGCCCGCGTGCCCTGCAACGGCCACGCGCGCGCCGCGCCGCGCTCCGTGGCTCATGCGGCCGTGACCTTGCGACGCGCCTTCCAGGCCCCGAACAGCGCGATCAGGCCGGGGATCAGGATCATGGCCCAGATGATCTTGCTGAGGTTGGCCTGCACCCAGGCCAGGTTGCCAAACCAGTAGCCGGCGGCGGTGAGTCCGACCACCCAGATCAGCGCACCGACCACGTTGTAGGCGGTGAACTTGCTGCGGGTCATCTCGGCCACGCCGGCCACGAACGGCGCAAAGGTACGCAGGAAGGGCAGAAAGCGGGCAATGATGATGGTGATACCGCCATAGGTTTCATAGAACTGGTGGGCCTGGTCGAACGCATGGCGGTTGAAAAACCGGGAGTTCTCCCATTGAAACACCTTGGGACCGAAGTACCGTCCGATCGTGTAGTTGACCTGGTCTCCCAGGATGGCGGCCGCCACCAGCAAGCCCATGGCCAGGCGGATGTCCATCAGCCCCGCGCCGCACAGGGCACCCACCACGAAGAGCAGGGAGTCGCCCGGCAGGAAGGGCATGACCACCAGCCCGGTTTCGACAAAGATGATCAGAAACAGCAGGGCATAGACCCAGGCGCCATAGGCCTGCACGAAGGCCTCCAGATGCCTGTCCACATGCAGGATGAAATCAATCAGAAAGGTCACCAGTTCCATGGGGGGGATTATCCCTGCACCCTAGAATTCCCCGGTGGACCCTGTTTTACCCCCCGCCGCGCGGCGTCCGATCCGCGAACTGCCCGACGAACTGATCAGCCAGATTGCCGCCGGCGAGGTCATCGAGCGGCCCGCTGCCGTGGTGCGCGAGCTGGTCGACAACGCGCTGGACGCCGGGGCCACCCAGGTCACCGTGCGCCTGGCCGCCGGCGGCGTGCGCCTGATCGCGGTCGAGGATGACGGCGCCGGCATCCCGCGCGCCGAACTGCCGGTGGCCCTGAAGCGCCACGCCACCAGCAAGATCGGCAGCCTGCGCGATCTCGAATCGGTGGGCACGATGGGGTTTCGTGGCGAGGCGCTGGCGGCCATCAATTCGGTCGCGGAACTGGCGTTGCTGTCGCGCACCGCCGAAGACCCCGCCGCCGCGCTGCTGGACGGCCGCACCGGCGAGCTGCGCCCGGCCGCCCGCGCCATCGGCACCACGGTCGAGGTCAAGGAGCTCTTTTTCGCCACGCCGGCGCGCCGCAAGTTCCTGAAGACCGACGCCACCGAACTGGCGCACTGCGTCGAGGCGGTGCGCCGGCACGCGCTGGCCCGGCCCGAGGTGGGTTTTGCGATCTGGCACGAAGGCAGGCTGGTCGAGCAGTGGCGCGCCACCTCGCCCGAGCAGCGCCTGGCCGACGTGCTGGGCGAGGAATTCATCGCCCGCTCCGTCGCCGTCGACCATTGGGCCGGCGCGCTGCGCATCACCGGTCGCGCCGGCCTGCCGGACGCCGCGCGCTCGCGCGCCGACCAGCAGTTCGCCTACGTCAACGGCCGTTTCGTGCGCGACAAGGTCATCACCCATGCCGCGCGCAGCGCCTACGAGGACGTGCTGCACGGCAACCGGCAGCCGGTGTACGTGCTGCATCTGGCCATCGACCCGACCCGCGTGGACGTGAACGTGCACCCGACGAAGATTGAGGTGCGCTTTCGCGACAGCCGCGAGGTGCATCAGGCGGTGCGCCATGCCGTGGACAACGCGCTGGCCATGCCGCGCGCCCTGGCCTTGGACGCCCCGAGGCCCCCCGACGATCCGGCACCCTCCCCGGCCGCCGCCGCGGTCGCCGGAGGTGGGCTTTCAAGCCGATTTTCAGGCACCGATCGAATTCTTCCCAGCGCCGCATGGACACCGGCAGCTATCAATTCAGGACTTCCCCTGGGTCACCGGGTGGGCGACTTCGAAGCCCTGTGGCCGGTCAAGCGGCCTGAGGGCGACGGGCGGGTGTCCGCGACCGGCCCGGCCTCCGATGCGCCGGACGCCGCGCCAGCCGACCACCCGCCCGTGCCGGACGCCCCGGCGCACAGCTGGCCGCTGGGCCGCGCGGTGGCGCAGGTGCATGGCGTCTACATCCTGGCGGAGAACCGTCAGGGCCTGGTGCTGGTGGACATGCACGCCGCGCACGAGCGCATCCTGTACGAGCGCCTGAAACAGCAGCTGGACGCTGCGCCACTGGCCAGCCAGCCGCTGCTGATTCCGGCCACTTTCGCCGCCACACCCGAAGAGGTGGCCACTGCCGAGGTGGCCACGGACACGCTGGCCCTGCTGGGGATGGAGATCACCCCGTTCTCGCCCCGAACCCTGGCGGTGCGCGCGGTGCCCGCGACGCTGGCCCAGGGCGACGCAGTGGAGCTGGCGCGCAGCGTGCTGGCCGAGCTGAGCCAGCACGACGCCAGCACTGTGGTGCAGCGCGCCCGCAATGAACTGTTGGCCACCATGGCCTGCCACGGCGCGGTCCGCGCCAACCGGCGCCTGACGTTGCCCGAAATGGACGCCTTGCTGCGCCAGATGGAAGCCACCGAGCGCTCCGACCAGTGCAACCACGGCCGCCCCACGTGGCGCCAGCTCACGATGGCCGAGCTGGATGCGCTGTTCCTTCGCGGGCGCTGATCAATCCGCACCACGTCGGTGCATATCTCTGTTTTAGCCATCGAAGGCACGCCTACGGTGCTTGCTGCACCACTAATGCACAAAATCAGCAAGGATATGCCGATCGCGCATAATCCCATGCACCTTTTTGGAGATATTTGTTGATGAAATACGCATCCGTACACGACTATCTGGCCCATGTGGAAGCCCGAAATCCGGGCCAGCCCGAGTTTCTGCAAGCCGTCACCGAAGTGATGGAGAGTCTCTGGCCGTTCATTGCGACGCATCCGAGGTATGCCGAACAAGGCCTGCTGGACCGCCTGGTCGAGCCCGAGCGGGTGGTGATGTTCCGCGTTTCCTGGGTGGACGACCACGGCCAGGTGCAGGTCAACAGGGGCTATCGCATCCAGCACAGCATGGCCATCGGTCCGTACAAGGGTGGCATCCGCTTCCACCCTTCGGTCACCCTGTCGGTGCTCAAGTTCCTCGCGTTCGAGCAGACCTTCAAGAACGCGCTGACCACGCTGCCCATGGGCGGCGGCAAGGGCGGCTCCGATTTCGACCCCAAGGGCAAGAGCCCCGGCGAGGTGATGCGTTTCTGCCAGGCTTTCGTGCAGGAGCTGTTCCGTCATGTGGGCGCCGACACCGACGTGCCGGCCGGCGACATCGGCGTGGGAGGCCGTGAGGTCGGCTACATGGCCGGCATGCAGAAAAAGCTGTCCAACAACGCCTCCTGCGTGTTCACCGGCAAGGGGCTTGCCTTCGGCGGCTCGCTGATCCGCCCCGAGGCCACGGGCTACGGCACGGTCTACTTCGCCGATGAAATGCTCAAGACGCGCGGCAAGTCCTTCGACGGCCTGCGGGTGTCGGTGTCGGGCTCGGGCAACGTCGCCCAGTACGCCGTGGAAAAAGCCATGGCGCTGGGCGCCAAGGTGGTCACGGTATCCGACTCCAGCGGCACCATCGTCGACGAAGACGGCTTTACCGCCGAAAAACTGGCGGTGCTGATGGACGTGAAAAACCACCACTACGGTCGCGTCGCCGACTACGCAGCGCGCACCGGCGCGCGCTTCGAAGCCGGCAAACGACCCTGGCACGTGCCGGTGGACGTGGCCCTGCCCTGCGCGACCCAGAACGAGCTGGACGGCAACGACGCCCGTACGCTGATCGCCAACGGCGTGCTGTGTGTGTCCGAAGGTGCGAACATGCCCTCCACCATCGAAGCCGCCAAAGCCTTCGAGGCGGCCGGCGTGCTGTATGCGCCCGGCAAGGCCAGCAACGCCGGCGGCGTGGCCACCTCGGGTCTGGAAATGAGCCAGAACGCCATGCGCATGAGCTGGACCCGCGAAGAGGTGGACGCACGGCTGCTGCAGATCATGCAGGGCATTCACACGGCGTGCGTCAAGTACGGCAGGCGCGACGACGGCACGGTGAGCTACATCGACGGCGCCAACATCGCGGGCTTCGTCAAGGTGGCCGACGCCATGCTGGCCCAGGGTGTGATCTGAACCCCGCGTCGCCCCCGACGATTGCACAGGCCGCCACCAAGCGGCCGTTCTTTCGGCCTGCGATGGCGTTCGCGGGCCCAGCCGGTCGAAAAGGGCTCGACACCCGTCAGGCGGCGTAGGCGTAAACCGCCACGAAGTGGCAGGTCGTGCCCGCCATCACGAACAGGTGCCAGACGAAATGCCCGTAGCGCCAGCGCGCATCGGCCACAAAGAACACCACGCCCGCCGTGTACGCCAGGCCTCCTGCCACCAGCCAGGCCAGTCCGGCCGGCGCCATGCTGGCCATCAGCGGCTTGATCGCGATCACCACCAGCCAGCCCATCAGCAGGTAAAGGCCGGTGGACAGGTGGGGATGCCGGATCCGGTTCGTGGCCTTGAGTGTCACCCCGGTGACGGCCAGCGCCCAGACCAGGCCGAACAGCGTCCAGCCCCAGGCGCCGCGCAGCACGCCCAGCGTGAACGGCGTGTAGGTGCCGGCGATCAGCAGGAAGATCGCGCCATGGTCCAACAGCTGGGCCACCTGCTTGGCCCGGTTGCGCGGCAGCGCGTGGTAGACCATGGATGCGCCATAGAGCGCCACCATCGACAGCGCAAACACGCAGGCCCCGGCGATGAAGGCCGCGTCCCCGCGCGCCACAGCCGACGCGATCAGGAATGGCGTGGCCACGAGCGCCGCCAGCAGGCCCACGCCGTGACTCACGCTGTTGGCGATTTCCTCGCCCAGCGACTGGTGGCGGGGCGGGGACGGCAGGGTCGGGGCGGGATGGGGCATGGGCGGCCATTGTGCGCCCTTTCGCCGCGAGGCGCGCACCGCGCATGCCACCCTGATCTGGTACCCTCAGACCGATGCCTTCCCCCGCCTCTGCCACGACGACATCCGCCGACGCCCGCGCAGCCATGTCGCCCGGCCTGATCGTGCTGCTGCTGTCCCTGCTGCTGGGGCTGCAGCCCGTCACCACCGACCTGTACCTGCCGGCCCTGCCCGCGCTGACCGAGGGCTTCGGCGCGTCGATGGCGCAGGCCCAGCTCACGCTCACCGCACTGCTGCTGTCCTTCGGGCTGTCGCAACTGGTCTGGGGGCCCTTGTCCGACCGCTTCGGGCGCCGACCGGTGCTGCTGTGGGGCATGGCCGCCTACGTGGCCGCGTCGGTGGGCGGGGCGCTGGCGGCGTCGATGGAACTGCTGATCGTCTGGCGCACGGTGCAGGGCGCGGCCATGGGCGCCGGCGTGATGGCTGCGCGTGCGGTGGTGCGCGACCTCTACCAGCCCGCCGACGCGGCGCGGGCCATGTCCAAGGGCCTCAGCGGTCTGGGCGTGATCGCCTGCCTGAGCGCGCCGGCGGGGGGCCTGCTGTCGGACCTGTTCGGCTGGCGCGCCACACTGCTCGGCGTGGCCGTGTTCGGTGCCTTCACGCTGGCGGTGATCGCGATGCGGTTCAAGGAGACCGTGCCGCCGTCGAACCGGCGCAGCCTGCACCCGGTGTCGCTGGCCAGGACCTGGCTGCACATCCTGCGCCATCCGACCTTCGTGGCCTTCTCCGCCCTGTCGGCGGCGTCGTACGGCGGGTTGTTCACCTTTCTGGCCGCGTCGTCCTTCGTCTTCATCCAGGTGCTGGGACTGAGCAAGACGCGTTACGGCCTGCTGATGTTCTCGATGTCGGCCTCGTACATCGTGGGCACCTTCATCTGCCGGCGCCTGCTGTTGCGACTGGGCGTGCGCCGCACCGTGGCGCTGGCGGCGGTGCTCACGATCAGCGGGGGCACGCTGATGGCGGCACTGGCCTTGGCGGGGTCGGCCAGCGCCTGGTACGGGCCGTGGGCCATCGTGGGCCCGTTCTACCTGTTCATGCTCGGCCACGGGGTGCACCAGCCCTGCGGGCAAAGCGGCGCGGTGGGGCCGTTTCCGCAGGCGGCCGGTGCGGCCTCGGCGCTCAACGGCTTTCTGATGATGGTCGCGGCGTTCGCGACGGGGGGCTGGCTGGGCGTGCACATGGACGGCACCGTGTTCCCGATGGTCTACGGCATCTGGTTCTGGAGCGCGCTGATCAGCCTGTCGGCCTGGACGCTGGTGCAGCGGCACGGACAAACGCCGCCGCACTGAGAGGCTGGAATGGGGCACTTCGCAGACCATGGAGTCATCGGCCTGGCCGGCCCCACGGCCAGTGGCAAGACCGCCGCCGCGCTGGCCATCGCGCAGCGGCACGCCGTGGAGATCGTCAGCGTCGATTCGGCGCTGGTCTACCGGGGCATGGACATCGGCACGGCCAAGCCCTCGGCGGCGGAACTGGCCCAGGTCCCGCACCACCTGATCGACATCCGCGACCCGCTGCAGCCCTACAGCGCGGCCGAGTTCGTGGCTGATGCGCGCCGCCTGATCGGGGAGATCCGCGCGCGCGGCCGCCTGCCGCTGCTGGTGGGCGGCACGATGCTGTACTTCAAGGCCCTGTTGCATGGCCTGGACGACATGCCGCCGGCCGATCCCGCCGTGCGCGCCGTGCTGGAGGCCGAGGCCCGGCACAAGGGATGGCCCGCCATGCACGCCGAACTGGCGCGGGTGGACCCGGCCACGGCCGCACGCCTGGCGCCCAAGGACTCGCAGCGCATCCAGCGCGCGCTGGAGGTTCATCGGATCACCGGGCGTCCGCTGGCCGAGTTCCATACGTCAAGATCCATAGCGCCAGATGGCGATTCCACGCCGGGATTGCCGCTGGTTTCGCTCGAACCGGCCGACCGGGCCTGGCTTCATGCGCGCATCGCGCAGCGTTTCGACGCCATGCTGGCCGCCGGGTTCGTGGACGAAGTGCGGGGCCTGCGCGCGCGCGGCGACCTGCATGCCGATCTGCCGTCCATGCGCTGCGTGGGCTACCGCCAGGCCTGGGAGCTGCTCGATGCGCAGGCCAGTGCCACCCCCTTTCCGATCGAGCGCCTGCGCGAATGCGGCATCGCCGCCACGCGCCAGCTCGCCAAGCGGCAGATCACCTGGCTGCGCTCGATGCCGCAGCGCCTGATCGTGCCGTGCGACCACCCGGATGCGCTGGCGCGGGTGCTGGACCAGGTCGATCAACTCGTCGCACCACGCACCCGAGCATGAGCCTCGTCGTCACCGACCTCACCAAGCGCTACGGCGACACCGCGGTATTTGCCAAGGTCTCGCTGACGGTGGCGCCCGGCGAGTTCGTGGCCATCGTCGGTGAATCGGGTGTCGGCAAATCCACGCTGCTGAACTGCATGGCCGGCCTGGACGACTGGAACCATGGCAGCATCGCGCTCGATGGCGTGGACCTCGGCGCCCTGGACGACGACGCCCGCGCGCTGTGGCGGCGCCGGCACGTGGGCTTCGTCTTCCAGGCCTTTCACGTGCTGCCGCACCTGGACGTGGCGCAGAACGTGGCGCTGCCGCTGATGCTGCTGAACGGGCACGACGACGCGCACGTGGCCCGGATGCTGGACGCCGTGGGCCTGGCCGGCCTGGGCGCGCGCCTGCCCCAGCAGCTCAGCGGCGGACAGCTGCAGCGCGTGGCGATAGCGCGGGCGCTGATTCACCGCCCCACCCTGCTGCTGGCCGACGAACCGACTGGCAACCTCGACCCGGCCACAGCGCTCAAGGTCATGGACGTGCTGGTGCAGCAGGTTCGCGAACACGCCACCTCGGTCGTGCTGGTGACCCATTCCGAAGCCGCAGCCGCCCGCGCCGACCGCGTGCTGCACCTGACAGCAGAAGGCATCAGCGCATGAACAGCGTCGGCGTGGGCCCCCCCTTGCGGGACCACCGCCGGGACCGCACGAAAAGAAAAAAGGCGGCCAGCCTCACAGCCAGCCGCCTTCGCGCGCCCTGAACGCCGCGCTTATTCGATCGTCAGTCGCTGCGAACCGTTGGCCAGTTTCTTGGGCAGCGTCAGGGTGAGCACGCCGTTGTCGTACTTGGCCTTGGCTTGCGTCTGGTCGATGTCCATCGGCAGCTGGAAGCTGCGGGACACCGCACCAAAATAGCGCTCGCTGCGCAACACTTTCTCGTCCGAGCCCTGGCGGTCTTCCTGCTTGATCTCGGCGCGCAGGGTCACGACGTTGCCGTCCAGCGAAACGTGGATCTCGTCCTTGCTCACGCCCGGCACCTCGGCCTGCACGGTGTAGGCCTTGTCGTTTTCCTTGACGTCAACCTTGATCTGCGCCGGCGACGGCAGCGGGTCGCCATGCAGCGGGCGAACATAGAAACCGGGGGCGATGTCCTTGAAGAACTCGTCAAACAATCCGCCGCGTGTCATCAGTGAACTCATGATTTGCTCCTTGCTGGGGTTGAAGAACCGGGCCTCGTCTCCGGATTGAAACTGCCCTTGCCAAACGATATGGGAACCGGCACGGAAAACTCAAGAGCGTGGTCGGGCGATCACGCCATGCTTTGTTCTGCATCAAAAAAAACCGTGTGCGCCACCCGCCCCGTCCGCGCCGGCACAATCGCCGCCATGGTCGACCTGTTGCGCACCTTTTCCTGGCAGGAGCTGCGCCACCATCCGTGGCGCAACGCGGCGGCCGTGGTGGCGGTGATGCTGGGTGTGGCGCTCGCGTTTTCGGTGCATCTGATCAACGCCTCGGCGCTGGGCGAATTCGCCGGCGCGGTGCGCGCGGTCAACGGCCAGCCCGATCTGGAGTTGCGCAGTGGGCGCGGTCAATTGGACGAATCGATCTTCGGCCGCGTGGCCACGCACCCGCAGGTGGCGCTGGCCAGCCCGGTGCTGGAATTGCCCACCTACGCCCTGGGGCCGGAGGGCAAACGGGTGCCGGTGCGGGTGGTGGGTGTGGATGCCCTTTCGGTCGCGCCTCTGGCGCCGGCGCTGATGCCCCAGCCGGTCGCGGGCGCCGACCGGTTGGCCGTGCTCGCACCGGCCACCGTCTTCCTGAACCCGGCGGCCGTCGTGGCGCTGGCACCCGGCGGCCTTCGGGATGCGTCCACCGCCCCGGTGCTGCAACTGCAAAGCGCGCTGGCCTTCCGCCCGGTGCGCGTGGCGGGTACCGTGAACGCGCCTGGTGCGGCGCTGGCCGTGATGGACATTGCCGCCGCGCAGGACCTGTTCGGGGCCCAGGGCCGCCTCAGCCGCATCGACCTGCGCCTGCAGCCCGGAACCGACCGCGCCGCCTTCATCGCCTCGCTGGGGCTGCCCGACGGCGTGACCGCCGCCGAGCCCGGCGACGCGGCCCAACGGGCCAGCAACCTCTCGCGCGCGTACCGGGTGAACCTCACGGTGCTGGCCCTGGTGGCGCTGTTCACCGGCGCGTTTCTGGTGTTCTCGGTGCTGTCGCTCAGCGTGGCGCGGCGGTCGCAACAGTTCGCGCTGCTGGGCGTGCTCGGACTCACACCACGCCAGCGGCTGCGGCTGGTGCTGGCGGAGTCCCTGCTGCTCGGCGCTGTGGGCAGTGCGGCCGGCGTCGCGCTGGGCACGGCCCTTGCAGCGCTGGCGCTGCGGCTTCTCGGCGGCGACCTGGGGGGCGGTTTCTTCGCCGGAGTGGCGCCGGCGCTGCAATGGAACAGCGGGGCCGCGCTGCTGTATGGACTGCTGGGCGTGGCCGCGGCGGCCGTGGGTGGCTGGTGGCCGGCGCGCGCGGCCCAGGCCCTGCCGCCGGCGCAAACGCTCAAGGGACTGGGCGGTACGCTGCGTGGCGGGCCGCCCTTGGCCGCACCCTTGCTGCTGATGACCGCGGGTGTGCTGCTGGCCCAGGCACCACCGATGGGCGGGATCCCGCTGGCAGCCTATCTGTCCGTGGGCTTTCTGCTTGTGGGAGGCATCACCGCCCTGCCCTGGTTGATCGGCCTGGCCTACGACCGGCTTGCACCGCGCATGGCCCATCACCTGCTGCCGCTGCTGGCGGTGGAGCGCGCACGGCGCGTGCGCGAAAGCGCGGCGGTGGCCGTGAGCGGCGTGGTGGCCTCGCTGAGCCTCGCGGTGGCGCTGACGGTGATGGTGGCGAGTTTTCGGGATTCCGTGACCCATTGGCTGGACGTGGTGCTGCCGGCCGACCTGTACGTGCGTGCGGCCATGGGCACCGGCGCGGCCGACACGGTCTACTTCCCGCCCGAGCTGGTGCGCGAGGTGGCGCAGGTGCCGGGCGTGAAACGGCTGGCCACGCAGCGCTTCGTGCCGTTGCAGTTCGATGCGTCGCGGCCGCCGGTGGCACTGATCGCCCGCGACAGCGACGGTGAGGGACGCGGCACGGCGCTGGTGGGCCAGCCCCTGCCCGTGCCCGAAGGCCACATCCCGATCTGGGTCAGCGAAGCGATGGTGGACCTGTACGGAGCCCGTCCGGGGCAGGTTTTTGCCCCACTTTCGAGGCATTTTGAGCCTGTTCCCAGCGTGGAAAGGCCACCGGCAGCTACGTTTTTCGTAGCAGGCGTGTGGCGCGACTATGCCCGCCAATCGGGCGCCATCGTGATCGACCGGCGCGACTACGAGCGCCTGACCGGCGACCGGCGCGTGAACGACCTCGCGCTGTGGCTGGCCGACGGCGCCGACGCGGCCCAGGTGCAGGCCGACGTGCGCCGGGCCGCCCAGGCCGGCACCGGGGGCACCGCCGGGATGGACAGCGCGCTGGAGTTCGCCTCGGCGGCGCAGATCCGCGCCACCTCCTTGCGCATCTTCGATCGCAGCTTCGCTGTCACCTACTGGCTGCAGGCTGTGGCCATCGTCATCGGCCTGTTCGGCGTGGCGGCCAGTTTCAGCGCACAGGTGCTGGCGCGGCGCAAGGAGTTTGGCCTGCTCGCGCACCTGGGGCTGACGCGCAAGCAGATCCTGGCCGTGGTGGCTGGCGAAGGCGCGGCCTGGACCGCCATCGGTGCGCTGGCCGGGCTGTTGCTGGGGCTGGCGGTGTCCGTGGTGCTGGTGAAGGTGGTCAACCCGCAGAGCTTTCACTGGACCATGGACCTGGCCGCGCCATGGACCCGGCTGGCGGCCCTGTGCCTGGCGGTGGTGGCCGCCGGCACGGTGACGGCGTGGTTGTCAGGGCGCGCCGCGGCCGCCCGCGACGCGGTGCTGGCGGTGAAGGAGGATTGGTGATGCGGCGGCGCGCGCTGTTGCTAGCGGGCGCAGTGGGTGTGCCGCCGGGCCTCGTGGCGCGGGCGATGGCGCCCGTGGCCGCCGCCCTGCCGCCGCGCACGCTGGCTTTCCCGCGCGACCACGGCGCGCACCCGGAGCTGCGCACCGAGTGGTGGTACGTGACCGGCCACGCGCGCGAAGGCGACGCGGCGGGCCGCGAGTTCGGGTTTCAGGTCACCTTTTTCCGCACCCGGGTCGACGCGACCCAGACCATGCAATCGGCCTTCGCGGCCCGGCAGCTGATCTTTGCCCACGCGGCGGTGACCGACGTGCAAGGCCGCACGCTGTGGCACGACCAGCGCATCGCGCGCGAGGGCTTCGGCGTGGCCGGGGCATCGCTGACGGACGCCCGGATCACGCTGCGCGACTGGTCGCTGGTGCGCCGGCCCGCCGACGGCGCATGGGTGGCCCGCCTGCCGGGCGGCGATCTGTCGCTGGACCTGGTGTTCGAGCCGACCCAGCCGCTGCTGCTGCAAGGCGACCGGGGCCTGTCGCGCAAGGGTCCCGAGCCCGCCCAGGCCAGCTACTACTACAGCCTGCCCCACCTTGCGGCACGCGGGCGCATCACGCTGAAAGGCCGCGCCTTCGATGTGCGCGGCCAGGCCTGGCTCGACCACGAATGGAGCGAGGCGCTGCTGCATCCCGATGCCGTCGGCTGGGACTGGATCGGCATGAACCTGATCGACGGCGGTGCGTTGACGGCGTTCCGCCTGCGCGACCGATCCGGGCGCGCACTCTGGGGCGGTGGGTCGATTCGCACCCGCGACGGCGATCTGCGCACCTTCGCCGCAGGCGACGTCGTGTTCACGCCGCAGCGGTTCTGGAAGAGCCCGGCGAGCCAGGCGAGCTACCCGGTCGAATGGGCCGTCACGACCCCGGCCGGCGCTTTCACGGTGCGTGCCGTGATGGACAACCAGGAACTCGACAGCCGCGCCTCCACCGGCACGATCTACTGGGAGGGGTTGAGCGAGCTGCTCGATGCCGACGGGCGCGTGGTCGGCCGCGGCTACCTGGAGATGACGGGCTACGCCCAGGCGCTGCGGCTGTGACGCGCCGTACGGTGCCGCTCCAAACCGGTGCGCCGCCCGATCGAAAATTGCTCTGGATCAAGTTCGAATCACCGGCTCAGGTCTACAGTGAAACCGTTCAGATCAACCATCCAGACTGGAGACAAGACCATGAGCCAACCCCTGTTCATCAATTCGATTGAAGCGGCCGTCGACCACGTGCTCGACAGCATCCCCGGTGACATCGTTCTGGGCATCCCGCTGGCCATCGGCAAACCCAACCCCTTCGTCAACGCGCTGTACCGGCGCATCAAGGCCAACCCGGCGCGCAAGCTGCGCATCATCACGGCCCTGTCGCTGATCAAGCCCGAGGGCAAGAGCGATCTGGAGAAACACTTTCTGGAACCGCTCGTGGAGCGCGTCTTCGCCGACTACCCCGATCTCGAGTACGCGGTGGACCTGCGAGCCCATGCGCTGCCGGCCAACGTCGAGGTACGCGAATTCTTCATGAAGACCGGTGACTACATCGGCAACGAGGCGGCGCAGCAGAACTACATCTCGACCAACTACACCTTCGTGGCGCGTGACATGGCGGTGCAGGGCATGAACGTGATCGCGCAGGCCGTGGGTGCATTGGGCGAAGGCGAGGACCTGCGCCTGAGCCTGTCGAGCAACCCCGATGTGATCGGCGAGGTGGTGGAACGCATGCGCGAGGCCGGCCAGCCCCTGATGAAGATTGGCGTGATCAACCGCAAGATGCCGTTCATGCCCAACGGCGCCGAGGTCAAGCCTGACTTCTACGACGTGGTGGTGACCGACCCCGCTGGCACCCACACCGTGTTCGGGCCGCCGAACAACAAGGTCAGCGCGGCCGACTACGCGATCGGTCTGCACGCGTCGAGCCTGGTCGCCGACGGCGGCACCTTGCAGATCGGGATCGGCTCGCTCGGTGACGCCATCGCGCAGGCGCTGATCGTGCGCGACCGCCATGGCGACGACTACCGCAGCATCCTGGAAGCGCTGGCGCCCGACGGCCTGGCCGGCCGCGAACTGGGCCGGTTCGACCAGGGCCTGTATGGCTGCTCGGAGATGTTCGTCAACGGCTTCCTGAAGCTGATCGAGGCCGGCATCATCCGCCGCGAGGTGTACGGCGACACGGTGCTGCAGCAGATGCTCAACGACGGCCGCCTGCCCAGCGTGGTTGTAACGCCCGACACCTTGAGTGCCCTGCTCGCGGCCGGGCGCATCGGCACGCAGTTGTCGGAGGCTGACGTCACGTTCCTCAAGAAGTTCGGCATCTTGCGCGCCGGCGTGAACCTGGAAGGCCGTGAACTGGCGCTCGACGGCGAACGCTGCACGACCGACCTGGGTGACAAGGCCAATTTCGACAAGCTCTGCGCCACAATGCTCGGTGCCCGCCTGACCGGCGGCATCTACATGACGGGCGGCTTCTTCCTGGGCCCGAACGACTTCTACGAGCGGCTGCGCACCATGCCGCCGCAGGAACTGGCCAAGATCGACATGACCCGCATCGACTTCATCAACCAGCTTTACGGCCAAGGCAACCTGAAACGCGCACAGCGCCGCAAGGCGCGCTTCATGAACACCACGATGATCGCGACGCTGCTGGGCGCCGTGGCCAGTGATGCGCTGGAGTCGGGCCAGGTGGTCAGCGGGGTGGGCGGACAGTACAACTTCGTGGCCATGTCGCACGCGCTGCCCGATGCCCGCCTGCTGATGATGCTGCGCGCCACCCACGACAACAAGGACGGCCTGAAGAGCAGCATCGTCTGGAACTACGGCCACGTGACGATCCCGCGCCACCTGCGCGACATCATCATCACCGAGTACGGGATCGCCGACGTGCGCGGGCAGCCCGACAGCGAGGTGGTCAAGCGCCTGATCGCCGTGGCCGACTCGCGCTTCCAGGAAGAGCTGGTCAAACAGGCCAAGGCCCACGGCAAGCTCGAGCGCGACTACGAGGTGCCTGAGCGCTACCGCCACAACCTGCCTGGCGTCCTGGAAGAAAAGCTGCACCCGTGGGCCGAAGCCGGCCTGCTGCCGCCCTTCCCGTTCGGCACCGACCTGACCGCCGACGAGTTGAAGATCGTGGGCGCGCTGAAGCGGCTCAAGCACGCCACGCACCACCCGAGCGAACTGCTGTCGACGGCGTTCAAGAGCTTCTGGGAGGGCAAGGAGGCACCCAAGGCCTACCTGGAGCGCCTCGGCCTGGCCGAAGCGCACAGCATGAAGGACATCATCATCCGCAGGCTGTTCGCCGGGAACCTGTAGCGCGCCCAGCGGACCGGGCCGCCAGCTTCTACACTGGCGGCCATGTCCGAATCCCGAGACCCCGAGCCCGCGGCGGCTCAAGCCCCACTCAAAGCCCCGGTCCGATCGCTGTCGGGGCTGCTTCCATTTCTGCGGCCTTACACAGGCCGTTTTGCCTTGGCGGGCCTGTTCCTGCTGCTCGCAGCGCTCGCGACGCTGGCGTTTCCACTGGCCCTGCGCAGCCTGATCGACGGCGGCGCGCTGGTGGGCACCGACGCAGGCCAGTCGGTGGACGCACGCGGCGCACAGGTCCTGGCGTTGCGCGGGCATTTCCTGGCGCTGTTTTCGGTGGCGGTGGCGCTGGGCATCTTTTCTGCCTGCCGCTTCTACATGGTGAGCTGGCTGGGCGAGCGCGTCACGGCCGATCTGCGCAATGCGGTGTACACCCACGTGCTGCGGCAAAGCCCCGAGTTCTTCGAAACAACCCAGACCGGCGAGGTGCTGTCACGCCTGACGACCGACACCACGCTGGTTCAAACCGTCGTCGGCTCGTCGCTCAGCATGGGGCTGCGCAACGCGGTGATGGGCGTCGGCGCGCTGGCGATGCTGGTGTGGACCAACCCGTGGGTGATGTTGCAGGTGGCCGTGGTGCTGGTGTGCGTGGTGCTGCCCGCGCTGTGGTTCGGGCGTCGGGTTCGCAAGCTCTCGCGGGCCAGCCAGGACCGTGTGGCCGATTCGAGCGCCATTGCGGCCGAGGTGCTCAACGCCATTCCGGTGGTGCAGAGCTACACCGCCGAGCCGCGCGAATCCGCGCGCTTCGGCCACGCCACCGACGAGGCGTTTCACACCGCGGTGCGGCGTACCCGGGCGCGGGCGGTGCTGGTGGGCTTCATCATCATCGCCACCTCCGCAGCGCTGCTCTGGGGCCTGTATCAGGGCACGCAGGCGGTCATGGAAGGGCGGATGACGGCCGGCCACCTGGGCCAGACCGTGGTCTACGTGATCATCCTGGCCGGCGCTTTCGCGGTGCTCGGTGAGGTGTATGGCGACCTGTTGCGCGCGGCCGGCGCCACGGAGCGCCTGATGGAGCTGCTGCACAGCCGCTCGGCCATTGTTTCACCGGAAAAACCGGCTCTTCCCAGCGTCAGTCGGTCAGGGGCCGCTATTGTTTTCGAAGCAGTCACCTTTCACTACCCGTCCCGACCGGCGGTGCCCGCGCTGGCCGGCTTTGCGCTGGCGATTGCACCGGGCGAGACGGTAGCACTGGTGGGCGCCAGCGGCGCGGGCAAGAGCACGGTGTTCCAGTTGCTGCTGCGCCATTACGACCCGGCCTCGGGCCTGGTGCGCATCGACGGCACACCGGTTCAGGCACTGAGCCTGGACGACCTGCGCCGGCGCATCGCGGTCGTGCCGCAGGACGCGGTGATTTTTTCGGCGACGGCGCTGGAGAACATCCGCTACGGCCGACCGGACGCGACGGACGACGCGGTGCGATCGGCCGCGGCAGCCGCGTTCGCCCACGACTTCATCACGGCGCTGCCCGAGGGCTACGACACGTTTCTCGGCGAACGGGGGGTGCGACTCTCGGGCGGCCAGCGCCAGCGCATCGCCATCGCGCGGGCGCTGCTGAAAGATGCGCCTTTGCTGTTGCTGGACGAGGCCACCAGCGCCCTGGACGCCGAGAGCGAACGCATGGTGCAGGCCGCGCTGGATTCGGCCTTGCAGCAACGCAGTGACCGGCGCACCACGCTGGTCATCGCGCACCGCCTCGCGACCGTGCAGAAGGCGACCCGCATCGTGGTGCTTGAACATGGACGCATCGTCGAGCAGGGCACGCACGAGGCGCTGCTGGCGATGAACGGGGTCTACGCGCGCCTGGCGGCGCTGCAGTTCACGGCCTGAGGGGCCCGTAGCCCAGCGCCGCGGTAGCTATTGAAGCGGCCCCTTGAGGGACTCGGGCAGGAACAATGGCAGCACCGGAATGCCCTCGTCCAGCAGTGCCTCGGCCTCCTCGGGTGTGGTCTTGCCCCGGATGCCACGCTCCGCAGCCTCACCGTAGTGCATCTGGCGGGCCACCTCCGCGAAGCGCTCGCCGACATCTTCGGTGTCTTGCGCCAGCCGCCTTGCGATCTGAAGCCAGGCGGCCTGCGCCGCCTGCGTCGAAGCGACCGCGTGCTCGCCAGCGACAGCCGCGGTGGAAGCTGGCGCCACGGCTGCACCCAGGTTCAGTCGCGGGGCGCTCAGCAGCTTGACCACCTGTTTGTCGTTGCAGACGGGGCAGGTCAGCAGGCCTCGCGCCAGCTGGTCCTGGAAATCATCCTCGGACGCGAACCAGCCCTCGAAGCTGTGCAGATGCGCGCACTGGAGGTCCAGAACTTTCATGCCCCGATTATCGCTTTGCTTCAGGGAATCGGCTCGTCCCACTCGAGCCGCCACTCGCCCGACAGGACCGCATTGACCCACAGCATGCCAGCCACAGTCTTGGCATCGGTGACAACACCCTCCCGGCACCAGGCGGCGAGCTGGGTCGGCGTGGCCGTGAAGACATCGAGGAATTCGCCAGCGTCCAGCCGGCGTTCGAGGGCGGTGAGGTCCTTCGCAAACCAGATTTCGATGAATTCGGTGGAATACGAAATGACCGGATGAATCACCCCGGCACGGGCCCATTGGCGCGCCACGTAGCCGGTTTCTTCCTGAAGCTCGCGCCGGGCGCAGGCCAGACGATCTTCACCGGGGTCCAGTTTTCCGGCCGGGAACTCGATCATCACCTGCCCGATCGGGTACCGGTACTGGCGCTCCAGGACCAGGCGGGGCGCTCCGTCGTCGTCGAAGAGCAGCGGGATCACCATCACCGCGCCGGGGTGGACGAGGTATTCGCGGTCGCTGATGCTGCCGTCGGGCAGTTCGACGGTGTCCCGAAACGCGTGTAGGAAACGCCCGCGGAATATTTCGTCCCGCCGCGTCATCACCTCGATCAGGTGCTTGTCCTTGCCCGTCATGCGTTGCCGGGGGCTGTGTGGTGGGGTGGTTTGGGGAGCATCCAAGCCCGCGCCGGGCCGGCGCGGGGCCACCTGGCTCAGACCGGCGCTGCGGCCATCAGGTCTTCAGCATCTGGACGATGGCGTCGGCGCACAGCGCCATCAAGCCCCCGGGCAAGATGCCCAGGATCAACACCAGCGCGCCATTGACCGACAGCACTGCGCGAACATCCATCGGCGCGGCCACCGACGCCGCAGTGATCGGGCTGTCGAAATACATGACCTTGACCACGCGCAGGTAGTAGAACGCTCCGATCAGCGACATCATCACGGCGAAGACGGCCAGAGCGATGTGGGCCAGGGCGCCGGACGAAACCAGGGCCTGCAGCACGGCGAGCTTGGCGTAAAACCCGACCAACGGCGGGATGCCCGCCAGAGAGAACATGCAAACGGCCATCACACCGGCATACAGCGGGCTGCGCTGGTTCAGGCCGGCGAAGTCTGCGATCTCTTCGCTCTCGAAGCCTTCCCGGGCCAGCAGCATGATGACACCGAATGTGGCCAGTGTCGTCAGCACATAGGTCACGACATAGAACATCGCCGAGCTGTAGGCGTTGGCCGCCGAGTAAACATTGCCGTTGACCACGCCGGCCATCAGACCGAGCAGCACAAAGCCCATCTGAGAGATCGTCGAGAACGCGAGCATGCGCTTGAGGTTGGTCTGGGCGATGGCCGACAAGTTGCCGATCAGCAGAGATGCGATCGCCAGCACCCCGAGCATCTGCTGCCAGTCGAAAGCCAAGGGGAGCAGGCCTTCGACCAACAAACGGATGACGATCGCGAACGCGGCCAGCTTCGGCGCGCCCGCCACGAGCAAGGTGACCGCCGTGGGAGCGCCGTGGTAAACATCCGGAATCCACATGTGGAATGGAACCACCCCCAATTTGAACGCCAGGCCGGCGACCACGAACACCAGGCCGAACACCAGCACCTGATGCTTGATCTGGCCGGAGGCGACGGCCTTGAAAACCGTGTTCACATCCAGGGATCCGGTCGCGCCGTACAACATTGACAGGCCATACAGCAGGAAGCCGGACGCCATCGCTCCCAACACGAAATACTTCATCGCTGCCTCGGTGGCTGGGGCATGGTCTCGACGAAGCGCCACCAACGCGTAGCTGGACAGGGTCAGCAGTTCCAGGCCGAGATAGATCACCAGGAAATTGTTTCCGGAGATCATGACCGACATGCCCAGATACGACAGCATGGAAAGCGTGAACAGCTCGCCGCCCCGCAGCATGTCGCGATCCAGCGCGTAAGGACGCCCATAGACCAGCGAGACCATCACCGCGATCGCGGCAAAGGACTTGAGCCAGTTCCCCATGGCGTCACTGACGACCATGTTGCCGAACGCGTAGATGGTCTGCCCGCCCAGGGCATACAGGCCGTTGAGCAAGGCAACGATGCCCAAGGTCAACAGCGTCAGGACGTAGGTGCTGGTGCGGCGCGGGTTCTTGACGAACAGGTCGACCAGCGCGATCAGGCACGCCATGACCAACATCACGATTTCGGGATAGACCGCGATCCAACTGAGTTTGTCAATCATCTTCTGTTTCTCAATTCAGTTTGATCAATTGAGCTTGGACAGCGCCACGTGCCTGAGCAGCTCGTTGACCGATACGTCCATGACGTCGGTGAAGGGCTTCGGATAGATCCCCATGTACAACACGGCGATGGCGAGCAGAGCCAGCATCAGGAACTCGCGGGCATTGATGTCGGTGAGTTCGCGCACGTGGTCGTTGGCGACCGGCCCGAGGTACACGCGCTTGAACATCCAGAGGGTGTAGGCCGCGCCGAAGATCAGCGCCGTGGCGGCGGCGAAGCCGATCCAGAAGTTGTACTTGACCGCACCAAGAATCACCATCCACTCGCCGACGAATCCTGCCGTGCCGGGCAGTCCGCAATTGGCCATGGCGAACAACAGTGCGAACGCCGTGAACTTGGGCATCGTGTTCACCACGCCGCCGTAGCTGGCGATCTCACGGGAATGCACACGGTCATACAGCACGCCGATGCAGAGGAACATGGCGCCGGACACGAACCCGTGCGCAATCATCTGCACCAGACCACCGGAAACCCCGATGCTGTTGAAGATGAAGAATCCGAGCGTCACGAAGCCCATGTGCGCCACGGATGAATAGGCCACCAGCTTCTTCATGTCCTTCTGAACCATGGCCACCAGACCCACGTAGACCACGGCGATCAGCGACAACACGATCATCAGTCCTGCCCACTCGCGCGACGCGTCCGGGGCAATCGGCATGGAAAAGCGAAGGAAGCCATAGGCGCCGAGCTTCAGCATGATGGCCGCAAGCACCGCGGAACCACCGGTCGGCGCTTCGACGTGCACGTCGGGCAACCAGGTGTGAACCGGCCACATCGGGACCTTCACCGCAAACGCGGCGAAGAACGAGAAGAACAACAGGGTCTGCGCCGTCGCCGACAACGGCAGTTTGTGCCAGGTCTGGAGGTCGAAGCTGCCGCCTGATTTGGTGTACAGGAAGATCAGGGCGACCAGCATCAACAGCGAGCCGAGCAAGGTGTAAAGGAAGAACTTGAAGGCGGCGTAGATCTTGTTCGGCCCCCCCCAGATACCGATGATCAGGTACATCGGAATCAGCGTTGCCTCGAAAAAGACGTAGAACAGCATGGCATCGATTGCGCTGAACACACCGATCATCAGGCCGCTGAGAATCAGGAAAGCCGCCATGTACTGGTTGACGCGCCGGGTGATCACTTCCCAGCCGGCGATCACCACGACGACGTTGATGAATGCAGTCAGCAACACGAACCAGAGGGATATCCCGTCCACGCCCAAGTGGTAGTTCACATTGAACCGCTCGATCCAGACGGCATTCTCGACAAACTGCATCGCCGCGGTGTCGATCTTGAAACCGCTGTACAGGGGCAGTGTGACGAGGAAACTGACGACCGCGCCGACCAGCGCCAGCCAGCGGACGACGCCGGCCTGTTCATCACGCCCCAGGGCGAGCAACACGACACCGAAGGCAATCGGTGTCCAGATGGCAAGGCTCAACAGACCCATTTTTCTTGTTCTCCCTACTTGTTGAGCCAGACGAAGTACGTCATGAACACAAACACGCCCAAAATCATGGCGAACGCATAGTGGTACAGGTAGCCGGTCTGCAGCCAGCGCACCGCACCGGACACCCAGCCGACGACTTTCCACGAACCGTTGACCAGAAGGCCATCGATGACCGCTGCATCGCCGCCCTTCCACAGACCGGTTCCGATCGCACGCGCGCCCCGAGCGAGGATGTTCTCGTTGATCCAGTCGAGGTAGTACTTGTTCTCCAGCAAGGTGTAGACCGGCTGGATGCGCTTCTGGATCGCCGCCGGCAAGGCGGGGTTGACGAGATACATGTAGTAGGCCAGGCCCACGCCTGCGATCGCCAGCCAGAACGGCGCGGCGGTCAGGCCATGGGCCGCCAGCTGCAAGGGTCCGTGAAACTCGGCACGCAGGACTTCCATGGCCTTGTGCAGGTTGCCATCGACAACGATGGCATCCTTGAAGAACTCACCGAACAGCATGGGCTGGATCGTCATGTACCCGATCACCACCGACGGTATGGCCAGCAGGATCAACGGAACCGTGACGACCCACGGCGATTCGTGTGGGCCGTGGTGCGAGTCGTGGTGGCCGTCATGATGCCCGTCGTCGTGGCTGCCATGGTGGGCGTCCGGGTTCTGGTCGTAGCGCTCTTCACCGTGGAAGACCAGGAAGTACATCCGGAAGGAATAGAAGGCCGTCACGAACACCCCGGCCAGAACCGCAAAATAAGCAAACCCGGCTGCCGGCAGCGTGCTGGCATGCATCGCCACAATGATTTCATCCTTCGAATAGAAGCCCGAGAACAGCGGGGTTCCGATCAAAGCCAGCGAGCCCAGCAGCGACGTGATCCAGGTGATGGGCATGTATTTGCGCACCCCGCCCATCCAGCGGATGTCCTGGTTGTGATGCATCCCCATGATCACCGAACCTGCGCCGAGGAACAGCAGCGCCTTGAAAAAGGCGTGAGTCATGAGGTGGAAGACAGCCACCGAGTAGGCGGACGCGCCCAGCGCCACCGTCATGTAGCCCAGCTGGGACAGCGTGGAATACGCAACGACACGTTTGATGTCGTTCTGGATGATGCCCAGGAATCCCATGAACAGGGCGGTGATCGACCCGACCACCAGGATGAAGTTGAGCGCTGTGTCGCTGAGTTCGAACAGCGGGGACATGCGTGCGACCATGAAGATGCCGGCTGTCACCATCGTGGCGGCGTGGATCAACGCGGAGATTGGCGTCGGGCCTTCCATGGAATCCGGAAGCCAAACGTGCAGGGGGAATTGCGCCGACTTGCCCATGGCGCCGATGAACAGGCAGATGCAGATCACCGTGACCAACATCCAGTCGGTACCAGGGAAAGTCAGCTTGCCCAGTTCACCCGCTTTCGCGAAGGCTTCGGTGTAGTTGAGCGTGCCAGCGTAGGCGGCAATCAACCCGATGCCCAGGATGAACCCGAAGTCGCCGACCCGGTTGACCAGGAACGCCTTCATGTTCGCGAAGATCGCACTGGGCTTGTTGAACCAGAAGCCGATCAGCAGGTAGGAAACCAGACCGACAGCTTCCCAGCCAAAGAAAAGCTGCAGCATGTTGTTGCTCATCACCAGCATCAACATGGAAAACGTGAACAGGGAGATGTAGGAGAAGAAGCGGTTGTAGCCGTCATCCTCTTCCATGTAGCCGATCGTGTAGATGTGAACCATCAGCGACACGAAAGTCACGACACACATCATCATCGCGGTCAGCCCGTCGACCAGGAATCCGATCTCCATCTTCAGTCCGCCGACGACCATCCAGGTGTAGAGCGTTTCATTGAACCGCGCGCCGTCCAGCGCCACGCTCTTCAGTGTCATGGCCGACAGCACGAAGGCAATCAGCACACCCAGGATCGTGAAGCTGTGCGACAGCCGGCGACCGATACGGTTCCCGCCGAATGAGGTGCCCCACACACCGGCCAGGATGGATCCGGCCAATGGTGCCAGTGGGACAGCCAGCAGGGTCGAGGCAGAGAGAGTTTGACTCATATTGAAGTTGATGAACCTGCGTTCAGCCCTTGAGCGTGTTGAGTTCGTCGACGTTGATGCTCGACCGGTTGCGGAACAGCAGCACCAGAATCGCCAAGCCAATCGCGGACTCGGCCGCCGCGACGGTCAGGATGAAAAACACGAAGACCTGTCCGTGTATGTCCCCGAGGAAGTGGGAGAACGCGACGAAATTCATGTTCACGGCGAGCAACATCAACTCGATGGCCATCAACAGAACGATCAGGTTCTTCCGGTTCAGAAAAATACCGATGATCGAAAGGGCGAACAGAATCGCGCCGAGCGAAAGAAAGTGTCCCAGCGTGAGGGTCATGACTGTTTCTCCGTTGGGGTCCCGGCGCTGACACCCGCACCCGCTTCGTCTTTCAGGTAGGGCAGCGTGGGCGCCATCTTCACGACCTCCATGCGGTCACGGGCCCGCACCCGGACCTGATCGGCCACATCGATGTGTTTGCTGTCCTTGCGTTGCCGCAGCGTCAGGGCGATCGCGGCGATCATGGCCACCAGCAGGATGACAGCAGCCACCTCAAGTGCGTACACATACTGGGAATAGATCAGCTTGCCAAGTTCCCGGGTGTTCGACACCTGTTGCGCCACCTGTCCCACGGCACCGGGTAGCTTGGGCTCTTCGGAAATGCGGAATCCACTGATCAGGACTGCGGACATCTCCAAGGCAATCAGCACGCCGACGCCCGCGGCCAGAGGGAAATGGCGCCAGAAATTCTGTCGCAGGCTGTCGGTGTTGATGTCCAGCATCATTACGACGAACAGAAACAACACCATCACCGCTCCGACGTACACCAGTACCAGCGCAATGGCCAGAAACTCGGCCTTGAGCAACAACCAAATTGCCGATGCCTGAAAAAAAGCGAGCACGAGATAGAGCGCCGCGTACACCGGGTTGCGGGCCGTGATCACCCGGAATGAGGCGAACAGCAGCACGGCAGCAAAGAAGTAGAAGAAGCCGGTTTTGACGTCCATGGGCGTTTCGTTTTCGTGGGTCTTGAACGGTTCGGAAGACGACTCCGTTATCGATACTTGGCGTCAGCCGCCTTGGCGGCCGCAATTTGCGGCTCAAAACGGTCGCCGACAGCCAGCAGCATTTCCTTCGTGTAGTACAGGTCACCCCGCGTCTCGCCGTGGTATTCGAGAATGTGCGTCTCGACAATCGAGTCCACCGGGCAGCTTTCCTCGCAGAAGCCACAGAAGATGCACTTGGTCAGATCGATGTCGTAACGCGTGGTTCGCCGCGAGCCATCGGCGCGCTGCTCCGACTCGATCGTGATGGCCATCGCCGGACAGACCGCTTCGCAAAGCTTGCAGGCAATGCACCGTTCTTCACCGTTTTCATACCGCCGAAGGGCATGCAAACCGCGGAAGCGCGGCGACAACGGCGTCTTCTCCTCAGGGTATTCGAGCGTGATCTTTCCCCGGAAAGCGTATTTCCCGGTCAGCACCAGGCCCTTGAAAAACTCGGCGAGCATGAAGCTGCCCAGAAAGTCCTTCAGGGAAAAGGCAGGTTCGACCGGCGCTGTCACGGCATTTGAAGCAGGGTTGGCCATAGTGCTCTATTCAGATTACTTCCAGATGTTCCAAGGGGTCTGCATCCAGGCACCGACAACCACCAGCCAGACCAGGGTGACGGGAATGAAAACCTTCCACCCCAGGCGCATGATCTGGTCGTACCGGTAACGTGGGAATGTGGCGCGCACCCAGATGAACAACGTCACCACCGCAAAAGTCTTGATACCCAGCCAGATCCAGCCCGGAATCCAGTTGAACAACGCGCTGTCGATGGGAGACAGCCAGCCACCGAGGAACATCAGCGACGTCAGGATCGAGATGAGCCACATGTTGGCGTATTCGGCCAGATAGAACATCGCGTAGGACATGCCGGAGTACTCCACCATGTGACCGGCAACGATTTCAGACTCACCCTCAACCACGTCGAATGGATGTCGGTTGGTTTCGGCAAGTCCGGCGATGAAATAGACGACGAAGATCGGCAACAACGACAGCCAGTTCCACGACAGGAAATTCAAACCCATCTGGGCGAACTGCCCGCGCGCCTGTCCGGCCACAATGTCAGAGAAATTCAGACTCGCTGAAACCATCAGAACGATCACCAAGCAGAAACCCATGGCGATCTCGTAGCTCACCATCTGGGCCGACGCACGCAGCGCCCCCAGGAACGGGTACTTGGAGTTGGATGACCAGCCAGCAATGATCACGCCATAGACCTCCAGGGAAGCGATGGCCATCACGAACAGGAGGCCGGCGTTGATGTTGGCCAGCGCCAGATCCGGCCCAAACGGCACGACTGCCCAAGCGGCCAATGCCGGCATGATGGTCATGATGGGACCCAGGAAGAACAGGTTCCGATTCGCGGCAGCAGGCGTCAGGATTTCCTTGGTCAGCAGCTTCAGTGCGTCGGCAATCGGCTGCAACAGGCCCCAAGGTCCCACCCGATTCGGGCCAAGTCGAATCTGCATCCAACTGATGAGCTTGCGCTCCCAAAGCGTAAGGTAGGCAACCGCCCCCATCAGTGGCAGCACAACCACCAGAATCTTGATCACGGCCCAGATGACCGGCCAACCCATGTCCCGCCACCAGGCAGCTCCCAGCAATCCCAGGCCGAAGTTGTAGATCGCGTCAATCATGCGGCCACCTCTTGCGCAGCGAAACCAAGCCGCCCATCCGCGGTCAACTGGAGCGAAGGCGCGCGACGCACCAACCCGTCAAGTTGGTAGATGCTGGCGACCACCGGGGCACATTCGGCCGGCGTGAAGTCGACGGCCGCCTGCGTCCGGTTGTCGAGCAGCCCTGTTCTGACCGTCGCTCCCGCCTCGTCCATCAGCAGCGCGGGCAGCGCAGCCAGCACCTCGCGGCTGGATTCGAACTCGACTCCGTCCACTTCCAGGAGATCGCCAAGCACCCTGAGCACCTTCCACGCAGGACGGGAATCTCCTAATGCCTTGACCACTGCATGGAAACTCTGAACCCGTCCTTCTGCGTTGACAAACGTGCCAGACGTCTCGGTGAAAGGAGCGATGGGCAGCATCACGTCGGCAATGTCCATGTTGGCCTTGAACGGACTGAGGCTGACAACCATCTCGGCGGCGCGCAAACCTGGCCCACCGTTCCGTCCCGCCGCCGTATCAAGGCCCGGCTCACAATTGAGCAGGACAGCAGCCTTCAAGGAACCGCCCAGCATCTGGGATGCGTTCAGTCCACCCGGACCGGGCTTGGCGCCGGCGAGTTGGGCGCCAACCGTGTTGGCAGCTTCGGTCAGGTAACCGACGCTGGCCCCGGTTTGTTCGCCGATCCAGTTTGCCAGAGCGAGCAAACTGGACGCCCGGGCGTGATGCGCGGCCGCATTGCCCAGCAGAACAGCCTTGCGTTCGCCGCCGAGCATTGAACGCGCAATAGCCTTCGCTCCCTCGGATGCCGTCCCATGGACCGGGCATGGAACACCTTTTTCCTGAGCGACCGCCGCCGCGACATCGGCAAGAGCCTGCACCCAGACACTCGGATCGCCTACCAGGCTGTTGGCGACCGGCATCGCCCAATCCATCGGCCGATCTTGCAACGAGTTCACCGAGCACCCTTTGCGGGCAGCTTGCCGGATTCGCTGTGCAAACAGCGGATGGTCCTTACGCAGGTTCGAACCCACCACAAGGACGCTTTGCAGATCGGACAAAGACGCAATGGACATGCCCAGGTAACGCACACCTGCTTCGTTGGGAAACTCCGCATTCCGGAGCCGGTAGTCGATGTTCTGCGACCCGAACCCCTTCATCAACACGCCAGCCAGGTACAACTCCTCAATGGTGCTATGCGGGCTGGCCAGCAAACCGATCGCCTCGGCGCCGTGTTCGGCCTTGACCTGTCGCAGGCCATTGGCAACGTATTCCAGCGCCGTCGTCCAGTCCACCGCCTTCCAGGCACCGCCCTGCTTGAGCATTGGCGACGGCAGACGTTCATCGGAGTTGAGGGCTTCGTAAGAAAAGCGGTCGCGATCCGCAATCCAGCATTCGTTGACGGATTCGTTCTCCATGGGAACCACCCGCATGACCCGATGGTTCTTGACCTGAATGATCAGATTCGCGCCGGTCGAATCGTGTGGGCTGATCGACTTGCGGCGGGACAGTTCCCAAGTCCGCGCGCTGTACCTGAACGGCTTGCTGGTCAACGCACCGACGGGACACAGATCGATCATGTTGCCGGACAACTCCGAATCAACCGAGCGACCAACAAAGGTCTCGATCTCCGCATGCTCGCCGCGGTTGGACATGCCGAGTTCCATGGCGCCGGCCACTTCCTGACCGAACCGCACGCAACGGGTGCAGTGAATGCAGCGGCTCATCTCCTCCATCGAGATCAGCGGTCCCACCTCCTTGTGGAACACCACCCGCTTTTCTTCCTGATAGCGGGAATTCGTACCGCCATAGCCGACGGAAAGATCTTGCAACTGACACTCACCGCCCTGGTCGCAAATGGGGCAGTCCAGTGGATGATTGATCAGCAGAAATTCCATGACAGATTTCTGCGCCTTGACGGCCTTGTCGCTTCGGGTGCGGACCACCATGCCTTGCGTGACCGGTGTGGCGCAGGCCGGCATCGGCTTGGGCGCCTTCTCCACATCCACCAGACACATCCGGCAGTTGGCCGCGATGCTCAGCTTCTTGTGATAGCAGAAGTGAGGAATGAAAGTCCCTATCTTCTCGGCAGCATGCATCACCATGCTGCCTTCAAGCACTTCAACTTTCTTTCCGTCAAGTTCGATTTCGATCATGTTGGATGACTCGCTCAGACGTAGGCCGGGACCATGCAGGTCTTGTTGGCCACGTGGTATTCGAATTCCGGACGAAAGTGCTTGATCATCGCGCGAACCGGCATCGCCGCCGCATCGCCAAGTGCGCAAATGGTGCGCCCCTGGATGTTTTCGGCGACGTTGTCCAGCAGGTCCATGTCACTCTGCCGTCCCTGGCCATTTTCAATTCGATCCACCACGCGCGAAAGCCAACCGGTGCCTTCGCGGCACGGGGTGCACTGTCCGCAGGACTCATGCATGTAGAAGTAACTCAGGCGCTGCAGACTCTTGACCATGCAGCGGCTGTCGTCCATCACGATCACCGCCCCCGACCCGAGCATTGACCCCGCCTTGGCGATCGAGTCGTAGTCCATCGTGCACTCCATCATGATGGAGGCCGGCAACACGGGCGCGGATGAACCGCCAGGAATCACGGCCTTGAGTTTGCGCCCGGTCCGGACGCCACCGGCCAGTTCCAGCAAGACCGAAAACGGCGTGCCCATCGGAATCTCGTAGTTGCCGGGACGCTCCACATCACCGCTGACGGAGTAGATCTTGGTTCCCCCGTTGTTCGGCTTGCCGCATTGCAAGTAGGCCTGTGCCCCATTGCGAATGATCCATGGCACCGCCGCGAACGTTTCCGTGTTGTTGACCGTGGTCGGTTTGCCGTACAAGCCAAAACTGGCGGGAAACGGTGGCTTGAAGCGGGGTTGCCCCTTCTTGCCTTCCAGGGATTCCAGAAGCGCGGTCTCTTCTCCACAGATGTAGGCGCCAAATCCATGGGCGGCGTGCAACTGGAAGTTGAGGGTGCTGCCAAGGATGCGATCGCCCAACAAACCGGCCGCACGTGCTTCACGAAGGGCTTCTTCGAATCGCTCGTAGGTCTGGAAAATCTCGCCGTGAATGTAGTTGTACCCGACGGTGATCCCCATGGCATAAGCCGCAATGATCATTCCCTCGATCACGATATGCGGGTTGAACTGCAGGATGTCGCGATCCTTGCAGGTGCCCGGCTCACCTTCATCGGAATTACATACCAGGTACTTCTGCCCTGGGAACTGGCGGGGCATGAAGCTCCACTTCAACCCGGTCGGGAACCCGGCGCCACCGCGACCACGCAAAGCGGACTCTTTGACTGCGGCAATCACCTGATCCGGTGTCATTCCCTCGCTTCCATCGACACCCAGAATCTTCCGAAGCGCCTGATACCCCCCTCGCGCTTCATAATCTTTCAGGCGCCAGTTGCCGCCATCCAAGCCGTCAAGAATCTGGGCGCCGATGTGACGCCCATGGAAGGACGTTTCAAGCCCCGTCGCCCGAAACCGCCCCAAGACCTGTTGGGGATTCATGCTTTGCCCTCCGCGGCACGAAGACCATCCACCAGCTGATCAAGCTTCTCATCGGTCATGAAGCTGCACATCGTGCGGTCATTGACCAGCAAGACCGGTGAATCGGCGCAAGCACCCAGACACTCGCATTGCTGAAGGGTAAACAGCCCGTCTTTCGTCGACTCGCCCATGCTGATGCCAAGCTTCCTCTCAAGGTGCTGAAGCGCCTTGCCGCCGTCACGCAACTGGCATGGCAGGTTGGTGCACACGTTGAGCTTGTATTTCCCCACCGGCCGTTGGTTGTACATGTTGTAGAACGTCGTCACCTCATGCACTGCCATGGGCGCCATGCCGAGAAACTCTGCGATTTCGGCTTCGGCTTCGGCACTCACGTACCCGATCTCCTGTTGGGCGATCGCCAGACATGCCATGACCGCCGACTGCCGCTGATCCGCCGGATACTTTGCGACCTCTTGCTCGAAGCGCGCTCTGGATTCACTGGAAATCATCGGTCAACTTCCCCAAACACAATATCCATCGTGCCAATGATGGCCACAGCATCGGCAATCATGTGACCGCGGCCCATTTCGTTCAGCGCGGCGAGATGCACGAACGCCGGCGGTCGAATCTTCATGCGGTAGGGCTTGTTGGCTCCATCGCTGATCAGATAGATGCCAAACTCGCCCTTGGGATGTTCGATGGCAGCATAGGCCTCTCCTTCCGGGACCGGGAAACCTTCCGAAAAGAGCTTGAAATGGTGAATGAGGTCCTCCATGTTGGACTTCATGGATTCCCGGTCCGGCGGCGCGATCTTGTGGTTGTCGGTGATCACCGGACCCGGGTTGGCGCGCAGCCAGTCCACGCATTGTTTGATGATGCGATTGGCCTGCTTCATCTCCTCCATGCGCACCAGATAACGGTCATAGCTGTCTCCGGTCTTCCCAACCGGAATATCGAAATCAAGGTCAGCGTACGCGTCGTAGGGTTGCTGCTTGCGCAAGTCCCACGCGATACCGGAGCCGCGCAACATCGGCCCGGTGAAGCCAAGATTCAACGCCCGCTCCGGTGACACCACGCCGATGCCGACCGTGCGCTGCTTCCAGATCCGGTTGTCGGTCAGCAGCGTGTGGTACTCGTCGAGGTAGGTCGGGAAACGTTGTGTGAAATCATCCAGAAAATCGAGCAGGCTGCCTTCGCGATTACGGTTCAGGCCAGCTGTCGACTTGGCGCTGCGGATCTTGTTGGGCTGGTGGCGAGCCATCGTGTCCGGAAGATCGCGATAGACACCGCCGGGCCGGAAGTAGGCTGCATGCATGCGTGCACCGCTGACCGCCTCGTAGGCGTCCAACAGGTCTTCACGCTCGCGGAAGGCGTACAGCATCACCGTCATGGCGCCGCAGTCGATGGCGTGCGCACCCACCCAAAGCAAGTGGTTCAACAGCCGGGTGATCTCCGAGAACATGGTGCGGATGTATTTCGCACGAACCGGCACCTCGAGCCCAAGCATCTTCTCGACGGCCAGGCAATAGGCGTTCTCGTTGCACATCATCGACATGTAGTCGAGACGGTCCATGTAAGGCAGGCTCTGAATATAGGTCTTGGTTTCAGCGAGCTTTTCGGTGGCCCGATGCAGCAATCCGATATGCGGATCAGCGCGCTGGATCACCTCACCATCAAGTTCGAGAACCAGGCGCAAGACACCGTGGGCCGCGGGGTGTTGCGGCCCGAAGTTGAGCGTGTAGTTTTTGATTTCTGCCATGACGCAAACTGCCTAGTGCAAGCCTCCGTAGCCTTCTTCACGGATGATGCGCGGTGTGTTCTCGCGCGGCTCGATGGTGACGGGCCGGTACACCACCCGCTTCTGCTCCGGGTCGTAACTCATTTCGACATGTCCGGATATCGGGAAATCCTTGCGGAACGGATGCCCGATGAAACCGTAGTCGGTCAGGATGCGACGCAGGTCGTCGTGCCCGTCGAAGACGATGCCAAAAAGGTCGAACGCCTCACGCTCGAACCAGTTGGCGGACGTCCACAACGACGTGATCGACGGAACGACCGGAAAATCATCGTCGGGCGCAAAAACCTTGAGCCGCACGCGCTGATTCAGGCTGACTGACAACAGGTGAACCACGACGCAGAATCGCAACCCTTGTTGGGGCTCGTCCTTGTAGGTGGAATAGTCGACGCCACACAGATCGATCATCTGCTCAAACCGGCATGCGGGGTGGTCACGAAGAATCTCGGCGACGCGGAAATAATCCTGCGCCCCAACCACCACGGTCAATTCGTCGAGAGCCACCTCACTGCTCAGGATCATGGAACCCAGCGCCGCCTCGACAGTTGCCTTGAGGTTCTGGGGATTCACAGCACGGGAAGACACAGTCATCGTATTTCCTTCACGCCCGCGCGATGGTCTCAGTGCGCCGGATCTTGTGCTGCAACTGGATGATTCCGTACAGCAATGCCTCGGCCGTCGGCGGACAACCTGGCACGTACACATCAACCGGAACCACGCGATCGCAACCCCGCACGACGGAATAGCTGTAGTGGTAGTAGCCACCGCCATTCGCGCAGGAGCCCATCGAGATCACCCAGCGCGGTTCGCTCATCTGGTCGTACACCTTGCGAAACGCCGGCGCCATCTTGTTGCACAGGGTGCCGGCAACAATGATCAGGTCCGACTGGCGCGGACTGGCGCGGAACACCTCGGCACCGAAACGGCTGATGTCATAGCGGGCATTGGCGGCATGCATCATTTCCACGGCGCAACAGGCCAATCCGAAAGACATGGGCCAGATCGAACCCGTCTTGGCCCAGTTCATCACCGCGTCGTAGCTGGTGGTGATGAAACCCTCTTTGAGAACGCCTTCAATCATCGTGTCACTCCCAGTCGAGGGCGCCTTTTTTCCACATGTACACAAAACCGATGGTCAGCACGCCCACAAACTCCAGACCGACCAGGAAACCGAACAATCCCATGTCCTTGAGCGCGGCGGCCCATGGAAACAGAAACGCCGTTTCCAGGTCGAACAGGATGAAGAGAATGGCAACGAGGTAGTAGCGCACATCGAACTTCATGCGCGCATCCTCGAACGCCTCAAAACCACACTCGTAGGGGGAATTTTTTGCCGCGTCGGGCCGGTTTGGCCCCAGCACATAACCAATGACCTGCGGGGCGATGCCGACGGCGATGCCAATCAGGATGAACAGAAAGATGGGAAGGTATTGTTCCAAGTTCATCGTGCGCTTCTGATCATCACTCAGCCCGACGCCTATTCAGGCTCACCAGGCTCTTTTTGTTGGTGCCGTCGGCGAGACTCGAACTCGCACAGCTTTCGCCACTACCCCCTCAAGATAGCGTGTCTACCAATTTCACCACGACGGCAGTCTGTTGGACCGAATGCGGCTGAGGTATCCCACACAGTGCGCCGCAATCGAACAACTAAGAGTTTACCCTGAAAAAACCCTGATTCACGCCCTGTGAGAGAGGAAATTCAGGGCGGCCCGCACTATTTACCGGGAATTTGAGCTGCCCCTGAGGCCGGTGCCGCAGGCGCCGCCGGCACCGGCACAGCCGGCACACCGGCGCCGACCGGAATCTGCGCGGCAGACCCTGACGCGGCCGGCGCCGGTGCCGGCGCGCTGACCGCAGCACGCTCAAGCACGCTGGCGTTGCTGGCAGCCGGACGCTGTCCACCAAAATAGGCCAGCAGCAGCGTGCAGACAAAAAACACGGCCGCCAGCACCGCCGTGGTGTGCGAAAGAAAGTTGGCGCTGCCGCTGGCACCGAACAGGCTGCCGGATCCACCGCTTCCGAATGCAGCCCCCATGTCCGCCCCCTTGCCGTGTTGAATCAGGATGAGGCCGATCATGGCCAGAGCCGACAGCATTTGAACGGCGAGAAGCAGGGTCAGCAAGACACTCATTGAATACTCCAGAATCAGGTTATCGATCGCGCCAGGCTTCAGCCGGCTGCACCCATGATGGCCAGGAAATCCGGCGCCTTGAGTGAAGCGCCGCCGATCAGCCCGCCATCGATATCGGGTTGCGAAAGCAGTTGTGCCGCATTGGCTGCGTTCATGCTTCCCCCGTAGAGAATCCGGATGCGATCGGCATGCTCGCTGGCGGCCTGCAGCTGACCGCGCAACACGGCGTGCACCTCCTGCGCCTGCTCGGGTGTCGCTGTCTTGCCGGTGCCGATAGCCCAGATCGGTTCATAGGCAACGACGATTTCGCTGATGCAATGCCCGTTCAGGTGGATCACGGCAGCCAGCTGGCGTTTGACCACGAGTTCGGTCAGGTCGCCTTCCCGCTCGGCCAGGGACTCCCCGACGCAGACGATCGGCGTGATGCCTTCCGCCAAGGCGCGGCGCACCTTGATGGCGACATGGGTGTCACTTTCAGCCTGGTGCAGACGGCGCTCGCTGTGGCCCACGATCACGTAACGTACGCCAAAGTCCTTGAGCATGGTGGCCGATACATCGCCGGTGAAGGCGCCGTTTTCGTGCTGAGACACGTCCTGGGCTCCAAGCGAAAACGGCGAGTTCGCGCCCAGAAGACCACGCACCTGCGCCAGATAGGGTGAAGGCACGCACAGCACGGCTTCACAGGCCGGCGCTCCAGCACCAGCCAGCAGGGCCGACACCAGGGCTTCATTGGCCGCCAGGCTGCCATTCATCTTCCAGTTGCCTGCAATCAGTTTCTTCTTCATGCTCAACTCCATGCCAGAACAATCTTGCCCACGTGTTGGTTGCTCTCCATCAGCGCGTGGGCGCGCGCAGCGCCGCTGGGCCAGCCTTCGCCCGCCTCCAGCGCCCTGAAGACGGAATGAATCACCGGCCGGATGCGGCCCTGCTCGAGCCAGGGCCAGACCGTCGCCCGCAACGCGCGCGCAATCGCCCCTTTGAAAGCGACCGGGCGCGCGCGCAGGGTCGAACCCGTCAGCGTGAGCCGCCGACGCAGGACCAGCCCGGCGTCGAAAGAACTGGCCACACCGCCCTGCACCGCGATGATGACCAGGCGCCCGTCTTCGGCCAGGCACTCCACCTCGCGCGCCACGTAGTCACCGGCGACCATGTCGAGAATGACGTCCACGCCGCGCCCCTGGGTGAGCCGGCGGGCCTCTTCGGCGAAATCCGCCTGGCGGTAGTTGATGGCGTGATCGGCGCCCAGCACCACGCAGGCCGCACACTTGTCGTCACTGCCGGCCGTCACGATGACCGTCGCGCCAGCGGCCTTGCCCATCTGGATCGCCGCCACCCCGATGCCGCTGCTGCCACCTTGCACCAGGAGCGTCTCGCCCGGTTGCAGACGAGCTCGGTCGAACACGTTGCTCCAGACCGTGAAGAAAGTCTCCGGAAGCGACGCCGCGGCCACGTCATCGAGCCCGGCCGGCACCGGCAGGCATTGTTCGACCGGCGCCACGCAGAACTGGGCATACCCTCCGCCGGCCACAAGCGCGCAGACACGGTCGCCAGGCGCGATGCCGGCGGCGGCCATCGCCGCCGCGTCGCCCGATTCGACCACGCCCGCGACCTCCAACCCCGGAATGTCAGAAGCGCCGACTGGCGGCGGATACAGCCCTTTTCGCTGCAGCACGTCGGGGCGGTTGACCCCGCTGGCCGTCACGCGAATCAGCAACTCTCCGGCACCCGGCACGGGAAGCGCGCGCTCGGCTGGCACCAGAACCTCCGGCGTTCCCGGCGTGCTGATTTCGACGGCTTTCATGCTACTTTTCATGTCTATCCAGCGTGGAAGGGCCGTAAGGCGCTACCGAAACAGTAGTGAATTACTGCTGTTGCTGTTGCGCGCCTTCGCCCGCCGACGCGTTGCGGTCGAGCAGCGCCTTCATGGAGAGCTTCACACGGCCCTTTTCGTCGGTTTCGAGCACCTTGACCTTGACCACCTGGCCTTCTTTGAGGTAATCCGTCACTTTTTCAACGCGCTCATGTGCGATCTGGCTGATGTGCAGCAAGCCATCCTTGCCCGGCAGCAGATTGATCAAGGCACCGAAGTCGAGGATCTTGGTGACGGGGCCTTCATAGACCTTGCCGATCTCAACTTCGGCGGTGAGCTGTTCGATCCGGCGCTTGGCCTCGTCGGCCTTTGCCGCGTCGGTGGCCGCGATGGTGATCGTGCCGTCTTCGTCGATGTTGATCTGGCAACCGGTTTCGTCGGTCAGCGCACGGATGACGGAGCCGCCCTTGCCGATCACGTCGCGGATCTTCTCGGGATTGATCTTCATGGTGTACAGCTTGGGCGCGAAGCTCGACACCTCGGCCTTGGCCTCACCCATGGCCTCCTGCATCTTGCCCAGAATGTGCATGCGAGCTTCCTTGGCCTGGGCCAGCGCGACCTGCATGATTTCCTTGGTGATGCCCTGGA
>JADHED010000274.1_pt1 | contig 69568 bp, 51 predicted proteins | sample 8952041 | NCBI WGS metagenome assembly JADHED01 (sample SAMN16124423, study PRJNA663239) | bioreactor sludge metagenome | isolation source: sludge (control) | place: India:Bengaluru | collected 2018-09-08 | reverse complement strand
GTGGACGGTCGGACGCTCGCGGGGGCGACGTTCGACGAGGTCCGGTCGCAGCTCGTCGGGCCGGCCGGGAGCTTCGTGGAGCTGGCGGTCTGCCGGCGCGGCTCGTCGACGGCTTTGGCGATCCGCATTCGGCGAAGGCCCGTCGCGCTCCCGAGCGTGCGCGGCGTGAGGCGCGACGGGAAGGGACGGTCGGAGCACGTCCTCGACGCGGTTCACGGCATCGGGTACGTCCGGATATCGCGCCTCGCCGACGACACCGTCCGCGAGGTCGAGCGGGCTCTCGCGGACCTCGAGCGCCACGGCCTGCGCGGGCTGGTTCTCGACCTCCGCGAGAGCGAGGGCGGGCTGATGGAAGCGGCCGTCGGCGTCGCCGACCTTTTCCTGCACGGCGGGCGGATGCTGAGCACCGTCACGCGCGAGGGAACGAGGCATTGGGACGCGACTCCCGGCACCTGCACGGACGTTCCTGTCGTCGTCCTGATCGACTCCGGCACGGCCTCCTCCTCGGAGTTCCTCGCGGCCGCCCTGAAGGACAACGGCCGCGCCGTCTTCGTCGGGCAGAGGACGCTCGGAAAGGGGCGGATCCAGGAGCGGCTCGCGCTCGGCGAGGGGGGCCTCGTACTGACGACCGGCCGCCACGTGCGCCCCGACGGTACGAGCTTCGACCGCTTTGCCGACGGGCCGGACGTGGCCGGCGTCGCGCCCGAGCCCGGGATGGAGGTCGTCGTCGGAGGGGCCGAGCGGGAGGAGTGGTCGAGCCGGGCGTTCCTGCGCGACGCGCCGATCGCATTCGACGAGACGACGGGCGGGACGGGGCCGGACAGGATGCTCGAGATCGGCGTCAAGGTCCTGGCGGAGCTCATGCGAAGGACGACCTCGCGAAGACCCTGACGGCGGACGCTTCGAATCGATCTCAGTGGCGCCGGACAAGGCGCGAGGGTCACCCACGGACCCCCGGATCGGGAACCGACCCGTGCCATCCGGAGCGCTGGGTCAATGATTCGCTCGTCCCCGGCAGCGCGACGGCTCCGAGGCCTGGAATCGCCCGGCCGGTGGATAGGCTCCGCCGGCACACGTCCTGCTTCGAGCTCGCCGCGTGCTCTGCGCTTCCCTCTCAGAATCGATACGGACCCATCGGAGGAGCTCGATGAAGGTGTCTCGACCGGTCGCCGTTTTCGCCCGCAGGAGCGCTCTGGCGCTCGCCCTCGGCCTCGCCCTCCCGCCCGCGACGGCGGCGGCGGCGCCTCTCGCCGGCCGACCCGTCCCGCCGCTCGGGACGTGGACCGGCTCCTGCGGGTCCGGCTTCCGGCTCTCCTCGATGCCGAGCGCCTGGCTCGTTTCTCCGGGCGAACCGGTCCGGGTCTTCACGCGTCTCGCGGTCGACTTCGACGCGCTCCCCGAGGAGGCCTACGCGGTCGAGGTCGCGCCCGACGGCGAGAGGTCGCACCGGCTGCTCGGCTTCGGCTCCGGCCTCCTTCACGCGATCGTTCGCGAGGCGGAGACTGACCGCCTGGTCGCCGTGCTGGCCGCCTCGCGCCTCGCCGCGGAGGGGAGCGCGCCCGCCGTCCAAACCTGGAACGGCCGGGACCAGCAGGGCCGGCCCGTCCCGCCCGGGGTCTACGAGATCGAGGTGAGGGCCCGCATGGTCCCCGCGTGGGCGGAGCCGTGGATGCGCGAGGACGCCGCCTACGCCGACCTCGAGGGATGGTCCGAGGCGGCCGAAGCGTGCACCCGCGTCCTGCGCGTCGAGATCGTGGAAGGAGTCGAGGGCGCGCGGGCGGTGCTCGGCATTTCGCCCCTCGCGACGAGCTGCGCGACGGCCCCGGCGAGCTACTACGCGTCCGTCGACGCCTCGACCCCCGCGGCGCTCCGCTCGACGCTCCACCAGGTCATCGACGACCACGTCCGATTCCCGTACACGTCGTCCTCGACGGACACGTGGGACATCCTGAACGACGCCGACGAGAACCCCGCGAATCCGTCCACCGTCCTCGACCTCTACAAGAACACGACCTACCCGGACGGCTGCTCGACGGGCTGCGCCTGGAACCGCGAGCACACCTGGGCCAAGTCGTACGGCTTCCAGACCGAGAGCGGTTCGGCCGCGACCCCCTACACCGACGCGCACCACCTCCGGGCGACGGACCCCGGCTACAACTCCTCGCGCTCGAACCTCCCGCACGGCGAGTGCGTCTCCGGCTGCACCGAGTACCCGACCGAAGTGAACGCCGGCTTCGGCGGCTCCGGCCAGCCGAGCCGCGGCACGGGCGGCTCGATCTCCTGCACGACGCCGACCGCCGGGCAGGTCTGGGAGGTCTGGGACCACCGCAAGGGCGACGTGGCGCGCTCGATCCTCTACATGGACCTCCGGTACGAAGGAGGTACGGGCCCCCTCGGCGCCGAGCCCGACCTGATCGCGAGCGACGACCTGTCTCTCATGTACGCCGAGACGACGAGCTGCGGCGACGGGTACATGCCGGTGGCCTATCACGGGATGCTGTCGACGCTCCTCGCCTGGCACGCGGCCGACCCGCCGGACGCGGACGAGATCCGCCGGAACGACCAGGTCTGGTGCTACCAGCAGAACCGCAACCCGTTCGTCGACCACCCGGAGTGGGTCGACTGCATCTACCTCGGGAGCTGCGGCGGGGGCGGCGCGCTCTCGTTCGGCGGGATCGTCTCGGCCGTCGACGCGGCGCCCTGCGCGGCAAGCGGCGTGACGGTGACGTGGTCGGCGCCGTCGGCCTGGAACGACGACTGCTCCTCCGGCTGCAGCCGGGGCTTCCGGGTCCTTCGAAACGGCGTCGCGCTCGCCTCGGGCGGCTGCGCGGCGCCGCTCGCGGCGACGGCGACCTCCTGCACCGACACGACGGCCGTAGCCGGGACGAGCTCCACGTACGCCGTCGAGGCCTTCAACCACCAGGCCGAGACGAGCACCGGCGGGACGACGGCCACGGCCGCCGACAGGACGAACGACGGCGTCGCGCCGGTGATCACGGCCGGGCCGACGGTCACCGCGACGGCGACGACCTCGTTCACCGTCACCTGGACGACCGACGAGCCGTCGGACGGCCGCGTCGAGTACGGCCTTACGACGGCCTACGGCTCGGTCGTCTCGAACGCCACGCTCGCGACCGCCCACTCGTTCACGGTCACCGGGCTCGCCGCCGGAACGACGTACCACTTCCGCGCCGGCTCGACGGACGCCTGCGGGACCGGCCCCCGGTTCTCGGCGGACCTCACCGCGACGACCCGGACTTCCGGCGGCGGCGGCACGCCTCTCGCCGTCGGCGGGTACAGGCTGACGCAGGCGAACGCGACCTACGTCTACACGCTCCCCGCCGGGACGACGGTTCCCGCGAACGGCTACCTCGTCGTCGCGCGGAGCGCCGACAAGGCCGCCTTCGAGGCGTTCTGGGGCGTCACGCTCGGCGCGGACGCCGCTTTCCTGAACTCCGCCGGCGCGATGCCGGTGATCAACGGGAGCGAGACCTACACGCTCGCCGACGCCGGCGGGACGATCCTCGACGGACCGACGATCGCGATGGGGTCTTCCGGGGCCCAGAGCATCCGCCGGATCGACCCCTGCCAGGCCGCCGGGCTCTCCTCGAGCTGGGCGATCGGCGCCGAGAGCGCCGCGACCGTCGGCTCCGGGGCGGGCGCAGGCTGCGGAGTCGGGCTCGTGATCAACGAGTTCTCCGACGCGAGCGGCACGGGCAGCTACGCCTACGAGTTCCTCGAGCTCCACTACGATGCGCCGGCCCCGGCCGACACGACGGCGCCAGTCGCCTCGATCACCTCTCCTGTCGCGGGCGCGACCGTCTCCGGGACCGTCGCCGTCGCCGCCACGGCCACCGACGCCGTCGGCGTGACGAAGGTCGAGTTCTTCCTCGACGGAGCCCTCCAGGCCACCGACACGACCGCCCCGTATTCCTGGAGCTGGGCAACGGCCGGCTCCGCGAACGGAAGCCATTCTCTCGTCGCGAAGGCGCACGACGCCGCCGGCAACGTCGGGACCTCCGCCACCGTCAGCGTCACGGTCGGCAACGTCACCGGAACGAACGTCGGCGGCTGGAGGATCGTCCAGGCGAACTCCACGCTGACCTACACGATCCCGGCCGGCACCGTCCTCCCGGCGAACGGCTACCTCGTCGTCGGCCGGAATGCGACGAAGGCCGCGTTCGAGACCTACTGGAAGACGACGCTCGGGACGAACGTCGTCTACCTCAGCGGCGGCGACCTCTTCCCGCAGATCAACGGGAGCGAGAGCTTCACGCTCTACAACGCCTCCGGAGCGAAGGTGGACGGGAAGACCGTCGGCATGTCCGCGGCCGCGGGTCAGAGCCTCCGGCGCAAGGACCCCTGCCTCGCCGCCGGGAAGACGACGAGCTGGACGATCGGCGCCGACGCGAACGGCACCCCGGGGAGCGGCGCCGGCGCCGGCTGCGCGGCCGGCGTGAAGATCAACGAGTTCTCGGACGCGAGCGGCACCGGGAACTACGTCTACGAGTTCGTCGAGCTCCACGCCGACAACTGAGCCCCCGGCGCGAAGCCACCCTCCCGCCCGCGGACCCACGGGTCCGCGGGCGGGAAGTCCGTTCGGAGCAACCCGTCGGTCTGAGGAGGGCCGCATCGGGCAATCTGAAACCCGGGCGCCCGGTTTCGCGTTCCACTCCTGGGATCCCCGTTCCCGCAAGGAGGCTGCATGCGCCGTCGCGCTCCCCTGGCGATCTGCGTCCCGCTCCTCGTCGCCTTCTCCGCGTTCGGGCAGGCTCCGGCTCCGGCGCCCCCCGAGACGCTCGCGAAGGACTCGCCGCGCGCGACCCCGGCCGGGACGACCTTCACGGCCCCGGCGGGCTGGATCTTGACGACGAAGGACGCGATGGTCGTCCTCGACCCGCCCGAGGCCGATTCGCACGTCGCCATCGTCGACGTGAAGGCGAAGGACGCGGACGCCGCCGTCGCGGCGGGGTGGGCCGCGTACAAGCCCGGCTTCCGCCGGCCCCTGAAGCTGTCGCTGCCGCAGGCGGCGAAAGACGGCTGGGAGGAGCGGAAGGCCTACTCCTACGAGACCTCGCCGAACGAGCGGGCCGTCGTGGGCGCCTACGCCTGGCGCAAGGGCGAGACCTGGGCCGTCGTCCTCATCGACGGAACCGAGCCGACGTTCGAGAAGCGCGGGGCGCCGCTCTCCCTCGCCCTGCAGAGCCTTCGGCCGAAGGGCCACGCGAGGGAGTCGTTCGCGGGAAAGAAGGCCCACCCACTCGACGAGAAGCGGCTCGCGGTCCTCCGGGACTTCGTGGCGACCGGGATGAAGCTCGTCGACGCGACCGGCGTCGGCCTCGCCTTCATCGACGGGGGGAGGACGGTCTGGGCGGGAGGGCTCGGCGTCAAGGAGCTGGGGAAGCCGGACCCCGTCGGAGCGGACACGCTCTTCATCGCCGCGTCGAACACGAAGGCCCTCACGACCCTCCTCCTCGCCCGGCTCGTCGACGAAGGGAAGATGCGCTGGGACCAGCCCGTCGTCGAGCTCTTCCCCGAGTTCCGGCTCGGGGACGAGGCGACGACGAAGCAGGTCCAGGTAAGGCACCTGATCTGCGCCTGCACGGGGATGCCGCGGCAGGACCTGGAGTGGCTCCTCGAGTACCGGAGTGAGACGCCCGCCTCGGCGGTGAAGCTCCTCGCGTCGATGCAGCCGACGAGCCGCTTCGGCGAGGTCTTCCAGTACAGCAACCTGATGGCCGCCGCCGCGGGCTTCATCGGCGGGTCGAAGGCGATGCCGGGCCGCGAGTGGGGCGCCGCCTACGACGAGGCGATGCGGACGAAGGTCTTCGAGCCCCTCGGCATGACGACGACGACGTTCGACTTCGCGAAGGCGCTGAAGAGGGACGTTGCGCAACCGCACGGACGGGACGTGGACGGGAACCTCGCACGCGGGCGGATGGACCTCAACTACTCCGTCGTCCCGGTCCGGCCGGCGGGAGGCGTCTGGACGAGCGCCCGCGAGCTGGCGAAGTACGTCGAGATGGAGCTCGCGAAGGGGAAGCTCCCGGGCGGAGGACGGCTCGTCTCCGAGAAGAACCTCCTCGCGCGGTACGAGCCGCAGGTCCTCCTGGGCGAGGACGCCACGTACGGGATGGCCCTCATGGTCGACCGGAAGTACGGCGTTCCCGTCGTCCACCACGGCGGCGACCTCGCCGGCTACCACAGCGACATGATCTGGCTCCCGGAGCACGGCGTCGGCGCGGTGATCCTCACGAACTCCGACTCGGGCGTCCTCCTCCGGGGTCCGCTCCTCCGCCGGCTCCTCGAGGTCCTGTTCGACGGCCGGCCCGAGGCCGAGGAGGCCCTGAAGGTCGTGGCGGCGCAGGTGAAGACCGCCGTCGCGAAGGAGCGGGAGCGGCTCGTCGTCCCGCCCGAGGCGGACGCCGTGGCGAACCTCGCTCCCCGTTACGTCAGCACCGCCCTCGGCGAGCTGAACGTCACCCGGGACGGCAGCGCGGCGTTCTTCGACGTGGGCGAGTGGAAGAGCCGCGTCGCTTCGCGGAAGAACGACGACGGGACGACCTCCTTCCTGACGATCGACCCGACGCTCGGCGGCTTCGAGTTCGTCGTGGCGGACGGGGACGGCCGGCGCCGCCTCGTCGTGCGGGACGCCCAGCACGAGTACGTGTTCGAGGAGGCGGCGCGCCCCGCCCCATGAGGTCCCTCGACGCGGCGGACCGTTCCGTATCAGACTCCGTCCGGATGCCTCCGCCGCTTCCGATCCCCGAGTGCTACTGGGTCGTCCCGGGGCTCCTCCTGGCGGGCGAGTACCCGTACTCGCTCGTGGAGGACGACGGACGGGAGCGCCTCCGGGCGTTCCTCGACGCCGGCATCCGCCTCTTCGTCGACCTCACGGAGCCGCGCGAGAGCGGTCGTCTCGGCGCGCTCGAGCCGTACGCCGACGCCCTCCTGGAAGAAGCCGCCGCCCGCGGCGTCTCGGTGCGCGTCGTCCGCCACCCCGTGAAGGACATGAGCGTGCCGCGCGACGGGAGCCTCGAGCGGATCGTCGACGAGCTGGAGGGGGCGGTCGCGCGCGGCGAGCCGGCGTACGTCCACTGCTGGGGAGGCATCGGCCGGACCGGCACGGCCGTCGCCGCGTTTCTCTCGCGGCGGCTCGCGCTGACCGGCGACGAGGCCCTGGACCTCCTCGACGCGCTCTGGCAGGAGGTCCCGAAGAGCGCGACCTTCCCGGAGTCGCCGCAGACGAACGACCAGCGCCGGGCCGTCCGCGCGTTCGCCGAGCGGCGCGCCTCCGCGGCGCCCGAAGGGCCGGACGGTCCCGGATGAGCGTGCGGATCGACTCCCCCTCGAACCCCCGGGTCGCTGCCGCCGCGCGCGCGGTGCGAGAGGGCGAGGCGCTCCTCCTCGAGGGGGCGCGGATCCTTCAGGACGCCCTCGACGCCGGCGTCGTCCCCGACGTCGTCTTCGCGGCCCCCGACCTCGTTCCGATCGACGCGGCGACGGCGGATCGCGCCCGCGAAGCGGGAGCCGCCGTCGTCGAGGTCTCCGCGCGCGTCCTGGCGCGCCTCTCGGAGCTCGGCTCGACACGGGCGCTCGTCTCGCTCGCGCCCGTCCCGTCTGCCCGCCTCGAGTCGCTCTCGCGCGCGGCGCTCGTCCTCCTCCTCGACGGCCTCCAGGACCCGGCGAACGTCGGCGCGATCCTGCGCGCGGCCGAGGCGTTCGGGGCGGGCGGCGTGATCCTCACTCCCGGAACGGCCTCCCCGTACGCGCCGAAGGCGTTCCGAGCCTCGGCCGGCAGCGCCCTCCGCGTCCCGGTCGTCCGAAACGTGCTGTCGACCGACGCGGTGCGGTGGGTCCGCTCGACCGGCGCGCACCTCGCGGGCGCCGACGCGCACGGCGGCGAGGAGCCCGGCGCTCTCGCCGGCGTCGCGCCGCTCGTCCTCGCGATCGGTTCCGAGGGCCACGGCCTTTCGGCGCCGCTCGTCGCCGCCCTCGACCGTCGGGTCACGATCCCGGTCTCGCCGAACGTCGAATCGCTCAACGCGGCGGTCGCGACCGGGATCCTCCTCTACGCTCTCTCCCCGAAGACCTCGGCGGAGAAGCGGTAGAGCGCCGCCGGAGGGCTCCCCTCCCTCCAGGCCTCCTCGGGAAGACCCGCCTTCAGGCAGACCTGCGCGAGGAGGGTCGGGACGTCCCAGCCCCATTCCGGGGCGACCTGCGGCAGGAGCAGGCCGGAGCGCGAGCCCTTCTTCACGACCACGCCGTGCACCCCGATCTCGAGCTGCCCGAGAGGCTCCGTGACCTCCTCGAGCGGGCCGAGGACGGAGACCTCGACGGAGAGCCACCGCAGGTCCCGCGCCTGGGCCGGCGCGAAGCGCGGATCGCGCACGAGCGCCGCGACGGCGTTCTTCTCGACGTCGTCGGCGAGCGGCCGCCACGGCTCGACGCTCCCGATGCAGCCGCGGAGCCGACCGTCCCGCTTCCAGGTGACGAACGACGCGCCCGGCTCGGCGAGGCGCCCGGCCGGGAGCGGCAGCTCGCGCTTTCCCTCCGGGAGGCCGAGGGCCCGCGCGGCGGCGTGTCGCGCCCGCCGGAGGAGGTCTTCCCTTTCGGCGTCGGTGAGCATCGTCTCGCCCCTTTCCGTCACGCCGGCACGACCGGCGCGCCGAAGCCCGCCTCGCCGAGGAGGCGGATCGCCGCCTCCTCGAACCCTTCGAGGCGGCCGGTGAAGAAGTGGTCCGCCCCCGGGACGGACGCGGCCCGGAAGCCGTGGCGCGCCGCCGTCTCGAGGGCGAGCGCGCCGGCGCCGAACGAGTCCTTCTCGCCCTGGATCCAGACGACGTTGCGGCCTTCGAGCGCCCGGGCCTCCTCCTCGTCCCAGCGGTCGAGCGGCACCCCGATGAGGAGGAGGACGTGCGGGACGACGGAGACGGCCGCCCGGGCCGCGCAGAGCGACCCGAACGAGAAGCCCGCGAGGGCGAGCGGCCCGGCCGGCTGGCGCGCCCGGGCCCAGTGGACGGCGGCGACGAGGTCGTCGGTCTCGCCGCGCCCCTCGTCGAAGCTCCCCGCCGAGGCGCCGACGCCACGGAAGTTGAATCGGAGGGCGGAGAGGTGGAGCCGGTCCGAGAAGGCCTTCGCGGCGCGATGGACGACCTTCGTGTGCATCGTTCCGCCGAAGAGCGGATGCGGGTGCGCCACGACCGCGGCCCCGCGCGGCCGGACCGGAACGCGCAGGAGCGCCTCGAGCTCCCCCGCGGGCCCGGGCAGCGTGAGGGAGTGCATTCGGACGGTGCTCACGGCGTTCCCGAAGTTAGCATGTGCAGAGTGAGCGAGGTGACCGAGGCGACCGTGCCCCCCCCGGCCCTTCCGGCGCCGTCGCTCCGGGTGGAGCGCGCGATCGTCCTCGCGTTCGTCGTCCTTTCGGCCGTCCTGGCGCTCCGGCATCTCGCGGGAGACGCCGCCACGGCGGACGAGCCGGTCCACGTCGCGGCCGCCGTCGAGATCGCGCGCGAGGGGACCGGCCGCTGGAACCCGGAGCACCCGCCGCTCGCCAAGGCGCTCGCCGGCCTCGCGCTGACCGGCCTGCCGCTCCGCCCGGCCGAGGACCCGCTCCGCTCCCCCGCCGGTCCCGCGCGGCTCCTCCGATTCCTTTTCGCGAACGAGACCCCGGCCGAGACGATCCTCTTCCGGGCCCGGCTCCCGTTCGTCGCGCTCCTCGCGGCGCTCCTGCTCGCCGTCCGGGGCGAGGCGCGGAGGCGATGGGGACCCTGGGCGGGAATCGCGGCCCTCGCCTTCGCCGCGCTCGAGCCGAACCTGAATGCCCACGCCGGGGTCGTCCACACCGATCTCGCCGTCACGCTCTTCGCCGTACTCTCGCTCTCGCCGCTCGCGCGCCTCGCCCGTCCCGAAGGCGGGCGCGCCGCGGCTCTCCTCGGCCTCCTCTGGGGGCTCGCCTTCCTCTCGAAGTACAGCGCGCCGCTCCTCGCGCTCGCGACGCTCCCGTTCCTCGCCGCCGACGCGACGCCCGGCCGACCGGACCTCGGGCGCCTCCTCCGCCGCCTCGCGGCCGCCGCCGCGATCGCCCTCGCCGTGACGCTCGTCGGCTTCGCGTGGGCCGGCCGAAACCAGACGCCGGAAGACCGGCGAGCGATCGCGGTCGAGAGGCTCGAGCTGAAGGGACGCTCGCCGGCCGCCGCCCGCCTGGCGATCCGCGCGGGCGACCTCCTGCCGCCCCTCGGGAACGTTCTCGCGGGAGCGCTCTCGGTCGCGCTCCAGAGCGAGGTCGGCGCGGGCGTGAACTACTTCCTCGGCGCCGTCTCGCGCGAGGGCTCTCCCTGGTACTTCCCCGTCGCCCTCGCGGTCAAGACGCCTCTCGGGCTCCTCCTCTGCGCCGGCGTCGCGCTCCTCGCGAGACCCGGGCGCCGCTTCGCGGCCGTGGCCGGCGCATCCCTCCTCCTCTTCCTCCTCTTCTCTTCGCGGACGACGTACAACATCGGCGTGAGGCACGCGCTCCTCGCGTTCCCGCTCCTCGCGATCCTCGCGGGTGCCGCCGCGGCAGGCCCGACGGACGCGGCGGCCCGACGCTCCGCGAGGCTCCGGCTCGGCGCCGTGGCCGGCGCGTTCCTCGTCGCCGCGCTCGAGGCGGCGACGGCGCACCCGCACCCCTTCTCGTTCTTCAACGCCCTCGCGGGAGGAGCCGACGGCGGCCGGCGCTTCTTCGCCGACAGCAGCCTCGACTGGGGCCAGGACCTCCTCCGGCTGAAGGCGGTCGCCCCCTCGATCGCGCCCGACGGCCTCCCGTCCGTCGTCTTCGGCGGCGACCTCCCGTCGCGCCACGCGCCGGCCCTACGCCCGCCGGTTCCGGGCGAGGAGAACCGTCCCGGCGCCCTCTTCGCGATCGGAGAGGCGCCCTTCGCGCTCGGCCCGGAGCTGCTGCGGGCGAAAGGCGCGACCGGAGACGCGGAGAGGCTGGAGTCGATCCGGACCGCCCTGCGCGAGCGCGGCCGACGTATCGGGACCGTCGGCGGGTCGATCGGGCTCTGGCGGATCGAGAGCGCTCCCCCGCGCTGAGCCCGGCCGGGCCTCCTAGAAGCCGCCGGCCGCCGACGGGCTTCCGTCCGGCGGGCCGCCCCAGGAGAGCTCGCGCAGGATCACCTGCCCGTTCAGCCGCGGCTCGAAGCGGAGCCGCGCGTCGACCCCGTAGGTCCTCCGCCGGTTGAAGAGCGGGATCAGGGGCAGGTCGTCGAGGGCGATGCGCATCGCCTCGTGCAGAGCCTCGAGCCTTCGCGGCGGGGAAAGGATCGCTCCGGCCCGCTCGATCGCCTCGTCGAGAAGGGGGTTCGCGTAGCCACCGAAATTCGAGACGCCCCAGCTCCGCCCTTGCCGCGTGTGGAGGAGGGCGTCGAAGAGGTGCGACGCGTCGCCGTTGCACGACCAGCCGACCGAGAAGAAGGGACTCTCGCCCCGCTCGAGACGAGCAGAGAGGACCGACCACGGGAGCCCGACGACCGTCGTCCGGATTCCGACCCGGGCGAGCTGCTCCGAGAGGACGCGGCCGACGTTCGGAGCGAACGCCTCCGCCATGTCGAGGGTCACGGCGAATCCGTCTCCCAGGCCGGCCCGCCGCAGCAGCTCCCGGGACCGCTCCCGGTTCGGCCGAGGCTCTCCGCCGCCCGGCAGGTAGCCGAAGATCGACGGCGGAACGACCTGATCGACGGGCATCGCCTCGACCCCGGAGCTCTCGACGAGCTCCGCCGGGTCGATGGCGAGGTAGATCGCCCTGCGCACGTCGCGCGACTGGAGCGGACCCGGGAGGTCGAACCGCGCTCCGAGGAGGACGACGACGAGGCCGGGGTGGCTGACGAACCGGACGCTCTTCCCGGCGCCTTCGAGGTCCTTCCTCTTCAGCTCCCGGGCGAGATGGAGCTCTCCCCTCGCGAGCGCCTCAGCCCTGGCGGCCGCCTCGGGAAGGACTCGGAAGCGCGCCTCGCGGAGCGAGGGCCCGCCGCCCCAGTACAGGTCGTTCGCCACGAGGCGAAGGACCTTCCCCGGCTCCCACGAGTCGAAGGAGTAGGCCGCCGTCCCGATCGGCACCGTGATCTCCTCCGGGGCGCCGGCCGGGACGATCCCGACCCCCGCGAGCTTGTTCAGGAGGACGGGCTCCGGGACGGACGTGCCGATCTCGAGCGTCTCGTCGTCGACGGCGTCGATCCTCACGAGCGACTCGAGGTGCGGCGCCGCGCGGAGCCGCCGGGCCCTCTCGAGGCTGAACTTCGCGTCCCGCGACGTCAGCGGCTGCCCGTCGTGGAAACGGACGCGGAGGCGCAGCCGGAATCGCCACGTCAGGTCGTTCGGGTTGCTCCAGCCCACCGCGAGCGCCGGGACGACGCGCATCTGCGGGTCGAACGTGACGAGCGGCTCGAAGACGTTCGCGAGGACCGAATGGGTGACGCTGTCGTCGTGGCGGTGCGGGTCGAGCGTCCGGACGTCCTGCTCCATCGCCACGAGGAGGGTGCGCGGCGGCGCTTCGCCGCCGCAGGCCGTGACCCCGGCTGCGAGGAGGACGACGGCCCAGGCCGACCGGCGCGCCATGCCCGATTCTAGAGCGCGGCCGCGCCGTCCGGCTGTCGGGGCGTCCGGGACGTCAACGGTTCAGCGGGCGGTCCCCGGGCCGTAGCCCGTGACCACGTAGGAGCCGCTCTTGGCGTCCCGGCGGAGCGTGATGACCTTGTGCTTCTGGGCCGATTCGAGGAGCTCGGAGAACGCGCGGAACCCGTAGTACGACTCGGAGAAGCTGGGGTTCTTGCGCTGCATCGTCTGCTTGACCATCGAGCCCCAGAGGATCTCCTTGTTCTCGCGCTGGAGCGCCTGCATCGACTCGATGAGGAGCGAGAAGACCTCGCGGCTCTTCTCCGGGAGGCCGGCGACCGCCGGGACCTTCACCTGCTCGCGGACGAGGTCCTCGTAGTAGATGAACTCGTCGCAGTTCTCGATGAGGAGCTCGGAGGTCGAGCCCTTCACGCCGAAGCCGAGGACCGTCTTGTTGTTCTCCTTCAGCTTCGAGACGAGGGGCGAGAAGTCCGAGTCGCCCGAGCCGATCACGAACGTCGTGATGTGCTCCTTGTTCGAGGCGAGGTCCATCGCGTCGACGACCATCCGGATGTCGGCCGAGTTCTTCCCCGTCATCTTGTGCTGCGGGATGTCGATCAGCTCGAAGGCCGACTCGTGGAAGGCCCGCTTGTACTCCGCGTACCGGGACCAGTCGGCGTAGGCCTTCTTGATGATGATTTTTCCCTTGTCGAGGAGGCGCGAGAGGAGGAGCTTGACGTCGAACTTCGGGTGTCCGCTCTCTCGGAGGCCGATGATGACGTTGTCGATGTCGATGAAGAGGGCGAGCTTCTGGTCTTCCTGGCTCATGCTCACTGGGGGCGCGGCGGGGACGACGGTCTCGACGATCGTCGTCGTTGCGGGAGAGAAGGCCTCAGTCTCGAAGAACGTGACGTCGGCTGCGGGGATGGCGGCCGCCTCCGCGGCGGCCGTGGCGCCCGACTTCGTCGACCGGCGACGGCGGCGCGTGGGACGGGGTTTCTGGCTGGTTTCGTTCAAGCGTCTCATATTACGACACATGCGAGAATCGCCCGGATGCCGCTCAACGAAACATCGGCCGAAGGAGTCGAGGTCCTGCACGCCGCGGCCGTGGCCGCCGACCTGACCGGCCGGGGCGCCCTCGCGGTCTCGGGTCCCGACGCCGCGGAGCTTCTCCACGGCCTCGTCACGAACGAGGTGAAGGGCCTCCGCCCCGGGGCGGGCCGTCACGCGGCGCTCCTCACGCCGAAGGGGAGGATGCGCGCGGAGCTCGCCGTCCTCCGAGTCTCGGAGTCCGAGCTCCTTCTCGACTGCGACGCGCCCCTCGCCGGGCCGCTCCTCGCGATCCTCCAGGGCTACGTTCCGTTCAGCCGGTCGGTCCTGGAGGACCGGACGAAGGACACCGGCGTCGTCCACCTCGAGGGTCCGGCCGCGGCCGAGCTCCTGCTCGCCGCCGCCCTGCCCGAGCCCGGGCCGGAGGAGTACGCGCACGCGGCCGGCTCCCTCGACGGCGTCCCGCTCCGGGTCGTCCGCGTCTCGCGCGCCGGCGAGCCGGGCTTCGACCTACGCACCTCGCGAGACGCCGTTCCCGCGCTCCTCGACCTCCTCTCCTCCCGCGGGGCCGCGATCGTCTCCCCAGACGTTCTCGAGGCGGGCCGGATCGAGGCCGGCCTCCCCCGCTGGGGCGCCGAGCTGACGGAGGCGACGCTCCCGAACGAGGCCGGCCTCGAGCGGACGGCGATCTCCTACACGAAGGGGTGCTACCTCGGGCAGGAGACCGTCGCGCGGATCCGGACCTACGGCCACGTGAACCGGCGCCTCGTCGCCCTCCTCCTTCCGATCGGCTGCGCCGCCGCCCCGGGCGACGACGTGCGCGCCGGCGAAGAGACCGTTGGAAACGTGACGAGCGCGGCCGACTCCTCCCGGCGCGCAGCGCGGGTCGCTCTCGCGTACGTGAAGAAGGGGCACGACGAGCCCGGGACGGCGCTCGCCGTGGCGACGAAGGAGGGCGCGGCCGCGGGACGCGTGGCCGCCGTCCCGCTTGAGCGCTGAGACGCGCGCCCGCGAGCCGGGCGCCGCCCCCTACGTCGCGCTCCTCATCGTCCAGCTCTTCTTCGGGACGCTTCCCGTCTTCGGCAAGATCGCGATGCGGGAGATGGAGCCGTTCGCGCTCGCAGCCTTCCGGGCCGTCTTCGGGGCCCTCTTCCTCTCGCTCGCGGCCCGCGCCTTCTCGGGCCCCGAGCCGCGCCAGACGCTCCGGGAGAAGGGAGAGGTGGCGCTCCTCTCGCTCCTCGGCGTCGTGGCGAACCAGGTCCTCTTCATCACCGGCCTCTCGCTCACGACCGCCACGCACGCGACGCTCCTCGTCGCGACCGTCCCCGTCTTCACGATCCTCGTCGGGCTCCTCTCGCGGAGAGAGCGCCCGTCGCCGCGACGGCTCCTGGCCGTTCCGATCGCATTCGGCGGCGTCCTCTTCCTCCTCGACCCCGCGAACCTCTCGTTCCGTCACGGGACGTTCGTCGGCGATCTCCTCGTCACGCTCAACTCCGTCGCCTACGCCTGGTTCCTCGTCCGGGCGCGCGACGTCCTCGTCCGCCGCCCGGCCCTCTCGTTCGTCTCGCAGGCGTTCCGCTACGGGGCCCTGCCGATCCTCCTCCTCGCTCTCCCGGGGCTCTCGCGCCTTCGCCCCGCCGAGCTCTCCGGCCCGGCCGTCGGGGCGCTCGTCGGCGTCGTCCTCCTCGGGACGGTCGGCTCCTATGCCCTGAACGCCTGGGCCCTCGCCCGGACGAGCGCCTCGACGACGGCCTTCTTCATCTACGTCCAGCCGGTCTTCGCGGGCGCGTTCGCCTACTTCGCGCTCGGAGAGGAGCCCTCGCCCCGGATCTTCGGCGCGGCCGCCCTCATCTTCGCCGGCGTCGCACTCGCGATCTGGCCGGCCCGGAAGCCCCCGGCCTCCTGATCCGGCCCGGAATCCCTCCCGCCGCATGACCCGCGTCATACGCGGGCCCTTCTCAGCGGACCCGGGCCTCCCTAGAGTCCGCCCATGCTCTCGACGCTGAACCTCCGCGCCCTCGGCTGGGCCCTTCTCGCCTCGGCCCTCCTCGCGGCCTCGGTGGTCGCGGGCTCGAGGAACCTGCAGAACTTCGACGGCGCCCTCGCGGCCTACCTCTTCGCGACGCTCTTCGCCGCGTTCGGCATCGTCTACCGCTACGCCGTCTGGCTCCAGCGTCCGCCCACGCGGCTCTACTGGCGGGCCGGCTGGCGCCTCCTCTTCTCCCGCCGGTTCCCGGCCTACCTCGCCGAGCTCGTGCGCCGCGTCGTCGACGAGCTCGCGGCGCAGCGGTTCATCTGGAGGCGGAGCGCGAAGCGGGGCCTCGCCCACGTCCTCCTCGCGTGGGGGTGCCTCTCGGCCTTCGCGATCACGATCCCGCTCGTCTTCGGCTGGGTCCACTTCACGCTGAAGAACGGCACGATCGACGTCTACGAGGCGCACCTCCTCGGCTTCCACGCCTTCGACTTCCCGCTCGGCGGCTTCGTCGCGCTGAACCTCTTCCACGCCCTGAACTGGTCGTCGGTCCTCGTCCTCCTCGGCGTCTTCGGGTTCCTCCGGCGCCGGATCACCGACGCCGGGCAGATCTCGACGCAGACCTTCGAGATGGACCTGATGCCGCTCGTCCTCCTCGTCCTGATCTCCGTGACGGGGCTCGGCCTGACGTGGGACTACGAGCTGATGCAGGGGCGAGCCCACGCCTTCATGGCGATCAGCCACGCGATCACGGTGATCCTCTTCCTCCTCTGGCTCCCCTTCGGGAAGTTCTTCCACGTCTTCCAGCGCCCGGCGCAGCTCGGCGTCGCCCTCTACAAGCGCGAAGGGGAGGCGGGCGCGCAGGCCGTCTGCCCGCACACCGGCGAGGCCTTCGCGTCGCGGCTGCACGTGGAGGACCTCAAGCAGGTGACGTCGGAGCTCGGCTACGACTACCGGCTCACGGGCGGCGGCTCGCACCTCGACCTCTCCCCGCAGGGAAAACGGGCCGCGCTCGCGAAGGCCCACCTCGCCGCCCGCAGCGAGTCGGGCGCCTTCTTCGGCTGAGAGGAGCGAACGAAATGGCACGCCTCCCCGTCTCCCCCGAGGCCCTCGTCGCGCAGTACGGGCCGCGCCTCGGCTTCCCGCCGAAGGAGGGGTTCCCCGGCCGCGACGAGCCCGACCGCGTCGTCCCGACGCACTGCTGCTTCTGCGGGATGCAGTGCGGCATCAAGCTCCTCGTCAAGGACAACCGCGTCGTCGGCTTCGACCCGTGGGAGGAGTTCCCGTTCAACGAGGGGCGCCTCTGCCCGAAGGGGGTCCAGCGGTACCTCCAGAACAACCACCCCGACCGGCTCCTGTCTCCCCTCGAGAGGGTCGAGGGCGTCGGGTTCCGCCCCGTCTCCTGGGACGCCGCGCTCGACCGGACCGCCTCCGAGATCCGGAGGTTGCAGGAGCGGTACGGGAAGGACGCCTTCGCGATGCTCTCGGGCGTCTCGCTGACGAACGAGAAGAGCTACCTCGTCGGGAAATTCGCCCGCCTCGCCCTCGGGACGAAGAACCTCGACTACAACGGCCGTCTCTGCATGGTGAGCGCCGGGGCCGGGAACAAGAAGGCCTTCGGCCTCGACCGGGCGAGCAACACGTACGCCGACCTCGCGAAGGCCGAAGTGATCCTCGTCGCCGGCGCGAACGTCAGCGAGACGTTCCCGACGCTCACGCACTGGATCTGGCAGGCGCGCGACAACGGGGCGAAGCTGATCGTCGTCGACCCGCGGATGACGCCGCTCGCGCGGACGGCCGACCTCCACCTCCCCGTCCGCCCCGGGCGCGACTCGGCCCTCTTCGGGGCGATCCTCAAGCAGCTCGTCGACCGCGACCAGCTCGACCAGGACTTCATCGCGAACCACACCTCCGGATTCGAGGAGGCCGTCGAGGCGGTGAAGGGGTACGACCTCGCCTGGGCCGAGGAGGTCACCGGGATCCCGCGGCGGAAGATCGAGGCCGCGGCGGAGTGGTGGGGGACGGCGAAGACGAGCTTCCTCCTCCACGCGCGCGGCATCGAGCATCACACGAAGGGGGTCGAGAACGTCGTCTCGGCGATCAACCTCGTCCTCGCGACGGGGCGGATCGGGAAGCCCTACTGCGGCTACGGGACGATCACCGGCCAGGGGAACGGGCAGGGGGGGCGCGAGCACGGACACAAGTGCGACCAGCTCCCCGGCAACCGCGACATCGAGAACCCGAAGCACCGCGAGTGGATCGCGGGCGTCTGGGGGGTGCCGGAGCCGGAGATCCCGGGGAAGGGCCTGTCGGCGTACGAGATCGTCGAGGCGATCCACCGGGGGGAGATCAAGGGGCTCCTCTCGATCTGCTTCAACCCCCTCGTCTCCCTCCCGAACGCGAGCTTCGTGAGGGAGGCTCTCGAGAAGCTCGAGTACTTCGCCGCGATCGACTTCTTCCTCTCCGAGACGGCCCGGCACGCCGACGTCGTCCTCGCCGGGTCGCTCCACGAGGAGGAGGAAGGGACGGTCACGACGGCCGAGGGGCGCGTGACGCGCGTGAGGGCCGCGATCGACCCGCCCGCGGACGCCTGGCGCGACACGGACGTCCTCCTCGACCTCGCCCGCCGCCTCGGGAAGGGCGAGCTCTTCGACTTCTCCGCGCCGGCCCCGCTCGCCGGGACACGGGAGGGCTCGCTCTTCACGGCGAGGCGGATCTTCGACGAGCTCCGCGCCGCCTCGAAGGGAGGAACGGCCGACTACTTCGGCATCACCTACGAAAAGATCGAGGCGAACCTCGGCGTCTTCTGGCCCTGCCCGTCCCTCGACCACCCCGGCACGCCCCGCCTCTGGGAGGACCGGAGGTTCGCGACGCCCGACGGGAGGGCGCACTTCAACGCCGTCCAGTACCGCGACCCGGGCGAGGTGACCGACCCCGACTACCCCGTGATCCTGACGACGGGGCGCGTCGTCTCGCAGTACCTCTCGGGGACGCAGACCCGCCGCATCGGCAAGCTCGTCGAGCAGTATCCCGAGCCGCTCCTCGAGATCCACCCGGCGCTCGCGAAGAGCCTCGGGATCACGGATCGCGACCTCGTGCGGGTCGAGACGCGCCGCGGCGCCGCCGAGTTCCCCGCGCAGCTCGTGACGACGATCCGCGAGGACACGGTCTTCATCCCGTACCACTGGCCCGGCCGGAGGTCGGCGAACCTCCTCACCTCGGGCCTCCTCGACCCCGTCTCGAAGATCCCCGAGTTCAAGGTGAGCGCCTGCCGGCTCGTGCCGACGGGCCGCAGGGCCCCCTCCGCCGCCGAGGCGAAGGCGTTCGCGAGCGTCTGAGGCGGGAGGCGAGATGACGACGACCGCCTACCGGAGCCGGGAAGAGTTCTTCCTCGACCCGCAGCGCTGCATCGGCTGCCACGCCTGCGAGATGGCCTGCGCCGAGTGCGAGACGAACGGGCAGCTCGCGATGATCCACGTCGACTACGTCGATCGCGCCGACAGCCCGCAGACGTCGGTCCAGGTCTGCATGCACTGCGAGGAGCCGACCTGCGCCCGCGTCTGCCCCGCCGACGCGATCGCGAAGGACGAGCTCGGCGTCGTCCACTCGGCGAACGCCGCCCGCTGCATCGCCTGCAGCAACTGCGTCCTCGCCTGCCCCTTCGGCGTCCCGAAGAAGGTCGAGCCGATGAAGCTGATGATGAAGTGCAACCTCTGCTACGACCGGACGAGCGCGGGGCGAAGGCCCATGTGCGCGACGGTCTGCCCGAGCGGGGCGCTCTGGTACGGCACCCGCGAGCGGATGGCCGGGATGCGGCCGAACAGCTCGCCCGTGAACGAGTTCCGCTTCGGCCTGCAGCGCGTGAAGACGCGGGTGAACGTGATGATGCCGAAGGGCTCGACCGAGCTCGTCGTCGACGGAACGGAGGCGCCATGAGCGACCGCCCCGATGGCCTCCCCGCCCGCCCCGCGTGGGAGGTCGACTTCCCCCTCGAGCGCGTCGAGGCGCAGCACGTCACGCGGCGCGAGTTCGCGAAGTTCCTCGTCCTCGCCTCCGGCGGCCTCGCGGTCGGGAGCGGCTGGGTCGCCGCGAAGGACGCTCTCTTCCCGCCCGCGACGATCCCGGGACCGGTCCGCCTCGCGGCCCTCTCGGAGATCCCCGTCGGCGGGATGACGCAGTTCACGATCCCGGGCCTCGACCAGCCGGGGATCCTGATCCGCCTCGAGGAGGGGCTCTTCCGCGCGTTCGAGCAGAAGTGCACCCACCTCTCCTGCGCCGTCTTCTTCGACCCCGGCTCGCGGAAGATCGAGTGCCCCTGCCACAACGGGGCGTTCGACCCGATCAGCGGCTCCGTCCTCCAGGGGCCGCCACCGCGGCCGCTCCGCTCCTTCCCCGTGGAGGTCCGCGGCGAGGAGGTCTGGCTCGTCCCGCCGGAGGCCCCGGCCGAGGCCCCGGCCGAGGCCGCTGCTCCGGCCGCCCCGCCGGCCGCGGTCGGAAAGGAAGGCGCATGACCGACTTCCGCCGCGCCCAGGAGCAGGCCCACCCTTCGAAGACGAACACCGTCCTCCTCGGGGTCATCCTCCTCCTCGTCCTCATCGTCTCGCTCCAGGTCTGGCTCCTGACCGCAGGCCTCAACACGGCGCTCGGTGGCGACCGGTCGATCGTCTGGCCCGCGTTCCAGGCCTCGCTCGTCCTCTTCCTCGCCGGGGCGGCCTCGCTCCGCTATCTGCCCCGGCCGATCCGCGAGGTGGCGGCGCGCCCGGCGGCCGAGAGCTTCCCCGACGCGGCGCTCGCGTGGCGGACGCTCGCCATCAGCGCCGTCTCCCTCACGCTCGCCTTCTCCGTCTGGTTCATGTGGTCGGCGATCGCGATCAAGCTCCCCGACGCCGGCTTCCGGGTCTCGCCGGCCCAGCGCTTCTGGCTGACGGCGACACCGGTCATCCTCGGCTCCCTCCTCCGGATCCCGTACGGCGTCTTCGTCTCGCGCTTCGGGAGCCGGCGGTCGCTCGCGGCGGTGACGCTCCTCCTCCTCGTCCCCTGTATCGGGACGGGGATCGCCGTGCAGGACCCGACGACGCCGTTCGGCGTCCTCCTCTTCTGGTCGGCCGTCACCGGCATCGCGGGGGCGAACTTCGCGACCTCCATGGCCGTCGTCACCCTCTGGTTCCCGAAGTCGAAGCAGGGCTCGGCGCTCGGGATCAACGGCCTCGGGAACCTCGGCGTCACCGTCGCGCAGTTCCTCGTCCCCGTCGTCGTCGCCGCCGGCCTCTTCGGCGCCCTCGGCGGCGGGTCGCTCTCCCTGAGGCTGAAGGCGGGCGGGACGCAGGCCGTCTGGCTCCAGAACGCCGCGTTCGTCTGGATCCCGGTCATCCTCCTCTGCACGGCGGCGGTCTGGTTCGGGACTCGCGACTTCCCGATGAAGCCGAAGACGATCGCCTCGCAGCTCGGCGTCGCGCGCGACCTCCACACCTGGACGATCTCGGCGCTCTACTTCCTGACGTTCGGGTGCTTCGTGGCGATGGGGGCCTCGCTCCCGCTCATCATCCAGTCGGTCTTCGCCGACGCTCCGGGCGGCGCCCCGAACCCGCTCCTCTACGCCCCGTTCGCCCCCCTCGTCGCGACGCTGATGCGCCCCGCCGGCGGGTGGGCCGCGGACCGTTTCGGCGCCGGTCGGATGACGGCGATCGCGATCGGCGTGATGGCGGTCGGAGGCTTCAGCCTGACCCGCTTCCTACGCCCCGACGCCTTCGACGGCTTCTTCGCGACGATCCTCGTCATCTGCGCGGCGTCCGGCTTCGGGAACGGCTCGGTCTTCAAGATCATCCCGACCGTCAACCCGCGCGAAGCCGGGGCCGTCATCGGGATCGTCTCGTGCGTCGGCGCCTTCGGCGGCTTCTTCCCGCCGCTCTTCCTCGGCTGGTGCATCGAGAGGTTCGGGAGCCCCGCCTGGGCCTACACGGCGATGGCCGTCGTCGCGCTCGGCGCCCTCGCCGTCAACGGCTGGTTCTACCAGCGGGAGGGGTCGCCGACGCGCTGCTGAGGCGGCCCCTCAGCGGAGCCGGGTCGCGAAGGCCTTCAAGCTCTCCGCGAAGGCCGGGTCCTCGAACGTCTGGACGAGGAGGTCGCTCACGCCCCCCCAGACGATCTGGACGGCGATCGCGAGGAGGACGAACGCGCTGATCTGGCTGATCGTCGCGGCCCCCGTGTCGCCCATCCTCCGGATGACCGGCCCGCTGAAGCGGTAGAAGACGAAGACCGTCGCCCCGGCCAGGAGGATGCCGCACGCCGTCGCGAGGAAGGCGAGGAGCGTCGAGGCCTCCAGGATGTGCCCGCGCGGGACGAGGCTGAGGGTGACGGCCATGGACCCGGGCCCGGCGGTGACGGGCATCGTGAGCGGGAAGAAGGCCTTGTTCTCCATCGAGGAGCGGATCTCGGCCTGCTCCTCCTCGGAGACGCGCGGGTCCTTGTTCAGCATGTGCCAGGCGGAGTGAAAGAGGAGGATGCCGCCGGCGATCGCGACGACCGGAATCGAGATCCCGAGGATCTTCAGGATCCACCCCCCGACCAGGAGGAGGACCGTCAGGAAGAGGGCCGTGTAGACGCCGATCAGGAGGGCGAGGCGGTTCCGCTCGCGGTCCGTCACGGCGCTCGTCAGCCCCAGGAAGACCGGGGCCATCGCGGGCGGATTGAGGATGGGGAACAAAGCCAGCCAGGTGAAGGACATCTGGGCGAGGAAGGTCGTCATTCAGCTCCCGCGGCGGCCCGCCGCCCGCGCCCGGGATGCTAACGCACGGCGTCGAGCCCCGTCCTGCCGGACCGAGGCGTTAGGATTCCGGCGCAACCGTCACTCCCACGGGAGACGAAACCGATTCCGGCGGATGGAACCCTATCCGACCCAAGCGAGGTTGCCGATGAAGCTCTTCCGGTCTTCGATCCTGATTCCCGCCCTGGTGCTCCTGACCGCGATCCCCGCCACCGCCGACATGAGGGGCGTCCCCGCCCCCGACGAGCGCCCCCAGGCGACGATCGAGGGGACGATCACCTCCGTGAACGTCCCGATCGCGGGCGGAGGGCCGATCGTCACCCTCCTCGACGGTCTCGTCGCGTTCGACGCGACAGGCGCCACGGTCCGGTATCTCAACGGACACTCCGCGACGACCGACACCCTCGCCGCCGGTCAGCGCGTCCTCGCCCTCCTCGACCCCGCCTCCGCCCCGCTCCGGGCGACGACCGTGGTCATCCTCTCGGACCGGACCGACGTCACGTTCTCCGGCAGGGTAGGCGCCGTCGACCTCGACGCCGGGACCCTGACCGTCCTCGGATTCACCTCGAAGGTGAACGACCGGACCGTCTTCGGCGGACCGTTCGAGGGGATCGGCTCGAAGGGGCTCGAGGACGTGAGGGTCGGCGACATGGTCTTCGTGGAGGCGAAAGCGGACGCCGGCGCGCTCCTCGCGACGAAGGTCATGAGGCTCGGCGCGCCTTCGGACTCGGTTCGCCGGATTCACGGGACCGTCGCCTCGATCGGCGAGGCCGCGTGGACGATCACGCTCCCCGACGGCTCGACGCTCACGGTGAAGGTCGGACCGGAGACGAAGGTCACCGGCGCCCCGAGGGTCGGCGACACCGTCGACGTCCTCGCGCGCCCCCAGTCCGACGGCTCCCTCCTCGCCGTCGCGATCCTGAGGTCGGTTCCTCCGCCCGCCGTCACGCTCGAGCGATTCGAGGGGGTCGTGAAGGCGATCGGGGCGACGGCCTGGACGATCGCCCCGAAGGGCGGCGGCTCCGATCGGACGTTCGCCGTCGACGGGGAGACGAAGGTCCTGGGAAGCCCGGCCGTGGGCGACAGCGTCGGCGTCCTCGCGAAGAAGCTCGACGACGGCACCTGGCTCGCCGTCGTCATCGCGAAGGCGATGCTCTCAGGCCCGGCGCGGACCGAGGTCGAGTTCGAGGGCATCGTGAAGAGCATCTCGCCGGGCCACCCGACCGGCGTCTGGATCGTCGGTGAGACGAAAGTCGTCGTGACGAGCCGGACCGTCGTGAAGGGCGACCCGAAGGTAGGCGACACCGTCGCGGTCGAGGGGCTGAGGAACCCGGACGGCGTCGTCCAGGCCTCGAAGATCGAGAAGCGCTGACGGTCCGAAGGCCCCCTCCGCGCCGGCGCGGAGGGGGCGGGGGCGGCCCGGCCGTTCCCGACCTCGCGGTGCGGAGGCCCCGCCCGTCAGCGGAAGACCTGCATGGCCCGGAGCTCGCGGATCCGGTCGCGCAGCTGCGCGGCCGTCTCGAACTCGAGCTCTCGGGCCGCCTCCTTCATCTTCTTCGAGAGGGAGGCGATCTCCTCCTCGATCGAGCGGTCGTCCCGCAGGGCGTCCTTACCGGCCGCCCGAAGCGCGGGAGAGTCGCCGTAGTCGAGGTTCGACATCTTCAGGAGGGGCGAGTCGAGCGACTTCACGATCGTCTCCGGGACGATCCCGTGCTCGGCGTTGTAGGCCTCCTGGATCGCCCGGCGGCGCGCGGTCTCGTCCATCGCCCGCCTCATCGAGTCGGTCACGACGTCCGCGTAGAAGACGACGAGGCCGTTCAGGTTCCTCGCCGCTCGCCCCGCCGTCTGGACGAGCGCGGTCTCCGAGCGGAGGAACCCCTCCTTGTCGGCGTCGAGGATCGCCACGAGCGAGACCTCCGGCAGGTCGAGCCCCTCCCGGAGGAGGTTGATCCCGACGAGGCAGTCGAAGACGCCGCGCCGCAGGTCGCCGAGGATCTGGACCCGCTCGAGCGTCTCGACGTCGGAGTGGAGGTAGCGGGCCCGCACGCCGAGCTCCAGGAAGTAGCTCGTGAGGTCCTCGGCCATCCTCTTCGTGAGCGTCGTGACGAGGGTCCGCTCCCCCTTCGCCGCCCGCTCGCGGACGCGCCCCAGGAGGTCGTCGACCTGTCCCTTCACCGGGCGGACCTCGATCCTCGGATCGACGAGGCCGGTCGGGCGGATCACCTGCTCGACCACCTCTCCCCCGGCCTGCTCCAGCTCGTACGCGGCGGGCGTCGCCGAGACGTAGAAGCGCGGCCCGACGCGCTCGAGCCACTCCTCGAACCGGAGCGGCCGGTTGTCGAGCGCAGACGGGAGGCGGAAGCCGTACTCGACGAGCGTCTCCTTCCGGGACCGGTCGCCGTGGTACATCGCGCGGAGCTGCGGGATCGTCTGGTGGCTCTCGTCGATGATCGTCAGGTAGTCGGCCGGGAAGTAGTCGAGGAGGGTCGGAGGCGGCTCGCCCGCGGTCCGCCCGGAGAGGTGCCGCGAGTAGTTCTCGACGCCGGCGCAGTAGCCGATCTCCCGCATCATCTCGAGGTCGAAGCGGGTCCGCTGCTCGAGCCGCTGCGCCTCGAGGAGCTTCTTCTGCGCCGTCAGGTCGGCCACCCGCGTGACGAGCTCCGCCTCGATCGAGCCAAGGGCCCGCTGCCGCACCTCCTCCGGCGTCACGTAGTGCGACTTCGGGTAGAGCGAGAACTCCCCGAGCGTCTCGAGGACCTTCCCGCGGAGGAGGTCGATCCGGGAGACCTTCTCGATCTCGTCGCCGAAGAACTCGACGCGGACCCCCGTGTCCTCGTACGAGGGGTGGATCTCGAGGACGTCCCCGCGGACGCGGAACGTCCCGCGCTCGAGGTCGAGGCTCGTCCGCTCGTACTGCGCCTCGACGAGACGCTTCAGGTACCAGGTCAGGCCGTAGCGCGCCCCGGTCTTCAGCTCGATCGCCATCCGGCCGAACGACTCGGGGCTCCCAAGGCCGTAGATGCAGGAGACCGACGCGACGATCAGGACGTCGCGCCGCTCGAAGAGCGCGGCGGTCGCGGCGATCCGGAGCTTGTCGATCTCCTCGTTGATCTGGGTTTCCTTCTCGATGAACGTATCGGACTGCGGGACGTACGCCTCGGGCTGGTAGTAGTCGTAGTAGGAGACGAAGTACTCGACCCGGTTCCGCGGGAAGAAGCGCTTGAACTCCTGGTACAGCTGGGCGGCGAGCGTCTTGTTGTGGGACAGGACGAGCGTCGGACGGTCCAGGGCCTCGACGACCTTCGCCATCGTGAACGTCTTCCCCGAGCCGGTGACGCCGAGGAGGACCTGCTGCTCCCGCCCTTCCCGGAAGCCGCGGACGAGCGCCTCGATCGCCGCGGGCTGATCCCCCTGCGGCGTCAGCTCGGAGACGACTTCGAAGAGGCTCACTTCTTCGGCATGGAGCGAAGGTGATCCGTCAGGCCCTTCAGCTCAGCCCCGGTCACCGACCGGTCCTCGAGCGCCGCGACGATCTTCTTCTGAAGCCCCTGGATCTCGTCCGGCTTCGCCTTCCCCGCCTTGGCCGCCTCGACGAACGCGGCGTACTCCGTCCGGAACGCCTCGCGGTCGGCAGCGGGGACGTCGGCCGCGATCGCTCCGACGACCTGGCTCTCGGTGGCGCCGAGGAGCGACTCCATGAGCTGCGGCGCCTTCCGGAGGAAAAGGACCATCCCGACGATGAGGAGGACCGAGAGGCCGGCGCAGCCGACGAGGCCCCACTTCAGGACTCCGCCCGGCCGCGCGTCCTTCTCCTCTCGGGTCGCTGCCGGGCCTCCCGGGGAGATCGGGGGGGGCGGGGTGCTGCTCATCCTCTGCCTCCTCGCGGTGCCTCCGGCCCGGGAACGGGGCGGAGCTGCATGTGAGAATACCCCCGTGCTCGGGCGTCGCGCCGCCGCGCTCCTCGTCCTCCTCCTCCCGGTCCTCCTCGCGGCGGGGCTCGGGGTCGGCGCCGGCTGGGCGGCGTCGCGGCTCATCCGCGTCCCGAAGGTCGAGCAGCTCGCGAGCTACCGGCCCGACATCGTCACGGAGATCCGCGGGGCCGACGGGTCGATCGTGGCGCGCTTCGCGATCGAGCGGCGGTTCCTCGTCACACGGGACCAGCTCCCCGAGGTCCTCGTGCAGGCGGTCCTCGCCGCCGAGGACGCCCGCTTCTACGACCACGGCGGCGTCGACATCATCCGGATCGGCGGCGCGGCGCTCCGCGACCTCGCGACCCGACGGCTCGCCGAGGGCGCCTCGACGATCACGCAGCAGCTCGCCCGGTCGGTCTTCCTGACTCCTCAGAAGTCGTTCGCCCGGAAGATCAACGAGGTCTTCCTCACCGTCGAGATCGAGAAGCGGTTCTCGAAGGACCAGATCCTGACCATGTACCTCAACCAGGTCTACCTCGGCCACGGCAACTACGGCGTCGAGGCGGCATCGACCTGGCTCTTCAACCACCCGGCCCGGGAGCTCACGCTCACGGAAGCCGCGCTGCTGGCCGGGCTCATCCAGCGTCCCGAGGCCTTCTCCCCGGTCCGGAACCCCGCCGGCGCCAAGTCGCGACGCGACCTCGTCCTCCGCCGCATGGCCGAGGTCGGGTACATCGACGCGGCGACGGCTGCCGCCGCGAAGGCCGAGCCGGTCGTCCTCTCCCGCTCCGCGCGCGAGGCGACGATCGGACCCTACTTCTGCGAGGAGGTCCGGCAGTACCTCGAGAAGACCTACGGCGATCGGGGTCTCTATCGCCAGGGGCTGCGGGTCGACTCGACGGTCGACCCCCGCATCCAGGCCTGGGCCGAGGAGGAGCTCCGGCGCGGCCTGCGGCGGCACGAGCGCCGCTTCGCGTTCCGCAAGCCCCGGAACCTCGTCGCCGAAGGGATCGACCCGGAGAAGTACCGCGACCCCGAATGGGACGAGCCCGACGCGCCGGGACGGGACCCGCGTGCCGAGCGGGCCGTCGTCCTCTCGGCGACGAAGAGCGGCGCGGAGCTGCGCGTCGCGGACCGCCGCTTCACCCTTCCCGCGCGCGCGTTCCGCTTCACGCGCGCCGAGAGCCCGGCGATGGCGGTGAAGCGCGGCGACGTCGTCCTCGTCGAGCGGATCGAGGACGAGAAGGGGCGCGAGGAGAGGATCGTCTGGCAGGAGCCGGTCGTCGAAGGGGCCGTCGTCGTCCTGGAGAACGGGACGGGCGCGGTCCGGGCGCTCGTGGGCGGCTACGACTTCTCGCGATCGAAGTTCAACCGCGCCGTCCAGGCCCTCCGGCAGGTCGGCTCCGCGTTCAAGCCGATCGTCTACATGACCGCCCTCGAGGCCGGCTTCACCCCTGCGGACACCGTCCTCGACTCGCCGATCTCGATCACGATCGACCCGCGGCAGCCTCCGTGGCGGCCGCAGAACTACACCCGAAGCTACGGCGGGATCCTCACCTACCAGCACGCCCTCGAGAACTCGATCAACGTCCCGGCGGTCCGTGTCGATCTCCTCGTCGGAACGCGGAAGGTGATCGAGACGGCTCGGCGGCTCGGCATCCGGCAGAACCTCCTCGCGTATCCGTCTCTCGCCCTCGGCTCGTTCGAGGTGACGCCGATGGAAATGACGGCCGCGTTCTCCGTCTTCGCGAACCAGGGCCTCCTCTTCTCCCCGCGGCTCGTCGAGCGGGTCCGCGACTCCGAAGGAGTCCTCCTCGAGGAGAACCCGCCCGACCCGAACGAGGCCACCTCCCCCGCCGCCTCCTACGTCCTCCTGAACATGCTCGCGGGGGTCACCGAGCGGGGGACGGCGGCCCGGGCGCGCTCCCTCGGCCTGAAAGTGGCCGGGAAGACCGGGACGACGAACGAGCATTCCGACGCGTGGTTCGTCGGCGTGACGCCGCGGCACACGATCGGAGTCTGGGTCGGCCACGATGCGAAGAAGAGCCTCGGCGCGAGGTCGACCGGAGGCGACACGGCGCTTCCGATCTGGATGGAAATCGTCACCCGGATGAAGGAGGCGGGCCTCGTGAAGCCCTCCGACGACTACGACGTCCCCCAGGGCGTCGTCTTCGTCCCGTTCGATCTCGCGACCGGCTACCGGGCGACGCCCGACTGCCGCCGCGTCGTCCTCGGAGCGTTCGCGAACGGCACGCAGCCGACCGAGCTCTGCGGCGAGCGGCCGCACTCCGTGTCGACTCTTCCCCACTACCTCCAGAAGGCGGTCTACTCCCCGAAAAGAGGGGAGCCGGCCGGCGCCGAGGTGCGGGTCGACGACGCGCCCCCGCCCGGGAAGGCGGGGCTGCCGCGCGCGCTCGGGGAGAGCGGCCCGCCGGGCTGACCGCGGCCCGCGATCCCGGACCCGTCCCGCCAGACGCACGAAAGCCCCGCGATCGCGGGGCTTTCGACTTCGGAGCGGTTCGGGGGAGCGGCTAGGCCGCGACGACCTCGACCTTCATCTCGGCGATCACCTCGCGGTGCAGACGGACGTGGACGGTGTGCGCGCCGAGCCGCTTGATCGGCTCGTCGAGCTCGATCCGACGGCGGTCGACGGTGATCCCCTTCGCCTCGAGCGCCTCGGCCAGCTCGGCGGAGGTGACGGAGCCGTAGAGGGCGTCGTTCTCTCCCGCCTTCTTGCGGATGGTGACCGTCAGCCCCTCGAAGGCCTTCGCGATGGTCGCCGCGAACTCCTTCTCCTTCGCCTGGGCCACGTCGTAGCGCTTCCGCTCCTGCTCGAGCCGCTTCACGTTGCCGGGCGTGGCGAGATAGGCGAGCTCCTTGGGAAGGAGGAAGTTGCGGGCGTAGCCGGCCGCCACCGAGACGACCTCGCCCCGGTTGCCGAGGCCGCGCACCTCGTCGGTCAGGATCACTTTCACGTCGGACATGTTCCGCTTACTCCCTTCTTCCCGTTTCGCCGCCGCTCTCTTCCTTCCGGGGGAACCTCCCGCGGAAGTCGAGGAACTCGTCGAGGAGCCCGCCGATGGCCACGAGGACCGGTATCGGCATCTGGACGGCGAGAACGTACACCGGCGCTCGGATCAGGAGGCCGACACGCCCCCTGTCGAGCAGAGCGCGGATTATCGCCATCCCCCGGAGGAAAAACAAGACGCCCAGGGGAATCAGGACCGTCGTCGCCGCACGGGCTACGGCCCCGTCGGCCAGGGCGGCCAGCGCGCCCGCCGGGACGAAAGCCGCGGCGGCGGCGAGAGGTGTCCGGAACGTCGCGAACGTGCCGGCCTCGAGCGGTGCCGCGTCCAGCCCCGCGCGACGGCCGAAGGCGTAGACGAGAAGCGCTCCGTGCAGGACGCAGGCCGAGAGAAGGAGGCCCGGCAGCTGCCACGCCACGAGGTCGCGGAGCCGGTCGAACGCCGCGCCCGTCGCCGCGAGCGTCTCCTCGGACCACCCCGCGTTCCGGTAGAAGCCGAGGAGCTCGGGCCGCGCCGCGTCGAAACGTGTGGCGAGGATGGCCCCCGGGTCGGCCCCCTCCGCGAGGGTGAAGGCCAGGACCGTGCCCAGCGCCCCGATCCCGGCGAGCGCGGCCGAGAGCCAGGCGAGCTCCTCGCGCCGCCGGCCGGCCGTCGCCCCGGCGACGAGGCCGAGAGCGGGCAGCGCGACGAAGGCGAGCGCCGTGGCGGCCGAAAGGGCCGACCCGATCCCCCCTCCGACGAGTCCGAAGAACGTCGCGAACGGAAGGACGGCGGCCGCGAGCGGAAAGGCGGCCGCCGGGCTCGTCATCTCGCGTCCGGCCCGTGCCAGCCGCGCCGCGGCCGACGGCAGGAGCCACGGCGCGAGCGGCGGCAGGACCACGGCGAGCGCTGCAGAGAGACCCGCCAGAGGGGGGGCCAGAAACGGCAAGCCCCTCCGGCGCGGGGCCGGAGGGGCGGGGCCGGACGGGGGCGCGCTTGATCGCGACGGCGAGCTTCCGCTGGTAGAAGGCCGAGGTCCCGCTGATGCGGCGCGGGAGGATCTTGGCGCGCTCGGGGACGAAGCTCTGAAGGAGCTTCACGTCCTTGAAGTCGATGTAGCCGATCTTCTCGACGGTGAACTTGCAGACGCGCTTGCGGCGGACGAAGAACTTCTTCTTCGCGGGGCGGCGGGCGGCGGGACCGGACGGAGCAGCCATCGATCTCTCCTGACTCAGCTCTCGGGCTGGGCCGGCGCCTCGGGGGCGGCGGACTCGGGGGCCGGTGCGGGCGCCGGGGCGGGCTCGGCGACCGGGACCGGGGCGGGGGCCGGGGCCGCGACGGCCTCGGGGGCGGGAGCGAACTCGGGCGAGGCGGGGACGACGCGCGGCGTGCGCGTCTTCGTCCGGCGCGCCACCTTCTGGCCGTGGCGCAGCTCCTCGTCGATGCGGACGGTGAGGAAGCGGAGGATGCTCTCGGAGAGCTTCATCTTCCGCTGCAGCTCGGCCACGGCCTTCGCGTCGGCCCGGAACAGGAAGTTGTGGTAGGTCGCCTCGCTCCGCTTCTTGATCTGGTAGGCGAGGCGGCGGCGGCCCATCGACTCGTCCTTGTCGATGGCGGCGCCGAGGTCGGTCAGGAGCTTGCGGAACTCCTCGACGACGGCCGCGGCTCCCTGCTCGTCCTTGTCGGGGGCGATCAGGAAAACCAGGTCGTAGAGACGCTTCTGGGTTTCGGTCACTTGTCCTCCTTGCGGATCGCGGGGCGAGCCCGCGAGGCGCGGCCCTTCGGCCGAGCCAAGGGTTGGATTCAGCTCGCCGGAACGGTCTCCGGCGAGCGGTTGAAACGGTTCATTGCGACCTCGAGGCCATCGGCGACGAAGGTCTCGATCGCCTCGCAGGCGGCCTCCAGGACGGGGACGAGCGCGGCCCGCTCGGCCTTGGAGAAGCGCTCGAGAACGTAGTCGGCCTTGTCTTCCCCGGGTCGGAAGTGGTCCCCCGCGATCCCGATCCGGAGGCGCGGGAACGCGTCGGTCCCGAGGCAATCGATGACGTTCTGGAGCCCCTTCTGCCCCCCGGAGGAGCCGGACGGGCGGATCCTCAGCCGGCCGACCGGGAGGGCGACGTCGTCCGAGACGACGAGCATCCGCTCCGGCGGGACGGCGTGCTTGAGGAGGAGCCCTTTCACGGATTCGCCCGAGAGGTTCATGTACGTCTGAGGCTTCGCGAGGAGGACCGGCGTGGCGCCGATCTTCACCCGTCCCGTCAGGGCCCGGCAGTCGAGGCGGTCGATGCGCGTCGGGCGGGACGGGTCGGCTGCGAGCCGCCGGACGAGCACGTCCAGCACCTCCCAGCCGACGTTGTGCCGCGTCCCGACGTAGCGGTCGCCCGGGTTGCCGAGCCCCACGACGAGGGCGAGCTCGGTCAAGCCTACTTCTTCTCCTTCTTGTCGGCCTTGGGGGCGGCCTTCGCGGCCGGCTTGGCGGCGGCGCCCTCCTCTTCCTTCTTGCCCTTCTTCGCGACCTCGGGCTCGGCGGCCGTCGGGGCGGCCGCCTCGGCGGTCGCCTCCTCGGCCTTGTGCGTGACGACGTGCGCGATGACGCGGTCGGGGTCGCCGAGGACGCGGATCTTCTCGCCGAGGGCGAGGTCCGCCACGCGGAGGACGCCGCCGGCGTCGAGCGCGGTGACGTCGGCCTGGATCGTGGCCGGAATGTCGGCCGGCAGGCACTCGACCTCGAGCTCGCGGGTGACGACGTCCAGGAGACCGCCGAGCTTGACGCCGGCCGCCGTCCCGACGGTCTCGACCGGGACCCTCACCTTCAGCTTGCGATCGAGAAGGACCCGGACGAAGTCGAGGTGGACGAGCTCCCTGCGGAGCGGGCTCACCATGACGTCGCGCACCATGACGTGAGGCTGCTCGTCAGCCCCCTTGACGTGGACGCGGAAGACGGCGTTCTGGTGGAGCCCCTTCCGGAAGAGGGCGAGGAGGTCCTTGCGGGGGACGCTCAGCGAAATCGACTCGGCCCCGGAGTGGCCGCCGTAGAGGACGGCGGGGATCAGGTCCTTCGCGCGGAGGCGGTGGCAGGCGTTCTTGCCCGTCTCGACGCGCTTTTCGACCTCGATGACGACGTTGTCCTGGAGCATTCCTTCATACCTTTCCCCGGGCGGACGGTCCGGCAGAGCCCGGGCGTCCGGTCCGGCGCAGAGCCGGGGATTCTACACGACCCGGTTCGGCGGCCTTCCGGGGGCTCGGCGGACCCCTTTTCGGACCCGGTCTCTCCCGTCCCGGTGTCAGACGAAGAGCGAAGAGACGGAGGTCCCCTCGTGGATCCGGTGGATCGCCTCTCCGAGGAGCGGTCCCACCGACAGCGGGGTCACGATCGGGCAGCGGGCGACCTTGTCGTCGATCGGGAGCGTGTTCGAGCAGAAGACGCGCTCGATCGAGCTCGCGTTCAGCCGGTCGATCGCGGGGCCCGACAGGACCGGGTGGACGCAGGCCGAGAAGACCCGCTCCGCTCCCGCCTCCTTGAGCGCCGCCACGGTGTTGATGAGGGTCCCGGCGGTGTCGATGATGTCGTCGATGATCAGGACGTTCCGCCCCTTCACGTCGCCGATGACGTGCATGACCTCGACCTCGTTCTTCCCCTTCCGCCGCTTGTCGACGATCGCGAGGGAGACGCCGAGCCGCTTGCCGAACGCGCGGGCGCGCTCCACGCCTCCTGCGTCCGGCGAGACGACGGTGAGCGGGTCGAGCTTCGCGTCGCGGATCGCGTCGAGGAGGACCGGCGAGGCGAAGAGGTGGTCGACCGGGATGTCGAAGTAGCCCTGGATCTGCGCGGCGTGCAGGTCGACCGCGAGCACGCGGTCGGCCCCCGCCGAGGTCAGGAGGTCGGCGACGAGCTTCGCGGTGATCGGGACGCGCGGCTTGTCCTTCCGGTCCTGGCGGGCGTAGCCGTAGTACGGCAGCACCGCCGTCACGCGCGACGCCGAGGAGCGCTTGAAGGCGTCGAGCATGATGAGGAGCTCCATCAGGTTCGCGTTCACCGGCGGGCAGGTCGGCTGCACGACGAAGACGTCGGCCCCCCGGACGTTCTCCTCGATCTGGCAGTAGTTCTCGCCGTCCGAGAAGTTGTAGAGCGTCACCCGTCCCGCCTCGCGTCCCAGGGCCCGGCAGATCTCGCCGGTCAGAGACGGGTGCGCACGCCCTCCGAAGACCTTCAGCTCTCCGTACGGAACCCTCAGCGTCATGGCTCTCTCATCCTGGCTGGGGAGGGAGGATTCGAACCTCCGAATGGCGGTTCCAAAGACCGCTGACTTACCACTTGTCGACTCCCCAACGCCGGGCCGGATCTTACTCTGACCTCCTCGGTCCGCTCCGGGAGCGGCATTCCTCGCGGGTCCACGTCGGGACGACGCGGATCGCGGAGCCGACGGGCAGGCCGTCGAGCCGCCGCGCGGCCTCCGAAGCCGCCGCGAGGTCGGGAAAGAGACCGAACACGGTCGACCCGCTCCCCGAGAGCCGCGCCTGCTCGGCCCCGACCCCCGCGAGCGCCTCGCGCACGACCCGGAGCGGGGGGAAGAGCGCTTCCGCGGCCGGCTCGAGGTCGTTCCGGTCGGGCAGCCCGCTCCCGGCATCGTCCCGGCGACCGTCCCACTCGGGCGCCCCGAGGCGACGGAAGACCTCGGGCGTCGCCGCGGGGAACGGCGGCATCACGAGGACGACCCCTTTCGACGGCAGGTCGGGAAGCGGCGCGATCCGCTCCCCCCGCCCGGTCCCGCGGGCGCTCCCCCCGTGGAGGAAGAACGGGACGTCGGAGCCGAGGCGGGCGCCGACCTCCGCGAGCTTCTCGAAGGGCAGGTCGAGACCCCAGAGCGCCGAGAGGCCGAGGAGCGTCACCGCTGCGTCCGAGCTCCCCCCTCCGAGCCCGCCGCCGGAGGGGATCCTCTTCTCCAGCTCGATCGCCGCGCGCGCCTTCACGCCCGCCTCTTCCGCGAGGAGGCGCGCCGCGCGGAGGACGAGGTTCTCCGGGCCGGCCGGGACGGAGGGGTCGTCCACCCGGAGCGAGAGCACGTCGCTCTCCTCGAAGGAGAGCCGGTCCGTCAGCCCGACCGCCTGGAAGACCGTGTCGAGCTCGTGGAAGCCGTCGGGCCTCCTTCCGAGGACGAGGAGGGAGCGGTTCACCTTCGCGAACGCTTCGGCGACCAGCCTCATCCGTTCGACCCTCCCGGCTTCGGGAGCGCGCCGAAGCTCTCGAGCGTCAGCACCGCGTTCCCTTCGGGACCCCGGATCGCGATGCGGCGCGGGAGGCCGACCCCCGGAGTCAGCTCCACCCGCACGCCGTCGGGCAGGAGGAGGCCGTCGATCTCCCCCGAGCGAGAGACCAGCACCGCCCGTCCCTCGCCCGAGGGGAGCGGCAGGACGAAGCGTCCGTTCCGAAGGACCGCCGCGCCCTCGGCAGAGGGCGCCTCCTCCGGGACCCCGAAGAGCGCGGCGAGGACGTCGTGCGCGGCGAGTCGGCCCGGCAGGAGCCCCTCGGCCCCTCCCTCCGCCCTTCGGAGGACGCCGGCGCGCACCACCCCGACGAGGGGAGCCGACACCTGCCAGCCGAGCGCTTCCCCGTCCCACTGCAGGGTGAGATAGCCGCGAGCCGCGACGCCGACCTTCGGCGAGACCTCGCCGCGGAAGAGCGCCTGGAACCGGCGGGGCCGCCAGGCCTCCTCCCGAGCCGCGAGGACCGAGGCGAGGACCTGTGCCGCGTCCTCCGGCCGTGCCGGAATGCCGGCCGGCCCGGCCGAGCGACAGGCGCCGAGGACGAGGAGCGTGGCCGCGGCGGCCACGGCCGCGCGCCTCACGGCTGCATCGCCGCGGCGGCCGTCCTCTCGAGCTTCGCCCGGATCGCAGCCCCGCCGTCTTCCGGCTCGAGAGCGAGCGCCCGCGACCACCTCTCCCTCGCCTTGGCGAGGTCGCCCCGTTTCTCCTCGAGGTCCCCGAGGTGGTCCTCGATCGTCGGGTCGTCCGGCGAGAGGCGCTTGGCCGTCAGAAGGTGCTTCTCCGCCTCGTCGAGGTTCCCGAGCCGGAACTGGATCCAGCCGAGCGAGTCGAGGTAGGCCGCATTCGACGGCTCCAGCGCGATCGCCCGGGTGACGAGCTCGAGAGCCCGATCCAGGTTCTCGTTCCGGTCCGCGAACATGTAGCCGAGGTAGTTCAGCGCCGCGCCGTGGTCGGGCTTCAGCGAGATCAGCTTCTCGAACGCCGCGACGGACTCCGGGAACTTCTTCTCCCTCTCGAGGGACGCCGCCTGCCGGAAGAGGAGGTCCGGATCGTCCGGATGGGCCGCGAGGCCCGCGGCGGCCACCTCCGCGGCGCGCCCATACCGCTCGAGCCGCTGCCAGGCGTCGGCCGCGGCGAGGGCTCCCTCGCGCCCCTCCTTCGCGAGGGCCGCGACCATCTCCTCCCCCTCCGCCCGCTCCTTGTCCTTCTCCGAGCGGAGGAGGAACTCCGCCAGGAGCCCGCGGACGTCGAGGTCCTTCGGCGACTTCGCGAACGCCTCGCGGCAGGCCTGCAGCCCCTCCGCCGGCTCCTTCGCGTCGCGCGCGACGAGCGTCAGGAGGTTCAGGGCCTGCATGTTCACCGACCCGTCCTCCTCGAGGAGGTGCGGGCGCACCGCCGCCCGCGCCGCCGCCCAGTCCTTCCGGAGGTAGGCGACGTAGCCGAGCTGGCCGTCGACGGAGACGATCCCTCCCGAAGGCCCCTTTCGCGCGACGAGCTGCGAGCGAAGGTCCCTGAGGACCGTCTCCGCCTCGTCGAGCCGCCGGGCCTCGAGGAAATTGAGGGCGCGCCGGAACGCGACGTCGGCGTCGTCGGGCTCGAGGCCCTGGAGCTTCTTCAGGAGCTCTTCCGCGCGTCCCGTCTCCAGCCTCTCGGAGAGGAGGGCGGAGTAGTGCCGCAGGGTGTCGCGATGGTCCGGGTCGACCTTCAGGACCTCCTGGAATGCCACCTCGGCCTCGTCGAGGCGGCGGGCCCGCAGGAGCGAAAGACCGTACTGCGCGCGCAGGCCGAGGTTCCCCGGCTGCCGCTTCACGAGCTCCGCCAGGATCGGGAGCGCCTTGTCGAACTTCCGGGTCGCCTGGTAGACGCGCAGGAGACCGAAGGAGGCCGCGGTGTTCTGCCCGTCCATCCGGAGGATCCCGAGGTAGGCCTCCTCGGCCTCTTCGGGTCGGCCGCTCTTCTCGAGGGCCTCGCCGTAGAGGAGGGGAAGGAGCGGGCCGCGCACGTTGTGCTGCACGCGGGAGAGGACGGCGGCCGCCTCCTCGTATCGCTCCAGGCGCAGGTAGGCCTGGCCGAGCGCGAGCGCGCCCGCCGGCTCGGTCGGCTGCAGGTCGTTCGCCCTCTTCAGCGGGGAGAGCGCGGCCTCGATCCCGCCCTGGTCGCGGGCTCCCGCGAGGAGGATCTGCCCGAGGACCCGATGCGCCGCGGCGCTTCCGGGCACGAGCGCCACCGCCCGCCGGGCCTGCTCCTCGGCCTCCGGAAGGATCCCGAAGTCCCGCAGCGCCTCCGCATACTCGCGCCGGAGATGGCCGTCCTCCGGGTCGAGCTCCACGGCCCTGCGGAACTCCTTCAGGGCTTCCTGGAACTCTCCCTCCGCCGCAAAGAGTCGGGCGCGGAGGAATCGCTCGACGGCGTCGCGGCGGGACGACTCGGCCGGGCTGAGCGCTTCCGAGCGGGCCGGCGGCGCCGCCTCGAGGGGCCGGGCGAGGATCGCGAGGGCGAGGGCGGCAGCAGCGGGACGGAATCTCATACCGTCGCGGAGCGTAGCAAGCGGGAGGCCAGGAAGGGAAAGCCCCCCCACCTACGATCCGACGCCCTCAGAAGATCGCAGGCGCTCGCCGGGGGGCCTGCCTCTCCGGGGGCTGAGCTTCGCGCGCCCCCCGGCCCCCCACCACGAACTCAGGACCGTTGAGGCTGCAGAGCTCCCCGCGCGCGGCCCCCCGGACCCCCGCTCACGACTTGACGGTCTCAGAAGATGGCAGGTTCTTGCCAGGTCTCGAAAACGTCGCGCATGACGTCGGAGATCTCCCCGACGGTCGCGTAGGCCTTCACGGCCTCGACGAGAGGGGGCATGACGTTCGCGCCGTTCCGGCACGCCTCGCGGAGGGCGTGGAGCGTCGAGACGACCGCCTTTCCGTCGCGCGTCCGGCGGACGTCGTGGAGCTGCGCGATCTGCTCGGCCGCCGTCTGCTCGGAGATCACGAGCGTCGCGACCTTGTCCTCCGGGACCTCCTCGGTGAAGGCGTTCACGCCGACCATCACCTTGTCGCCGACGTCGAAGGCCCGCTGGAAGCGGTAGGCGGCGTCCATGATCTCCTTCTGGGGGAAGCCGGCCTCGATCGCCTCGACCATGCCGCCGTAGGCGTCGATCTTCCGGAAGTAGTCGAACGCCCCCTCTTCCATCCGGTTCGTCGCCTCCTCCACGAAATACGACCCGCCGAGCGGGTCGATCGTGTGGGCGACGCCGGTCTCGTTCATCAGGATCTGCTGGGTCCGCACGGCGACCTTCGCCGCGAACTCGGTCGGGAGCGCGAGCGTCTCGTCGAGCGCGTTCGTGTGGAGCGACTGCGTGCCGCCGAGGACGGCGGCGAGGGCCTGGACCGCGACGCGGGCGACGTTGTTGTAGGGCTGCTGTGCCGTGAGCGAGACGCCCGCCGTCTGCGTGTGGAAGCGGAGCTTCCACGATTCCGGGTTCTTCGCGCCGTACCGCTCGCGCATCACCTTCGCCCAGACGCGGCGGGCCGCGCGGAACTTCGCGATCTCCTCGAAGAAGTCGTTGTGGGCGTTGAAGAAGAAGGAGAGGCGCGGCGCGAACTCGTCGACGGAGAGCCCCGCGTCGATCCCGTACTTCACGTACTCCATCCCGTCGCGCAGCGTGAAGGCGAGCTCCTGGAGCGCCGTCGAGCCCGCCTCGCGGATGTGGTAGCCCGAGATCGACACGGTGTTCCACTTCGGGACGTGCTTGGCGCAGAACGCGAACTGGTCGGTCACGAGCCGCATCGACGGGCGCGGCGGGAAGATGAACTCCTTCTGCGCGATGTACTCCTTGAGGATGTCGTTCTGGAGCGTCCCGCCGACCTTCGTCCAGGGGGTCCCCTGCATCTCGGCGACGGCGAGGTACATCGCGAGCGCGATGGGCGCCGTGGAGTTGATCGTCATCGACGTCGTGACCGCCCCGAGGTCGATCCCGTCGAACAGGACCTCGAAGTCGCGGAGCGTGTCGACGGCGACGCCGCACTTCCCCACCTCGCCGGCCGACATCTCGTGGTCGGAGTCGTAGCCGTAGAGGGTCGGGAGGTGGAAGGCGGTCGAGAGGCCCGTCTGCCCGTGGGCGAGGAGGACCTTGAAGCGCTCGTTCGTCTGCCGCGCCGTGCCGAAGCCGGCGAACTGCCGGATCGTCCAGGGCTTCCCGCGATACATCGTCGTCTGGACGCCGCGCGTGTAGGGGAACTCGCCCGGGAAGCCGAGGTCGCGCTCGTAGTCGAGCCCGGCGACGCCGTCCGGCGTGCCGAGCGGGCTCACCTCGGCCGAGGAGACGGTCGTGAAGTCCCTCTTCCAGGCCGGCCGCTTCCCGAAGGACTCGGCCACCTTCCGGCGCCACTCCTCCTTCGCGCGGGCGATCTTCTCCGTCTCGGCGGTCAGCGGCGTGGCGGTCGTCTCCGTGCTCATGCGGTCACCTCGGCGGAATCCGGCTCGGCCCTCGGGGCCGCCCGAAAAACCGGTAACTCTACCAGCAGGGCCCCGGGGCTCGTCCGGATCCCCGCCCCGTCAACGCTCGGCCAGGGCGACGGCGATGCGTGCGGCGACGCCCGCGTTCGAGACGACGAGAGCCTCGTTCGCGGCGAGCGTCCGCCCGCCGGTCTCCTCCGCGAGGCGCGCGAGGAGGAACGGGGTGACGGCCCTGCCGGCGACCCCCTGCTCGCGCGCCGCGGCGAGGCTCCGCTCGATCGCACCTTCCACGACCTCGCGCGGGAGCGCCGCCTCCGCCGGGACGGGATTGGCGACGAGGATTCCCCCGCTCGCCGGCCAGGCCCAGTGCGCCCGCGCGAGGCGGGCCACCTCGGCCGCGTCGTGGGAGACGACCTCGAGCGGAAGGCCCGAGCTGCGCATCCAGAACGCCGGGAGCTCCGCGGTCCCGAAGCCGACGACCGGGACGCCGAGCGTCTCGAGCGCCTCGAGCGTCTTCGGCAGGTCGAGGACCGCCTTGGCCCCCGCCGCCACGACGGCGACGCGGGTTCGCGAGAGCTCGAGGAGGTCGGCCGACACGTCGAACGTCTCCCCGGCGCCCCGGTGGACGCCCCCGATCCCCCCCGTCGCGAAGACGCGGATCCCCGCGGCGGCCGAGATCGCCATCGTCGCCGCGACCGTCGTCGCCCCGCTCTCTCCTCGCGCGGCGAGGAGGCCGAGGTCGCGCGTCGACGCCTTCCTCACCCGCGAGCCGGCCCGCGCGAGCGCCTCGGCCCCGGCTTCGTCGAACCCGGCGCGCGGCACGCCGTCGAGGACGGCGACGAGCGCGGGCACCGCCCCCTCGCGCCGCACCGCTGCCTCGGCGGCGCGGTGCGTCTCGAGGTTCTTCGGGTACGGCAGTCCGTGGCAGAGGATCGTCGACTCGAGCGCGACCACGCCGCGCCCGTTCGCGAGGGCCGCACGAACCTCGTCCGCGAGGACCACCGCGCCCCGCCCCGCGTTCCCGCCTTCCGCCTCCGCTCCGCTCACGACGGCCTCCTTCCCGGGTCCGGCCCTGAGGGCGCCCCGCGCATCCGGTCCCGAAGCCTCCGGAGGCTACACTCCGACCCCGTGAACGGTCCGCCCCTTCCCCGATTCGTCCCGAACCCCGACCGGCCGGTCTACGGGGAGACCCCGCGCCCCGAGTGGCTGAAGGTCCGCCTCGTCGACAACGAGGACACGCGGGGCATCCTCGAGCTCGTCCGCAGGAAGCACCTGAACACCGTCTGCCAGGAGGCGCAGTGCCCGAACATCTTCGAGTGCTGGGGCCGCGAGCGGACGGCGACGTTCATGCTCATGGGGGACGTCTGCACGCGCCGCTGCGGGTTCTGCGCCGTGACGCAGGGGATCGGCCGGCCGCTCGACCCGGAGGAGCCGCGGCACGTCGCCGAGGCGGTCCGGGAGCTCGGGGTCCGGCACGCGGTCGTCACGTCCGTCAACCGTGACGAGCTCCCCGACGGCGGCGCGGCCCACTTCGCCGCGACGATCGGAGCGATCCGGGCGGCGAACCCCGGCGTCACCATCGAGGTGCTGATCCCCGACTTCCTCGGGAGCGCCGAGGCGCTCGAGGCCGTCCTGCGCGCCTCGCCGGAGGTCCTGAACCACAACACCGAGACGGTCGCGCGCCTCTACCGGCGAGTCCGCCCCGACGCGATCTACGCCCGCTCGCTCGAGCTCCTCTCGCGCGCCGCCGCCTGGCGGGACGGAACGGCCCCGGCGATGCGCGTCAAGAGCGGGCTGATGGTCGGCCTCGGGGAGGAGCTCGACGAGGTCCTCGACACGATGCGCGACCTGCGCGCCGCCGGCACCGACACGCTGACGGTGGGACAGTACCTCCAGCCGCACGCTCGGAGGCTGCCGGTGGAGAGGTGGTGGACGCCGGAGGAGTTCGCGCGGCTGCGCGAGGAGGGGCGGGCGATGGGGTTCGCCGTCGTGGAGGCGGGTCCGCTCGTCCGCTCGAGCTATCACGCCCGGGCGGCGCTCGGCGCGGCCGGGGGCGGCGACGCCGCCGCCCCGCGCTGACCGCCGGTGCTACTCCCCGTCGTTCCCGATCGCTTCGACCGGGCAGGAGTCCATCGCCTCCTGGCACTGGGCCTCTTCCTCGGGGGTCTCGGGCTGCTTCGTCACGAACGAGTAGCCCTTCTCCTCCTGGCGGGCGAAGTTGTTCGGCGCGGTGACCCGGCAGACGTCGCAGTCGATGCACTGGGTGTCGACGTAGAACTTGCCGGAGGCGTTGTCGGTGTAGCGGTCGTCCTTGTTCGCCATGGCCGCGGAAGATAGCATGAGAGCTCCGCTTCGGATCATGATCGCCGTCGCCCTGATCGCCACCGGAGCGTCCTCCGGCTGCACGAAGGACGCCGACCCGGCGGCCCGCGTCTGGAAGAGACGCTGCGCCGCCTGCCACGGCCCCGACGGCGCGGGACGGACCCGCTTCGCCGAGGGGCGTCCCTGGGCCGACCTGACGGACGGGAAGTGGAAGCACGCCCCCGACCGGGAGTCGCTCCGCCGCCTCGTCGCCGAGGGAGACCCGGCGAGCCCGATGCCCCCGTTCGCCGGGACGCTCACGCCGGAGGAGATCGACGCGATCGTCGACTGGACCCTCGCGCTCGCCGGCCGGGCGAGTGGGAAGACCTCGCAGTGAGCCGCCTCCTCCCCCTCTTCCCGCTCGACGCGGTCCTCCTTCCGCAGACCCGGCTGCCGTTCCACGTCTTCGAGCCGCGCTACCGCGCGATGCTCGCCGACGCGCTCGACGGAGAGCGCCTGATCGGCCTCCACACGCTCGCTCCCGACGCCCCGCCCCTCCCCGACGGGCGGCCGGCCCTCCTCCCCTACGGCTGCGCCGGCGAAATCGTCGAGCACGAGCCGCTGCCCGACGGGCGGTCGAACATCGTCCTCCTCGGGACGTTCCGGTACCGGATCGCGTCCGAGCGGGACGGCCGCCCCTACCGGCGGGCCGAGGTGGAGGAAGCGCCCGTGGCGCCGCTCGCGCCGGGGCGCACCGGCGGCCCCGGACGGCGCGAGCTCCGGCGCCTCCTCGCGCGCGACGTCGAGCGGCTGGCGGACTCGGTCGGCCGGGGCGAGGCGCGGTACCTGCCGGCGTCGCTGTCGGACGAGGGGCTCGTCAACGAAGCGGCGAGCCGCCTCGGCCTCGGGTCGGAGGAGCGCTACGCCCTGCTCGCGATGGAGTCCCTCGAGGAGCGCTACGCGTGGGTCCTCGACCAGGTCCGGAGCCTCCAGTCGAGGATCGACCTCCTCGCCCCTTACCGCCGCGAAGGCGACGACCCCCGCTGGAACTGACCGCCGCCACGGCCCCCGCCCGGCCGGGCGGCCTCGTCAGGTGGCGCTCTCGCGCGAGGCCGAGAGGGCCCGGTTGTGCGCCCAGCTCTTGATCGCCTTGATCTGCTCGTCCATCGTCCGCGAGAGCGGGACGGTGTTCGTGATGACGCGCGAGACGGCGTCCTCGTCGAGGGGCCGCTTCTCGTTGAAGGCGTCGATCGCGGAAGCCTGGACCACGGCCTCGATCTCGGCCCCGTTGAACCCTTTCGTCGCCTTCGCGAGGAAGACGACGTCGAACTTCGTGAAATCGGCCTTCGCCTTCTTCAGGTGGACCGTGAAGATCGCCTTCCGTTCCGTCTCGTTCGGGAGGTCGAGGAAGAAGACCTGGTCGAAGCGCCCCTTCCGGATGAACTCGGCCGGCAGCAGGTGGATCCGGTTCGCGGTCGCCGCGACGAAGACGAGGGCCTCCTTCTCCTGCATCCAGGTGAGGAAGGTCGAGAAGATCCGGCCGAGCGCCGGGTCGCCGCCGCCGGCCTCGCGCCCGCCCGTGATCGCCATCTCGATCTCGTCGATCCAGAGGATGGAGGGCGCGAGCCCTTCGACCGTCTTCAGCGCCCGGTGGAACGTCGCCTCGGGGTTCGCGGTGCCGAAGACGAGGTTCATGTCGAGGCGGAAGAGCGGGAGGTTCCAGAGCGCCGGGATCGTCTTGACCGAGAGCGACTTCCCGCAGCCCGACATCCCCATCATCAGGAGCCCCTTCGGGACCGGGAGGCCCGCCTCGACCGCCTCGCGCGTGAAGAGGTGCTGCCGCTTCCGCAGCCACTCCTTCAGGTTCTCGAGGCCGCCGATGTCGTCGAGCGTGAACCTCGGAGGGACGTACTCGAGGACGCCCTCCTTCCGGGAGGACTGCTCCTTCTCGGCGAGGAGCTCGTCGAACGTCCCCTCGTCGAAGCGCGGCGTCCGGGCGAAGACCTTCGAGAAGACGTGCTCGAGCTCGTCGAGCGTCAGGCCGCGCAGGACGGTGACGACCCGGTCCGTGTCCGCGGGCGAAAGCCCCGCCTCCCCGAGGTAGCGCTTGCCGAGGACGGAGATCGCGTTACGCACCTCCGCCTCGTCCGGGAGGTCGTAGTCGACGAGGAAGACCTCCTTCTTGAGGTCCTCGGGCAGGACGAGCCGCGGCGACACGAGCACCACGAACTTCCCCTTCCCCTTCGTCTGGCGGTAGACGTCGCGCAGCTTCCGGACGACGTCGGCGCGCCCGTCGAAGAGCGCGGGGAGGTCCTTCATCAGGAAGAAGCCCGGCCCATTCGCCCGGAGGACCGCCTCGAGGGCGACGACGGGATCTCGCGTGTCGTCCGGGGCCTCCGGGAGCCCCGACCACCCTTCAACGCACGTCCAGACGGCGAACGGCACGGGTCGTTCGTAGAACTTCTGCGCAAGCATCGCGACGGCTCGCTCGACCCTCCCCTCCTCCCAGGACTGCACGTAGACGAGGGGATAGGAGCCGAGAAGGGCGCGGCGGATCCTCTCGGCGCCGCGGACGGGAAGTGAGGCGCTCATTCGGGGGATTCTAGACGTTAGACTTCCGCGCGATGGCCAGCTCAGAGCATCTGGAGGCGCTGAAGAGTCCCGACTGGAACCAGTGGAGGGCCGAGCACGCCGGGATCACCCCCGACCTGACCGACGTCGGCCTCCTCGGCCTCGACCTCTCGGGGAAGAACCTCGCCGGCGCCGACCTCTCCCGTTCCAAGCTCGACGGTTCGAAGCTCGACGGCGCGAACCTCTCGGGCGCGCACCTCCAGGGGGTCTCCCTCCGCGGGACGAGCCTCCAGCGCGCCGATCTCTCGAACACGGACCTCGAGTACCAGACTCTCGACAAGGTCGCCCTCGTCGGCGCCTCGCTCCGGGGCGTCAACCTGAAGAACGCCTCGGTGCGCGAGGCGAACCTGACGGCCTGCGACCTGTCGACGGCGAAGCTGGAGGGGACGACGTTCTCCGGGAGCGTCTTCTCCTACAGCCGGCTCGTCGCTGCGAACTTCCGCGGCGTCGTGATCGACGGGTGCGTCTTCGAGGAATGCGACCTCTCCCAGGCGGTCTTCGACGGCGTCACCTACCAGCGCGGGAAGCTCGACAAGTCGACTCTCACGCTCGCCTTCTTCCGGGACGCGAAGCTCGCCGGGACGAGCTTCCGGGGCGTGAAGGGGCAGAGGATCACGTTCCGCGGGGCGAACCTGACCGGCGTCGACTTCACCGGCGCCGACCTGACCTCCTCCGACTTCGAGCGCGTGATCGCGCAGGCGGCCGACTTCTCCGACGCGACCCTGCGGAGAGCCTGCTTCAAGGACGCCGACCTGCGCCGCTCGATCCTCCTCGGAGCGCTCCTCGAGGAGACCGACCTGACCCAGGCGAACCTCGAGAAGCTCGACCTCCGGACGCCGAAGCTGAAGTTCCCGAACTTCACCGGCGCGAAGCTCGCCGAGGCGAACGGCGTCGGCGCGAACCTGCGCGGCGGCAACTACACCGAAGCGGACCTCTCCCGGGCCGACCTGACCGAGGCGAACCTCGAGGGAGCGATCTTCCAGCGCGCGCGCCTCGAGGGGGCGACGCTGCGCCGCGCGAACCTGAAGCGGGCCCGGATGGCGGGCGTCCTCGCTCCCGGGGGAGACTTCTCGGGGACGAACCTGCTCGGGGCCGAGGCGCAGGAAGCCGACTTCTCCGGAGCCGACTTCCGCTTCTCCACCCTCGTCGGCGCGGTCCTCGAGGGCGCGCTCTTCAAGGGGGCGAACGTCTCTCACGCCGACTTCTCCGAGGCCAAGCTCGGAGGGTCCAGCTTCGTCGGGGCGAAGGGGGAAGGGGCGAAGTTCACCGGGCAGCTTCACCTGAAGCTCGTCCTGGCCGCAGGGGCCCTGCTCGGCTCCTCGAAGAAGAAGGTCGAGAAGGCGGAGGACCGCAGGGAGCAGGAGCGAAAGACGCGTGTCGCCCGCCTCGAGCGGGAAGCCGCCGAGAGAGACCGCTCCGTCGCGGCGCGTCCCGCCCGCGGCGACGAGGAGCCGCCCGAGAAGGTGCCGTAGCGGGAGGTGCTAGCGCCCCCCGGCGCCGAGCGCCCACGCCGGCGGGACGACGTCGATCCAGGGCTGCGCCCGCAGCGCGGCCTCGAGGAACGGCCGGTGGGAGGCCCCGATGACGAGGAGCGTCCGGGCGCCGTCCGGGCCGGCGACCGCCCGGTAGACGTGGGCCGCGATCTCGGCGTTCCGGGCACGCCAGAGCGCGAGACGGCGCTCCCCCGCACGGTTCGGCATGCCGCCGCGGGCGAAGAGGTCCCGCTGGCTCCGCCGGTCCGCCTCCGTGAAGTCCGGCGAGCTCATCCACCCGACGAGCCGGACCCGCTCCGCTTCCGTGAGGGAAGGCCGGGCCTCGGGGTCGCGGGCCAGGCGGAGCGCGGTGGCGCCGTCGACCGAGAGTCGCGCCTGCTGCTCGGGCGCGAGCCGGATCGCGTCGAGCGCGAAGACCGAGAGCAGGTCGCCCCAGGTCTCGGGATCCCCGGCGAGCTGGCGGACGCGCTCGCCCGGGATCGCCTCGACGCAGACGACGGTCGGCGCCCAGGAGGCGAGCCGCTCGACGACCTCCCGAAGCCGCTCCGGTCCCGGCTCGGGGCGGAGCGCGGACAGGTGCGGCGATCCGACGACCATCACCTCCCCGGCCACGCCGGGGGACGCCGCGAGCGCGATTCCGAGGGCCGCGAGCGTCGCGATCCTCAGGCGGCTCGAGCGCGGGGCGGCGAAACGGAAACAGGGAAGGCGTGCCGGCATCGTCTCCTCCTCGGGCGCGCGGCGGGCCGAGCCACGAAGGTCCGGCCCGTCATGCGCGCACCCGCCCGGAAACGCGGGGCGGAGGAAAAGGTTCGGGGCGGCGCCGAGGTCGGTGCCGCCGCCGTGCTACGGACGGGGAACGGCCTTCGGTGCGGTCGGAGACGGTGTCGGCTCCGTTGGGGCGGCCGGCCCGCCGGGCCCGGCGGCCTTGAGGCGGACCGCGAAGGAGCGGACGTCGTCCCAGACGGAGGCGTCGACGACGAGAGTGTCTCCCCGCCCGTCGACGCGGGCGGCCACGGACTGCTCCGCCGCGAGCGCCGGCGTCGAGAAGAAGACGATCCGAACGGGCTTCTTCGCCTTCTCGAGGAGCACCTCGACGGAGCCCGCCGGGACGGGAGCCCGCCGGCGCACGGGCGCGAGCCCGATCGACGCGAGGTCCTTCGCGGCCACGAAGCGGCGCACCTCCGCCCGGCCGAGGCGCTCGAGGAGGTCCTCGGGGATCCGGCCCTCGACCTCCCGCCCCGCGGACCGCCATGCTCCGTCCAGCTTCTCCGCCCCGGCCCGGAGGGCCTCGCTCTCGAAGACGACGCGCGTGACGAGCCAGCTGTCGAGCGGCAGGAGGCGTCCCTCGCGGAACGCCGAGAGCTCCTTTCCGAGCGTCTCCTGCGCCCGGTCGTCGACGACCATCACCACGCCGTCGCGGGCGGCGTAGAGCTTCCCCGCGGCGTCGGCCTTCGCCGCGCCGAATGCGAGCCGGGCGAGGACGTCCTTCCCCTTGCCGAGGAGGACCTCGGCCGCTGGCGGAGAGAGCCCGATCCGCGGCATGTCCGCCGCGGCGACGGTCGGGAACTCGGTCGCACGGACGCCGGCGAGGTCGGCGAGGAGCTGGTCGACGAACGAGCCCGACGCGAGGTCCGCAACGGGCTGCTCGAGGCGCCACCCGGTGCCGTCGCGGACGGCGACGACGCGGTTCGGCCCCCGGACGACCGTGACCCGCTCGATGTCGGAGGTCGGGACGTCGAGGAGGCTCTTCGAGCGGTACTCGTCGTACGGCTTCGTCAGCTGCGCGATCGGCGCGAACCGCACCGACCCGAGCCGGCCGTCGGCCGCGACGGCCGTGGCGTCGGCTCCCGGGACCGGGTCGCCGAAGAGGATCGTCTTCGCCTTTCCGTCCGCCGTCGTGACCGTCACCCTCACCCGCGGCGAGGCGAGGCCGTGCGCCTCCGGGTCGAACTCCGTCCTCGTATCGCCCAGGAGGTCGAGCCGGGCGAGGTCGGCGGCCAGTCCGTCCGCGGTGACGGCGTCCGCGGCGCCTCCCTTCGGTCCCTCGAGGCTCCACCGGCCGTCCTTGCGGACGAGCTCCACCTTTGCCTGGTCGGTCCGCTCGAGGACGAGCCGGGAGACTTCCTTCGGGTCGAGCTCGACGAGCCTCTTTCGGGCCTTCGCCGCCTCGTCGGAGGTCGGCTGATGCCGCTCCCAGAGGACGACGAACGCGAGGAGCGCGAAGAAGACGCCGGTGAGGATCAGGAGCTTCCGGGTCGACATCGCGGCTCCGTCAGCGCCTTCTCCGGAGCCACACCGCGAGCCCGAGCGCGACCGCGGCCAGCGGGAGGACCAGGAGGACGAGGAGCGTGATCCGGCCGACGTCGCCGCGCGAAAGCGAGACGGCGACCTGGTCGGTCGACTTCGGCGGGATCGAGATGAGCGACTCGCGCTCGAGGAGCCAGTTCACGGCGGAGGTGACCAGGTAGAGGTTCGCGGCGTTCGCGATCCCACCGGTGGAGGCGAAGTCGGCGTCTCCGACGACGACGAGCCGCGCCTTCCTCTCCGTCGCCGACTCCGCCGCGACGGCGAGCGGAACCGGCCCGGCGACGTCCTTCTCGTCCTTCGCGACCCGCGTCTCCAGGTCGGCCAGGTTCGTCTCTCCCCACCCCTCGGCCGAGGTCTCGGCGAGGACCGTGACCGAGACGTCCTTCGGCGCGGGCTCCACGGCACCGACCGACCGGACGACGGGAAAGACGACCGGGAGGCCCTGAAGGAGCTTCGTCACGGGGTGGGAGCGGAAGCTGCGCGAGACGACCGTCTCCGGGCCCATCAGGGGCAGGGCGTTCCGCGGGTCGACGACGATGTCGTCGCCGAGGCGGATCCCGTGCGCCTCGAGGACCGGCCCGAGGCCGAGGTCGACGAGGCGGTTCGCGGCCCCGGGGGCGAACTCCGGGTCGAGGAGGAGGAGCGCGCGGCCCCCGTTCCGGAGGAACGCCAGGAGGGCGTCCGTCTCGGGGAAGGTGAACGCGGCGCGCGGGCCGGCGACGACGACGAGGTCGGTCCCCTCGGGGACCTTCTGGTCGGCGAGGCTGTCCCACTCCTCCACGGTGCAGTTGTCCTGCTTCAGGAGGTCCGCGGCGCGCTCGAAGCCCTCGGAGAGGCGCCCCGAGAGCGGCCTCTCGCCGTGCCCCGTCGTGAAGACGACCTTCGGGCTCCGCTCCTGCGTCACCGAGAGGATCGCGGCGGTGAACTCCTGCTCCCCCTTGAACCCCTTGAGCACGGGCTCGCCTCCCATCTCGGCGCGCGAGAAGTCCCACTCCGCGAGGGAGTCGACCGGGACGACCTTGCGCTTCTCCCCCGAGCGGAAGACGACGGAGAGGCGGATGTCGCCCATCTCCTTCAGGAAGGCCTGCGCCCGCGCCGGGTTCCGCTCCGGGTTCAGCGTCTCGACCGTGAGGAGCGGCGAGGCCGCCTGGTAGCGCTTCAGGAGCTCCTGGGTCTCGGCGTAGAGCGGGGAGCCCTCAGTCAGGAAGACCGTCGCGGAGACCGGCTTCGTCAGCGCCTTCATCACCTCCGTCGACTTCGGGGAGAGGGTGTAGAGGCCGGCGCTCGTCCAGTCGAAGCGCTTGTAGTGACGCGCGCCGAGCCAGTTGACGAGGACCAGGATCCCGAGGCCGACGAAGATCGCGAGGCCGAGGTTGACGCGGCGGGCGGTGCGGCTCTCGCTCATCTCACTTCCCCTTGTTGCCCTGGAGGGCCTTCGTGGCGAGGAAGAGGAAGAAGAAGACCGCCGAGACGACGTAGACCACGCGCCGCGTGTCGACGAGGCCGCGCGCGAAGTCGTCCATGTGCTCGATCAGGTTCAGGTAGCCGAGCCCCTCACGGAGCTTCGGGTCGGTGACGAGCTCGCGGAAGACCCCCGCGAGGAAGAGCGCGAGGATCATCACGAAGCTGACGATCGCCGCGATGATCTGGTTCTTCGTCAGCGAGGAGGCGAACGTCCCGGCCGCGATGAAGAGCGCGCCGAAGAGCGCGATCCCGAGGTAGCTCGAGGCGATCGGCCCGAAGTCGATGCGCCCGTACCGCGACAGCGCGACCGGGTAGAGGACCGTCGGGAGCCAGAGGAAGAGGAAGAACGTCAGGCCCCCGAGGAACTTCCCGGCGATCACGGTGCCCTCGCCGACGGGGGCGGTCAGGAGCGCCTCGATCGAGCCCGACTTCCGCTCCTCGGAGACGAGGCGCATCGCCACGATCGAGGAGACGAGCATCATGAAGATCCAGTAGAAGACGTTCTTGAAGAAGAGGGCCATCAGCTCCTGGCGCGGGGTCTCCGGGCTGTTCAGCGACAGGAGGATCGCGTAGAAGACGTAGCCGTTGATGAAGAGGAACGCCGTCAGGACGACGTAGGCGAGCGGCGAGAAGAAGTAGGCGAGGAACTCCCTCTTGAGGATCGCGAGGAGAGCCTTCACGGCTTCACCTCCCCGGTCCCCGACTCCTCGACGGCCGCCGGAAGGCCCTCGCCCCCCGGCCCCTCCTCCAGGTCCCGCGTCGAAAGGAGCCGGACGAAGACGTCCTCGAGGGTCGCCTGGCGGGGCGCGAGCTCGAGGAGCGTCCAGCTGCGGGCGACGCACTCGCGGAAGACCGCCTCCCGCAGGTCGGCGCCGCGCTCCGCCTCGAGCAGGACGCGCGTCTCCCCGCCCGCGCCGATCCGCGCCGCTCGGACGACGCCCGGGAGCTTCCGCAGTATCCCGTCGGCGTCGGGGACCTCCCCCTGGATCGCGACCGCGAGCCCCGGCGCCTGCGTCAGCTGCTGGCGGAGCGTCTCGGGAGTCCCCGTCGCGACGATCTTCCCGCGGTCGATGATGACGACGCGGTCGCAGACGAGCTCCACCTCCGGGAGGATGTGCGTCGAGAGGAGGATCGTGTGGTCCTTCTTCAGGTCCCGGATCAGGTCGCGGACCTTCACGATCTGGCGCGGGTCGAGGCCGACGGTCGGCTCGTCGAGGACGAGGACCCGGGGGGCGTGCACGAGCGCGGCGGCGAGGCCGACGCGCTGGCGGTAGCCCTTGGAGAGGTTCCCGATCGGCTTGCCGGCGACGTCGTCGACGAAGCAGGTCGCGAGGGCGTCGTCGACTCGGGCCTTCGTCTCGCGGCGCGGCACGCCGCAGAGCTCGGCGCGGAACTTCACGTACTCCCGCACCCTCATCTCGGGGTAGAGGGCGAGCGTCTCGGGGAGGTAGCCGATTCGGGCGCGCGCCTCCCGCGGCTTCTTCGCCGCGTCGATCCCGTCGACCGTCACCCGGCCCGCGTTCGGCTCGAGGAACCCGGTGATCATCCGCATCGTCGTCGTCTTGCCGGCGCCGTTCGGGCCGAGGAAGCCCAGGATCTCGCCGCTCTCGACCCGAAACGAGACGTCGTCCACGGCGAGCGTCCCGTAGAACGACTTGCGGAGCGCGTCAACCTCAAGCATCGTCGTGCAGTCCCTCCGCGGACGGGCAGAGGGCGGCGCCGTCCGCGCCGCCCTCCGCCACGAAAGCGCGAGAAATATAGCAGAGCGAAGAGCACGTGAACCCCTCCCCCGCCGCCCGTTCCCGGGCCCTCCTCGGCGTCTTCCTGTGCGTCCTCGTCTGGGGGACGAACTACCCCGCCACGAAGATCGCCTACCGCGAGCTCTCCCCCCTCGCCTACACGGGCTGGCGATTCCTCCTGGCGGCCGCCCTCATCCTGGCCTGGGCCCGCAGGAACCACGCCCCGTTCCTTCCCCCGCGGGGGCTCCGGCTTCCGGGATTCCTCCTCGCGATGACGGGCGTCGGCGTCTACCAGCTCTTCTTCGCGATCGGGGTGGCGAAGACGAGCGGCTTCGCGGCCGCGCTCCTGAACTCCGTCTCCCCGCTCCTCTCCCTCCTCCTGGTCGCTCTTCTCGGGCAGGAGCGGATTCCGCGGCCGGCCGTGGCCGGGACCGTCGTGGCCTGGGGAGGGGTCCTCGCCTTTCTCTACTCGGCCCACGGCTCCGCGGATCTGGGTGGCCTCACGGGGAACCTCCTCTGTCTCGTCTCGGCCACCTGCTGGTCGGTCTACAGCGTCGTCTCGTCGCGCTACTCGACGCGCATCCCCCACGCGACGGCGCTCGCCACGACGTTCGCGTTCGGCGTTCCCGTCCTGCTCGCGTACTGCCTCCCCGCGATGCTCCGGCAGGACTACGCCGCCGTCTCCGCCTCTTCCTGGCTGATCCTCGCCCTCTCCGCCGTCTTCCCGCTCTACGTCTCCTTCCGCCTCTGGGCTCACGGGCTCGCCGTCCTCGGCGTCGCCGCGACGACCCGCGTCGGCGTCCTCGTCCCGCTCGTCGCGGGGGTCGCGTCGGCGCTCTGGACGGGAGAGCGCTTCTCCGGCGGGAAGCTCGTCTCGGCGGCCGTCGTCCTCGGAGGTCTCGCCCTCGCCCGCCTCGGGACGCCGCGGGAAATACCGGCCCGGGCCTAAGGCCTCAGCGGCGGCGCCGCCGAACGGGTTTCCGCGGGGCCTTCGTCGGCGCCGGGGTCGGGGTCGGCGCGAGCGCGGTCCGTCCCTGGGGCGCCCCTTCCGGCCACGGCCCGATCGTGTCGGGCCATGGCCCGGAGAGCTCCGCCGGGGCCGCCGCGGCGGCAGTGCGCACCGCCGCTGGGCCGGACGCGGCGGCCGTCCCGATGGCTCTCTCCTCAGGTGCCCCGCCGAAGAAGGCGACGAGGCCGTCGGCGAGCGCCTCGGCGCACTCCTGCCGGTACGCCCGGGTCAGCGTCAGCCTCCGGTCCTCCTCGTTCGAGAGGTTCGAGAGCTCGAAGAGGACGCGGTTCGGGATCTTGTTGTATCGGAGGACCGCGGGGACCCACTCCCGTCCCTTTCGAATGACGTGCGTCCTCACGGGCCGGAACTGGTGGACGGGGAGGTCCCGGCGCCGGAAAGCGCCGATCAGCTTCTCGGCGAGGGAGGTCGAGGCCCCTTCTGCGAGGACGCGCTCCTTCTTCGTGAACGAAACGACCGGGTCGTCCCGCACCTCGCGAAACGTCCGGTAGAACGGGGTCGCCCGCCCGTAGCGTTCCCGCAGGAAGCGCTCTCCGGGGACGTACGCCATCGCGCCCCGGACGGAAGGGTGGAGGGAGTCGGCGTGGAGCGAGAGGAAGACCGTCTTCTCCGGAGGGATCGGCCGGCCGCCCGCGCCCGGCCTCTTCAGGATCGCGTTCGCGAGGTACCACCGGAGGTTCACGCCCGCCACGACGTTCGTCATCCTGTAGGGCGGGTCCGTCAGCAGGACGCGTCCCTTCCGGTCGGGAAGGCGGTCGCGGTCGATCACCTCCCAGCCCTGCACGGGCTCGCGCGTCATCATCACGACCTCGGCCCGCGTCGTCTCGAGGAGGACCTTCCGGAGGCGCGAGGCGACGTCGTAGACGTAGGTCGACTCCCAGACGCCGTGGTGGAGCGTCCCGGTGTCGGTCCCGCCGTGGCCGGCGTCGATCACGACCCGGACGCCGGCGAGGTGGAGCGCCTTCGCCGGAGTCGCGAAGAGGGCCGCCTCGGCCCGTTCCTTCGCCTGCGCGGCCACCTTCGGGTCGTCGGGCGGAAGGTACTCCCCGGAGAGGAGCTCGAGAGGGATCTTCACGGGGAAGCCGACCGGGATCGCGTGGACGTCGTCGATCCCCGACCGGAGGGCGATGTCGAGCGCGAGCTGGATGACGTCCTCGGCGTGGATCCGGCCCGTGAAGCGGACGACGACCGCCGAGTAGAGGGCTTCCTTCCGCTTCAGGCGATAGACGGCGTACCGCCCCTTCGCGTCGGAGCCGTACTCCAGGCGGGGCGGCTCCTCGTCGGGGATCGGCTCCGCGTCCCGGAACGGCGGCAGGAGGTACTCCACCGGGACCTTCACCAGCGTCCCGCGCGTCGCCGGCTCGCCCTCGCGGAGCCCGTTCAGCTCGGCGAGGCGCGCGGAGAGGCGCGCGTCCCCCGTGAACCAGCTCGCGATCGAGGCGAGCGGCTCGTTCTCGACGGCGACGTGGAGCCAGCCGATCGTCGCCCGGACGTCGGAGGGAAAGAGGGCCCGGACCGCGGCGAGGCGCGTCTCGTCGGAGAGGTCGCCGTACGGCAGGACGATCCGCCGGCTCCGCGAAGGGGCGGCCGGCAGCGCGAGGAGCCGAGCCGCCGCGGCCTCGTCGCGGGAGATGCGCCGCGCGAAGTCCGTCACCGATTCGCCGTCGAGCGGGCGGACCTCGACCAGGATCGATCCCTTGTCGAGAATCGCCGAGAAGTCGTCGGAGACCTCCACCCGGCGCGGCGCCTCCTGCGCGACCGCGAGGAGAGGGACGAGCAGGCAGGCCGCGAGGGCCGCCCTCGAGAGCGCGCCCCTCACCGGATCACGTCCGGCGCGGCCGGCCAGGGGCCGGTCGCCGCCTCGAGGTCCCGCGCGACGGCGAGCAGGAGCGCCTCGGAGCCCGCCGGTCCCGCGAGCTGGACGCCGACGGGGAGCCGCTCCCGCGAGAGCCCCGCAGGGACCGACACGGCGGGGAGCCCCGCGAGACTCGCGGGGACGGTGAAGACGTCGGTGAGGTAGAGCGAGAGCGGGTCGCCGGTCCTCGCGCCGATCGGGAAGGCCGGACCGGGCGCGGCCGGCGAGAGGAGGAGGTCGCAGGCGCGGAAGGCGTCCGCGAGGTCGAGGGCGATCCTCGCCCGGACCCTCTGCGCCCGCTCGTACCACGCTCCGCGGTATCCCTCGGAGAGGGCGAACGTGCCGAGGAGGATCCGCCGCTTCACCTCGTCTCCGAAGCCGTCCGCGCGCGTCGCACGGACGAGCGCGCCCGAGTCCGCGCCCGCGACGCGCGCCCCGAAGCGGACGCCGTCGAAGCGCGCCAGGTTCGACGAGGCTTCCGCGGCCGAGATCAGGTAGTACGAAGCGATGCCGAGCGAGAGACGAGGGAGCCGGAGCGAGCGGACCGTCGCGCCGCGCGCGGCGAGGATGCGCGCCGTCGACGCGAGCGCGGTTGCCGCGTCCGGGTCGAGCCCCTCCCCCGCTTCGTCGAGGAGGCCGACGCGAAGACCCGCGACGCCGTCGTCGAGCCGGGAGAGGAGGTCGGGAGGGGGCTCGGAGAGAGTGGTGGCGTCGCGCGAATCGGCGCCCGACATCGCCGCGAGCGCGAGGGCCGCGTCCCTCACGTCCCGCACGAGCGGCCCGGCCTGGTCGAACGAAGAGGCGAACGCGACGAGCCCGGAGCGGGAGACGCGGCCGAACGTCGGCCTCACCCCGACGAGCCCGCAGAACGCGGCGGGGAGGCGGACCGAGCCGCCGGTGTCGGTTCCGACGGCGAGCGGAACCGCGCGGCCCGCGACGGCCGCGGCGGAGCCGCCGGAGGAGCCGCCCGGGACCCGCGTCGGCTCCCAGGGATTGCGCACCGGGCCGAACGCCGACGTCTCGTTCGTCGAGCCCATCCCGAGCTCGTCGCAGCTCGTCTTGCCGACGACGACGCAGCCGGCCCGCCGGAGCCGCGCGACGCAGGTCGCGTCCTCCGGCGGGACGAACGCCCCGAGGATGCGCGAGGCGGCCGTCGTCGGCATGCCGGCGACGTGGACGTTGTCCTTGACCGCGATCGGAACGCCCGCGAGCGGCAACGCCTCGCCCGCGGCGACGCGCCGGTCGACTCCGGCGGCTTGGTCGATCGCCTCGTTTCCTGCGACGTGGAGGAACGCCCCGTGTATCTCGCGGCTCCTCGCGGCCCTCCGGAGGGCCGCTCCGGCGACATCCCGAGCGCGGACCTCCCGCGCCGAGACGGCCGCGGCAAGCCGGTGCGCCGGCCCGTCGAGGAGACGGTCGAGGAGCCCGGTCACTCGTTCCTCGAGACGACGCGCGGCACGACGAAGTGCCCGCGCGCCATCTCCGGGGCGTTCGCGGCGGCGTAGGCGCGTTCTCCTGGCCCGCAGGTCGGGGCGTCGTCCCGGAGCGACACCGCGGGCGCGTCGGGAAGAGGCGGGAGGAGCTCGTCGGGGACCGAGCGGATCGCCTCGAAGTCGTCGAGGACCCGGCTCAGCTCTCCGGCGAGCCGGTCGGACTCCCCCTCGGAAAGGTCCAGCGCGGCGAGCCGCGCCATCCTGCGGACGAGGCCGCCGTCGATCCTCACGGATTCGAGTATAGCCAGCGGCTTGACGCGTCCCGGCGCGCTCCCCTACCGTCGCCGGCGATCGTGAGCCTCCCCTCCGAGCCGCGCGCCGCGCTGGCCCGCCTCGCGCGCAGGAGCGCGGTCCGACTCGCGCGAACGGCGTCGCGAGGCTCCGGGACTCCGTTCCTCGTCGTCGGAGGCGCCGTGCGCGACGCGCTCCTCGGCCTCCCGCCCGGGGACCTCGACCTCGCGGTCCCTCGCGACGGCGCGGCCGGTTTCGCCGCGGCGCTCGCCCGGCACGCCGGGACTCGCGTCGTCTCGATCGGCCGGGCGCCGAGGCGGATCCTTCACGTCCCGCTGCGCCGGTCCTCCGTCGACGTCTGGGAGACCGACGGAGACCCCGCCGACGACCTCCTTCGGCGCGACTTCACCGTGAACGCCCTCGCGCTCGCGTTCCCGGGCGCGCGGCTCGTCGCCCTGCCGGGAGCCCTCGACGACCTCGCCGCGCGCCGCCTTCGGCTTCCGCGCGCCGGAGTCCTCCTGGAGGACCCCCTTCGCGTCGTCCGGGCCGCCCGGTTCCTCGCCCGCCTGCCCGGCTTTCGCCTCGACCCTCTCATGCGCCCCGAGCTCGCCGCCGCCGCGCGGGAGCTCGATGCCGTCGCGCCCGAGCGCCGCCTCGCGGAGCTCGACGAGGTCCTCGCCGCAGGGCCCCCGCCCGCCGCGCGCGCCCTCCGTCAGCTCGAGACGTGGGGCGGTCTCGCGGCGCTCCTCCCCGGCATCGCGGCGTCGGAGCGCCGCCGCGGGCTGGCCGCGCTCGGAGCGGCCCGGCGCGACGCACCGCCCGCGCTCCTCCGGGCTCTGCTCCTGTCGGGCGCTCCGCCGGACCGCGCGGCCGCGGCTCTCGACGCGCTCCGCGCGAGCCGGAGCGACCGGCGGCTCGCGGCGACGCTCGCCGCCCTGCCCGCTCCTCCCGCCCGGCCCGACACGACCGAGGCGATCCGGCTCCTTCGCCGCGCCGCCCCCTTCTCGCGCGAGGCGATCGCGTTCGTGGAGGCGACCGGCGGCCGGGCCGGCCGGGCGCTCGCGCGCCTCGCCGACGCGGCCCTCGCCGCGCCCGGCTCTCTCGGCCGGCTCCTGAATCCCCGACGCCCCCTCCCCGTCTCCGAGGTCGCCGCGATCCTCGGCGCCGCGGGACCGGAGCTCGGGCGCGCCCTCGAACGCTTCGACGACGCCCTCGCGATCGGAGCCGTCCACGGGGCCCGTCAGGCGCGGGCGTTCCTCTCGGAACGTCCCCGGCACGCCCCCGCGCGAGGCCGGCGGGAGCGCCTCCCGGTATAAGCTTCGTGCGAGGATCTGGAACATGGACCTGACCGAACTGTTGAAGTTCGTGACGAAGAAGGAGGCGTCGGACCTCCACCTGAAGCCGGGCCGCCCCCCGCTCCTCAGGATCAACGGGCGCCTCGTCCCGCTGAAGACCGACCCGCTCCAGCCCAAAGAGATCGAGGACATGGTCCTCACGATCCTCACGCCGCACCAGAAGGAGAAGCTGACGGCGAACTACGCCGTCGACATCGGGTACGGCATCCAGGGGCTCGCGCGCTTCCGCGGCAACATCTTCCTCCAGCGCGGGAGCTGGTCCGCCGTCTTCCGTCGGATCCCGTTCACGATCCCGGGCGTCGAGGAGCTGCACCTGCCGGACGTCGTCCAGACGTTCTGCGACTACCCGTCGGGCCTCGTCCTCGTGACCGGACCGACCGGCTCCGGCAAGTCGACGACGCTCGCGGGGATCATCAAGGGGATCACCGAGCGCCACCCGGTCCACGTCGTGACGGTCGAAGACCCGATCGAATACCTCTTCCAGGACAACCTCGGCTCCGTCTGCCAGCGCGAGGTCGGGACGGACACGGTCTCCTTCCACGAGGCGCTGCGCAACGCGATGCGGCAGGACCCGGACGTCATCATGGTCGGCGAGATGCGCGACTGGGAGACGATGCAGACGGCGATCACCGCGGCCGAGACCGGGCACCTCGTCTTCTCCACGCTCCACACGAACAACGCCGCGCAGACGATCGACCGCATCCTCGACAGCTGCCCCGGCGGCCAGCAGAACCAGGTGAGGCGGCAGGTCGCCCTCGTCCTCCGCGCCATCTGCTCCATGCAGCTGATCGAGAGGATCGACGGGCAGGGGCGCATCCCCGTCATCGAGATCCTCGTGAACTCCCCGAAGATCACGAAGCTGATCGAGGAGGGGCACTCCAACGAGATCCTCGACGAGATCGAGTCGTCGGTCACCTACTACCGGATGCAGTCGATGAACCAGTCCCTTCTCGCTCTCCTCGTGAACGGGGCGATCGACTACGAGAAGGCGATGCAGCTCACCGCGGACCCCGAGGACCTCTCCTTGAAGCTCCGCAAGCTCTTCCCCCAGATCGAGGAAAAGTTCCGAGGAGGAATCATGGCCCCGTCCGCGAACGACTTCTCCGCCATCACCGAGCTCATGGACATCAAGAAGCTCTACGAGGAGGCGGAGGAGAAGTGGAAGCTCCGCATCCAGGAGAAGGACGACCTGATCGCGAACCTCGAGGCCGACCTCCAGTCCAAGGACCGGGTCCTCGAGGCGAACACGATGGGGAGCCAGGAGCTCGAGAGCGAGCTGCAGAAGGCGCGACAGGAGAACGAGCGGGTCCGCCAGGAGGCCGCCGCCCGGATCGCCCAGCTCAACGAGCGGATCAAGGAGCTCAACAACCGGATCATGGGAGGCGCCGCCCCCCCCTCCCCGGGGACACCGCAGTCGGGCTTCTTCAAGCGGTAGCCGGACGGAACGGTCCCGCCCCGGCTCCGGCGCCCGCTAAACTCGCCCGCAAGTGTCCCCTTCCGCGCGCCGCGCGCTTCTCCTCGCGGGCGGAGCCCTTCTCGCCGCCGGTGTCGCGGCCGCGATCGTGCTGCTCCGGATCGATCGCGCCGTGACCCGCGCGGCGGCGCCCGCGGCGCTTCGCGCCGAGAGCGTCCTCCCCCTCCGATTCGAGGCCGTATCGGGCTCCCGCACCGAGGGCGACGTCGCCGGGGACGGAGCGGTCCTCGGCGCGGCGGAGGTCTCCGGCGAGCTCCTCTTCGCCACCGGCTCCGGGCTCGAGGCCGCTGGCCGGACGCTCGACGTCCTCGCCGGCCTCCCCTCCCTGCGCGTCGGTGCCGTGGCGTCGTGGCGCGGAACGCCCGTCTGGGCCCTCGAGCGCGACGGCTGGGGACGGGTCGGACCGTCGGGGCCGGAAAGGGCGATCTCCGGGTTCGACCCTCTCGAGGTGCGCGCGTTCGCCGAGACCGACGGAGGCGAGCTCCTCGTCGGCGCCCGCCAGGGGCTCTTCCGCGCCTCCTTCGGGGCGGCCGAGCTCGAGAAGCTCGACGGCGCGTCGGTCCTCTCGCTCGCGGTCCTCCCGTCGGGCGAGATCGCCGCCGGGGGCGAAACCGGCCTCCGGGTCGTCGCGCCGGGCCGCGCGGAGGCGCGCCTCGTCGCGACGCCCGACCGATGGGTCTCGCGCGTGGCGGTCGTCGGCGAGACGCTCTGGGCCGCCACGGCGACCGGGGCGGCGCACGGCCCGCTCCAGGGGACGGCGCTGACGGCGCACCCGCGCGGAGCGGACGCCGTCGACGGGGTCGCGTTCGAGGGCGCGTTCCATTTCGTCCCCGCCGAGGCCCCGCCCCGCCTCGCCTCGCTCCTCCCCGACGGGACCCGCCGCGAAGTCCCCGCGCCGGAGCGCTTCCGTCGCCTCCTCGTCGCGGGGGGACGCCTCCTCGCCGACGGACCGGCCGGTCTCCGGCGGTACGACGCGGCGCGCGGCTTCGAGCTCGTCCGCGAGGCGGCGCCCGGGCTCCCCGCGCCCCACGTGAACGCCCTCGCCGCCGACGGCACGCGCCTCTGGCTCGGCTTCTTCGACGGGGGCCTGGCGACCGCCGACCCGCGCGAGTCGCCTCTGCGCGCGCGGCCGGCCCCCTCGGGCGACGCCTGGGGCGTCAACGCGATCCTGCCGATGGCCGGCGTCGTCTACGCCGCCACGCTTCGCGGGGCCTTCCGAATCGAAGGCGACGACGTCCGCGCGATCGACGGGGCCGGCGCCGCGTTCGCGCTCGCGCAGACGACGTCCGGCCTCGCGATCGGCTACGGGCAGGGAGTCCTCCTGCCGGCACGCCGCCTCCTCTCGGCCTGGCACGGCCTCCCGGGGAACCAGGCCTACGCCCTCGCGCCGGACGGCGCGTCACTCTGGGTGGGGACGCCGACCGGTCTCGGCCGGATCGAGCGGCAGCGCGTGTCGGGCCGCGTCCTCCCAGGCGAGGGGAAGCTCCCCCATCCGTGGGTGACGGCGCTCCTCGTCGGCGAAGACGGCCTCTGGATCGCGACCTACGGCGGCGGGATCGCCGTCCGCCGCCGCGGCGGCGAGGAAGCCCCCTTCGAGCCGTTCCCCGAGACGCGGGGCCTGAAGGTGAACGCCGGCGCGCTCCTCGCGCTCCCCGACGGCCGGCTCTGCGCGGGCACCCAGGGCTCCGGCCTCTGGTGCTCCGACCGGGCCCGCACGCGCTTCGCGCGCCTCGACCTCCCGCTTCCCTCTCCCGACGTCTTCTCCCTCGCCGCGTTCCCGAAGGAAGCCCCCGAGCACTTCTTCGCCGGCACGTCGGAGGGTCTCCTCCGCCTGCCGGCCGACGCCCTTCCGGAGACACGATGAAACGAGCCGCGCTCCTCGCCCTCCTCGCAGCGCTCCCCGCCGCCGCCCAGACCGGCCTCCTCGTGCCGACGTCCACGGGCCGCCCCGACGCCCGTGTCCTCACGCTCCGGGAAATGGCCGTCGACGTCGGCGTCGCGCGCGGCTACGCCCGCGTGAACGTCCGGCAGGTCTTCGAGAACCACACCGGCGACGTGCAGGAAGGAACATGGCGATTCCGCCTCTCTCCGTCGGGCGCCGTCGGCGACTTCGCCGTCTGGGACGGCCTCGTCCGGATCCCCGGCGTCATCGTCGAGAAGAAGAGGGCCCGCGCCATCTACGAGGAGCTCACGACGCGCCGGATCGACCCGGGGCTGCTCCAGCAGGGGGAGGAGGAGGACGCGGGCTCCGGCGGTCCCGGGCGCCCCTCGGGAGGAGCGGTCTTCTCCGTGAAGGTCTCGCCGATCCCCGCCTGGGGGACGAAGCGGCTCGAGCTCCAGTACCAGGAAGAGGTCCCGTGGGCCGGCGGCGTCGGCGAGCTCCTGATCCCGCTCCGGCCGGGCGCCGGCGAGCCGACGGTCGCCGGCAGCCTCGAGGTGAACGTCACGCTCGAGGACGGGACCTTCCTCGAGTCGCCCGCGGCCGCGCTCCCGCTCGCCGTCTCGGGCAACGTGGCCCGGTTCCGCGGGAGCGCCGTCCCGCTCGCGAAGGACGTCGTCGTCCGCTTCCGTCCCGCCTCGACGAGCCCCCTCGCGTTCTCGGCCTTTCGGAGCCCGGACGGTCGCCTCCCCGACGGCGTCGCCCTCGCCCCCTGGGAGCGGCTCGCCGACGTCCCGCCGGAGAAGGACGGCTTCTTCCTCCTCGAGCACCGGCCGGCGACGGAGAAGGGCGCCTCCTCCGCATCCGCGAGGGACCGTGCCCCGCTCCGCGTCGCCGTCCTCTTCGACACCTCGCTCTCGAGCCGCTGGGGGAGCCTCGAATCGGGCTGGGCGTTCCTGACGCGGCTCCTCGACCGGCTCGGGCCCCAGGACCGGTTCGTCGTCGTCCCGTTCGACCGCGAGCCCGCGCCCGACCCGGTCGGCCTCGCCGCCGCCACCGCCGCGGCGAAGGAGGCCGCGCTCTCGTTCCTTCGGACACGCCCCCTCGGCCCCGGGACCGACGTCGCCTCCGCCCTCCGCGCCGCCGCCGCGCTCGTCCCGGGCGGGAGCGACGCCCGCATCGTCCTCGTGACGGACGGCACCGAGGCGCCCGGGCCGCTCGCCGCGGCCGCCGCGGGCCGGCCCCTCTTCACCGTCCTGACCGGAGAGGAGCGGAGGGATGCCTTCGTCGTCTCCTCGCGCCAGCTCCTCCTCCTTCCTCCCGGCAGCGCGCTCCAGCCGCCGCCCGGCGAGGCGCTCTTCCTCGCCCAGCTCCTCGCCCCGCTCCCGAAGGAGGGACGTGAGGCAGATGCGGCCGGAAGCTTCCCCTTCGTGCGGAAGGGAGATGACCCTCAGCTCCGAGACGTCTACGGCGTGATGACGCAGCCGCCGCTCGCCGGGTCGCTCTCGGGCTGGGTCGGCCGCTACGCGCGCCCCGCGAAAGCGACCCTCGAGCTCGACGGAGCTTCCGTCGAGGCGCGCTTTCCCGAGCGGGCCGTCGAGGCGCGCGACCTGCCGCGCCGCTGGGCCCGCGCGCGCGTCGACGACCTCCTGCGAAGGATCGAGCTCGAGGGGGAGAAGCGGGCGTGGGTCGAGGAGATCCTCGAGCTCTCGCGCCGCTACAAGCTCGTCACGCCCTACACCGCCTTCCTCGCGGCGCCGCGCGCGCTCCTCCGGCCGCGGCGCATCCAGCCGGGCGACCCGGTGATCCGCATCGACGCGCTGCCGGGGACGGCCGCCGTCGCCGCGCTCCTGCCGTTCGGCCGGAAGCTGGACCTTCGGCGCCGGCCCGGCTCGAACCTCTGGGAAGGGCGCTTCCTCGTCCCGGACGGGACGAAGGACGGCCCGATGGACGTCCGGATCGTCCTGCGCGACCGGAACGGCGCGACGGCCGTCGAGACGAAACGGGCGGTCGTCGACGGCACTCCGCCGACGGTGACGCCGCTCCTGCCGGCCTCGGCCGCCGCGGGCTCGCGCGTGCGCCTCGCGGCCCGGGCCGACGCCGACGTCATCGCGCTCACCGCACGGGTCGGCGACGGCGTCCCGGTGCCGCTCCGCTGGGACGGCGCCGCGAAGGCGAACGTCGCCGACCTCTTCCTCCCGCAGGGTCTCACCGGTTCCGTCCCGGTCCACTTCGAAGCGATCGACGGCGCGGGGAACCACGGGTTCGCTCGCGCGCAGCTGAGGGTCCGCTGATGCTCGAGCCGCTCCGCCCCCGGCGCCCCTTCCTCGTCGCCCTCGCCGTCTCGACGACGCTCGCGGCCGCGACCGGCCGCGCCGCGCTCGACGCCGCGGACGCCCTCGTCCCGTGGACCGAGCTGGCCGAGGCCGACGCGCTCGCCTCGACGCTCGTCCGCAAGGCCGTCGTCGACGGCCGCACGGTCCACTACCCGACCCCGACGAAGGAGCTCGCCGTCGAGCTCGAGGCGCGCGCCGCCTCGGACGGCCGCGCCGCCGTGGCGGCCTTCCGCCATCTCGCCGAGGCGCGCCGCGAGCTCGGCGACCTTCCCGGCGCGGAAGCTGCGCTCACGCGCTGGGCCGAGGGGAGCGGCGGGGCCGCCTGGGCCGAGGCGGCGCGCTGGGGAGCGCTCTACCGCCGCTGGCCGTTCGCGTTCGCCTCCGCGCGCGCCGCGCTCGCTTCCGACACCCCGGCGGCGACGAAGCGCGCTCTCGCGACGGAGCGGATCGCCTGGGCCGACGAGGACCCGTCGCGCGGCGATCCCCTCGCGCTGCGCGCCGAGCGCGCCGCCCTCTTCCCCGACGACGCCGCGTTCGTCGAAGACTGGATCCGCGCCCTCGAGAAGACGGGCCGCCTCGACGAGGCCGACGCCGCGCTCCGGGGCGCGAAGGGGCTCCCGGAGGAGACGCGCCTCCTCGTCCTCTCCGACCTGAAGGGGGACCACGGCGACCGGGAAGGGGCGTACTCCGTCCTCGAGGCCTGGGTTGCCGACCCGAACCGCGTCCCGTCGCGCCGCGCCCTCGAGGCGTTCTCGCGGCGCGCCGACGCCGTCGCCGCCTCGCGGATGGAGTCGGCCCGCGTCGCGCTCGAGAGCCGCTTCGACCCGCGCGGCCTCACGCTCCTCGCCCGGTGGTTCGAGGGGAAGGGGCGCGCCGACCTCGCGCTCGAGCTCCTCGCCCAGGTCGAGCTGCGCCACGAGGAGGGATTCGCGCGCCCCGAGCGGATCGTCCTCGCGCGCCTCTCCGAGGCGCTCGACGCCGTCCCCGAGGCGTTCCGGAGCCGGCTCGCCGGCGCGGCGGCCGCCTCCGCCGACGAGGCGCTCGAGGACCTCGCCGCGCTCACCCGCCTCGCCTTCGCCGCCGGCTCCCGCCCGATCGCCTGGGGCGCGCTCAACGACGAGCCGTACCGGTGGGCCGCCCGCGCCGACGTCACCCCCGGCTTCACGACGGCCGGGCTCTCGTTCCTCCTCACCGGCCTCGACCCGGAGAACGCGCTGGCCGAGCTGGAGGCGCAGCGCCTCCCGGAGAAGACTCTCCGCGCCGGCCGGCTCCTCCTCGCCGAGCTCGAGAGGCGGAGGCCGGACCACGCGGCGATCCCGGCCCTCCACGTGACGCTGATGGAACGGCTCGTCTCCCGCGGCAAGGGAGCGGAGGCGCTCGCCCTCCTGCCGCGCGCCGAGACGGGCGACGCCCCGACCCGCGCCGAGGCGCGGAGGGTCGCGCTGCTCGCGATGCGGCAGGCGAAGACTCCCCTCGAAAAGGAGCTGCCGCTCTGGAAGGAGCGGCTCGCCCTCCTCGCTCCCGACGGGAGCGTCCCGGGCGGCGGGGTCGACGACCGCTCCGACACCGAGGGCTTCGAGCCGTCCGACGAATATGCCGGCCCGGACGGCGGCGAAGACGCCCCGCGGAAGGAGCGCCTCTCCGCGTCCGCGCGCGACGACGCCTACGACCGCGTCCTGACGGAGGCTCTCTCCCGTCTCGACGACCGCGACCGTTCGCACCGCGCGAGCGTCTCGCTCCTCCTCGGCGAGATGGACCGCCTCCCGCGCGCCGAGGCCGTCTGGCTGAAGGCCGTCGACCGCCTCTCCGGCTGGAAGCTCGACGACGAGCTCGAGCCGCGCTACCGGAAGGCGCTCGCCGCCTTCGAGGGGCCCGAATGGTGGAAGCGGTTCGCCCGCTGGTACGCGCGCCGGCAGAAGGTAGTCGAGCTGAAGGCGCTCGGAGAGGAGCTGGTGGCGAGCTTCCGCGCCTCGGAGGTCTTCGCACGCGACCCGATGCTGAACGACGCCCTCGTGGCGCTCGAGGAGCAGCCGAACCCCTTCGTCACGTTCTCCGACTTCCTGGCCCTGCGCACGCTCCAGCGCTTCCCGGCGAGCCCCGCCGCTCTCGACCGCGCCGAGGCGCGCCTCCTGACGCGCGCCTCCTTCGACGACCTCCTCGCCCGGCGTCCCGGCGAGGCGAAGCACCGGGCCGTCGTCGACGCCGCCCTCCTCGCGACGCGCCGGGACGCCGTCCTCTTCGCCGACGAGTCCCGTCGGAGCCGGTTCCTCGACGCGCTCGTGAGGAAGGGCGAGCTGGAAGCGTTCCTCCGCCGGCTCGAGGAAGTCCCCGGGAAGACCCCCGTCGAGAGCGTCCTCCTCCTGGACGGCTGGGCGCGCCTCTCTCGCTTCGAGCGCGCCGTCCCGTTCGCCGAAGCGCTCTGCGAGGCCTACCCGGGAAGCGCGACGCACGCCGCCCCGGCGATCGCCCTCGAGCGGTCCCTGTCGGCTCTTTCGTCAGACCGCGCGGCCGCAGCCGAGCGGATCGCGGTCCGGGCCGCGGCCGCCGCGCCCGACCCCTCCCCGTTCCTCACGCCGGTCGGCGAGATGTGGCAGGACCTCGAGCGTCCCGAGCCGGCCGGGGATGCGTTCCGCAAGGTACTCGCTTCCTCGCCGCGAGACCCCGACACGATCCTCGAGGTCGCGACCGCGTTCTGGGACTACGGCCGCTTCGCCGAGGCGTGGCAGGTCCTCGACGAGGGGCGGAAGCGGCTCGGCCGCCCCGGGCTCCACGCGTTCGAGGCGGGGGTCCTCAAGGAGGAGCTCCGCGACCGCGACGGCGCGCTCGCGGAGTACGTCGCGGCGCTCTCCGGAGAGTGGGACGCCGGCGGTCGCGCCCGAAGGCGCCTCGCCCGTCTCGCCGGACGAGCCGTCGTCCGGGACCTCCTCCTCGCGCGAATCGACCGGCTCGCCCCCGGCGTCCCCGCGGACGAGACCGCGCTCGCGTCGTACCTTCCGCTCGCGACGCTCTCCCCGGCGGAGACGTCGGAGTGGGACGACTGGATGGACCTGCCGCGCGACCCGGTCGGCCGGGCGGAGCGCGCGGAAAGGCGCGAAATGGCGCGCCCCTCCGAGGAGACGGGCGCCGCCGTCGGCGGCGCCGCGATCTGGCGGAAGGCGAGGGAGATGGCGCCCCGCGCCACCTCGCCGCAGCTCCTCGCCGCGCTCCGGACCTGGTCCTCGAGCGTCGCCGACGCCCGGTGGGCCGGCCCCGAGGGAGCGACGACGCTCGAGGGGCTCCTCCTCGAGCGCGAGGCCGCTCTCCTCCCGAGCGAGGAGGCCCGGATCCCGAAGGAAGCCGCCCGCATCGACTGGCTCCTCGCCCGCGGCCGCGCCGAGGAAGCGACGGCCGCGTGGGCGCGGCTCCTCCCGCGCGTCGAAGCGCTTCCGGACGGCGCGGCGAAGATCCGCGCCCTCGCGACGCGCGCCCGCTTTCTCGAGTCCGCCGGAGGCGATGCGGCCGGCGCCTTCCGCGACGCCGTCCGGCGCTTCCCCTGGTCGCTCGGCCTCGTCGAGGACCAGGTCGCCTACTGTCTCCGCTCGGGGCGCGACGCCGAGGGGCTCGACGCCCTCGAGGCGGCGGCCGGCCGCGCCGCGGCCGGGCATCGCGAGCCGCTCACGCGGCGGCTCGTCGGCGCCTCGCTCGAGAGGAAGGACCTCCCCCGCGCCCGCCGCGCCGTCGAGCGCCTCCTCGCGTTCGACCTCGAACCCACTGCCCGCGTCGACGCCCTCGCGCTCTCCGCCCGCCTCGCGTTCCGCGAGGGGGCGAACGTCGACCCGTTCGCCCTCGCGACCGCCGAGGCGCCGAAGCTGCCGGAGGCGATCCGGCCCGACCTCTGGGCCGCTCTCGCCGCGGCCGCGCGCGACGAAGGGCGGCTCGCGACCGGCGTCGACCTCTACGTCGAGGCGCTCAACCGCCGCACCGACCGCGCGTGGCTCGGGTCGGCCTGCCGGCTCGCCGTGCGCGCCGGGAAGGCCGACGACCTCCTCGCGTTCTTCCGCAGGCAGCGCCAACGGAGCCCGCGCGACGTCCGCTGGGCCGTCGCCGTCCGCGAGGTCCTGACATTCCGCGGCGACCTCGACGGCGCCGTCGCCGCCGCCCGCGAGGCGATCGCCATCGCCCCCGAGAAAGAGGAGCTCTACGACGAGGCCGTCGCGCTCCTCGAGCGCCAGGGGCGCTTCCGCGACGCGGCCGACGTCCTCGCCGGCCGGGCGAAGAGCCGCCCCGCCGACGAGGGGATCGCCTCGCGGCGCGCGACGCTCCACGTACGGGCCGGCGACGTCCCCGGGGCGCTCGCCGTCGAGCGGGCCGCGATCGCGGCCGTCCGCGCGGCGGGCGGCGAGGAGGGCGACTCTCTCGCCGCCCGGCAGACGGCTCGCGCCGCCCGCCGCTTCCTCCGGCTCGGCCGCGCGAACGCCGCGTGGGAGCTCGCCGCGCCCGGCGGCGACCCGGGTCGCTGCGGCGAGGTGCCGCTCGAGCACGCCGAGAGGACCGAGATCGCCCTCCGCGCCGGGGCATTCCCGAAGCTCTTCGCGCGCCTCGTCTCCGACGACGCGTTCCTCGAGGAGAGCGCGTGGTCCTTCTCCCGCAACGCGCTCCCCGAGCAGCGGGAGGCGGCCGAGAAGGAGATCCTCGCGCGCGTCTTCCTCGACGGGGGCCGCGTCGACGAGCGCGCCCTCACGCGCCTCCACGCCTGGGCGGAGTCGGCGGGGATCCGTCGCCTGAACGGGGCGCTCGCGCGGAGGCTGCTCGCGTCGGTCCCGCCGGCGAAGGCGTTCTGGGGGGCGGACCCGCCGGCCGACTTCGTCGCGAGCCTCGACCCGATCGAGCGATACACGACGAAGGACGGAGCGTCCCGCCTCCGCCTCGTCCGCTCCGACTTCCACGCCGACTGGATCCGGCACCTCGTCGCGCGCGACGACCTCGCGTCGCTCCGCCCGGCTCTCGCGCCGCTCGTCGACGAGCTGCACGCGAAGGTGACCGGCCCGGCCCCCGTCACGAAGGCGCTCCCCTGGGCGGGCGCGTTCCCCGTCGAGGCGTTCGCTCGCCTCGCCGCGCTCCCCGAGAACGCCACGTGGAGGAAGGCGGTCGAGACCTGGTTCTCCACGTACGGAGCGCACCAGCGCTTCCTCGCGGCCACGGGCCGTTCCTTCGGCGAGAAGACGCTCCTCCCGCTCCTTTCGGACGGCGCGCGCCGGGCCTGGTTCGTCCGCGGCGGGCCGCCGACAACCCCCGGCCCGGACGAGGCGAGCGCGCGAACCGCGCGCAATGCCGCCGTCGACCGCGCCGCCGACGCGCTCTGGCGGCTCGTCTCGGGCGAAGCGGGCGCCGGCGCGAATGCCGACCTCGCGAAGCTCCGCGGCCCCCGCACCGTCGGCGAGCTCCTCGGGAAGGACCCGCGCTTCGTCTGGAGCGAGCTCGCCCCGACGCCGGGCGACCGCGGCGACGACCTCGTCACCGGCTCCGGCGTCGACGCGGGACGTGTCCCCGCACGGATCTGGGGCACCGACCCCGCCGCGCCGTGGTACGTCCTCGAGGGCCTCGCCCGTCTTCGCGACCGGTCCGCCGACGCTCCCCTCGTCCCGTTGGAGGCTTCGTCCCGCGGTGGTGAGGCCCTCCGCGCTTCCGCCGCCGTGAGGACGGCCGAGGCCCTGGGGGACCTCCCTCTCGCGCTCGCGCTCGACGAGGCGTGGTTCACTGACCTCTCGCGGGCCGAGCGTCTCCACCGCCGACTCCGGCTCCTCGTCGCCGCCGGAGGCGCCGCCGGGAAGTCCCGGGCCGACGCCCTCCTTCGCGAAGAGGTCCGTGCCCGGCAGACGAAGGCCTCAGAGCCCCTCTTCCGCACCTGGGAGAGGAGCGCCGCTGCGCTCGGCCTGACGCCTCCGCTCGCGCACTTCGACCGGAACGTGCCCGTCGCCTCCGGCCTCCTCGCGCTCCTCTGCGACCGGGAAGGGCCCGCCGCCGTCGCTTCGCTGAAGCCCGCGGACCGGGCGGAGTACCGGGGGAGCCTCGGCGGCCGCTGGAGCGGCCGCGTCGGGTCGCTCTCTCCCGACCGGCTCGACCACTTCCTTCGCGAGGTCTGGGCGAACGACGGGGCGCCCTTCCCGCTCGGCGCCTCCGCGCGGCTCGACGAGCCGATGCGGTCCGCTGCGCCGCTCCTCGCCCGTCTCGACGCGCCCCATCGAGCGGAAGGCCTCGCCGCGCTTCGCGCCTGGCCCGACGCCCGAGGGCTCGAGTCCCTCGCGAAGAAGGCCGGACTCCGCGGCCCGGACCTCGACCTCCTCCTCCTCGACGCGGACCTTCGGCGGGGCGACGACGCCTCGGCGCTCGCACGCCTCACGGCCCTCCGGGAGGTCCCTTCCGCGCTCGTCTCACCGCCGTCGTGGGACGGGTCGGGCTTCGACGCGCTCCTCACCTTCGACGAGGCGCCGCCCCGCACCGAGACAGCCTCGCCGCTGCTGCGGGCCTTCCGCAGGATCCGGGACGCCGGGCGCGCCGACGCGCTCCGGCAGGCCACGGCTCTCCTCTCGTCGAAGGTCGAGGAGCGGCTCGCCGCCGCGGCCGCGCCCGCGGCGGTCTGGGAGCTCGCGTTCGAGCTGACTCCGGCCGCCGGCCGCGCCGCGCGGCTCGAGGAGCTCGAGCGCAGCTGGGCGCGGGGCGAGTGGGGCGACCGGCGCGAGCTCGTCTCCGTCGTCGCCCTCCTCGCGGGGGTCGACCGCCCGGCAGCGATCCGCTGGTTCCGCCGCCTCCCCGACCCGGCGTACTTCTCCGAGGTCCGCGACCGCGCAGGCCTCCTCGTCGCGCTGCACGACGCGAACGGCGCGCGCGGCGCGGGGGGCGCCCCGCGCGGCCGGCGCGCGCGACCCCAGGAGCAGGGGCGGGCCGCCGGGGGCGCGGGGCGCTCTCACGGCGGGGGCGCCCCCGCAGCCCCGACCTGGTGG
>JADHED010000275.1_pt1 | contig 69664 bp, 54 predicted proteins | sample 8952041 | NCBI WGS metagenome assembly JADHED01 (sample SAMN16124423, study PRJNA663239) | bioreactor sludge metagenome | isolation source: sludge (control) | place: India:Bengaluru | collected 2018-09-08 | reverse complement strand
CCTGCTCAGAAGGAATACCCACGCACCCCGTGGATGCAGTTCGCCGGACGCTTACCCGCCGCCTGCAGGGCGGCAATGGCCGCCGCTGCCGCGGAAGCAGCCGATTCCAGCACGTCGGTCCGGTTGTCAAGCGCGGTCAGCCCCGATGTCGCCTGGGTCAGGGCATCAGACTGAGCAGAGATAGCTGACGCGATCTGGGAAACTCCCGCAGCTGCCGCTGTCGTTCTCGAGTCCAGTTCGCTAATGGCCGCCTGCGCGTTCGTCCCCGAAATCGCAGTCCCTGCCGGATCAAAGCGCACACAGCGACCATCGATCACGACACTACCTCTCGTAGTACCTCCGTCTCTCAAGTCCAGGGCCGCTGCCCGCGCTTTCCCGAGCTTGGTCGCGACCGTGTACTCCCCCTCTCCCACCACGCCAGAGACCACGAGCGTGTAGGATCCTCGGGAGAGCAACTGCACGCCCTTCAACGAGGGTGCGCTACCCGGCGACCCGAACAGCATGCCCGTGAGGTCCATCGGCTCCCCGTTGGGCGCGATGATGCGGACCTCGACGTTCATCCCCGCATCAGCGCTGATCTTCGCGCTCAAGGAGGCTGGTGAGAACACCCCGAACTCGAAACGGTCTTCCTCGCCTGCGGCCAAGTCACCGCGAATGCTGTCGCCCGGGATGACGGTCGCCGAGACGCCTGCCAGCGCCGGAACGCCAAGGAAACACATGAGAGCTGCCACGCCTAACCTGACCCGCATCGTGCCCCCCTCGTCGTTTCCGACTGTGGAGTGGCAATTCTGGGCGTGCGGATGAGACCTGTCAAGCCCAATGGTCCCGGCACGTTCGGAACCACTATCTCTCCGCCCATGCCGCAAGACCGTAGGCACCCGTCGGGAGTCCCGCATCTGCTCGGGTTGACAACATCGGTTTTCGCAGGACAATTCGGTCGCCGAGGACCGGTCCTCGGCAGGCATCTCTGGGATGTGCGACCGGTTCGACCCCGGGCGCCTCCCAACACGGAGGTCGACCGTGCCAAAGGAAACTGACGAGGGTCTTCTCCGAGATCTCGATGCGGCACTTCGCACAGGCCATGCGTTCAACATCCTGCGCGAGGTCGATGCACTCTTGCGCAGGCAGGGGATGCTGCAGCAGGTCGAGGCGAGCGCGGCTAGAGGTGGCGCAGTGAAAGCGCCCGAACTACCGTCCGCCGCGGAATACTCGGCAGCTGTCCTTGAACTCGCACGAATCTACCGGGACGGCGGCCTGCCCCCCGTGGTGTTCTCGCCTCCAGAGGCGTACGAAGCGACATTCGCTCGGCGTCGGAAACTGCGCGCCCTACTCTCGCGGGTCGCAGCGAGCCTCTCCGACTTCCTCCCCAATGATAGGCTGCCGGACTCATTCCTCTCGTTCCGTCCGGCACTACCCTCGGTGCGGGTGAACGAGGACCTCCTCGTGAGGGCAATAGTCGAAGCGTGGCGGTACGCTTGGCCTTTGACACACAAGGGGCCCGCGCCAACAACTACTTCCCCGGTCCCCGATCGCAATGTAGCGACGGTCCTACAGCGTCACGATGACCGTGCGCGGACTACCCGCCCACCAGCAGGGTTCCGCGGGTCTCCGATCAGCACCGGAGAGGCGTACAAGCGATGGATTAGAATGAAGGTCCCCCTTGATGAGAAGAACATGTGTGAGCGGTCGTTCCGTCAGAAGGTGAAGAGTCGAGCTCTGCCCTTCGACAGGTGGATTGAAGGGCGCGACTGGTGTGTGACGCCGGGTCGGCATCTGAGGGTCTCGGCGGACTCGCTCGCTGACCTCATCGCAGACCGTGAAACCCACACGGCGAATGTGCAGGCCGGCATGAAGTGTCTCGATCAAGCGCGGAGAGTAGGCATCCAAGTCCAGTCGTGACACGGACACACAGGATGCGAATGCTCGCGTTTCGCGCCGTTTCTACGCCCCAAGACGCGGAATCGGAAGCGAATCGGATGTGAACCGAACGAAACCGGATGCTCGCGAGACATCGCCCTCCCGGCATGCGTTGATACGGGCGATGACACGCAAGAACTGCGACACCTGGCTCACAACCGATGAGGTAAGCCACAGGTTGGGCGGTACGCGGCCAGCAACCGTCCGCAAGTGGATTCGCCAAGGCCGGATCCCAGCACGCCGTCTCCCGAGTGGCCGCCTCCTCGTCTACGAGGCCGATCTGATGTTCCTCCTCAGTCCCGCCTGCGACACCGCGGGAGACCGACCGTGACCTTGCGGTGGACAGTCCGGTGCTCCAAGTGCGGCCGGTTCATCGGGTCAGCGGACGACTTCCTCGGGACCCCGCGGGGCCAGTACTGCGCCCGACCAGAGTGTCGACGAACAGGCCACGAGGAGAATGCCCGGGATGTGTCGCGCCTGAATCAGGAGGCCGGCGATGGGTAGTGCTTCAGTCGGGCACTCACCGGCCTGGACGGCGGCCTACCGGGCAATCGACCGCGGATGGCCCGTGTTTCCAGTCAACGGAAAGCACCCGCTCACGCCGCACGGTTACAAGGACGCGACGGTGGACCCGGAGCAACTTGCGGAGTGGGAGCGCCAGTTCCCGGACGCGAACACCGCGGTCGCGACGGGCGAGGAGAGCGGGCTCCTCGTCGTGGACATTGACGGTCCGCAAGGCGAGGCGCGCCTCGCTGAACTCGTCGCGGAACACGACTCATTGCCCACCACGCTGACGGTGAGAACTGCGCGGGGCCGGCATCTTTACTTCGCCTTCCCTACAGGGCGACGGATCACGATCGGAGCCGGGCTCGGCGGGCGGCCCGGCATCGACTGGCGCGGCGAAGGTGGATACGGCGTGCTCCCCGGAAGCGTTCACCCCAGCGGCGTGAGATACGAGGTGCTTGAGCGGAACCCGATCGCCCCCTGCCCCGACTGGCTCGCCGGACTGCTCGAAAAGCCCCCGCCTCCGGAACGACCCGCCCTCCCCCCTGCCCCGCCTCCGCCCGGAGAGGGAACCCCTTGGGGACTCGCGGTCCTCGCCGGTGAAGAGACCGAAGTCCGGAGCGCGGTCGTGGGGACTCGTGAGTCCGTCCTCGTGAAGTCGGCATTCCTCGTCGGGCAAGCCATCGGTGGCTGCCAGCTACGGCGGGAGCCGGCGGAAGCGACGCTCGTTTCGGCGGCCCTCGCCGCCGGGCTCCCTGAATGCGAGGCGGCAGACAAGGCGCGCCGGGCGATCGAGGCCGGCATGGCGAGTCCCCGCGCACCGGATCCTGCCCGCTCCCCCGCAGGGCTCGAGGTCGCCGAGGGTGACCGGAACGAACCCGGCAAACAGGAAGCGCCCGACGAAGCCGACACCCACGAGCAGTTGGCGGGCGGCCTCGCCGCGCTCGCCCACGACGCCAAGCGCCTGCCGCCGGGGAAGATCCTGACCGAAGCCCGCGCTTGGCTCGATCATGCCGAAACGGCATACGCCGAGCGGGTCGCGGAATTCCGACCAGCAACCTCCCTCTTCCCGTCGGGGAGGATCAGCGGGTTCCTGCCGCCGGCACTCCCGACCGGACTCCCCGACCTGGACCGCAAGCTCCGCGGCGGCCTGCGACCGGGCAACCTCGTGCTCTTCGAGGGCGCAACTGGACTGGGGAAGACCGTCTTCGCGAACCAACTCATGCATCGGATGGCTGAGAACGGCGCGGCCGTGCTCTGGTTCGCCTTTGAGGATGGGGCGGAGCAGCTCGTCGCCTACATGGTGGCTCGCCAAGCGGGCATCAACTCCGTTTCGATCGCCCTCGACCGCTACCCGGACGAAGGTCAGCGGGAGGCAGCAGAGGAGCAGTTCCAGGTCCTCTGTCGCGGCCGAGAGGGAGAGGGCGGGATCCTCGAACGCGTGTCGTTTGCCGATGCGCGAGGCCTCGATGACTTGAGGTGGCGTGCGGAGGCCTTCGCGGCGAGGTTCTCTGACCGACCGATGGTGCTGGGCGTGGATCCGCTCCATGCGCTACCCGTCGATGCCGAGAACGAGGTTGAACGCATCGGGCGCGCCATGAGCCTGACCCGGGAGTTGACGGCAAGGCACGGGTTCATCTCGCTCGTCACTGCCCACATGAACGCCCAAGGGCAGGCGAGAGGCAATCACTCCCTCGGGCACACCGCGCACATCGTCCTCAACCTGGAACCCGACGAGACCACGAAGGACACCTACCTCGAAGAACTGACGCCCCTCGTCCTGCTCACCGTGCGGAAGGCCAAGAACGCCGAAACCGGGAGGATCCGGCTGCAGTTTGACAAGCCCTTTGCGCGCTTCCTCGACCTCGCCTGGGGGGCGCCCCGATGACTCGTCGAACGCAACAGGAGATCGACGGGCTCGACTATCTGGCGCTTCGGGCCATCGCGGATAAGCAGCCAGACCCAACCAACCGGGACGCATACGACGAATGGCTTCTCGCAAATGCGGCCATCGACCTGTTCCACCGCGGCGAAAGGCGCGCCGAGCACGAGGCCGCTGCGAGGAAGGCGGCAGAGGACAGCAGGGCTGAGAGAGCGCAAGCGAAGCGGGCTCGCCTCTCCGCCGAGGGCGTGACACTCCCGGCGTGCTGGTTCGCGACCGGCGCATGGGCGAAGGCGAGGCCTGCCACCGCAAAGGTCGCCGCTACCGTCGCGGGCCTGCTGGCGAGGAACGGCGAACACCTGCCCTATGCACTGATCGTCGAGGAGACCGGCCTCAGCCTCTCGACGGTGAAGCGCGCTCTCCATGAGGCGAGGGACCTCGGACTTCTCTCATGGACGCCTAAACCTGTTCCGGGCGTCCACCCGCCGAAACTGGCCTGCTTCTTCACCGTGAGGGTCCAGCCGTGAGCCACATACGTCCGCCCTATCTGGCTCACCCGTGGCCCCCCGCAGGGGCTCTCCCGCTCCGCGGGGTCACGGGTGAACCTCACCGAGGGTCCACCCGTGAGCCAGATAGCGGGGGTTCACCCGTGAGCCACATCTCTCCTTAGGAGAGAGGGAAGGCCCGCTCCCAAGAGGGCGCGGCCTTCCCCACTGAACATCCACTCCGCACGCTCGTCGTCTGCGACTTGCCGCCAGCAACGAATCTGAACCTCCGCGGTGAGAAGAACTCCACGTGTGTGTGGTGCCTCGCGGGGCAATTCGTAGATTTCACCGGGAAGGTGACGAAGGGCGGAGAACCGGACGAGCGATCGACCGAGGTGGAGGGGCGGTGCAATCGCGAGGCCGGAGCAGGCCACGGGGGAAACGCGGGGTGCCACCCTTCCTGTGAGGGACGCGATTGCCCCGGAATGGTCGAGTGTCGCTCTTGTTGCCCCGGGAAGGCACAAGGTAGCACTCCCCCCGCAGCGAGCGATCCTGGCGCCTCAGGGGCCGCTTCCTGCAAGGAAGCGCGCAACCACTCGAAGGCGCCGAGACCCGACGACGGACAGCGGCGGGACAGGATCCTCCGCGCCCTCGGGGACTTCATGGACCGACGGGGACGGAGCACAGTCCGAGAGTCCGTCCCGGGGAGACGGGGGGCGAAGCCTTGAGCACCGGTGCCCCGAACACGACAGGGGGGCCCGGCACATGCCCGGGCATCGCGCTACCGGAACGGGCGCATCTGCCCCCGGTGCTACTCGTGCGAGACTTCGCGGCCGTGCTCGGGCTACCATCGGAGCGTGCGGCCCGTGAGTTCATCGTCCGCCACGGAGTCCCCCATGTGCGCCTGGGCGGCAGGCTGTACGTCCTCGCCGCCACGCTCCTCGCGTTCCTCGGCTCCCACGAGGAGACTCGCCCCTCGAAGGCGGAGATCCGCGCCAGGGCCGAGGAGGACCTCCGCCGGATCGCCCCGACGGGTCAACAGCGGCGGGCACATCAACACCTCCCCCGCCTCGATCGGAAGGTTGGCACTTGACGAGTATGTAACCATTGGTTACACTTCCTGCGATGGGTGAGAAGAACGAATCGCCGGGACAGGAGTGGAGAGCGAGGGTTCCCTTCTCGCCCTCCGCGTTCCGAGCGGCCCGCGAGAAGCGCGGACTCACCCAGGGGCAATTGGCCGAGGTCCTCGGGGTCGATCGGGTCACGATCGCACGGTGGGAGTGCGGCATGCGCGCCCCACGCGGAGCGGCCCTACGCCTCGTGGAGCTCTGGCTTCGCGGGGAGGTCTGACATGGAGCGCAAGAAGGGGAAGCGGTACTTCACTACGGTCTGCCAGCGGCCGGGACGGGAAGGCTGGTACGTCCGGTTCTCCTACGCGGGCCGGCGGGTCTGGCGGCTCGGAGGGCTGTCCCGTGGCGATGCGGAAGCCTACGCGGCGACCGTCACCAAGCGGGTCAAGGCGGGTCTGCCGCCCGAGGAGGAGAAACCCTCCGCCCGGGTCGTGCTCTTCGAGACCTTCCTGAGCGAGCACCTGAAGCTGCTCGACGCCGAGCACTCCCCCACGACGGTCCGGGACGAAAAGAACCGTCTGAACAACGTCGCCCTGCCGTTCTTCACGGGCCGAAACCTCGCGGACATCTCCGTCGCGGAGGTCGAGAAGTTCCTCCTCGCCCGGACTCAGGAGGGGGCCTCGCCGGCCACAAGGAACCGTTACGCTTCGGTCCTCTCGCGGCTCTTCGAACGGGCCCGGGCCTACGGTCACATCGACCGGAACCCCGTGCGGCAGGTCAAGCGCCAGCGTGAGCAGGAGCGCCCCGTCCCCGCCCTCAGCATCGCGGAGCAGGACGCCCTCCTCGCCGCCTGCGACGAGCGGATCCGGGACTACGTCCTCCTCAGCCTCGATACCGGACTCCGGCAGGCCGAGGCCCTCGGTCTGGAGTGGTCGCACGTCGATCTGAACGCCGGCACGGTCACGGTCCGCAAGTCGAAGTCCGGGAAGGCACGCACCGTCCCCCTGACCCGGCGCCTGCTGACCCGCCTGGAGGATCTGAAGTCGACTCGCGTGGTCCCCCTGCACGGTCCGGACCGGGTGCTCTCGCGGATCGCCGCGTGGACGTGGACGGAGCGGAAGATGTACCGGGCAGCGGCGACCGAAGCCGGCTACCCGCACCTCCGGCCGCACGACCTGCGCCACCTGTGCGGGACGAACCTCGCCCGGGCCGGGGTCCCCCTCCCCGACATCGGCCGCTGGCTTGGCCACAGCGCAAACTCGCTGTCCGTAACCATGCGCTACGCCCGGCACGCCCCCGCGAACGCCGCCAATGCCGCTCTCGTCCTCCTGGAGGCCCGGATGGCCAGCCAGAGGGCTCCGGCTGCCGCCATCGTCTAGGACGCTCCCACGGGCCCCGGCGACCGCTTGCCGGGGCCTTTCTCTGTCCGTACCGCTTCACCGGCAGGGGCGGGTTTGGCGTCCATCCTGGCGTCCAATCGGCGACGGCGGGGAACGGGCCGGGAACGGGGGCAGGACGTGGGGAGCGCGTGTAAGTGCTTGCGGGGCAGGTATGGCGGAGAGAGGGGGATTCGAACCCCCGGTACAGGGTTGACCCCCGTACAACGGATTAGCAATCCGCCGCTTTCGACCACTCAGCCATCTCTCCGCCGGTGGTGGCCGAAGTGTAGCCGGGCGACGGCGGGAAAGCCCGTGCTTTCCGGGTGGCGACACAGGCTTTGACCACGCCCCGGCGATGCCATAGGCTACGCGGAATGGCCGTGCCGTTCCCCGAGAGGATCAGCGCCTTCTGCGTCCGTCGCTACCGCTGGCTGCTCGCGGGCGCCGTCCTGCTGTCGCTGGCCTTCTCCGTGTGCGCCTACCTCGACCTGCGCGCCACCGACCCCGAGTTCAGCGAGCCGATCCTCGACTCCCGGCAGTTCCTGGACTGGGCGCAGCGGATAGCCGACGGCGACGTGCTGGGCCACAAGGTCTTCTTCCTGAACCCCCTCTACCCCTATCTCATCTCCCCCATCGTCCTCCTCCTGCCGGATCTGCACGTCGACGCGATCCGCCTCCTGCAGGTCCTGCTCGGCTGCGCGACGGTCCTCCTCGTCGCCGGCGCGGCCCGCCGGTTCTCCGGCCACGGCACGGCCGTGCTGGCCGCCGTCGTCACCGCCGTCCACCCGCTGCTCCTCTACTACCAGCACCGGGTGATGATCGTGACCCTGGCGGTGTTCCTGAACGCCCTGACCCTCTGGCTGCTCGCGCGCTTCGCGGCCCGGCCCACCCTGCGCGCCGCGGCCCTCGCCGGCCTGCCGCTCGGCTTCGGGCTCCTCGCCCGCCCGAACGTCGGGCTCTTCGCGATGCTCCTCCCGCTGTGGTTCCTCTCCCTGGCGCCCCGCGGCGGCCGACTGCGCTTCGCCGTGACGCGCACGCTGGCGTTCGGGTTCGCCGCCGCCCTGCCCCTCGTCCCCGTGACGTGGCGCAACTGGGTGGTGGGCCACGACTTCGTCCCCGTCACCTACAGCGCCGGGATCAACCTCTGGCAGACCAACAACCCGAAGGCATGGCGGAACGGGCTCATGGACTCCGACGAAGTCCGGTTCACGCCCCGCTTCATCGAGGACGACGCCGTCCGTCACGCCGAGCGCGAACTCGGACGCCCGCTCAAGCCGTCGGAGGTCTCGCGTTTCTGGACCCGCAAAGCGCTGAAGGTCATGTGGGAGAACCCCGGCCCCGCAGCCCGCTTCTGGGGGCAGAAGCTCCTGCTGTTCTTCCGCGGAGAGGAGATCCCCTCGTCCTACTTCTTCGACTTCGACGCGGAGAACGGGTTCTTCCTGCGCCTGGTGCCCCTGAACTTCGCGATCCTCGCGATCTTCGCCATCCTCGGCAGCCTGCTCGCCGCCACTTCCCGCCGGGGGTCCCTGCCTTTCGTCCTGCTGTTCGTCGCCTACGCCGTCGGGCTCACGATCTTCTATCCCCTGGACCACTACCGCGCGCCGGTCCTCCCGGCGGTCATACCCCTGGCCGCCCTCGGCCTGCTCCACGTCGTGTCCCTCGCCCTCGGACGGCGGCTCGCCCCGCTCGTCCGCACCGGCCTGATCCTGGTCCTCGCCGCCGCCCTCACGCACGCCGGCGCCCTGCTCGCCGCCGTGGGCGCGCCCAAGGTCGACATCGTGACCAACGACCGCTGCATCCTGTTCTACAACCGCGGTCTCGCGCACCTGAAACAGGGAAGTCTCCTCGAGGCGGAGGCCTTCTTCCGGACATCGATCCGCACCAACCCCGACTCCCCCTTCCCGTACGGGGGCCTCGCGGAGGTCGCCCGGCTGCGCAAGGAGTCGGCCACCGAGTACTACTACCTCATGGAGGCCCTGAGCCGGCGCGGGGACGACCCGCGGCTGTTCGCGTACATCGCCCGCAACCTCGCGGATGCCGGGCACCGGGAGGAGAGCATCGCGGCCGCCCGGACGGCGATGGACCTCGCCCCACGGGACGAGGTCGTCCGCGTCTTCGCGGCCCTCACCTACAAGCTCGCCGGCATGCTGGAGGAAGCTCTGGTTCAGTACTACGAGGCCATCCGGCTGGGCTTCGACGACCCCGGCCTCAACGCCGACATCGCCTCCTGCCTGCGGGGCCAGGGCCGTGTCGACGAGGCCCTCGAGGCCGCCGAGCGGGGCCTCGCACTGGCCCCGCAGTCCGGCCCCCTGCGCCTGGAGCGCGCCCTCGCCCACCTCGCCCGCGGAACCGGCGATCCCGCGCAGATCCGCGAAGACCTGGAGATCGCCCGCAAGACCGGGCTCTCGTTCATCCCGGACCTCTCCGCCCTCAAGAACGCACCGCAGAAGTGACGGCCGGGCGCGCCGGCCGCTACAATCCTCCCCCGCCATGCCGATCTACGAGTTCACCTGCGGGCAGTGCGGCCACCTCTTCGAGGCCCTCGTCCCCCGGCCCGGCGCGAAGTCGCCCTGTCCCGCGTGCGGCAGCCGGAAAGTCGAGCAGCGCGTGTCCCGCCCGGGCGGCTTCACCGTGAAGCGCGGCGGCGCCGGCACCTGCCCGATGACCGGCGAGGCGAAATCGGAGAACTGCGGCGCCGCGCCCTGAGGGATCCGCTAGGCCCCCGGTCGGGGGCCCGTCAGAGCCGGATCCCGTACTCCCCGAACCGGCGATCCACGAGGTCGCGCGTCGCAGCGTCCACCGCGAGCACCTCCGGGTAGGCCGGCTTCAGCCGCGAGTCGACGACCAGGGGCCCCTCGATGCCGGTGTGGAAACGGCCGGTGGTCCGCCGCCCGTGGAGATCCGCCGCCGGCTCCATGCGGGTGAACGTGGTCCACAGGAACAACTCGGTGGATCGCGTCGCCTCCCCCGCGTCGTCCACCATGACCACGAGGGGCCAGGGGGCGAGGCCGGGCCACGCCGCCACGGCCGCCGCCGCCCCCTCGGCGCCGTGATACGGAGGCCCCTCGAGCACGAGGCACCCCGGGGCGAACACCTCGGCACGGCGGATGCCCGGCGGCAGGCCGCCCTCGTACCCCGTCGGCAGCGTGCGCCGGGGCTCGCCGAGCCCGAGGAGCACCGCCTTGCTCCCGCGGTTCACCTTCGGCCCCGTGTAGTCGAGGGTGTCCTGCGAGGTCTCCGACAGCACGAAGAGGTCGGTGCGGAAGTCGATCCGCTCGAGGAGGGCCGCCAGCACGGCCCGGAAGTCGCGCAGGTCGACGTGGCGGTCCGTGAGGAGGAGCACCTTCGTCAACGACAGCTGCCCCTCGCCGAGTATGCGGAACGCCGACACCAGCGCCTCGCGCGGATAGCGGTCCTTCACGACCGCCGCCGCCAGCGCATGGAAGCCCGCCTCGCCGTAGGTCCACAGGCGGCACACGGTGGGCATGACCAGCGGGAACAGCGGCGACAGCAGGTCCTGCAGGTAGTCGCCGATGAAGAAGTCCTCCTGCCGCGGCCGCCCCACCACCGTCGCCGGGAAGATCGCATCCCGCCGGCGGAACACGCGCTCCACCTCGAACACCGGGTAGTCGTGCCGCAGGGAGTTGTAGCCGTAATGGTCGCCGAAGGGCCCCTCGGGCCGCCGCACGCCGGGCGGGATCCGGCCGACGAAGGCGAATTCGGACTCCGCCACGAGGGGATGCGGCCGGTGCGGGACGCGGGGCAGGCGCTCCCCCAGGAGGAGGCTCGCGAGCAGCATCTCGGGGACGTCCTCCGGCAGCGGCGCGATCGCCGCGAGGATGAGGGCCGGGGGACCGCCGAGGAACACCGTCGCCGGCAGCGCCTCGCCCCGCGCCTCCGCTGCGGAGAGGTGGAATCCCCCGCCTTTGCCGATCTGGAAGTGCATCCCCGTGGCCGAGGGGGAGTGGATCTGCATCCGGTACATGCCGAGGTTGCCCTTGCCCGTCTCGGGATGCTCCGTATACACGAGGGGCAGGGTGAAGAACGGGCCACCGTCGGAGTGCCAGGAGGTGAGGGCCGGCAGGCGGTCGAGGGCCGGCGCCTCCGCGACCTCCGCCACCGGCCCGCGCCGCCGCCGCCGGAGCCCGATGCGGAGCGCCTCGCGAAGGAGGCCGCGCTGCCGCCACAGTTTGCCGGCCGTCGGCGGCAGGATCGTCTCGGCGGCGCGGACCATGCGGCGCACGAGGTCCTCGGGTCGGTCGCCGAACGCGATCCGGACGCGCTCCGGGGTGCCGAACAGGTTCGTGACGAGGCGGAACGGGCTTCCCCGGATCCGCGTGAACAGGAGCGCGGGCCCGCCGGCGGCGATGACACGGCGGTGGATCTCGGCGACCTCCAGGCGCGCATCCACCTCCGCCGCGACCTCGACGAGCAGCCCGCGGGCGCGGAGGAGGGCGAGGTGCTCGCGGAGGTTGCGGACCCGGACGGTCATCGCGGGCGATGGTATCCCGGTCCGCGGCCGGCGGGTTGCCCTTTCCGGAGGCACGGGCGGCGCGCATACTGGCGGGATGCCGCCCGAAGAGCGCGCCGCGGACATCGCCGTCGTGGGCGGGGGCGCCGCGGGGCTCGCCGCCGCCATCTTCTGCGCCGGGGCCGCGGCCGCCGGGACGCGCGTCGCCGTGCTCGATTCCGCGCGGCTGCTCGGCGCGAAGATCCTCGTCTCCGGCGGCGGCCGGTGCAACGTCACGAACGAGCGGGTCACGCCCTCCGACTACCACGGGCCCCGCGCGCTCATCCGCCGCGTCCTCGCGGCCTTCTCCGAGCGGAGGACCGCGGAGTGGTTCTCGGACCTCGGCGTGGCGCTGAAGACCGAGGAGACGGGCAAGGTCTTTCCCGTGGCCGACCGCGCGCGGGTCGTCGTGGACGCGCTGCTCGCGCGGTGCGCGGCCCTCGGGGTGGCGATCCTCACCGAGCGGAGAGTCTCCGCCGTGGAACCCGCGGCGACCGGGTATCTCGTGCGCCACGCCGGCGGGGACCTGCCCGCGGCGCGGGTCGTCCTCGCCACCGGCGGGCTCTCGCTCCCGCGCACGGGCAGCGACGGGCACGGCTACGCCCTCGCGCGCGCCCTCGGCCACACGGTGACCCCGACGCACCCGGCGCTCGTGCCGCTGCTCCTCGACCCGGCGTTCTGCCACGCCGCGCTGTCGGGCGTCTCCCACGAGGCGGAACTCACGACGCTCGCGGACGGGAAGGTCGCGGACCGCCGCCGGGGGAGCCTGCTGTGGACGCACTTCGGCGTCAGCGGCCCGGTGGCGCTCGACGCCTCCCGGCACTACCTCGCGGCGAAGGCGGCGGGCGCGGCGGCGGAGGTCCGCTGCTCTTTCCTGCCCGGCGAGGACGTCGCCGGCGTGGACCGGCGCCTCATCGCCTCCGACCGCCGGACGGTCGGCGCGGCGCTGTCCGCGATGCTGCCGCAGCGGGTGGCGGAGGCGGTGGCGCGCAGCGCGGGGGTCCTGCCGGATCGCCCCTTCGCGGGCCTCGCCCGCGAGGACCGGCGCCGCCTCGCGCACGCCCTCGCGGGCCTCCCGCTCCCCGTCATCGGCGACCGCGGCTACGGCTTCGCCGAGGTCACCGCCGGCGGCGTCCCGCTGGCGGAGGTGGACGTGCGGACGATGGAGTCGCGGGTCCGCCCCGGGCTGTTCCTCGCGGGCGAGATCCTCGACGTGGACGGCCGCATCGGGGGCTTCAACTTCCAGTGGGCGTGGGCCACGGGCTTCCTCGCGGGCCACGGGGCCGCTCGGGGAGCGGGGTCGCGGGCAGAGGGATGAACCGCCAGTCCGCGGTCCGGCCGGGGACGAGACGGCCGGTCACGAAGCCCTTCTCCTCGCATCGCTCGGCGCGGGAGGTCCGCTCCGTGGACCCGGCGAAGACGAGCGGCACCTCCGGCGCGCGCGGATGGCGCAGGCACTGGTGCCGGTGGACGTGGCCGAGTGCCGCATAGTCGATACCCGGCGGCACGAAGGTGCGCGGGACGACGTCCGGCCCCGGCCGGAACACGTAGCCCGCGGTCCCCACGCGGGCGCCGTCGAGGGCCTGGTGGAGGAGAAGGACGTTCACCTCCGCGCGCGATCCCGGCCACCCGGCCGCATGCAGGAGGCTCTCGAAGCGGTCGCGCACGCCCTCGCGGACGAAGGGGAAGCCGGCTACCGCGAGGTCGATGCCCCCGACCGCGAGCCTCACCGTCCGCGGGCGGTCGAGGAGGTGGAGGCGGGGGTGCGCGAGCAGCAGCGTGGCGGGGAGAAGGGAACGCTCGTGGTTCCCGGGCAGGAGCACGACCTCCGCCCCGGCGTCGGCGGCCGAGAGCAGCGCGGACGCTCCTTCCGCGAGCCACCGGGGAGGCGGGCGGCTCCGGTCGAAGAGGTCCCCCGCGTGGAGCACGACGTCCACCTCGCCCCGCGCCGCCGGCGCGAGGGCGTGCCGGAGGTTCTCCGCGAACGGGGCGGTGCTCCCCGACGCGTGCCGGGCCCCGAGGTGCGTGTCGGCGAGGTGCAGGAACCGGATGCCCACGTCCGGGAGCCTACCCCCCGCCGCCGACACCCCGCCCCCGCCATGGCAGTCCAGGCGGCCTGCCCCGGGGACAAGTCGCGGCGGACCGCGGCAGTCCATGCAGACTGTCCCGGGGACAGGCTGCATGAGTGCCGGACCGACGGACTTCCCGGACCTGAACCGCGTCCTCGCGGACCTCGCGGGGCGGGCCGCCGCATGCCTCGCCGGGGAGTTCGTCGGCGCCTACCTGCAGGGGTCCTTCGCGCTCGGCGCCGGCGACCGGAACAGCGACGCCGACTTCATCGTCGTCACGCGCGGGGACATCTTCCCCGGGGTCGTGCCCGCCCTCGACGCCATGCACGGCGCGCTGCACGACCGGCCGGAGGAGTGGGCGCAGCACCTGGAGGGCTCCTACGTGCCGGCGGCGGTCCTCCGGACGGCGGCCGGCGCCCCCCGCCCGCTGCTCTTCCTGAACAACGGGGACCGCACCCTCTCGCGCTCCGGGCACGACGACACGAACGTCGTCCGCTGGGTGCTGCGTGAACGCGGGATCGTGCTCGCGGGGCCCGATCCTCGCGGGCTCGTGGCCCCCGTGCCGGCGGACGCCCTGTGCGGCGAGATGCGGGAGACCATGCGGACCTTCGGCGACGAGGTCCTCGGCGGGGCCTGCCCCGTGGATGTCCTCTGGCGGCAGGGCTTCACCGTGCTGTTCTGCTGCCGGGCGCTCGCCGGCATCGCCGCCGCCGCCGTCGTCTCGAAGCCGGCGGCCGTGCGGTGGGCGGAGGCGAACCTCGACCCGCGGTGGCGCCCGCTCATCGCCCGGGCGTTCGCGCAGCGCGACCGATACCCCCGCGGGCGCGGCGCACCGGAGGCCCACGCCGCCCTCGGGCCGGAGGCCGGGGACGCCGCGCTGACCCGCGAGTTCGTCCGCTACGCGCTGTCGCTCGCCAGCGGGAAGGCCAGGGCCGCGACCGCCGCGCCGAGGCAGAGGCCGGCCGCCACGTCCGAGGGGTAGTGCACGCCGAGCCAGACCCGCGAGACGCCGACCGCGATCGTGAGCGCCGCCGCCGTCCCGAAGCAGAAGAGGGTCCACGCGCGAGCCGGCGAGCCCCGCGCGAGGAGCCCCGCGAGGTTCAGGTAGACGGCCGCGGACAGCAGGGAGTGGCCGGAGGGGAACGAGCGCGTCACCACGAAGGCGAGCCCCGGCACGACGGAGGGCCGCGGCCGCGCGACGAGCGCCTTCAGCGATTCGCTCACCGCGAGCGCGAAGAGCGGGACCAGGGCCACCGCCAGCGCCTCCCTCTTCCGGCCCCGGAGGAGGAGCCCGCCCGCCATGACGAGCGTGACGGCGGCGAGCGTCGGCTCGCCGCCCAGCGCGCTCGCGTCGCGCACGGCCTCCCGGAGGGCGGGCCCGCCGAGGGGCATCGCGGGGTCGTCCGCCCGCCGCAGCGCGCGGAGCGCGGCCTCGTCGAAGGGCCTCGCGGCCCCGGAGACGACGGCCAGCGCGACGAGGAGGAAAGCGGTCGCGAACGCCGTCGCCACCCGCCGCGCCCGCCTCCGCTCCATGGACCCTCCCGCGCCGGTTTCTCCCGGCCGGGGTCGCCGCGAGGTATGTTCCCCCCCCGTGGCGCCCCCCCGCATCCGCAACTTCAGCATCATCGCACACATCGACCACGGCAAGTCCACGCTCGCGGACCGCATGATCGAGGTCACCGGCGCCGTCCCCGAGCGCGCCCAGCGCGACCAGATGATGGACACGATGGACATCGAGCGCGAGCGCGGCATCACGATCAAGGCCGCCGCGATCACCCTCGACTACCGCGCGAAGGACGGCCAGAGCTGCGTCCTGAACCTCATCGACACGCCCGGCCACGTGGACTTCAACTACGAGGTGTCGCGGGCGCTGAAGGCCTGCGAGGGCGTCCTGCTGCTCATCGACGCCACCCAGGGCGTGCAGGCCCAGACGGTGTCGAACCTGTACCTCGCCATGGACCAGGGCCTCACGGTCATCCCGGTCGTCAACAAGATCGACATGGCGCGGGCGGAGCCGGAGCGCGTGCAGGCGCAGATCGACACGGAGCTCGGCCTCGATCCCGACGACGCGATCTTCGCCTCGGGCAAGACCGGGCAGGGGGTGCCCGAGATCCTCGAGGCGATCGTGGAGCGGATCCCGCCGCCCGCGGGCGATCCCGCGGCGCCGCTCAGGGCGCTGGTCTTCGGCAGCAAGTACGACGAGTTCCGGGGGGCGGTCGTGCACGTCCGCGTGTTCGACGGGGCGATCTCCCCGGGCGACCGCATCAAGATGCTCTCCACGGGCCGCGAGTTCCGCGTCGAGGAGACCGGCATCTTCCGCATCGACCTCCTCCCGCGGCCCGGCGGGCTCCGGGCCGGCGAGGTCGGCTACCTCATCGCCGGGATCAAGACGGTCTCCGACGCCCGCGTGGGCGACACGGTGACGCACGTGGAGCGCCCCACCGCGGAGGCGCTCCCCGGCTACCGCGTGGCGAAGCCCGTCGTGTTCTCGTCGCTGTACCCGGTGGACGCCGACGACTACGAGGACCTCGCGGCGGCGCTGGAGCGGCTGAAGCTCCTCGACGCCTCCATCTCCTACGAGAAGGACTCCAGCGCGTCGCTCGGCTTCGGCTTCCGGTGCGGGTTCCTCGGTCTCCTCCACCTCGAGGTGGCCCAGGAGCGGCTCGAACGGGAATTCGGCCTGTCGCTCATCTCCACCGCGCCCAGCGTCCGGTACCGCGTGAAACTGCGGACCGGCGAGACGATGGAGATCGACAACCCCCTCGACTATCCGGATCCCACGCTGATCCTCTCCACCGAGGAGCCGTACATCCGGGCCGAGATCATCCTCCCCGACCGCTACCTCGGGCCGATCATCTCGCTCTGCATCGCCCATCGCGGCGGCAACCAGAAGATGCACTACGTGGACCCGCGGTGCGTCGAGCTGCGGTACGACCTGCCCCTCGCGGAGATCCTCTTCGACTTCTACGACCAGCTGAAGTCGGTGTCGCAGGGCTACGCGTCGTTCGCCTACGAGCCGATCGGCTACCAGGTGGCAGACCTCGTGAAGGTGGACATCCTCGTGAACGGCGAGCGGGTGGACGCGCTGTCCTTCCTCACCCATCGCGACCACGCGGAGGCCCGGGCCCGGAAGATCTGCGCCTCCCTCAAGCGGGCGATCCCCCGCCACCTGTTCAAGGTGCCGATCCAGGGCGCCATCGGAGGCCGGATCATCGCCCGCGAGACGATCTCGGCGGTCCGCAAGGACGTGACCGCGAAGTGCTACGGGGGCGACATCAGCCGGAAGCGGAAGCTCCTCGACAAGCAGAAGGAAGGCAAGAAGCGGATGAAGATGGTGGGGTCCGTGGAGATCCCGCAGGCCGCCTTCCTCGCCGTCCTGAGGACGGGGGATGAGGAGCGCTGAGACGAGCGACGCGCCGGGGCTCTATGTCCACGTCCCCTTCTGCCGGCACCGCTGCCACTTCTGCGCATTCGCCGTCACCACGCACCTCGACTTCGCCGATCGGTACGTGACGGCGGTGGCTCGCGAGGCGGCCCTCGCGGCGCCGGTCTGGCCTGGGCGGTTCGACACGGTCTACCTCGGGGGCGGCACGCCCTCGCTGCTGACCCGGCCCACGCTCGCCACGCTCCTCGGGGGACTGCGGGCGGCGTTCGCCGTCACCCCGGACGCCGAGGTGACGCTGGAGGCCAACCCCGATGACCTTTCGCCGGCGGACTTCGATGCCCTGCGGGCTCTCGGGGTCACCCGGCTGAGTCTCGGCGTGCAGGCCCTCGACGACGGGGACCTCCGCCGCCTGACGCGGACGCACACGGCCGCGCAGGGCCGGGCGGCCGTGGCGGCGGCCCGCGCCGCGGGCTTCGCGAGCCTCACGGTGGACGTCCTCTACGGTCTGCCGTGGCGGACGCCGGAGGAGGACCGCGCGGCGGTCCGGGCGGTGGCGGACCTCGGTGCGGACCACGTGAGCGCCTACCTGCTGTCGTTCGAGGAGGGCACGCCGTTCCGCGTCTTCCGCGACCGCGGCCGGATGGCGGGGCTGGCGGACGACGAGGAGGCGGACCGGTTCCTCGCCGCCCGCGAGACGCTCGAAGGGGCCGGCTACGAGCCCTACGAGGTCAGCAACTACGCCCGCTCCCCCGCCCACCGCTCGCGCCACAACCGCAAGTACTGGGAGGGGGCGCCCTACCTCGGCCTCGGGCCCGCGGCGCACTCCTACGACGGGGTTCGCCGGTGGTGGAACGCCGCCGCCGCGCGCAGTTACTGCCTCGCGCTGGAGGCGGGGCGCTCCCCGGTGGCGGGAGAGGAGACGCTGACGCAGGAAGACCGCCGTCTCGAGCGCCTCTTCCTCGGCCTGAGGACAGAATTAGGACTCCCTCTATCCGAATTCGCCTCCGCCCCCGCGCTCCCCGCGCTGCGCCGGGAGGGCCTGGTCGCCGAGGACCCCTCGCGCCTGCGCCTCACCCCCGCCGGCCTCGCCGTGGCCGACCAGATCGCGATGACCTTACACCGGTGCCAGGTCAGATTCTGAGGACTCGAAGCGCCCGAGGGGGCGGCAACACCTCAGAATTTGACCTGGCACCGGTGTGAGGGGTTAGAACGGGCTGAAGCCGGAGGAGTCCCAGTGCTCGCCGCGCAGCGTCTCGAGCTGGCGGTTCAGCGCCTGGTAGTGGCCCTGCTCCCACTCGGCGAGTTCGCGGTAGAACGCCTTCACCGCGGGGTCGGACGCCTTGTCCGCCTCCGTGGAGTAGAAGTTCACCGCGGAGATCTCGAGCTGGCTGCCGATGGAGAGCGCGCTCATCTCGTAGTTCGGGGCCTTCGTCCGGTTCTTCAGCTCGTTCGTGAAGATCGGGCTGCTCCCGGTCAGCGCGAGGCGCGGGCCCAGTTTCGCCTTCGCGTCCACGCGGCCCGTCTCGACGAGTGACCGGTACTGGGCGCGCAGGAAGTGCTGGTGGTCCACTTCCTCCCGCGCCAGGGTCTCGAAGACCTCGCGGCCCTTCGGGTCGGCCGTGGACTGGGCCGCCATCATGTAGAAGTGGTAGCCGTCGATCTCCGCCTCGATGGCCTGCTTCAGACCATCGGTCATGCTCTTCATCGCCGCGTCCATGCCGTTCCTCCCGTGGGCGTTGCCGAGAACTTACCGCAACTGCCGCTCCCGCGCGAGGAGCACCTCGCGGACCGCCCCGGCGTCCGCCGCCTCCCGCAGCGCCTCCGGCACGGCAGGGTCGGAGAGCACCCGGCTCAGGCGGGCCAGCGCCCGCAGGTGCCCGGCGTCGTCCACCGACAGGATGAGGAAGAAGAGGTCCGTGAGGCCGCCCCCGGGATCGCCGAAGGGGATGCCGCGCGGCGTGCGCCCGAAGGCGAGGAACGGCGCGCCGAGGATCGCCCCGAGCGGGCGCCGCGGGTGCAGCAGGGCGAGCCCCCCGGGAACCGCCGTGGGGAAGAGCTCCTCGCGCTCGCGCACCGCCTCCGCCATCCGCTCGGGGTCCCACAGCCAGCCCGTCCCCGCGGCGAGCGCCACCATCTGCGTGATCACCGAGGACTTCGTGCCCGCGGCGAGGGGCACCGCGACGGCTTCCGGAGGCAGCAGCGCCTCGAGGGTGACCTCGCCCCCCTCCGGGGCCCGCCGCTCCAGAACGCCCTCGAGCCGCGCCTGCTCCGCCTCATCCGAGCCGACGATGCGCCGCTCCATCCAGTGGTGGATCTCCGCGGCGGGGAAACGCCAGTCGCCGCCGACGCGGCGGCCCGGCACCTTCCCCCGCTCCGCCATGCGCCGGACGATGACCGGGTCCATGTGGAGGTAGGCGGCCAGGGAATCGACGTCGAAGTCCTCGGACATGAACCGGACAGTGTAACGCGGAGAGGGAGAGCGACCCAGCGAGACGGGGCTTGCCCTCCATCGTCCAGGCGAATATGCTGCGGGGGTCCGGACCACGGGGCGTCCGGGATGGGCCATACCGGAAAGGAAACCCATGTTCATCCAGAACCTCATCCTGACCCTGTCTTTCCTCGTTCTCGGCGGCGTGTCCTACTTCCTGTGGTGGAAGGCCAAGGACAAGTCGGCGCTGCTGATGATGGTCGGCTTCGGCCTGACGTTCCTCATGCAGTTCTTCCAGTGGACCGGCATCTGGTTCAGCTCCGAGACCCTCTGGCTGTACTGCATCGGCATCGGCGTCGGCGCCTTCGGCTTCGCGCTGACCTTCTGGACCCGGATCCAGGCGGACGTCGAGCGCATCCGGGCCAAGGCCATGGAGAAGATCGCGCACGCGGCGCACAGCGGCGGCACCCCGCCTCCCCCGCCTCCCCCGCCGCCACCGCCTCCGGCGCCCCCGCCCCCGCCGCCCCCGCCGGCGCAGTAGCCCCCCGTCACTCTCCTCGAGGCCGCGGGCCCGCGCCCGCGGCCTTGTCGTTTCCGCGCCGCCCGCCGGGGTATAACCCGCCCGGATGCCCGCCCCCGCCCCCCGCCACCACGCCCCGGCCTGGCTCCTCGCGGCCGCCACGTTCCTCCTGTTCTCCGTCTGGGCGGGCTCCTTCATCGCCATCGAGGCGCTGCTCATCGGCCCCGCCGGGCCCGGCCGGTTCGACTGGCTCGGGCTCACCGCGGCACGCTTCGCGCCGGTCATGGCGTTCTGCGGGCTCTTCTGCGCGCTGTTCCACCGCCGGGAGTGCGCCGCCGTCATCCGCGCTCACTGGCGCCGCCTCGTCCTCTGCGGCCTCCTCGCGGTCCCCGGCTACAACTTCGCCCTGTACTACGGGCAGCAGCACCGCATCGCGGCGCCGATCGCCTCGCTGCTCACCACGCTGGCGCCGCTGTTCCTCCTCGTCCTCGCCGCGGTCTTCCTCGGCGAACGCATCACGGCCCGCCGCGCCGCCGGGTTCGTCCTCGCGGCGACGGGCGTGGCCCTCGTCGCGCGGGCCCGCACGGGCCCGGAGGGGGCCGCCTACCCTCTCCTCGTGGCCGTCACCGCCCTCGCGCCCCTCTGCTGGTCGGTCTACACCACGCTCAGCAAGCCGGTCCTCGCCACGGTCCCGCCGCTCCTGTGGACGTACCTCGCCATCTGCGCGGGGACGATCCCGATGCTCTTCGTGCTGCCGTTCTCCGGAGGCCCCGGCCTCCTCACGCTCGACCTGACCGGCGCGCTGTGGCTGGCGCACCTCTCGCTGCTCTGCACGGTGCTGGGGTTCGCCCTCTGGTCGTGGCTCCTCCGCCACCTGCCGGCGAGCACGACGGGCTTCACGATCTTCCTGAACCCGCCCCTGACGACGGCCTACAAGTGGCTGCTCGCCGCGCTGTGCCCCGCCGCCTTCGCGTTCTCGGTGTCCGCGCTGGAGGGGCTCGGAGGGCTCCTCACGCTGGCCGGCGTGGCGGTGGCGATCCGGCCCGCGGCGCCCCGCGTCAGCCGGTGACGGAGAGGCCGGCGGCGATCGCCTCGAAGAACCGGGCCGTCTCCGTGGCGGGGTCCGCGGCACCGTAGAGCGCCGCCACCGCCGCGACGCCGTGGCAGCCGAGCCGCACGACCGCCGCCGTCCGCTCCGGCGTCATGCCGCCGATCGCGAAGGCCGGCACCCGCGCCGCCCGCGCCAGCGCCCCGAACTCCTCCTCGCCGGGCGCCGGCTTCGCCTTGGTGCCCGACGGGAACGGGCTCGAGAGCCCGACGTAGTCCACGCGGGGGGTTTCGGCGGCACGCACCCGGGCCTCGTCCGCGTAGGCGCTGACGCCGACGATGGCGCCGTTCCCGAGCAGTCGCCGGGCCTCGTCGACCGACGGGTCCCCCGCCCCGAGGTGGACGCCGTCGGCATCGATGATCGTGGCGAGTTCGGGCGAATCGTCGGCGATGAGGAGCGCGCCGTGACGGCGGGTGAGGGTCCGCATCTCCCGCCCGAGGGCCACCTGCTCGGCGAAGGGTGTGGACTTGAACCGGGCCTGGAACAGACGGACGCCGGCCCGGAGGAGGACCTCCGTGACCTCGATCAGCCGTCCGCTCGCGACGGCGCTCTCGTCGGTGACGGCGAAGAGACGGGGCAGGGTGGGGCGACGCATGTCCCCTCTCCTACCATCCCCGCGACCGCCGGCGAAGGGGCTGCCCGGTGGCGGCCCGGCCGCCACGGCCGCGGGACGTCGCCCGCCGGACGCGGACGCCCGGCGGTCGCCGGCCGGCGGCGAAGGGGTTACCCTCTGCGGCCGCGCACGCCCCTGCTAGAATCTCCTCGATCGGTTCCGGAGGGAGACTCTTGCGAACAGCCATCCTCTGTCTGACCGCGGCGGCCCTCGTTGCCGCCCTGCTCGCCGCCGCCGCTCCGTCGCGCGCGGAGGACGACGTCTTCTCGGGCGGCCGGGACGGGCTCATCAACCGCCTGAAGTCGGACCTCGGGATGCTCGGCTGGCGGGGTCGCCGCGACGAGAGCATCCGCGACCCCCGCGAGGCGGCGAAGGACCTCGAGCTGCGCCGCATGCAGCAGGAGAAGGAGAAGCGGATCGGGGAGGCCCGGCAGGCGGGAGCGGAATTCACCTACGACGACCACCAGCGGGTCATCTTCCGGAAGTACCGCGAGGAGGCGGCCGGCAAGCGCCGCCTCCTGTGGCGCGCGGCCGCGAGCCCGGGTTCCTAGCATGCGCCACCTCGCCGCCCTCCTGCTGCTGCCGGCGCTCGCGTCGCCGGCCCTGGCCGACGCCCTCGCCGACGGCGAGAAGGCCCTCCGCCACCGCGACGCGAAGGCGGCCGTCGCCGCCTTCGACCGCGCGCTGACGGAGGCGCCCGCCGACCCCTTCGTGCACTTCGGCCGGCAGGAGGCCGCGCGACTCGCCGGGAAGGCCGACGCGCTGCCCGCCGAGTATGAGCGGCGCTGGCTCGGCGAGCCCACGGATCCGGCGCTGGCGGCCGCCTACGCCCGCCTGCTGCCCCCGGCGGACGCGCTGAAGGTCCTGGAGAAAGCGTCGCCGGACTTCCTCGTCCACGTCCTGCGGGCGCGCGCACTCGCGGCGCTGGCCGACCCCGGCGCCCCCGCGGCGGGCGCGGCCGCGGAGGCGGCCTGTCCCCCCGACGCGCGGTCGCTGTGCCTCCTCGCGGCGTACTACGAGGACGCCGGCGACCTCTCCCGCGCCGAGTCGACCTACCTGAAGGCCGCTGCCGCCGCTCCGGATTCCGTGCCGGCCCTCGTCGGCGCCGCCCGCTGCCGCCGTGTCGCCGGCCGCGCCGAGGAGGCCATCGAGCCGCTGAAGAAGGCCCTCGACCTCGACGCCGAGGACCCCTACGTCCACTACTCGCTCGGCATCACCTATCTCGCACGGGACGACGCGGTCGCCGCGCTCATCTGCCTGAACCAGGCGCTGTCGCTCGACCTGAGGGACCTCGACGCCCTGGTCGCGTCCGGCGAGGCCCACCTCCTCGTGGGGCAGCCCAAGGACGCCATCGAGCGGCTGAAGAAGGCCGTGGAGTTCGCCCCGGACCGCGTGGACGCGCGGCTCATCATGGCCTATGCGCTCGAGGTCCAGAACCTCAACGACGACGCCATCGCGGCCTACGAGGAGGCGGCCCGGCTGGCCCCGCTGAACGCGGACTGCCACATCGGAGTCGGCTGGATCCTGCTGAAGAAGGGCAAGTACACCGCCGCCATCGGGAAGTTCAGGCAGGCGGCGGACGTCGATCCCGAGGAGCCCACGGCGCTGTTCCTGCTCGGGTTCACCCACGATCTGATGGGCCAGTGGGCCGAGGCGACCGCGGCCTACACGGCGCTCCTCGCGCGGCGCCCCGACTATGCCCGCGCCTGGAACAACCTGGGGCTCGACCAGGATCTCCTGGGCAAGCCGCGCGAAGCGCTGGAGAACCTCCAGCGCGCGGTGAACCTCGAACCGGACAACCTGGAGTTCGGCCTCAACCTCGGGAACACGCTCTACAACGCGAAGAAGCACAAGGAGGCGGTGGCGGTCTTCGAGCGACTGACGAAGGCGCACCCCCGGTCGGTGCACGCGTGGAGCGGCTACGCCCGGTGCCTGAACGCCGCCCGGCAGTACCCGGAAGCGGCGGCGGCCTACGAGAAGGCGATCGAGTTCTCCCCCGAGGAGGCCGACCTGCACATGATCGTCGGCGTCATCTACAAGGAGAACCTCCGCGAGTACGCGAAGGCCCTCGACCACTTCGGGAAGTACCTGAAGTTCGGCGGCGCGGACCCCGTGGTGGAAGGCTGGGTGAAGGAATGCGAGAAGAAGGTGAGGTGAGCATGCGCGCGGTACTGGCGACGTGCCTCTCGGCGGCGCTGCTGCTCGCGGCGGCGCGGTCCTCCCCGGCGGAGGAGGCGGATGCGCTGGCGAAGGTCTTCGTGACCTCCTCGGACGGGAAGGAGCGGGAGAAGGCCGGGCTCGAGCTGGCGCAGAAGGACCCCGACGCCTTCGCCCTCGCCCTCGACGAGATCGTCAAGCTGAAGAAGGCCGGCGATGAGGTCCTCGTGGCGCGGGTCGGCGTGAAACTGAAGGTCCACCACCTGCGCCTGCTGTGCGTCTTCGCCGCCTCCCAGTTCGGCCCGGAGGTGTCCCTCGCGGCGTTCGTGGACCGCATCGACAACGACTACCCCATGGAGAGCGCGCGCGCCACGGAAGCCCTGGGCTTCCTCGACAACCACGCCGCCATGCCCCGTCTGAAGGACCTCCTCCGCAACCAGAACGAGCTCATCGGCATACAGGCCGCCCGGGCCGTGGCGCGGGTGGCCAGCAAGGCGGACGCCGGCGACCTGGCGGCGGCCACCATGGACGTCGACAACTCCCACGTCCGCCTCCACCTGGTCTGGGCGGTGCAGGACGTCATGGGAGGCAAGGGCCCGGCGGGCAAGGCATACCTGCGGTTCGCGGGCAAGCAGGGCACGCCGGGGATGCGGGCCAAGGAGGCGATGGCCATCCTCGAGGACCAGGTCGCGAACCCCGAGGAGTACAAGATCAAGCTCGACGCGATCCGGACGTTCTTCACCCGCAAGGGCGGCGTCAAGCCGCCGTCGGTGGAAGGCCCGAAGGAGGACATGGACCGCATCAAGACGGTCCTCGAGAGCATGAAGAAGAAGGCGCCGGCCTGGCATCACTTCGTCTGCTCGTCCGTGGATTACCTGAAGGTCGCCGGCTCCCAGGACATCTTCGACTTCCGGAAGAACGAGGTCACGCTGCGCTTCATCGACACGGCGAAGTGGGACCGCGACGAGCTGTGGGAGTACTACCTGGTCCGGTACGCCGGCATCATGTTCCTCGCCCGGATGGGCGATCCCTGCGAGAAGCACCGCGGCTGGGAGGAGGGCATGATGGACGCCTGGTGGTACGCCATGGACCACACCCAGATCGCCCTCGACGAGAATCTCGCCACGTTCATCCGCGAGGCCCTGAAGGCCGCCCCGTGGTAAGCCGGGCTACGGGTAGCTGAAACTGCCGGGGGACTTCGCGCTCTCCGTCCAGCCCGCCTCCGCGCCGAAGCCCGTGGCGCCGAGCTCGATGCGGACGAGGATGGGGTTCGCCGGCAGGGAGGGGAAGTCCGACTTCTTCAGCGCCACCGTGACCTTCCCCTTCACGAAGTCCACCTTCAGCGAGACCGTGGGGCTCTTCCACGCGTACTTGCCCTTCCCCCACTTCCAGCCCGGGTCGCCGGCGGGGATGTCGATCCGGACGGGGTCCGCCGCCGGACCGAGCACGATCGCCGCCGGGGTCACGGTCGGGTCGAAGGCGACGAGCGGGTCGGGAGCGATCCCGCCGGACGCCTTCAGCGAGTCCCCGGCCGGCTTCCCCGACTCCTTCAGCGTACCCTTCGCCAGGGCAAGGGGCCGGCTCTCGGGCAGCGCGAGCCGGCCGACCCAGGCGTCGAGGAACCCGTTCGTGAAGAGGTAGGGCCCGACGAGAGCGGGAAAGCTGCTGCCCAGTCCGCTCGTGCCGCCGGCCATGTACACGTCGTTGCCGCCGGGGCGCACCGCCACGCCGTACGCCTCGTCCTGGTGGCTCTCGCCCACGTAGCCCGACGACAGGAGGCCGGAACCCTCGAAGGGGAGGCGGGCGAAGAACGCATCGCTGGTGCCGCCGTAGGTGGAGCGCGGCCCCCCGAGGGCCGGGAAACCCTCGCCCTGGGTCCGGCCCACGACGCATAGCGACCAGTCGGAGACGACGGCGGCGCCGAACGCGCGGTCGCCGTAGGCCCCGCCGAGGTACCCCGCGTAGCGGAGACCCACTCCGTTGCCATGCACGCAGGCGACGAAGGCGTCATCGCCGCCGTTGTGCGTCAGGTCGGGGCCCACGGTCACGGGGAAAGTGGCCTCCGTGGACTTCGTGTAGCCGACGACGTAGACGTAGTTCGAGGAGTCCACGGCGATCCCCGCCGCGCCGTCCTCGTCTGCGCCGCCGATGAGGCCCGCGAAGAGGAGGCTCGCGCCGTTGGCGGAGACCTTCGCCACGAACGCGTCCTGCCCGCCGTTGCCCGAGAGGTCCGGACCGACGGACAGCGGCAGGCTCCCGTCCGAGGACAGCGTCTGCCCCGCCACGAAGGCCTCGCCGGTGGCGGCGTCCACCGCGATGGCCTCGAGCATGTCGTCGCTGTCGCCCCCGATGTAGCCGGCGTACAGGAGTGCGGTCCCGTCGGCCTTCACCTTCGCCACGAAGCCGTCCCGGCCCATGTTCCAGGTCAGGTCCGGCCCCACCGTCTCCGGAAACGTCGCCTCCGTCGAGGACGTCTCCCCGGCCACGTAGACGTTCCGCGCGGAGTCGATGGCCACGCCGCCGGCCGTGTCCCCGCCCGCGCCGCCGATGTACCCGCAGAAGACGAGCGACGTGCCGTCGGCGCTGACCTTGGCCACGAATGCGTCGGCGGCGCCGGTCTCACCGGCGGCGTTCAGCGTCAGGTCCGGCCCGACGGCGACGGGGAAGTCGCTGCTGAACGTCTGCCCGGCGACGTAGACGCAGCCGTCCGCGTCGATGGCGATACCGCTCCCCTCGTCATTGAGCGCGCCACCGAGGAAGCCCGCGTAGACGACCGTCGCCCCGTCCGGGCTGATCTTCGCGACGAACGCGTCGTCCTGGCCGTTGTTCGTCAGGTCGGGACCTGCCGTGGCCGGGAAGACCGGCGCGCCGCCGTAGGAGCTGCCCGTGATGTAGGCGTAGCCGAGGCTGTCCACCGCCACGCCCAGCGCGCGGTCCGTCTGCCCGCCGCCGATGCACCCCGAGTAGACGAACACCACCGGGTCGATGACGAGCGGGAGCGCGGAGTCGTACTCCCCGAGGGCGAACCCGCAGCCCGCGGGCGAGGTCCGCCATGCGGCGGCCACCGCCCCGCCGCCGGGCTGGAAGGCCACCGGGGCATCCTCGACGACGGTGCCCCAGGGCGTCTCGACCTCGAGCGCCCCGGCGCCGTCCACGCCGACGAAGGTCGCGCCGCGCACGCCGAGGCGGATGAGTCCCGGGTCCGCGCCGGGCCGGACGTGCCACTCGGATTTGATGCCCTCCGCCCCGATCGTGCACAGCAGGTCGATCCCCGGCCAGAGGTCCCGGTACACGACCGCCCGGAAGGCGGGGACGCCCGTGATCCACTCGCTCTCGGGCCCGCGGAAGAAGTTGTACGCCGTGGGCGCCGGGTCCCGGCCCTCGGCATGCACCGGCGCCGCGCCGACGAAGTCGACCTTCACCACCCACCGGCCGCACGCCTGCCCGATCGCCCAGGTGAGCCCTCCGGGACCGAAGAAGACGGAGAGTTCCCGCCCCGGGAAGTACAGGTCCACCCGCGGGTCCGTCTGCCCGCGGTTGGCGACGAAGAGCGGCAGCCTCGCCGGCGCGTCCCGCAGGACGACGTCCGGCCCGGAGGTTCCGGGGAGCCGGGAGACCGTGGCCGGGGCGTCGGCGAAGGGGAGGCACAGGGCGAGGAGGACGGCGGCGGGCGCCAGGGCAGATCTCATCGGCACCTCCGGTACGGGTCGTGGGGTGGCATTCTCGCGCGGGCGGGACGCTCCCCACAAGCCAGATCGCTCAGCGGCGGACCTCGCAACCCGGAAGCGGCGGGGGGCCCGCGCGGGCGCGGACGAACCGTTTCACGCCCTCGTCCGTCACCCCGGGGTTCCACCGGAGGTCGAGCCGTTCGAGCGCCGGCAGTCTCGCGAGACGAAGGAGCCCCGCGTCCGTGATGCGGCCCGGCAGGTCCGTCACGACGGGCCCCTGGGCCAGGGTCCGGCAGCCCCACACGACCTGATAGAAGCCGGGCAGGGAGAGCTCGCGCAGGTTCGCGAGCGGCGCGAGCGCGGCGAGCCCCTCGTCGGTGATCGCGCCGCCCCGGTTGCGCCTCGTCGAGCGCCCGCCGTGGTCGACGCCGAGCGAGAGCCTCGTCAGGCCCCGGAGTCGGCCCACCACGGCGAGCGACGCGTCGCCGAGGCTCTCGCCGCCGGCGAGATCGAGGTCGGTGAGACCCGTGAGACCGGCGAGCGCGTCGAGGGCGTCCACCTTCCCGCAGTTGCGCAACGACAGGCGCCGCAGACCCGCGAGCCCGGCGAGCGGCGCGAGCCCCGCGCCGGTCAGGTGCGGCGACTCCGAGAGGTCGAGGTCCGCGAGGGCGGGGCACGCCGCGAGGGGCGCGAGGTCGCCGTCCGCGGCGGGGCCGAGCGAGAGGCGCTCGAGGTCCGGCAGCGCCGCCCCTCGGGCCCAGATGCAGTGGCGGAGGGTGAGCCCGCGGAGGGAAGCGGCCTCGCGGAGCCGGGCCGGCCACTCGGCGGCGTGCTCTCCGGTGGCGCCGGTGAGGTCGAGGTCCGCGAGCGCGGGGAAGGCCGAGAGGCATCGGAGCCGCAGCGCCGAGCCGTTCCCGAAGGCTCCGTGCCACTTGAGCGTCAGCCGGCGCAGCCTCGGCAGCGCCCGCCCGAGGCGCGCGAGCCCCTCCTCGGTGACGCGGGCGAGGTCCGTGAGCGCGAGGTCCTCGAGGGAGTCCACGGCGCCGAGGGCGTCGAGCCCGGCGTCCGTCAGGCGGAGATCGTCCCGCGCCATCCCCACGCCGTCGGGGCTCGCCCGCGCGCCGGCGCGGGACAGGTCGAGGACGCGGAGGTCCGGAAGGCGCGCGAGGTCGGCGAGGCGCTCCTCGGGGAAGGGCTCCGAGGGCGACTCCACGGCCACCGCCCGCGTGTCCACGGGCAGGGCCGCGATGTCGCCCGGCCGCCGCACGACGGCGGGCTCGTCCGCCGACGCCGTCCCGCCGAGCAGGAGCAGCGCCGCGAGGGCCAGCGCCGCCCGGTTGACCGCGATCCCGGACACGCGGTCATTCTACCCGGAGGGCCGCGGCCAGCGCGGCGAAGGCGGCGTCGGGGAACGGCGGGCGGCCGGGGAACGCGGCGCGGCAGGGGCCCTTCACCGCGTTCACGAGGACGAGGGGGAGCGCGTCGGCGACGAGCAGCGGGGCCTCCCGCACGGGCAGCGTGGCCCGCACCGCGTCCTCCGCCACGGAGAGCACGCGCGGTCGGTCCCCGGGCACCGCGACGAAGGCGCGCCCGTCGAAGCCCAGCACCGCCGCGACGCAGGCCTCGAGGATCTCGTAGCCGTCGGCGGTCGTGAGGATCGTCGCGACGCCCGGGACGCGCACCGCGTCGTAGAGGCAGGGCGGCGCCGGCTTCGCGAACGGACCGGGGCTCCCCGCCGCGGGCGAGGGCGCGAAGCGGACGGGCACGCCGTCGAACAGCCGCGAGCCCGGCCGGGCCTCGGCGTGGAGGCCGCCGCGGTGGAGCGTCACGGCGTACACCCCCGGCGCTGCGGTCCGCGCGAAGTCGTCGAACGCCGCGAGGTCGGCGCCGGGCTCCGCCGCCAGCCGGCGCCGGTGCCCGGCGAGGAGCGCGACGCCCGCCCCGGTCACTCGGAGGAGGGTGTAGGCCACGAGAGCGCCCCCAGTTTCACCCGGAGCTCCGCGAGTTCCGCCGCGGGATCGGAGTCCCAGACGACGCCGCTCCCCACCCCGTAGACCCAGCCGCCCTCGTCCCGCGTCGCCGTGCGGATGAGGAGCCCGAAGGCCGCCCGGTCGCCGGACAGGAGGCCCAGGGCGCCGCAGTACGGCCCGCGCGGGGTCGACTCCAGTGCCCGGATCATCGCGAGCGCGGCGCGCTTGGGGGCGCCGGTGACCGACCCGCCCGGGTGCACGGCGTCGAGGGCGTCGAGCGCGCCGACCTCCGGGCGCAGCGTCCCCTCGATCTCGCTCACCGTCTGCAGCGCGTAGGGCAGGCGGACCACCCGCCGCTCGTCGACGACGCGGACCGTGCGCGGCCGGCAGATCGGCGTCAGGTCGTTCCGCAGCAGGTCCGTGATCATCGCGAGTTCGGCGCGGTCCTTGGCGCTCGCCAGCAGCCCCCCGGCGCCGCCGGCCTCCGCCGTCCCCTTCATCGGTTCCGTGCGGACCCGCCGGCCGGAGACCTCGAGCAGCAGTTCCGGCGAGGCCGAGACGAACTCCGAGCCGCCGGGCAACCGGACCCACGCCGCGAACGGGGCGAGGCCGCCCCGGTTCATCGCCGCGAAGAGCCGTGAGCCGGGGGTCCCCGAGGGCACCCGCGCCCGCACCGTGTGGCAGACCTGGTACACGTCCCCCGCCGCGATGGCCTCGCGGATCCTCGCCACCGCCTCGAGGTAGCCCGCGTCGTCGAGGCGGACCGGGACCGGCTTTTCCGCCGGGGACGGGGCCGGCGCCACCGCCTCCGCCCGCCCGGCGGCGAAGACGCGCGCGGCGCGGCCCGCGGTCTCGAAGGCCGCGAAGACGAGCCGCTCGTCCCCCCGCCCCCCTTCCACGAGGTCCGTGAGGAGGCGGCAGGCCCCGCCGGCGTACCCCGGCCCGAGGAGGGCGAAAGACGGCCGGGATTCGAGGTCGGCGGGGTTCACGCGACCGCCTCGAAGAAGTCCGCCAGGATCGCGCGGCCGTCCGGGGTGGCGTAGGAGTCGGGGTGGAACTGGAGGCCGGCCATCGGGAGGCTCTCGTGCTCCACGGCCATGGCGGTGCCGTCCTCGGCGACGGCGACGACGGACAGCGGCGGCGCCACGTCCGCGAGCGCGAGCGAGTGGTAGCGCATGACCACCCGCGGCCCCGTCGTGCGCGGGAACCGCCTCGAGGGCGCGAACGTGGCGACCGACGTCTTGCCGTGCATCGGCGTCGCGCGGACGACGCGGGCGCCGAAGGCCGCGCCGATCGCCTGGTGGCCGAGGCAGATGCCGAGGGTGGGCAGACCCCGGCGCGCGGCCTCCCGCACGACCGCCACGAGGCCCGCCCGTCCGGGGTCCGTGGGCCCCGGTCCCACGACGAGGACGTCGAACCCGGAGAGATCCCCGGGCTCCCGGCCCGGCCGGATCACGACCGCCTCCCGCGGGACGGGCAGGGCGTCGACGACGTTCCACGAGAAGGAGTCGTCGTTCTCGAGGAAGAGCAGTCTCACTCGTTCCTCAGCGCGTCTTCCGGGGAGACTCCCTGCTCCACGGCCCGGTAGTCGAGGGACGTGCCCCGCGCGCTGTGGGGGATGACGTAGATGAGCAGGGCGACGGCGGCGGCGACCACGAGCACGGTGCGCCGGAGTCCGGTCCGGGACACCGGAAGCAGGCGCAGGGCCACGAGCGCCACGGCCCAGCACAGCCACCCGAGCAGGACCTTGTTGTCCGTGATGTCGGTGCCGTTCGGCCACCCCGTCCAGTACTTCCCGAACGCCAGCTCCTGCATGATGGGGCCGAGCACGAACCCCCCGACCGTGGTCAGCGCCAGGACCGTCACGACCAGCCGCACCCCTCGGCCCGCCTCGAAGGCCCCGGCGAGCCCGGCACGGACGCCGAACAGCAGGGCGAGGAACATGGCGAGCACGTGAGGGATGAGCACGTACGGCGGGACGCGCCCCTTGTAGCGGAGCGTGGGGTCGTCGGCCGGATCGGCGGGGATGCGGACCTCCCCCCCCGGCCCGGCGAGCACGAGGTAGTAGTCCACCTTCCCCGCCGGGGGCTGGGTCGGCAGGCGCGCCTCGAGCGTCCCCGCGCGCCGCGCCAGCGGAAGCGTCGCGAAGGGCTCGTCGGTCCCGAACCGCCGCCACAGGAGCCGCCCGGCCCACGCCGCGCCGGGGTCCGGTACGGCGACGCAGGCCTCCTCGCCCGTCTCCCACGTGCGCGGCAGGCGGTAGCGGTGCTCTGCCCCCCCGGCGGTAAAGGTCCCCCGCCGGACGACGGTGGGGCCGGTCATGCGCTGGTGCGCCGCCAGGGCCACGGTCAGCAGCGTCGCGAAGACCCACAGGAGGATGGAAGTCGTGCGCGGTTTCACCCCCCCATCGTAGCCGCCCCGGGCCGCGATTCGGAATCCGCTCAAGCGTGGGACCGTACCAGGACGATGGTACGGTCGCCATGCGACTGAGCATCGACCCCTCGGCCCCGGAGTGCGTGAGCGACCAGATCCGCGAGGGCGTCCGCCTCGCGATCGCCGGCGGCGACCCGCGGCCGGGCGACGCGCTGATCAGCGTCCGCGCCCTCGCCCGCGACCTCCTCGTGAACCCCAACACGGTGGCGAAGGCCTACCGCGACCTCGTCCGCGACGGCGTCCTCGTGTCGCGGAACGGGGCGGGGGTCTTCGTGGCGCCGGAGGCCCCGGCGCGGTGCCGCCGGGAGAGCGCGGCCGCGGTGCGGGCGGCGCTCCGGGCGGCGGTCGAGAAGGGCGTGGCCGCCGGGCTCACCGGCGAGGAGATCGAGGCCGTCGTGGCGGAGAGCCTCGCGAAGAAGGGAGCGTGCGCGGATGTCGCGTGAGGATGCGGTCGTGCTGCGGGAGGTGTCGGCGGGCTACGGGCGGCGGGAGGTCCTGCGGGGGCTTTCCCTCGCGGTGCCGGCGGGTTCGGTGACCGCCGTGCTCGGCCGCAACGGCGCCGGGAAGTCCACCCTGTTCAAGATCCTCCTCGGCCTCCTCCCCCGGGGGGCCGGCGAGGCCCGCGTCCTCGGCCTCGACCCGGCGCGGGCGGCCCGGGCGGTGAAGGCGCGCGTCGGCTACGTGCCGGAGGCGCCGGACTTCCATCCCCGGTGGCGGGTCCGCGACGCCATCGACCTCGTGCGCGGCCTGCGGCGGCGCGACTGGGACGCCGCGGAGGAGCGGCGCCTGCTCGACGCCTTCGACCTCCCGCCGCGCGCCCGCATCGGCGCGCTCTCCAAGGGGTACCGGGCGAAACTGGCGCTGCTGCTCGCCCTCGCCCCCCGCCCGGAGGTTCTGCTCCTCGACGAACCGGCCTCCGGCCTCGACCCGGTGGTGCGGCGCGAGGTCCTCGCCACCCTCGTGGACGAACTCGGCGCCGAGGGCCGCACGGTGGTCTTCGCCAGCCACCGGATGGACGACGTCGAGCGCCTCGCCGACTGCGTGGCCTTCCTCGACGCCGGCCGGGTGACGCTCGCCGGCCCGACGGAGGAGGTCCGCCGCCGCGCCGGGAACCTCGAGGAGGTCTTCGTGACGCTGCTGTCGGAGCCGGAGACGATGGAGGTGACGCCGTGCGGAGCCTGATCGCGAAGGAGTGGCGGGAGTGCCGGGCGCTGATCCTCGGCTTCCTCGTCCTCGCCCCGGCGGCCTCGGTGGCGCTGAAGTGGCTCGTCGTCGGCTGGGCCCGGACGTCCGCGGAGGAGTCCGGCGCGTACCTGCTGCCGGCCCTGTTCGTCCTCTTCCTCCTCGGCGTGGGCTCGGACCTGATGTCCGGCGACATCGCCTCGGGGCGGATCCGCTTCCTCGCCGCGCTGCCGGTGCGGCCGGCGGCGGTGTGGGGCGCGAAGGTCCTGTTCCTTGCGGGGGCGGCGGTCCTCTACCTCGGGTACGCGACGGCGGTGGAGGCGGCGATCCTCTCGCTCGCCGGGAAGGACGCCGGGGGCCTCGCGTCGCTGGCGACGACAAAGCACTCCTGGCTCCTTATGGTCGGCGCGGCGGCCGGCGCGGGGACGCTGTTCTTCTCCACGCTCCTCGACCGCGGCCTCGCGGCGGTGCTGGCCTCCCTCGTGACGCTCGGCGGCCTCGCCCTCGCGCTGCGGGCGGCGGTGAAGGCGGGCATCGACCTCTCGCCGGCGGGGAACCTGCCGGCGGCGGCCGGCCTCGTGACGGTGGCGTTCCTCGCGGGCTCGTTCCTCGCGTTCACCCGCGGGCGGCCGCACCTCGGCTCGCGCCTGCGCCGCGCCCTGCTGGCGGCGGCGGCCTTCCTCCTCGTGCTGCTGCCGCCCTCGGGCGTGGCGGCGGCGCGGGTGGCGGCCTGGGTGTCGGTGACCCCGGACGACGCGGACCTCGACCTGCAGTGCATCGAGGTCTCCCCGGACGGGCGGTGGGCGCTCGTGACGGCCACCCGCGAGGGGGCCGGGCCCCTCGGCGCCCGGGCGGACGGCGGGCTCTGGGCGGTGCGGACGGCGGACGGCCTCGTGCGCGACCTGACGCCGTTCGGTACGGGCCTCGCTTCGGTGGCGGAGGCTTTCGCCACCGGGCCCGGGCGCCTCCTCCTGTGGCGGGTGGACCCCGCCCCCGACGGCGGCCGGGTGAGTCTCGACGTCGTCGTGGACCTCGAGCGGGGCGAGGTCGTGAGCACGCGGGCGCGGACGGAGCGGATCCACCTGCGGCGCGCCGGGCCGCACGTGCTGGCCTTCGAGACCGGGGGCACCGTCGTGCGACGCGAGGGGCGCGCCCCGCTGCCGGTCCCGAAGAACCAGTCCGTCTTCGGCCCCGCCAACGGCTGGGCCGTGTCGCTCTGGGGCCACACGGGGAAGCAGTGGGTCTACTCAGTGCTCGACGTCGCCACGGGCGACGTGCTGCCGCTGCCCGGCGCCCCGCTGGCACTGCCCTCCTCCCGGGACGGCGTGGCGATCGTGTCGGGCCCGCTCCGGCGCGTGCCGCTCGCCGGCGGGGCACCCGCCGCCGTGGACGTCGGCGCGCTCCGGACCCTCTGCCCCTCCCCGGATGCCGCGAAGGTCCTCGTCGTATCCGAGGACCGGACTCTGCTGCTCACGCCGGAGGAGGCGGAGCCCCGGGTTCTCCCGGGCGTCGTTCTCGCGGACCCCGCCTCGATCACGTGGTCGCCGGACTCCCGGCAGGCGCTGCTCGCCGACCGCACGCGGGCCTTCGTGGTCACACTCGGCGACGACCGGCCCGCGATCCGCCCCGTCCGCCTCGGCCTCCCCGCGCGGGAACCGGCCTGGTTCGGCGGCGATGTGGTTCTCTGGTGCGACCCCGACGGCGGGGGGCTCGACGCCGGCGGTCTCGACGGCTCCCTTCGCCGTCTGTTGCCCTCCCGGTAGGACCCCGTCAGGATCCGGTTTGACGCGCCCGCCGCGCTTGCCAGGGCGACTCCTGCCATTAGAATGACCGGGCACACCTCGTCACGCAGGATCCCCCTATGCACCGCATCGCCGCCGTCCTCGTACTTCTCCTCCTCGCCGCCCCCGCCGACGCCCGGGACCGGGGGGTCCCGGTGGAGTGGGGCCACGAGGTCCTCTCGGCCATCTCCCCGGCGGGAGATGTGGACGACTACCTCTACGAGGGGGCCGCCGGCTCGAAGGTGTCCTTCGCGGCCGCCGCGACGAGCGGCATGCTGCAGCCCACGTTCGCCCTCTTCGCCCCGGGCGGCGGGGAGGTCTCCCTCGCCGGCCTCGTGAAGGCGGGGGGCGGCAAGGCGGCCTTCTCGCTGGTGCTTCCGGCCACGGGCATCTACACCCTCCGCGTGGCCGGCACCGGCGGGAACACCGGAGAGTACTCCCTGGTGACCAAGGGCAAGGCCCCCACCAGCCTGAAGCCGCCGGCCCGGACGCTGGCCGCGGGCGGTCAGGAGGAGTTCGCGTTCCACGGGACCGACCTCGCCACGGTCTCCGTGAAGATCACCGCACCGAAGGACGTCACGGTGAAGGTGCTCGCCGTGACGGGGCCGGACGACGAACCGGTCTACGGAGCCCTCGACGCCTTCGGGCCCGGCCGGGACCTGCGGGCGGGGACCTTCCGGTTGTTCAACGGTTTCGGCGAGTACCGCCTGACGCTCGGCGGGACGACGACGGGAACGACGGTGACGGTGGCGGTGAAGATCGCCATGCCGAAGCCCACGAAGGAGGTGCGGAAGATCCCGGCGAACGAACCGCGGCCCGCGGGCGTCTCCCCGGCCGCCCTGGCCCCCCTGGCGTGGATCACCATCACGGGGTCCGGCTTCGGCGTGGCGGACGGGGTCTACATCGGGGATTCCCCCGCCGACGCCGTCCTGCAGCAGAGCGCCACCGAGATCCGCGCGCGGACCCGGGGCGACTCCCCCCGCGACGTCCCGCTCGACGTCACGGTGCGCTCGCCCGACGGCCAGGAGAACACCCTGCCCGCGGCCGTGACCGTCCTGACGCCGCCAACGATCGGGGGCGTGTCCCCGACCCTCGCGGAGCCGGGGGACACGGTGACGGTCACGGGGAGCGGCTACGCACCCGGAGCGCAGGTCTCCTTCGGCAGCACGCCGGCGACGACGACCAACTATGTCAACACCTCGACGCTGACCGCGGTCGTGCCGGAGGACCTCTCCGAGGGCGTCTTCGGCGTGCGCGTCCTCGCCCCGAACGGGCTGTCCGCCCTGCTGAACAGCGTCCTCGCGGTGGAGCGGATCCCCGAGGTGTCGTCGGTGAGCCCGGGCGCCGCGGAGCGCGGCGAGATCGTCCACGTCTACGGCGACAGGTTCACGGCGGGCACGGCGCTCCGCTTCGGCGACGTGGCGACGGCGGCGACGTTCGTCAGTCCCACGGAGTTGTCGGCGTTCCTCCCGCAGACGATCGTCACGGAGGGGCTCACGGACGTCTCGGCGGTGAAGCCCCACGGCAGCACGGCCACGCTCGCGGATGCGATCGAAGTCCTGCCCGAGCCCGCGGGGCCCGGCCTGCTCATCTGCGGCATCATCAGCGGCCCGCGCACGGGGAAGGTGCCGAAGGCGGTGGAGCTCCGGGCGACCAGGGACCTCGACGACCTCTCCCTCTGGACGCTCCGCCTCGCGAGCAACGGCGGGGCGTACGGCACGGCCTACCCCCTCGCCGGCTCGGCCGCGAAGGGCGACTACCTCTACGTGGCCTACGAATCGCCGGGTTTCGCGGCATACTTCGGCTTCGCCCCGACGTTCGTGAACACGACCGTGATGAACTTCAACGGGAACGACGCCGTGGCGCTGTACCTGAACGGCGTCCTCGCCGACGTCTACGGCAACCCGGCGAACGTGTCGTCCTCCTCGGACTACTCGGCCGCCTGGGCCTACCAGGAGTCCTACGGTTACCGCATGACTCCCGCGGTGGGGAACGTGACGTTCACCCCGTCGGAGTGGACGTTCGGGGGCAACTACGCGCTGACGCCGCAGGGCGCCAACGCCGTGAACGGCGACGCCGGCGTCACGGTCCCGTTCGGCACCTGGCACTGGCGGTAGCCCGCCCGGAACTGGCCGATCGTGTCCAGGACGCTTCCGGCCAGTTCCGTCACATGGTGAGGACGGCGCGGAAGCGGACCTGCCCGGCCTCCACGCGGTCGTAGGCCTTCCCCACCTGCTCCAGCGGGTACGTCTCGGTCAGGACCTTCACCCGCCCGGAGGCCACGATCCGCAGGGCCTCGTGCAGGTGCGAGACGTGGTTCTGCTGGGAGCCGAGCACCCGCACCCGCTTCATGATGAGGTCCGCCGGCGAGAGCGCGAGCGGCGCCGCCTCGAAACCCATGGCCACGAGGCGCCCGTCGGGGCGGAGACCCGCCACCGCATCCCCCATGGCGGCCATGGAATTGCCGGTGCCGAGCACCACGTCGGCGCCTCCCGCCGCGGCGAGGCCGGCCCCGTCGCGGACGATCGCGTCGGCCCCGAGCTCCCGGATCAGAGGGTCCTTGTCCGGCGACCGCGAGACCGCGATCGTGCGGAAGCCCGCGGCCTTCGCGAACTGCACGGCCAGGTGCCCGAGGCCGCCGACGCCCACCACGGCGACGGTCTCGCCCGGCGCCGGTTCGGCCCATCGCAGGCCGGACCACACCGTGTAGCCCGCGCAGAAGACGGGAGCGGCCTGCTCGAAGGAGAGTCCCTCCGGCAGGAGCACCGTGCCCGCGGCCTCGGCCACCATGTACTCGGCGTGACCGCCCATCGTCTGGACGCCCGTCCCGACCTGCTCCGCGCAGAACATGGGCTTGCCGCGCTCGCACCACTCGCAGCGCAGGCACGAGCCCTGCACCCAGGGCACGCCCACGCGGTCGCCGACCTTCCGGCAGGTGACGCCGGCTCCCGTCTCGACGACCTCCCCCACGGGTTCGTGGCCCAGCCACCGGGGGAACGGCACGGGCAGGTCGCCCCGCGTCAGGTGGACGTCCGTGAAGCAGAGCCCGGAAGCGCGCATGCGGATGAGCACCTGCCCCGGGCCGGGGCGCGGGGTCGAAACCTCCCGCAGGATCCAGCGGGATTTCGCGGCGGGAACCACGGCGGCCTTCATCGCGAGCCTCCTCGTTCTGAGAATGTTTCGCAAGAGACTACCGGCCGGTCGTCCCGGGGCCTAGCGGTGTCACCGTCGCGGGGTATGCTTGCTTCGTGCTGAGAGGAGGGAACATGTCCACATCCGTCGCCGCCGCCTTGTCCACCGTGCGCCCCGGCGCCCCCCAGGGGGCCGCCCGCCTGCGCCTCGTCCCCCTGCTGGGCCCCTCGCGGGCCCAGCCCGACTATCGCCTCCTCGACCGGGCGATCCTCGACGCGGTGCAGGTCGAAGAGGTCAGCGAGGCGGGACACGTCCCCGAGCTGCGGGTCGAGAACCGCCTCGGGGTCCTGGTCTTCCTCATGGACGGCCAGGGCCTCGTCGGGGCGAAGCAGAACCGCATCCTGAACACCGACGTCCTCGTGCCGCCGAACAGCCGGATCACGATCCCCGTCTCCTGCGTGGAAGCGGGCCGCTGGGCCTACCGCAGCCGCTCGTTCGCCTCGGGCACCGCCGCCAGCCACCGGGTGCGGGCCCGGAAGTCCAGCCGGGTGTACGAGTCCCTGAAAGCCAAGGCGGCGTTCGACGCCGACCAGTGCGCGGTGTGGAACGACGTGTCGGAGTCGCTCGCCGTCTCGAAGACCCGCAGCCGCACCACCGCGCTGCACGACGCCTACGCCTCCCGGGCGGCGGACCTGGCCGCGTACCGGGCCGCGCTGCGGGCCCCGCCCGGCGCGGTGGGGCTCGCCGCCTTCTTCGACGGCCGGTTCCTCGGCCTCGACCTCTTCGACCGCGCCTCCACGTTCGCGTTCTTCTTCGAGAGCCTGGTCGACTCCTACGGGGTGGACTGGCTGTTCGCCGAGGCGGGGGACGCGCCCCGGCGCGGCGATGGCGAGGAGGCCGCGGCCCGGCCCGGCGACGACGGGGAGGCCGCGGCCCTCGCCCGCGTGATCGCGGCGGCCTCCGCCGGGAAGTGGGAGGCGTTCGCGTCCCCCGGGGAGGGCCGCGACCTCCGGCTCGACGACCCGGCCCTCGCCGGCTCCGCGCTGGTCTGCGGCGAGGACGGCCCCTGCGCCGCGGTCGTCCACCTCCAGCTGTTCCCCAGGTAGACGGGCCCGCCGAAAGCGGACGGGGCGGCGGGACGGGCGGTCTATGATGCTGCGGTGTCCCGCGACGCCCCGCCCGCGCTCCGGCCCCTGGCGATGATCCTGCTGACGGTCGCCACGCTGGCCGCCCTGCTCCCCTTCTCCGGCAAGGCGTTCCACGTCGACGACCCCCTCTTCGTCCGGTGCGCGCGGCAAGTGCTCGTCGCCCCCGGCGACCCCTACGGCTTCTCCGTGAACTGGTACGGGACGTCGAGCCCCATGGCCGAGGTCATGCGGAACCCGCCTCTGCACGCCTACCTGCTGGCGGGGGCCGGCGCGGCCTTCGGCTTCTCGGAGCGGGCCCTGCACCTGGCGCTGCTCCTCCCCGCGGTCGCCGCCGTGCTCGCCACGGGGGCCCTGGCCCGCGCGCTCGGCGGCCGGCCGGTGCTCGCGGGGCTCCTGCTCCTGGTCTCCCCGGGCTTCCTCGTCTCCGCCACCTCGGTGATGTGCGACGTCACCATGCTCGCGTTCGCCCTCCTCGGGGTCCTCGCGTGGGTGCGCGGGATCCCGGGCGGCCGGGCCGGGGCGCTCCTCCTCTCCGGGTTCCTCCTGGCGGCGGCGGTCCTCACGAAGTGGAACGCCGTCCTCTTCCTGCCCCCGCTGGCGCTCCACGGCCTCCTCGTCCGGCGCCGCCCCGGGGTCTGGCTCGCGACGCTGCTCCTTCCGGTGGCCGCGGCGGCGGGGTTCCTGGCCTTCGCCCACGCCCGGTACGGAGACGCGGCCCTCCGCGCCCTCGCCCTGGGCGCCGGCGGCCCGGACCGCCCGGGTCCTGTCGCCGCGCTGACGGTCCTCCTCGTGTTCGCGGGCGGCTGCGCCCTGCCGGCCCTCGCCGCGGCGCCGCTCGTGTGGGGCCGCCGGCCGTTCTTCGTCGCCCTGGCGGCCGTCGCCGCCGCGGCGGGGGTCGCCGCGCTGGCGGGCGTGGCGCCGGACCCGCGCCTGGCCGGCGAGGGCGGAGGGCGATCGATCCGCCTCGCGCAGGCGGGCCTGTTCCTTTTCGGCGGGCTCTCCGTGCTGCGGCTCGCCAGGCCGGCGAGACCCTTCCGACCCTCGGTCGAGGAGGCGCTGCCCGGCGCCTGGCTCCTTCTGACGCTGGCCTTCGCGCTCTTCCTCTCCTGGACGGCGAGCGCCCGGTACCTGCTACCCGGCCTGCCGGCGGCGGCGATCCTCCTCTCCCGCGCCCCCGGCCTGTCCGCCGCGGCCCGGCGGCCGGCCCTCCGCGCCGCGCTGATCCTCGCGCCGTGCGCCGCGATCTCCCTCGCCGCCGCCGTCGCCGACGCGCGCCTCGCGGACTCGGCGCGGGAGGCGGCGCAGCGGTTCGCCCATTACGCGCCGCCTCCCGGCGGCACCGTCTGGTTCCAGGGCCACTGGGGCTTCCAGCACTACATGGAGTCCGCGGGCGGGAAGGCGCTCGACGCCGAGGGGTTCGCCGTCCGGCGCGGCGACTTCGTCGTCATCCCGGGGAACAACCCGAACACGTTTCCGCTCGACGGGCGGGTCTTCCGGCTCGCGCGGGAGGTCGAGTTTCCGGTCCTGCCGTGGCTTTCGACGATGGACCGCCGGGCGGGCGCCGGGTTCTACGCCTCGGTGTGGGGCCCGTTCCCCTTCCTGTTCGCCCGCATCTCCCCGGAGACCTACGCGGTCCTGGTCGCCCATCCGCCATAGCCCGGGACGAGCGCGAGTGTGAGGACGACCGTCGCGAGAACCGGCCGGCGACGAGGGGAACGTCGGAGCGGTTCCAGCGGCTCAGTAGTTGACGATGCGCGGCAGGGCCTTCGCCTGCTCGACCCAGCCCTGCACCTGCTTCAGCACGGGGGGCCGCCGGCAGAGACGCTTGTCGGCGTTGACGACCCGCAGCGCCTCGACCAGGTTCTCCGGCTTCCGCTGCGCCAGTTCGGGAACCGTATCGACGCCCGCGGCCTCCAGGAGCTCGGAGTACTGGCCGCCGACGCCCTTCACCCGGATGAGGTCGCAGTGATTCACCCACTTGAGGATCAGCGCGCTGCCGATGCCGGTCTTCGCCGCCAGCGCCTCGCGACCCTTCACGCTCGCGCCCTGCTCGAGGAACTGCTTCTGGGTCTTGAGACCGATCTCCTCGAGTTTTGCGGCGTAGGCTTCACCGATGCCTTCGATCCCGAGCAACTTCGCCATGGGTCTGCCTCCGCAGGAAAAGGGACCCGACCATTCTGTCCCCGGTGTGGCCCGGTGCGGGGCAGGATGTCCTTAGAATCTGACCTGGCACCAGTCGAAGGGAAGTCCTCAGAATCTGACCTGGCACCAGTCAGAGGGGGCGGCGTACCGGGGGGGCCCTGAGCGGGTCCTCGGGCCAGGAGTGCTTCGGGTAGCGGCGGCGAAGTTCGCTGCGGACCTTCGGGTACACGTTCGTCCAGAACGACGGCAGGTCGTCCGTGACCTGCTGCGGCCGGTGGTTCGGCGCGAGGAGGTGGAGGAGGACCTTCACCTTCCCCCCCGCCACGGACGGAGTCTCGGTGAGGCCGAACACCTCCTGGATCCTGACCGCCAGCACCGGGGGGCGCCCGGGCTCGTAGATGAGCCGCACCCGGCTGCCGCTCGGCACCTCGACCCGCTCCGGCGCGAGGCGCGAAAGCGCCCGCCGCTTCTCGGGGGTCAGGACTCCCTCGAGAAGGGGGGCGAGCGGCACCCGGCGCGTCTCCGCGAAGGACCGACGCCCGGCGCACAGGGCGGGCAGCAGCGCCCGGAGGGTGCCCTCGCCGAACTCCGGCAGCCCGAGGTCCGGCCGCCACTCGGCGAGGCACGCCGCCCGCGCGAGGAAGGACCGCGTCCCGGCCTCCGACAGATCGAGCGCCCGCGACAGGCGCTCCGCGGCCGCCGCCGCCAGCGCCGCGCCCACGTCCGCCCCCTCCGGCACCGCCGTCGGCCCCTCTTCCACGGCCAGTCCGCGCCAGAGGACGCGGCGCACGGCGGTCACCCGCTCGGTCGCCTCGTCGAACGCGAGCGCCGTGTCCGTCCGGCACTCCGCCGCGGGAAGCCACTCCCGCCGCACGCCGGACGCCAGCCGCACCCGGGCCTCTCCGCCCCGCGCGCCGCCGGCCTCCATGTCCACGCCGACGAACAGGGGCGCGTCGAGGACGGCGCTGCCCGGCAGGAGCGACGCCCCGCCCCGCGCGAGCACCGCCCGCGGGCCCCCCGCCTCGCGCCGCCGGCACAAGCGGTCGGGGAACGCGGCGAACACCGCGCGCAGGAGGGCCTCGTCGGGGTCCGCGGCCCGGTCCTCGCGGCCCGCCCGCAGGAGGCGCGCGAACTGGTCTCGCGCCCGCAGCGCGAACCGCGCCGCTCCCGGCAGGACCTCCCCCGCCGCGGACCGCGTCGTACGGCGCCGCTCGAAGTCCTCGAGCGCCTCCACGCGGTCGAGCACGTCCGATTCCGACCGGTGCTCCGCCGGCCGCGGGGCCTCTTCCCGCCGGAACGTCTCCCGCTCCGAGAGCAGCGCCGCCGCGAGCGCGGCCCGGCGCGGGGCCCCGAGGCGCGCTCCCTCGACGAGGAGCCGGGAGAGCCGCGGGTGGACCGGCAGGGACGCCATCTCCCGGCCGACCGGCGTCGGCCGCCCGTCCCGCACCGCCCCCAGTTCCGACAGGAGCGCCAGGGCCCGGGTGACCGCCCCCGGCGGCGGCGGCGTCAGCCACGGGAACGCGGTCGCGTCCCGCTCTCCCCAGACGAGGAGCTCGAGGACGGCCCCGGCCAGGTCGGCGCGGACGACCTCGGGCTCGTCCCGCTCCGGGAGCCCCCGGTGCTCGCGTTCCGTCCACAGCCGCAGGCAGATGCCGGGGCCGGTGCGGCCCGCGCGGCCCGCCCGCTGGTCGGCGGAGGCGCGGGAGATCCACCGGACGGCGAGGCGGTCGAGCCCCCGCGCGGGGTCATGGGCGAGCACGCGCGCGAGCCCCGTGTCGACGACCGCCGACACGCCCTCCACGGTGACCGAGGTCTCGGCGACGTTCGTGGCGAGGACCACCTTCGGCCCGGGACCGCGCAGCGCCGCGTCCTGCTCGGCGGCCGGCAGGTCGCCGTAGAGAGGGAAGATCCGCGCCCCGTGCCGTCGCGCCGCCGCCTCGAGCGCCTTCGCCGTGGCGCGTATCTCCGCCACGCCGGGCAGGAAGGCGAGCACGCCGGCCGCGCCCTCCGCGAGGAGTCCCGCTACGCCGGCCGTCGCCCGTGCCGCCGGCGCCCGGGTGTCCGGCCCCGGCAGATAGCGGATCTCCACGGGGTGCGCCCGCCCCGCGGCCTCGACGACCGGCACGCCGAGGAACGCCGCCACCGGCGCCGCGGCCGCGGTGGCCGACATGGCCACGACGGCGAGGTCCGGACGCGCCTCGTCCCGCACCCGACGCAGCATGCCGAGGACGAGATCCTGGGCGAGTCCCCGCTCGTGGAACTCGTCGAGGACGACGGCACCCACGCCGTCGAGCAGCGGATCGCCCTGGATCTCGCGAAGGAAGACGCCCTCGGTCTCGACGCGGATCCGCGTGGCGGGACCGAGGCGGCGGTCGAACCGCACGTGGTAGCCCACCTCGCCGCCGACCTCGCCCCCGCGCTCGGCGGAGATCCGCGCCGCCGCCGCCCGGGCCGCGATCCGCCGGGGCTCGAGGACGACGACCGCCCCGTCCCCGGCGATGCCGGCGTCGAGCAGCGCCGGGGGCACGCGCGTCGTCTTCCCGGCGCCCGGCGGCGCCAGCAGCACGAGGCCCCGCGCGCGGCGGGCCGTCGCGGCGATCTCCGGCAGCAGCGGGTCGATGGGCAGCGGGTCGAGAGGCAGGGCGTCCTCCGGGGGATATACTGACCGCTCGGCCCGCCGGACGGAAGACCGAGACGCCCGGGACCGGGGACGCCCCGCCGCCGCTGGCGATCCGCGTGGCGGAGAACCCGCCGCCCCTCGCCGGCCTCCTCCTCCTCCGGAGCGCCGGTGACGTCCTTCCCCTGTACCGGGCGGGGAGCGCGACCGGAGGAGCGTGGGACCGCCGTTCCCGCCGCCCGGGACGGGAGCCCCGGCCCGGCGCATGGCGGTCCCCGCGGGCGCGGCCGCCACCGCGCCGACCCGCGCTCCGGCGGTGCTCGCGGCGGCCCTCGCGCGGGTGAGGATCGCGCTCGACGTCCGCGCTCACCGGCGCGAGCGCGCGCGGGCGGTCACGGACGCGGAACCCCGGCCAGGAGCGTCTTGACGCCCGCGATGAGCAACGGCGTGAGGAGGAGGTTCAGGGCGAGGGTGAGGACGGCGATCGTCACCACCGGGCCGCCGATGCCGTAGTCGAGGGAGAGGAGGATCACGCCCGCCCCCACCTCTCCCCGCGGGCACATGCCGATCGCCACGGCGAGGCGCTCCCGCCAATGCGCCTCCTTCCGGTAGCACAGCGCCGGGAACATCTTGCCGACGTTCATGAGCAGTGTCAGCACGAGGACGTGGAGGGCGATCATCCCCGCGGAGAGCGGGGCCTGCGCCGCGGTCACGGACGTGGGGACGCCCGCCGGCGTGCCACCCACGAACTGCGGCATCGACAGGCCGACGAGGACCATGAACGCGCCGGACACCAGCGTCGCCACGCGCTGCTCGGCGGGCGATTCCGGCCCCTCCTGGTGCCCCTCGCGCGCGTCGTCGCGGTGCGGGTCCGCCCCCTCGGGCCGCTTCATGACGCAGCCCAGCACGAAGGCCGGCAGCAGGACCTCGAGGTGGATGGGCACGCGGCTGTCGATCATCTTCGTCAGGAAGAAGATGACCTCGCTCGCCGCGGCGATGCCCACGGAGTAGCCGACGACCCACGGCCACGAGGTCGGCAGCGAGATGCGGTGCAGCCAGCGCCAGGCGACCCACAGCATGACGACCATGCCGGCGACGAGGACACCCAACTGCCACGCGAACCCCACGATCAGCATCTTCAGGGGGATCATGAGGAGCACGGTGTCGAGGTCGTCGAAGATGACGAGGACCCTCGCCTTGCGGAACATCCAGGTCACGGAGAGCCCGGCGGCGGCGAGCATCGCGAACAGGATGCCGGAGGCCGTGGGCGCGGCGAACCGGCCGGCGAGGAGGACCTCCTTCCACGCCGGGAAGGACGATCCGCTGCCCGCGGGCATGACGACGAACAGGAAGTACCCGGCGGCGAAGATCCACGGAAACCCGGCCGCCGTCATCGCCACCACGTAGTCCCAGCCGTAGGCCTTGAGCCGGTCCTTCTCGATCTCGAACTCGTAGCCGACGTGGACGATGATGAACGACAGGCCCACCATCGTCAGGAAGCCGACGGTCTCCGCGGCGACACCGTGGGCGTCCCCGAGGAGGCCCGGCAGGACCTGCGAACCGGCGAGGCCGGCGAAGAGCAGGGCGGAGAAGAGGAGGATCTTGCGCATGGCGAAGCGCGGATGCTACCCGGCCGGCGCGGCGTCCCCGGAGGCTTTCTCCGGAGGGTCGCCGGGGGGTGCCGGCAGGGGCGGCAGCCCGTGCGCGGCCTCCACCTCCTCCACGATCCGGCACAGCCGGCCGAGGGCGCGGTACTCGAGGCGGGCGACGCGCTCGAAGGCGCCGGCAGCGGCCTCGACGACCTCCTCGCCGCGCTCGGGGTCTGGCGCGCGGGGCACGAGGTAGCGTCCGACCGGCACGTCCCCTTCGGCGTGGACGAGCGCGCCGGGGAGCGTGTCCGTGGCGCGGTAGAGGGCGGAGAGGGTGGCGACGAGGGCCTCGAGGCGGGCCGCGATCTCGGTGAAGAGCGGCCGGTGCTCCCGGTTCGCCTCGCACTGGTTCAGCAGGGCCTCCAGGGCGGTCTTCCCGCGCACGAGGGCCCGGACTCCGGGCTCCAGCGCGGCAAGAGCACACAGGACATCGACCAGGCGGGCCGCTTCCGCGACCGCCGGCGTGCCCCCGGCGAGGGCGACGACGAGGCGCACGCGCTCGCCGAACGGGCGCACCGCCTCGCGATACCCGGCATCGAGCGCATCCAGCCGCCGGGCGGTGTCGTCCACCTCGCGCTCGACGATGGATCGGCGCCATGCCGTGAGCCCGAACGCCTCCGGCTTGGCGCGGAGGTTCGCCGCGAGGAACGCCCTGGCGGTCTCGAGGACGTCGAGGCGGCTGAGGAGATCGGCCCTCGCCGCCGTCCGCTCCCGGGCGGCAGGGGCGGCCGCCACGAACCCGTCCCGGAGGGCGGCGAGCCTCGCGACCGGCTCGGCGGCCTCGGCCTTCGCCGGGACCTCCACCGGCGTCAGCAGAGAGAGCAGGCGTTGGCCGACCCGCACGATGGCCTCGAGATCGCCCTGGGCCGTCTCCGTCTCGGCCACGAGGGCGCCCGTCCCCACGAGCGCCGCCTTCGTGAGGTCGCGCCCGAAGAACTCGCGGTAGCAGAGAAGCGTCGCCTCGCGGCACAGCGCGGGCAGGTCGGCGAAGAGGTCGGCGGCAGGTTCGTCGTCGCCGTACTCGCCGGGCGCGCCTTCGCGCTCGACGGTGGCGAGGCGGGCCGCGTCGGCGGGGTGGGTGTCGAACCAGCCCGTGCGGGCCGATGCGGCGTGCTCCTCGACCAGCCGGCGGACCTCGGCAGGGATCTGCGGGACGTTGGCGAGGACGAGACCGGGGAAGTCGTCGCCGAGGCGGCGCTCGACCCACGCCTGCTGCAGATCGAACAGGGCGCCGCGACAGGCGGCGCCCAGCTCGCGCAGGCGCCGGGAGGTGGCGGCGAACGTCGCCGCCCCGGCGAGGCGCGCCTCGTGGCGGTCGGCGTCGTACTCCATCTGCCGCATGAGGGCGCAGGAGAGGGCGTGGGAGGCCCACATGAGGCCGAGGAGGAGGCGGCGGGTCAGCCAGACGAGGAGCCGCGCGATCCACACGAGCCAGGCCAGGTCGGTCTCCGACCAGCGGAGGAGCCGCTCGTCCCACGCGTCACGCTCCTTCGCCACGCGGTAGAGCCAGGCGTTGACGATGCGGAGGGCGGCGCCGGAGCGGAGGGCGGCCTTCTGCGTGAAGTGGCCGAACTCGTGGGCGAGGACGCCGGCCAATTGCCGCTTCGTGAGCCCGAGGAGGAGCGGGAGGCCGACGGTGAGCCGGAGCTGCCCGCCGAAGAAGCCGGGGAACAGGCCGCGGAGCGAGGCGGAGGCGTTGACGTCCGTGTCCACGCAGACCTCGCGGGGCGCGGGGGCGCCGACGGCGGCGCAGACGGCGTCCACGAATGCGAGGAACCGGGGGTGGTCGCGGCGGGCGACGGCGAGCGGGCGCGGCGGGCGCGGCACCGCGGCGAAGAAGGGCTTCACGAGGAAGAGGAGGAGGATCGCGCCGATGAAGAGCGGCCCGATGTAGGCGAAGAACGCCGCCTGCCCGCGCGCCTCCCCGGCCACGCGGAGCCCCTCTTCGAGCGCCCACCACAGCCACGCGAGCCCCCCGGCGGCCACGAGCCCGGCGTACAGGACCGGCAGCAGGACGACGACGAGGGTGACCGCCGCCAGCGCCAGCCGGTACCCCGCCCCCACCGGCACCGGCTCGATCCGCGGTATCCGGAGTCCTGCCCCCTCCATACCCCTCACCTCAAGGCACTTCACCGGTGCCAGACAAGAAGCCGCCCGTCGCCGCCCCTACTTCGGTCGGTAGGCATAGAGGGTGTTGACGACCTGGCCCTCCACGGGGTCCCAGCCGCCGACCACGTACAGTACGCCTCCGACGACGGCCGCCCCGTGCCGGGAGAGCGCCTTGGGCATCCCGGAGCCCTTCCGCCAGGTGTCGGACGAGGGGTTGTAGATGTAGTGCGTCGGCAGGATCTCGTTGTAGCCGTTGTTGCCGCCCACCACATGGATCTCTCCGTCGATCACGCCGCAGGCCCCCTCGCCGAGACCGCTGGGCATGGGGGCACGGGAAGACCAGGCATCCGTTGTGATGGAGTAAGCCGACACGGCATCCGCACGGGGTCCCCCGACACCATAGCCGCCGATGAGGTAGAGGATGCCGTCGACGACGGCCGACATCGAACTGTCCCGGGCATCTGGCAGAGAACTGCGCAGGGTCCACAGGTTCTCAGAGGGGTCGTAGGCCTCCACGGTATCCGACCCTCCTGCGTCATCGAGTCCGCCGCCCGCGATGATCAGGCCGTTCACCGCCCCCGCGAAGTGCCGCTGACGCCCGTAGGCCATGGAGTCCGTGATGGACCAGTTGCCCGAGTCAGGGGAGTACGCCGCCGATGTCAGGTAGTTGAACCCGGGGCCACAACCGCCCACGACATAGACGAGTCCTCCGAGCGAGACCGTCCCCCCGAAGAAGCAGGTCCTCGGCATCGGCGTCTTCGTGGTCCAGGTATCCGTGGAGGGGTCGTACTCCTCGTTGATGGCGAGGCCGGGGCCGCTCGCATCCCGCCCGCCGACGGCGTAGATCTTCCCGTTCAGGGCCGCCACACTGAGCAGATCGCGCGCCGTCGGCATCGGCGCGCGTTCACTCCACCCCACGGGGATCCAGTCGGGAGGCGGGGGGCCGTCCACCTCGAGGTCCACCGTCACGATGCTGTCGAAGGTGAACGTCCGCGTGTTCGTGTTGTTCCCTCCCGCGCTGGTGGCCGTCGCCGTCATCGGGATCCCCTGCGGCGCGCGATAGAACTTCATGTACTGCCCGCTGGCGTTCGTCGTCACTTGCGCCGACGGCGTCCCCTCGAACCCCGCCGGCACCTGCACGTCCGACACCATCACGTCGATCCCCACCGTCGATACCCGGAAGCCTCCGAACAGCTCGTAGCTCGAAAGCCCCGGGATCGTGTAGGTCACGCGCACCGTGTACGCCCCGTCGGGAATGCTCCGCCCCGCCGCCTGCGCCTCCAGCATCAGCAGCGTCGGCGACACCGTGTTCGCCGTGTACACCGCCGAGACGTACTCCTCCTCCTGGCCCGGCAGGAACAGCGCCCACTCGTACGCCGTCACCCCCAGCGCCGCCAGGTCCGGCACCGCGAACAGATCGTCCGCGAAGTTGTCCGGCGTCTCCGCCGTGTCATGCAGGAGGCCCCGCACCGATCCCGCGATCGACAGCGTCACCGTCGCCCCCGCCGCCGGACGGCCGCCCCCCGCCTCGGACACCGTCCCCATCACCACCCCCACCATCCACTCCGGCGGCGCCGTCTCCTCCACCTCCACCGTCACCTCGCCCCCCGACGCCTCCGATGCGCTCACCACCGTCCCCGTCGTCATCCCCTCCCCGATGACCTGGACCACTTCCAGCGCCGAGGAACTCACGGTCGACTTCGGCACGGCGAAGGACCCGTCACGCCCGCTCACCGCGCCCCCCGCGCGGCTCAGCACCGTCACCCCCCCCACCTCGTTCCCCGACCCGTCCACCACCCGCCCCTCGATCGTCGCCCCCTGACCCACCGGCACCTTCGCCGCATACACGACCGGCCGCGCCTCCGTCAACCGCGCCGGGCTCGACGGGTCGGCAATGAACCGGTCCCCGATCGGATCGTAGATCCCCCGTCCCGGCTGCTCCTGCCACTCGCCACCCCGGTGCTGCAGGAGCCGGATGTCCGCGGTCGACAGCGGCTCCTTCTCCGTCCACCGCGGCCGGCTCAGCGTCACCGTCGGGCCGCTCCCCGCCACAAACACCACCGTCTCCGCCGCGCTCACCTCCGCCCCCGACAGCGGCACCCAGCCTGCCGGCACCTCCGCCGGCAATTCCGCCGGCATCGCGTACGGCGTGAACGTCACCGCCGCCACCTCCCCCGTCACCGCCCCGGCCGGCACCTCCAGCGTCCCCGACGGCGCCCCGTTCTTCCCCTCCACCACGAACGTCGAGGGCGACCCCGGGCTCACCGTCCCCCCTGCACCGCTCTCCTTCTGCACGAACACCACCACCTGCAGCACTCCGTCGTCCCCCGCCGTCACCGTCACTTCCCCCGGCCGCGTCAGCGTGCTCTCCTCCCCCAGCACCCCCCCGAGGTCCAACCGCGACGGCACCGACGAATCCACGTACTCCACGGTCAGCTCGAACCGCCCGTCCGCGTCCGTCTCCGGCGTCCCCCCCACCACGACAGCGTCCGGCTCCTCCACGTCGTTGCGGACAAACAGCAGGTCCGCCGCCGGACCCAGCACCGTGTTCCCCAGCACGTGGTTCACCTGCAGCACGCGCCCCTGAAGCACCGCCTGCAGCGGCATCCCCGCCTTCCACGAGTACGAGGTCCCACTCCCCCGCAGCGGCACCAGCGCCGTCATCCGCTGCCCCCCGATGTCGATCAGGATCGCCGCCGGATCGTCCAGCCAGCCCGTCTCGATCCCCTTCGCCGACAGCGAGAACTTCCCCGTCGAGAACGACACCGCGAACTTCAACAGCCCCGTCTTCGTCCCCTTCGGCGCCTTGTAGGTCAGCCCCTTCGTCGTCCGGACCAGCTCTCCCGCCGACAGCGCCTTCGCGTACGTCCCCAGACGAAACTCCACCTCCGCCGGGTCCGATACTCCCCTCGGCGTCGTCACCTTCCCCGCCACCGCCACGGTGTCCGACGCCCCCCCCTCCTTCACCGACACCTTGGTCAGCAGGACGTCCCCCGCCACCGCCGGCGCCGCAAGTATCGACAGCACCGCCACGCACAGGACGACGGGGCGCACGGACAGGCCCATTTTCCCTCCCGGCCGGATGGCCGCAGCGCGCGCATTGTAGCTGAGGGCCTGACCCGGGAACGCGGGCGAAACGCCGACTCGCGCGGCGGTGACTCACTCCGATTCGCGGCTCACGGCTGCGTGACGTGGACGTAGACGCCGCCGGTGACCTCCGCGATGCCCTTCATGACCTCTTCGGCGGGGGCCGCGCAGTCGTCCAATCGGATGGCGTGGATCGCAATTCGCGCGAACCGGTGGCGCCGGCGCACGTCGTCGAGGAGCGCCGGCCCGTGCATGATCGGGCCGCCGTGAGGGACGCCGTTCGATACGAGGATCATCGCGTCCGCCTCGGGGTCGTCGGGGAGGGCGGCGCCGAAGGGGTCGATCCCGGCCCTCCGCGAGGCCTCCCACAGGCCCTCGAGCTGCGAGACGTAGCCCCCCGGCACCCGGGCGCCGAGGAACTCCGCGGCCTGCCGCCGGCCCGCGTCGCCCGCGGGCAGGAGCCCGCGCGGGGAGAGGGCCGTGATGCGGTCCCCGTCGCCGAGGTCGAGGACGTCGAACCGGGCCTCCGCCGGCAGGGCGGCGAGGAAGTCCCGCGTCCGCGCGCACGCCCACCCGAGCTGGGTGACGTAGTCCCGGTCCTTCTCGGCGATGGCCCGCCACTCGGAGAGGCTCTTCTCCTTCATGAGTTCCACGTCCGCGGGCTTCACCGTGGGCGTGCTCGTGTCGAGGAGGACCAGCACGCGGAGACCCGCGACGGGGACGGAGGCGAAAGCCGGCGCGCCCTCCGGCGCCCCCGCCGGAGGCGCCGGCAGCAGGGCGGCCGCCGCCGACCGCACCGTCCGGCAGGGATCCCCCTCCGCCGCCGTCCGGAGCACGACCTGCGTGGGCTCCCCCGGCTGCACGCGGGCAAGGGCCTCCAGCGCGGCGATCCGCAGCCGCGGCTCGGCGGCCCGCGTCTGCTCGCCCGCGAGCGCCGCATTCGCCGCGGTGAGACCGTCGAGCACCGCGATGCGCACGTGGTCGCCGTGGGCCTTGCGGTCGGCCTCTTCCGCCGCGGCCCAGCCCTTCTTCGCGAGGTACGCCGCGGCCTCGGCGTCGCCGGTCTTCCGCAGGGCCTCGACGAGCAGGTCGCGCTCGAGCCACGCGGCGTAGCGCTTCATGCCCGGGGCCTGGTCGACGATGCCACGGGAGAGGGGCTTCACCTCCCGGATCGCCCGGTCGAGCGCCGCGATCTCGACGAGGACGGCGGCGAGGGAGCTCACGATCTGCGCCGCCGCCTCCTCGCCTCCCGACTCCGCGAGCGCGATGGCCAGCCGCCCCCGCTCACGGCCGAAGTCCGCGCAGCGCTCGTACACCTCCGCGTATCCGGCGAAGTCGTAGTCGATGACCTTCGGGGCGTCGGGCCCCCCGCGCTCCCGCCACGGCGCGACGAGGACGTCCGCGGCGGCACGGAGATCCTCGTCGCGCGCCTTGGCCTCCCAGGTCTTCTGCCGGGCGACGACCCGCGCGACGTCCTTGCGGTAGGTCTTCACCGCCTCCGACGAGGCGAACGCGGGCGCGCCGGCGAGGAGCGCGAGCCCGGCGATCAGGGTCCGGCGCAGGGCGTTCATCTCCCGGATCCTACTCCTCGCCGCGGGCCGAGGGAACCGTCTCCCCCGCATCGGGTGCGCCTCCCGCGGCGGGCCGCGTTACGATAGTCGGTCTGGAGGACTCGCCATGAAGACGCTCCCTGCCGTCCTGATCGTCGTCGTGCTCGCTGCTGCGCTCCCCGCCGGCGATACGCCGGACCTCGCCGCGGCGGCCAACGGCTCGGCCCTCGACCTCTACCGGGCACTGGCCGCCGAACCCGGCAACCTCTTCTTCTCCCCGTACTCCGTCGTCTCCGCGCTGGCCATGGTCCGCGAGGGGGCGAAGGGCGAGACGGCCGAGCAGATGGACCGCGTCCTGCACCTTCCCGGCGCGGCGGCCGCGGCCTGGAAGGCGCACGCCGAGGCCCTGAAGCCCGGAGTGCGCCGCGAGGAGGGCGAGGACGGCCCCGTCGAGATGCCGCTCTACGCGCTCTCGGTGGCGAACGCGGTGTGGGTGCAGGACGGCCTGCCGCTCGTCCAGGCCTTCGTGAAGACGTTGTCCGAGGACTACGGCGCCCCGCCGGAGGCCATCGACTTCCGGGAGACGGACAAGGCGCGCGCCGCCATCAACGGCTGGGTCGAGAAGAAGACGAAGGAACGCATCAAGGACATCGTCCCCGAGGGACTGCCGACGCCCGACACGCTGCTCGCCCTCGCCAACGCCATCCACTTCAAGGCTTCCTGGGACCAGCCGTTCGACGAGGACTGGACGAAGGAGGGCGAGTTCACCGTCGCCCCCGGCCGGACGGTGAAGGCGCCGTTCATGCTGCGGACGGAGGACTGGCTCTACGCCGAGACGAAGACCGCGCAGGTCCTCGACATGCCCTACCGCGGCGGCGCGACCTCGATGCTCGTCGTGCTGCCGAGGGCGCCGGACGGCCTCGACGCGGAGGCGGCGGCGCTGACACCGGAGACGCTGTCCGACCTGACGGCGAAGATGTCCGCGGAGCGCGTCGCGGTGCGGTTCCCGAAGTTCACGATCACGTGGAGCACCGACCTCTCCGAGACCCTGAAGGGCATCGGCCTGACGGCCCCGTTCTCCGCGGACAAGGCCGACTTCACGGGCATGACGACGGCCGAGAAGCTCATCGTCGGCCCCGTGCTGCACAAGGCCTTCGTGGCGGTGGACGAGGCGGGCACCGAGGCCGCCGCGGCGACGGTGGTCATGATGCTGAAGGGCATGGCCCCTTCCGGCAAACCCGTCGAGTTCACCGCCGACCGTCCGTTCCTGTTCCTCATCCGTCACGTCCCCACGAACACGATCCTGTTCATGGGCCGCCTGTCGGATCCGTCAGCGAAGTAGGGCCGCGCCCGGGCTCTCCACGGGCCGTCACCCGCCGCACGACGCCGCCCCGGGAGTACGCGGCCGGGCGGCTCCGCGGGGCGCCGAGGACACCGGCGACGCGCCGCCACCACAGATGTTGAGACTAATTCTCATTGACATCGGCGCGCATGTGCACTAACGTTCGTTCGACGACGCCGGCCCGGCCGGGGTTCTCCACCCGCGAGGGTGGACCGGTCGGGTGTGCGTCGCCAAGGGCGGAGTTCGTTTCCGCCGGGCGATGGAGCGGGCGGGGCGGGCTCCGCGGAAGGAAGGGAGAGCAGCATGAAGCGCGTTGCCCTTTTCGTCGCCATCGTGGCCGTCGCCATCATGGTCCCGGCCACTCACGGTCTGCTGGCGAAGCCGGCCAGCAAGGTGGACGTGTGCCACCTGAATAGCTCGAACGAGCCCGGCGTCATCCGGGAAGTGGGCTCCTACTTCGAGGTGTACGGCGGGTTCGAGTACTCGTGGTCCTGGTCCGCGACCTCCACGTACTTCCTCGGCCGGGTCATCTCGGTGGCCCAGAGCGCGGTCCCGGCTCACGTCGCCGGCGGAGACTCGACCTGGTTCTACGCGCTCGACGAGTGGACGGCCGACGCCCTCACGAGCCTCGAGGACTGGGAGGACTGTTTCTACGAGTGGTACTGGGACGACGAGAACTACGGCTGGTACTCGGTCGACTACACCAACACCAACGCGGTCATCACGAACGCGAACTGCTACTTCTACACCTTCAGCTACGACGAGTAGCTTCCCGCACGCGCCGCCGGACCCGGACGCCCGGGGATGGCCCCGGGGCCGGCGGTCGCAGGAAACACCGAATGGAGGGGAGGCGGCCGGGCACGGTCGCCTCCCTTTGTTCATGAACCGAGTCCTCCGCGCCGTTCCCGTCCCGGCCCTGGCCCTGGCGCTCCTCGTGTCGGGGTATCTCGTGTTCCGCAGCCTGGCCCTGCTCGAGGGAGCGCGGGTGGCGCCGGACGTCTGCTCCGCCATCTTCTCCCGCGGGTGCGACGCGACCCTCTCCCACCCCCTCTCGCGCCAGCTCGGCATCCCCGTCGCCGGGTGGGGCGTCGTGTACTTCGCCACGCTGCTCGCGCTCCTGGCGCTCGGCCGCCTGCTGGACGAGGGCTTCCGCGTGGCGGCGTCCGCCGCGGCCGCGCTCCTGGCCTGTGCCGGCGGAGTCGCCAGCCTGGGCCTCGTCCTCTCCCAGGTCCTCGGCGCGATACCGGTCTGCCCGCTGTGCCTGCTCGCCAACGGCCTCAACCTGATCGCCGTAGTTCCCCTGGCCACGGGCGGCGGGCGGGGCCTCGGCGCGCACGCCCGGGCCTGGGGTCGCGGCCTGCGGTACCTGGCCGGGCGCGAGGTCGCGGACGCCACGGGGGCCCGGTACCGGGTGCTGTCGTTCGCCTGCGTCGGCCTCTTCGCGGCGGTGCTCTACCAGTGGGCCCTGATCGAGGCCGACCGGGCGGAGAGCGCCTCCCGGACTCCCTCGGCTGAAGACGTCGTCGCCGATTACGAGGCGGCGCCGGTCGTCGACCTCCCCGTCGGCGCCGCGGACCCCGTCCTCGGTCCGGGCAGCGCGCGTGCCCGGCTCGTCGTCTTCAGCGACGCGTTCTGCCCGTTCTGCCGCGGATTCTGGAGCGGCGTACGCAAGTTCACGTCGAAGTACGGGGAGGACCTGCAGATCGTCTACAAGCACTTCCCCCTCGACTCGCCATGCAACGCCTCGGTCCCCGCCAGCGTCCATCCCCTGGCCTGCAACGCCGGTCTGGCCCTGGAGGCGGCCAACGCGCAGGGGCAGTTCTGGGCGTACCACGACGCCCTCTCCACCCCCCGCACGACCGGCAAGGAGAACCCCCTGATCGCCGCCGCCAGGAACCTCGGACTCGACATGGAGCGTTTCGCCGCCGGCCTGAAGTCGCCGGGTGTGAAGGAGCGCCTGGAGGGCGACGTGGCGCTCGGCGTCCGCCTCGGCGTGACCACCACGCCGGCGCTGTTCCTCAACGGCCGCCGGCTCGCCAGCGCGAACCCCCGGGCGCTCGAGTACGCCCTGGACCACGCCCTCGGCCGCCGCTGAGGCACCTCTCCCGGCCCCCGGGCATCACCGCAGGTCGCGGACCTCCATCGCGGTCTCGACCGGCGAGAGGAACCGCGAGAAGCCGCGGCCGCGGTTGACGAGCCGCTCGGGAGCGAGCAGGTAGAGCCGGTCCCGGGCCCGGCTGGCGCCGACGTGCAGCATCCGCCGCTCCTCCTCCGTGTAGACCGACTTGCGGTGCGGCAGGACGCCCTCCGTGAGATCGAGGATGAACACGATCGGCCATTCGCGGCCCTTCGCGAAGTGCAGGGTGCCCACGGTGATCGCGTCCGGCTGCTCCGCCGAGGCGACCTCGCCGGCCCGCAGGGCGGAGGCCAGGGCGAAGGGGTCCTCGTACTGGGCCGACAGCCGCGCGAGCGTGTCGACCTCGCCGAGGATCCGCTCCCGGTGCCGGCGCTCCGGCAGCGTGAAGCGCGGCTCGATGAGCCGCCCGAACGCCAGCCGCAGCCTCTTCTCGGGATCCGGTTCGGCCCGGATCTCGGCGAGGATCCGGCGGCACTCGAGGTATCGCTCGACTTCCGGACGGCGGGCCTCGTCGAGGGCCCCGAGGGCCATCTCGGCCGCCCGGTCCCAGTCGCTCGTCGACGCGAAACCGAACTCCATCTGCTTCCACGCGGTCGGGCCGCCCTCGGCCACGCGGTCGAAGAGCGAGAACTCCACGTACTCCTCCCCCGGGCCCTGCAGGGCCTCCAGCGTGGCGAGGATCCTCTGGATGTGCGGCTGGCTCTCGAACCGCTGGTCGGCCGGCGCGAACCAGGGCATCTCCGCGCCGTCGAGCGCCTCGAGGAGCGCGGTCGGCTGTCCCTCGCGCACGAGGACCGCCACCTGTCCCGGGGAGACGCCGCCCCCGTCGACGAGCCGGCGGACCTGGTCGCACACGACGGCGGCCTGCTGGTGCTCGTCGCGGACTTTCAGGAGGACCGGCCGCTCGCCCGCGGGACGAAGCGCCGTCTGCGGCACGAGCGGGTCGCCGGCCTGCCGGAGGGCGGAGGCGAGGGCGACGACGGCCGCCTGCGATCGCGAGTTGCAGCGGAGCCGGCGGGTCTCGGCGCCGGGAAACTGGTCGGCAAATGTCCGCATCTGGGCGACGTCCGCGCCGGCGAACGAGAAGATCGACTGCTCGGAGTCGCCCACCACGGTGACCCGCGCGCCGGCCGCGGCCAGCGCGCGGAGGAGCCGCATCTGGAGGCCCGTGGTGTCCTGGAACTCGTCCACGAGGACATAGCGCGGGGCCGCCTCCGGGCGCCGGCGCAGCAGGTCGAGCGCCCAGGTCTGGACGATCTCGAAGGTCCCGACGCCGCGGCGGCGCAGGGTCTGCTCGAAGGACCGCCAGACCGCCGCCACGTCCGCCGCCATGGGCGGGTCGTCGTCGCCCGCCCAGTGATTGAGGGTCCGCGTGATCTCGCGGTAGCCGGTGCTGACCCCGCCCGGGGGCACGTGGGCGGCGAAGGCGCGCTCCGCGGCCACGTTGTCGAGGATGCGGATGCGCGCCCGGACCCCCGCCACGGCCGCGTGCTCCCGCAGGAGGCGCAGGCAGAAGTGGTGGATCGTCCCCATCCGGGGCAGCGCGGGCACCGCGCCGCCGGCCGCGGTCCCCGGCCGCTCGAACGCGGGCAGCAGGCGAGACTGCATCTCGGCGCGCGCGGAGTTCGTGTAGGTGAGGAGGGCGATCTCGCCGGGCGGCACGCCGGATTCCACGAGGTGCCGAACGCGGCCCGTGAGGACGCGGGTCTTGCCGGCGCCGGGGCCGGCGAGGACGAGGAGGTGGCGGTCGGCGGGCGCGGTGATCGCGTCGCGCTGCTCCTCCTCGCGGAGGCTCGCCGGGCCGGGTCCGGCAGGGGCGGGCCGCGGCGCCGAGGGGAGCCGCCGGAGCCCGAGGCGGGCGAGGAGGCTCGCCGCCTCCGCCCCCGCGAGGCCGTCTCCGCCGTCGGCGAGTCGACCGACGCGCTCCGGCCACTCCGAGGGCCCCTCGATGTACCACCACGGTTCGCGCAGGTCCGTCGAGAGGTCGGCGGCGGCACGCGGGCACTGCACGACCCCGGCGCGGATCCGGGCCGACCACTCGCGGGCGCCGCCGCCCGACCGCCGCCGTCCGCGGGCCCACTCGGTCAGGTACTGGGCGAACACGCTGCGGATCCGGCGGCACTGCGCGTGCGGATTCTCCTTCTGCCCCACGATGAACGCGCTCCCGTCGGGCAGCGCCACCGTCCACGGGCCGTTCAGCGCTCCCCGCACCACCCCCGGCCACTCCTTCATCTCGCCGACCACGACGCCGCCGGGTCCCAGCGCGGCGACGTCCACCTGGGCCCCCGGCAGGTGGAACGAGAACGCGACGTGGACCTCCGCCGGCTGATCGGCGAACCGCGCCGCGAGGTCCCGGGCCAGACGGGTCTGGGCCTCCACCTCGTGCGGCGTGTCGAACGGCGCGCCTTCCCAGAACACTAGCGGCATCTTCCTCCCCCTTGCGCCGCGTCGCACGCGCCGCGGAACTCGCAGGCCGCGCACCTGGCCGGCGTGGCCCGGGCCGGGAAGTCCTCCTCGCACGCGTCGTTCAGTCCCGGGTCGCGCAGACGGGCGCGGATCTCGGCGACGCTCCGCCGCGCGTAGTCGAGCGCGGCGTCGAGGTCGTCGGCCCGCAGGCGTCCGCCGACGAGCCGGCCCGACGGCAGGTAGTGCTCGTACGCCTCGCCGCCGGCGGCGATGGCGTCGAGGCCGCCGAACTTCTCGCTCACCCACAGGGTGTGCAGCGCGAGCTGGGGCGGCATCCGCTCCGGGGGCTCGTCCGCCGGGGGCTTCCCGGACTTCCAGTCGAGGATCTCCACGTGGCCGCTCTCGCGCTCGAGGACGAGGTCCGGGGCGACGTACAGCGGGAAGGTGCCCAGACCGTGCCCGTGGACTCTCATTCCCTCGAAGTCCGGATCGCCGGCGGGTTCGACGTAGAGTCTCGTGCCCGCCCGCCGGGCCGCGCGGACGGCCTCGCGGAAGTCCGTTCGGCCGAAGGCCTCCAGCGCGACGCGAACCTGCCGCTCGGCCGTCCCGAGCGCGGCCTCGCCGATGTCCTCGCCGTAGTAGTGCTCGACGAGGCCGAAGAGCTTCGCGCGCCCGGGGGTCATGAACTCGCGGCTCCGGGAGAGGGCGAACTCCCGGCGCATGCGGTCCCCGACGCCCGCCGCGATGGCGGCCATCTCCTCGTGGCCGGTCAGGAAGAGCGAGATGCCACGGTGCACGTGCTGCCCGACCCACGCGGGCAGCGCGGTGCGCTTCGCGATGAGCCAGATCTGGCGGGAGCGTTCGGGCGCAGCCTGGTCCCAGCCGCCCCACCCGCCGTGGTAGCGGTAGTAGTAGCGCCGCGGGCAGTAAGAGAACGTCCCTGCCCGCGAAACAGACCACGAGAACTCCGGATAGGGCCCGATGGTCACTCATCACCCTCCCGGCGGCCGATCCGGCAAGGATAGCCAGCCCGGGAGACGAGGCCAAGCGGGAAACCCCCTCGGCCGAAGCCCCTTTCCGCCCCCCCCCGCGCCGCATGGCCACGTCGTGCCGCGATCTGCGATCGCCCGATCAAACGTCCCGCCCGAACGACCGTCTCAGAGGAGATCCTCCGCCGAACGACCGTCTCCGTCCGAACGACCGTCTCAGACCCGCGTTTGACACGGAAACGGGGCCGTGGCAGCTCGCAGGCCAGACAAGACGTGGGATTCGAACGACCGTCTCAGAGGAGATCCTCCGCGAACGACCGTCTCAAGGGAGATCCTCCGCTTTCCGCCCGCCCGCGCCGCACGGCCGTTTCGTGCCCGGACCGGCGACCGCCGGCGGGGTGGCGCCCGCCCCCCGGATGTGGGAAGATCGCGGAGCGGAGTGGCGAGAGGATCCCGGGCATGAGGCTCGTCGCAGGCCTGACCGTGGCGTTGCTGTTCGTCCCGGCGGCGTTCGCCGACGGGAAGTTCTACGTTCGCGAGGAGGTGGCGGCGGACGTCCCCTACCAGCGGGCGGTGCTGTTCTTCGACGGGGAGCGCGAGGCCCTCGTGCTGCAGAGCAAGTACGAGATCCGGGAGGGCGATCCCCCGCCGGCGGAGATCCAGTGGGTCGTGCCGGTGCCCTCCTTGCCCGAGGTCGGGGCGTTCGAGGAGGGCGAAGAGGATCAGTTCTTCTGGATCTTCGACCGGCTTTCAGCCCCCCGTGCCTTCAGGATCTCCGCCATCCTCACGACGGTGGCGGGTCTCCTCTCCATCGCGCTCTTCTTCGGCCTCGCCGTGCGAGTCCATCGGCGCAGACCGAAGGAAGGGATGCTCCTACTGATCCTGGCAATTCTGTGGATGGTCACTTGCGGGCTCCTCGCAGTGTCCCCCGTTCACCTGGGGCAAGGCGGCGGCGGCGTGGAAGTCATCGCGGAGACCCAAACCGGCGTCTACGACGTCCGGGTGGTGCGGGCGGAGGACGGGGCCGGGCTCGCCGCCTGGCTCACCGCGGAGGGCTTCGGAGTGGCGGCGGCGGATCGCGAGGTCCTCGGGGCGTACGCCCGGCGCGGCTTCTGCTTCGTCACGGCCCGCGTCCGGCCCGCCGCGAGAGAGGAGGCGGAGGAGCGGATCCGGGAGGAGGGACTCGCGCCGGCACTGGTCCTCGCCTTCGACACACCTCAGGCCTTCTACCCCCTCGCGCTCACGGCGGCCGGCGGAGGGGAGACCGAAGTCGTCCTGTGGGTCGTCGCCCCCCACCGCATGGACCCCCGGAGCCGCCTCCGCACGCTGTTCGCGGGGGAGCGCGAAGGAGAGTCCTGGGGCGCCTTCATGGCCGGGAGCAAGCGCGTGCCAGAGGTCCTCCGCCAGGAACGATGGCCCCAGCACTGGCTCACGAAACTGAAGGGCCGCCTGACGGCCGAGGAGATGCGGGAGGACCTGATCCTCCAGCCCGCCGAGACGGATGAGCCTAGGAGGGAGACCGTGTTCCGCTGGTAGACAGGGGGCGGATCAGGGCGCGGCGTCCCGGCAGGAGTCCTTCTCGGCGCGAGCACGGTCGAGCAGGGCGGCGGCCCTCCGGGCGGCGTCGCGGGGGGCGTGGCGGATGTAGCGGAGCGTGGCGGCGGCGGACTTGTGGCCGAGGAAGGCCTTGATCTCGCCCAGCGTGGCGCCGGCCTCGGCGAGACGGACCCCGGCGGCGTGGCGGAGGTCGTGGAAGCGCAGCGGGCCGACCTTCGCCGCCTTCACCGCGCCCTCGAAGGCGTGGCGGTAGCCGCCCCGGTCGAACGGCGGGCGGCCGGGGATCACGAAGAGCAGGTCCTGGCCGGCCGGCAGGGACTTCACGTGGCCCCGCAACGTCTCGAAGAGGCGGGTCGTCAGGCCCACCTCGCGCGACTCCTTGTTCTTCGACTCCCGGACCGTCACCGTCCGGCGGGAGAAGTCCACGTCCCGGCGCGTCAGCGCCCCCACCTCCCCCGCCCGCAGGCCCCCGTCGAGGGCCAGCAGGATCGCGGCCCGGAGCCACCCCGAACCCGCCGCCACCAGCAGGCGATCCTCGTCCTCCCGCGGCAGATACCGCGGCGGCGGCAGGACCTCCCGACCCCGCTTCACGCCCCGGGCGGCGTTCTCCCGCGCGTGCTGGAGGTCCTTGGCCAGGCCGAGGATCGACGACAGCACCGTCAGGTACCGGTTCAGCGTCGCGCCCTTCACGCCCGCGGCGGCCCGCCTGGCGAGGAACTCCTCGACCTCCCGGGCGCGGATCTTCGCCAGCGGCATCCGGCCGAAGAAAGGCTTGAGCACGCCCTCGGCGACCTTCATGTACCCGTCCAGCGTCTTCGCGCTGACCCGCGGGGCCCGGGCCTGCCGCCACCGGGGCAGGAAGTCCGCGAAGGCGAGGTCCTCGTAGACGAACGTGATGCCCAGGGCCTGCGCCTGCTTCGCCTGCAGGTGGGTCGTGTCGATCCAGTCCTGCGCCATGGAGCGGTTCGGGAAGCCGCCCTTCACGAACCGGCGCCCCTCGATGATGATCCGTGCCACGTAGGTGTCCGCGTCGGTCCGCCTCCAGACCGTCCCCTTCGCCATGGCGCCCCTCCGACCGTTGACGATTCCGTAGACGATTCTCGGTGCTCTTCGATGCCTCTGGGGATCGCGTAGGTGCCGTATCGCTGGGGGCATTCTAGCCTCAACCCACGGCAAATCAATGGGTTGAGTGGCGGAGGGAGAGGGATTCGAACCCCCGTGCCCCTTGCGGGGCAGCGGTTTTCAAAATCGAAAACCGCACAGCCATAACCCAAGCCTGCAAAAGGACTTGCGCGCCACAAGTCACGCGCGGATCTGGCCTTGCGGCGCACCCAGTTACGCCGCGTGCCGAGCCGTTCCACACCCCGCGAGAGCCCCCGGACGGGCCGTTTGGGCACACTTTGGGCACACCTTCGTGCACTGACCGCGGCGCCGACCCGACGGACGCGACCCCGGCGCGGCACCAAGCTGCCAGCGGAAAGAAGGGCATCACCAGGACACCGCCTGCCTTACGTGGGTCCGGTCGGGAGTGAGGTTTGTACCCGGCGGAGATCCCATCTCTTGCCGGCACAGCTCCGGCCGCATCAGAGACAGATGAAGTCTACATTCACCTGGCTCGGCCATTCCGAAGCCCGTCACCTGCCGCGACGGGATCTGCCGCGCCGGCGAATGGCTGCAAGGCATCCCAGCAGGGCTGCGCCAGCCAAGGCAGCCGGTGGAAGCGGGACCACACTCAGCTCGAGTTCCCTCGTCTCGAATGAGGGATAGTAGGCGTTTAGCCCCCAGAACAAGGACTCGGCGCCGGGGTCGTCCAAGGTGACGATGGCTCCACCGATCGCGAAGAGACCACTCGCACTGTTCAACGCGCTAAGCGCGTCCGAGTTGAGCTGAACCGAGATGAACGTCTCTAGGTCCGCGGTCGAGATCTCGACCGACCCGTAGCTTGTGCCCGAGCCCAAGTCGCTGTAAATGCTCGCGTCCAAGTTGACGGAATGGTCCGAGAGGAGCGTCGATACAGGGGTGGACAAGGCGAACAGTTCGTAAGTTTCCGAACTGTCCGGGCTCACATAGAAACCTTGGGGAAGCCAGAGCCTGACCTCGGCCGCAGTGATTTCCTGGTCGACGTCGCTGAGGTCGAAGACGAAGAAATTCCGGAAGACCAGAGATCCCCACTCGCCGACGAAGTGGTCCTCGCGATCGGGGTAGTGTTGCCCAAGCTGCGTGTACCAGCCCGAATCGTGCGCACTCAGTGTGATGGTCCCCGCTTCGCCCTCTCTCGTGCGCGAACCTAGCGCGAAGGCGGTGACCAACAGGACGATGAATGTCCTTCCTAGCATCGACAGACCCTCACACTCCCTAGAAGACGGCCCAAATCGAGCACCTGCGGCAGGGCGCACCATGAGGCTGCACGCTCCGGCTAGGATCATCCTCTCCGCCAGATGTACGTTCCTCACCACCCCCCTCGTCCGGCGGCGTCCCGCTTCCCCCAGTGCCGCTCGATGAACTCGGTGACCTGGACCCAGAGTGCATCTGCGAGCATTCTCTGCGCACCCTTCCGCACAATGTCGTCCGGCACGAACTGGACGTCATGCCCGGCCTCTGCAGCTGCCAAGCTCTAACTCGTAGCGCATCCTCCTTGCCCTGGCACGGGCGACTTCAGGCTTCCTCCGACCGAGAGGATACGCCGCCTTCCTTTCCGGCCCGACGACAGAGAGTCCCCTTCTGCCCCGAAGGAGCATCGGCCTTGTGTCTGAGAACTTTGGAGCTTTCCCGGGAAAACGCCGGGGGAGGAGCGTAGGGGTAGATCCAGAAGTGCATCATCTGGGTCCCAGCACCTCAAGTCGGATGACTGGGGTTACCCCTCCTGTGCGGAATCTCGCATGGCCGGGGCAAGCCCACAGAGGTGTGACCCAGCAGACTCGTCGCCCGAGGCTCGAGCGGGCAGCCACAGCGAGTCCAGGCCCAGCTCGCTCGCCACCCGCAACGCGTCCGATTCCCCTCGCACCATCGGCTGCCCACGGGCATTGAAGGACGTGTTGATGACTCCATGGATCCCGTGGCGACGCCGAAGGCAGTCGAGGAGCCGCCGGATGTGGGCGAGTTCCGGTTCATCCCCGTCGATCACCTGTGCCCGCACGGTTCCGTCCGCGTGCACGCACCCGGCGAACGCGTCCGACCACTCGGGGACAATCCGCCAGGCCCCAAGCATGAAGCGGGCCAGCGCACTACCTCGGCGGTATTCCTTAAGCGCCTGTTCGGCAACCTCGGACAGGAGCATGGGCGCCACCGGCCGGTACCACTCCCGCCCCTTCACCTCCTCGCTCAGGCGCCGTCTCAGGGCTACCGAGTCCGGCCGTGCGAGGAGACTCCGGCAGCCCAGCGCCCGTGGCCCGACCTCCCCATCACCGGTGCAGACACCGACGATCCTCCCGCTCGCCACGGCTTCGGCCGCCTCCTCTGCGGAACGCAGGATCGGCACCGACCGGCAGTCGGGATCCGCCGGCTGGACCGGCTCCGCCGCGTTCAGGAACGGCGAGTGCTTCCGGATCGTCTGCCCCAACCGCCACGACACGAATGCGGCCGCCCCGAGCGCCAGGCCCGCGTCGCTTGGCGCAGGAGGGATGCTCACGGTACTGAAGCCCAGTTCCCTTTCGATCCGGGTGTTCGCATGGATGTTGAGGGCGGCTCCACCTGAGTAGTACAGGTGGGCTGAGCCAGTTCGCTCCCGGAACTCCCGGATGTAGGCGAGCACCTGGTCCTCCAGGTGCGCCTGCATACAGGCCGCCAGGGTCTGGCTGCCTGGATCACGGGAGGAGAACTCCTCAATCCCCAGTTCCGGCAGTTCCCGCCGCAGCTGCTCGCGCACCTCGTCCCGCGACCCTGGCTCGGAGCGCAGCCACCCGTGGCGGTCCATCCACGCCATGGCGTTCCGGTCGGGCGTGCCGAAACTCGCAAGCCCCATCAGCTTCCCTGGCATGCTCAGGTGCTCTGCGGGTCCGAGTCCCAGGATCCAGCGGGACAGTTGGCTGTCATTGAAGTTGTTGACGGCGCCCTTGATCCCGGCGTGCCAGCCATGGTCGAGGCAGGTGAGTTCCTGGCCATCGAAGTGCCAGGCACTCGCGCACGAGCGGTACGCCCCCCCGTCGATGTGGATCAGCAGGCTGTTGGGCAGGAACGGCCCGAAGAAGGGAAGGCAGGTACCCAGGTGCGCCATCTCGTGGCAGATCGTCAGGAACTGGGCGGGCACGCTCGCGCCATCGACCACCAGGCGCCCTCGGCACTCTGCCAGGATCTCGGGCACCGCGAGGCCCTTCTCCCCGACAACCTCCAGCATGCCTCGCCCGGATGCGAAGCCGCAGCCGAGGAATGTGTTTGCCAGAACGACTTGAACGGGATGCCCCGATCGGAGGATCGCCGCGGCAAGATCCTCGAAGTGATCCGCCATTGAGCCGTCGTGCTTGCGACCGGTGTGGCGCTCGAGTTCCTGGCAGTAGACGACGCGCCCGCCCTCCATCACCGCCACGCCGTGGTCGTGGGAGACACCCCGGGCATCCGAGTCGGGTACGCCATGGAGGCCGATCGTCAACACGCGCGGTCCTCCTTGTGGTGGATGAACCGACGATACTGGATTTCCCCGGAGCCATCCTGCAGCAGGCACACGCCCTCCAAGAAGTCGCACCAGTCACTCCTATCCGGGGCCTTCAGGCCCAGGTAGCTCATCAGGGCAACGGCGAAGAGGTCGTGGGTGATGAAGACGGTGCAATCGGCCCCGTCCATCTCTCGCCCCATGAATTCGAGCAGCTCCTCCGAGGCGTCCGCCAGAGGCCGCATGCCCTGCGCCAGGCCCGAGTCCAGATAGGGATCGGCGAACGCATGGAAGTCCGTTCGCATCAGGTCCGGGACAGGTGTGCGTCGATCGCGGTAGATGCCGGGATCCCCGAGGTAAGCGTGTTCCATGACGATGGAATCTGAACTGCCGGCGCCTCGGAAGATCGCCATGCCCGTCTGGCGGCACCGTTCGACTGGACTGGACCAGACGCGGAGTCGGACCGCGCCACCAAGCGTCCGGCCGAAACTCTCCGCGTCAAGGATCCCCTGCTCCGTCAGCAGAGCGCCGTTGCCCCACGTGGGGTCGCCGGGCACGATCGACTCTCGCTCCGCATGCCGCACGAGAAGGCCAATGCGCATTCCCCCGGCGATCAGGTCCCTCAGCTGTGCCAGAGTGACCGGTTCGAGGTCGTCGGCGACTCGTGTACAAGTGCCGTTGGGGCGCAACCGCAGCAGCCGCCCATCAAGCCCTCGGCACAGCGCCACTCCGTTGTAGAAGGGCTCGGCCGAACTGAACCGCAGCGAGTAGATCTGCTTCCCGGACCGATCGACGTGGAAGAAGCCTCTCCGGTCGGAGACCACGGCATACCCCTTGTGGAACGGCGCTGCGTCGAGGTACGTGATCCCGTTCAGGGGGCGCCCGTCCGTTCGGATGTGAAGAGCGCCCGCGGCGGCGTAGGCCACGGCGATCCCATCCCGGAAGTCGCCGACATACCTGAAGCGGTCGGGGTAGGCATCGAGGCCCTGGCGATCGATGTGGAAGAACCCCGCGGTGTCCTGCACCACGCACCGCCCGCCCTGGAAGTTGCCGGACCATCTGCACCGCCGGTTGTGGACTGGGGTGCCGTCTAACCGGATGTGGAACCAGCCTCGCTCGTCCCGAACGGCCGCCAGCCCCTCATAGAACCCCGCGGCGTCCAGATACCGCTGGGCATTGCGGGCGGATCCGTCGAGGGTCAGGTGGTAGGCTCCGGTCTCGTCCTTCACCGCGGCGACACACTCCGGCCAGTGGAAACTCATGGCCACCTGGAAAGTCTTGCCGGGCCACGGCCGGCCATCGACCAGGTACCCGGTCCCACTCTCGTTGACCACCGGCAGGTCACGCACGGGCCACCTCCTGCAGACTCCGCCGCATGTTGCACTTCCGACAGTTGGGATGGTCTCCCCAACTCCCTACGAAGCTCCGGTAAGCCGGCGAGTTCCAGATCTCCATGAACGGCGTCTCGTCCACACGCCCGAACTCGCCGAACGCCTTGCGCTCCGCTGCGGGGCAGCAGCACACCTGGAACGAGCCGTCCGCCTCGATCCATGCTTCCCGCCCCAGGAAGGGGCAGACGCTGTCCGCCGGCGGCAGTCCATCCGGCCCCAACGGCTCGATGTTCTCGAGGCGGATTCGCCGCCCGTCTTCGCGGACCTCTCTCTCCGCGATGGTCCTGAGCACTCCGACCATCTGGTTCCAGTCCGCAACAGAGCTCTCCGACCGCCGCAGCGACTCTGCCTCCATCTCCGGCCAGGTCACCCAGAGATGGTGCGCCTTGAACCGATCGAACCCGTTCGTGATCGCCCAGCGGAGCAGGCGCGGCAGTTCTCGGAGGTTCGCCTGCATCAGCGTCACCTGGAGAGTCGCCGTGCTGCGCGGGCCCGATCCGCGCTCCGCCTGGCGCTTGAGGTCCATGTACGTGCGGACTTTCTCGAGCTGCCCTCGAACGACGACACCGGGGGTGATCTTCTCGGCGACGTCCGGTGCGATCCCGTTGATGCTGAACTTCACGTCCGACAGCACTGGCAGCAGGACGGCCGCCCAGTCCTCGACGGTCCCGCCGGGGAACGTACCGTTCGTGGTCAGGTTCACCTTCACCCCCACGCGGTGGGCGAGCTCCAGCAGCTGGCGGAAGTGGGGGTAGAGCAGGGGCTCGCCCATCGTGGAAGGCACGATCTCGCGCAATCCGCGCTGCACCAGGTCCATGACGACCTGCTCCACGACCTCGAAGTCCAGGACGGGCAGACTCCGGGGGTCGGCGCAGGCATAAGGACTGTGCGTGTCACACATGGGGCACCGCAGGTTGCAGAGGCCCGGGTTGGTGACGAAGGTCACGCGCCAGGGCGCCGGCCGGATTGGCAGCACCGGCGGCTGGCAGGCGCGGGCGAGGTCTGCGTACATCTCCGCGCAGGCCCGGGCATCATCCTCGATCGTCCGCACCACCGACCGGTCGGGCCGGATGGTCTGCAGAATGGACGGGTCGTCGATCAGCCGCTGGAGCAGCCGCCTCAGCGCCTCGACGTCGCCCAGGGGGAACAGGAGGCCATCCTGGCCGGGCCGAACGAGCTCGGCCATGCCGCCGGCATCCGACGTGATCACCGGCAGCTCGGCCAGGATCGCCTCCTGGATGACGAGAGGCGAGTTCTCGAGCCAGAGCGACGGGACGACGAGCACGTCCATGCTGTCGAGGATCTTCTGGATGTTGCCGTTGTGGTAGGCACCCCGGAACCGGACCCGTGGATCGCCGTTGCAGATCGCCTCGAGCCACGGCCGGTGGGAGTTCGCATCGCCCCAGATGTCGAGCGTGGCCTGGCCTCGGGTCCCGCGGAAGGCCTCGAGCAGTATGTGCACGCCCTTCACCGGAATCACCCGCCCCGTGAAACCGAAGCGGACCGGGGACGAGGACACCGGCGCTCTCCTCGGCGTGATGCGCTCCACGTCGAAGCCATAGGGGGAGAGGACGATCTTCCTCTCCGGGACTCCCTGGCTGGCGAAGAAGCGCGCGACCGTCTTCGAGGGGGCGAGAAAGGTGTCGATGTGGTCGGCGACCCCGCGGAGATGCCGCTGGCGTGCTTCGATCTGGTCGAGGTCGATCCACTCCTTGAAGTGCTTCGACGCGCACCGCAGGCAAGCCTCCCCGGACGGTCCCTCGCAGAGGCTGCCGTCCGTCCGGACGAGCTGTCCCCGGTAGCAGAACAGCCAGAAGTCGTGGATGGTGAACACGGTCGCGATGCCGAACTCCGCCCTGGCGATGGCCGGAAGCTGGGTCGAGAGGTGCGACAGGTGCCCGAAGTGCACGACATCCGGACGGGTCCTGGTGAGCATCCTCCGGAACTCGTCATCGATCCGCGGATCGAGATACCGGTCCTGGAACGTGTAGTCCCGGTCAGGCTTGTTGACGCGGCGCACGAAGACGCCATCCTCGTATGCGTCGCTGACCGAGTAGGGCTCTGCGAAGGGGTTCTCGACACGGGAGAACACGCAGACCTCGTGGGTCTTGGACAGCTGCCGGACGAGGTTCCAGGTGTAGACCTCGGACCCGGCCATGTAGTGGGGCGGATACCCGTGGATGACCTGTAGGATCTTCACGCTGCTTCCCCCGAGTTCTTGCGTCCGGAGTTGAAGGACCGTTCGTCGCTGCCGGTCGACAAGGCCGACGGCAGACCGCCTGTCGGATCCCGTGGCCGCCAGACGGTGACCACCCAGTCGCCGACCACCACGCAGACCACAGGCAGCAGACCTTCGGCGAGCTGGTACTCCTCGAGGGCGAACCGCCCCTCGTCGCAGAGCGCGCGAAGGGCGTTCCTCGTGAGGATCAACCGGTCCGGGCGGCCCTCCTGCCGGGACCCGGCGCACAGCGTGAGTTGCAGGAGCCGTTCCGGGATCCCCCGCTCTCGCATCCGCTCGACTGCGTGCCTCGTCATCTTCATCGCGTCCTCCTCAGCACACCCGTCGATAGGTAGCACCGCAACGTTCGTGCCAATTCAAGAACGGACGCAAGTCATTTCTTTTCCATCTATTAGATCGCGGACATTGCCCGGCAAGCTGTCCGTGAGATTGCCGCGTAGAGCAAGTATGATGTTCATTCCGACAGTCGATAAGGAGGGTGTCGAGCCGTGAGGCAAACCACTTTCGTGACGGCGTGGTTCAG
>JADHED010000273.1_pt1 | contig 69689 bp, 48 predicted proteins | sample 8952041 | NCBI WGS metagenome assembly JADHED01 (sample SAMN16124423, study PRJNA663239) | bioreactor sludge metagenome | isolation source: sludge (control) | place: India:Bengaluru | collected 2018-09-08 | reverse complement strand
CATTGGTGCCATGTTATGGAGCACGAAAGCTTTGAAGACGACGCTACGGCTGCATATATGAACGAACATTTTGTATGTATAAAAGTGGATAGGGAAGAGCACCCCGCAGTAGATCATATGTACATGGATGCGGTGCAAGCCATTACGGGCAGCGGTGGCTGGCCGCTGAATGTGTTTGTCACACCCGAGAGGTTGCCGTTTTACGGAGGTACTTATTTTCCCCCAAAGCCTTTATACGGGCGTTCTTCCTGGATACAGATACTGGAGCGTATGCACGAAATATGGACGAGCAGGCAGGAAGACGTAGCACAGCAAAGCACACAAATGCTGCAATACCTGCAAAACGCATCAAAAGTGGGAACGGCAGGCGCGGGCAAGCAATGGGATGCTGCTACGTGCAAAGAAATGGCCGAAAACCTACTGAAGCAGGCAGATAAAGACCTTGGTGGCTTTGGCAAGGCACCGAAGTTTCCGGCTACAATGGCTATCGGCTATCTGTTGCAACATTATGTGCTGACGGCTGATGAACCATCGCTGCAACATGCCTTGAAAAGCCTGGATGCCATGCTTGATGGCGGCATCTACGACCAGATAGGCGGAGGCCTTGCACGCTATGCTACAGACGATAAATGGCTGATACCCCACTTCGAGAAAATGCTATATGATAATGCATTGCTGGTAAGTGCACTGTGCGATGCCTATGCTGTTACTAAAAACAGCCGGTACAAGGCTGCTATTGAAGATATAATAAGCTTTGTGGAAAGAGAGCTGAAAGACAATACAGGTGGGTATTACAGTGCGCTGGATGCAGACAGCGAAGGGGTAGAGGGTAAGTACTATACATGGACGTGGGAAGAATGGCAAGAAGTGATAGGAAGTGATGAAATATTGATGTCATACTTTGGCGTGTCTGAAGAAGGTAATTGGGAGCATACTAACATACTACATGTAGCGCAGTCTGCAGAGAATATAGCTATGCGCATGTGTCTTGGCTCGGCAGATGTTTTGAATCATGTTGCGGAGGCGAAAAAGAAGCTGTTTGCTGCAAGAGAAAAACGCATACGCCCGCTAACAGACGATAAAAGCCTGCTATCATGGAATGCATTGATGAATATTGCCCTTAGCAAAGCAGCTATGGTATTGGATAATGCTGCCTATGCCACACGTGCTTTGGAGCACATGAACTGGATGCATGCTAATTTCCGGAAAGAAGGTGTTTGGCATCACACATGGAAGGCAGGACAGGCAAGGATTGCAGCAAATCTGGAAGACTACGCATATTTGCTGCAGGCTATGATGCAACTGGCATCTGCTTCAGGGCACAATGAGTACATTGTACAGGCATCAGACCTATTACAGGCTATTCACGGAGATTTTATCAATGAAGAACAAACGTTTTTCTATTATTCATCCGTCCTTCAGAAAGACATACCTGTTCGCAAAACAGACATATATGATGGTGCACTGCCATCGGCAAATGCAGTAATGGCGCACAATCTGCTACTGTTGGGGCTTTGTATGGATAATGCTGCTTGGATGGAGCAGGCGTATGCTATGCTGCTGCGTATTGCAGGTACAGCGCACAGATATACATATTCATTCAGCTACTGGGCTATGTTGCTGCAGCAATACACTATTGGTTATAAAACAGCAGTTTGTACAGGAAGTCAGGCATCTTACCTGCAACAAAGGTTGCTTCCGGCCGTATATACCATCACTTCACAAAAAGAAATATCTGATATTCCATTATTGAAAAACAAATTTGAATGGTCTCAAGACAGCGTGTTTATATGCACTACAGATAGCTGTTTACCGCCAAAACGGCTTGCAGTCGATGTTTTGAAATATTTGCAAGTGTTAAAATAAAGCAGTATTTTCATTACCCTTTTCCTTAAAAGCGGTCGAAAATTCTTAACAAATTTTTTTTTGAAACTTGCATTTCTGGAAAAAACTTCAAATATTGTGCAACAGTTCTGTCAGAAAGTTTCTGGCGGAACCAAAAAATTACTTTATTTGCCAATAGCAAAAACAATAACAATAAGTAGTATGAAACAACTTTCCCTGAAGATCTCGGCTGTAGCATTACTAGCATTGGCTGCCGGCTGCGGAAAACCAGGCAATGGAGGTCAGCTTGTAGGTGAGCCTAACATGATGACATACAAGCCGCCGGTTCCGATAGGCATGGTGTATGTACCGTCTGGTGTTTTAAAAATGGGAGCTAGTGATGAAGATGTTCGCGGGAAAAATGACGCGATGATTCGTACCGCTCAGTTAACGGGCTTCTACATGGACGCTACTGAAGTAACTAATGCAGAGTATCGCCAGTTTACCAACTGGGTACGCGACTCTATGGCTCACCAGGCACTTGGTGATGTAATAGACGATGCAGATGGCAATCAGCGTTTGGATATGAGGAAAAAAATCAATTGGAAAGATCCGGATTTGCAAGAACAATTAAGTTCTTTCTTTATCCCTGCTGATCAGTCTGGTTGGGGTAAAAAAGAATTTGACAACTCTAAGCTGATATATCATTACACAGTTTACGATTATCGTGAAAACGTATTGAATCCCGGTCAGGCTAAGAGCTCATTCAATAAAGAATACAATGTAGCTATCTATCCGGATACTACAGTATGGGTAAGGCAGCTGCAATATTCATACAACGAACCAATTGCGTTGCAATACAACTGGTTCCCTGCATTCAACCAATATCCTGTTGTAGGTATCAACTGGCATCAGGCAAATGCATTCTGTAACTGGCGCACAATGCTGTGGAAGCAAGACCGCGAGAAAAACAAAATGTATTTCGAGGGCGAATTCATGCTGCCTAACGAGCAACAATGGGAGTGGGCTGCACGCGGTGGTCGTACAGAGTCTCCATATCCTTGGGGTGGTCCGTACCTGGTTAACAAAAAAGGTTGTTATCTGGCAAACTTCAAACCTCAACGTGGTAACTATGCTGCTGACGGTGGTTTGTATACTGTACCTGTAGACCGCTACTGGCCAAACGATTACGGTCTGTATAATATGGCTGGTAACGTAGCAGAATGGACACGCGATTCTTACTTCGGTACAGCATACCAAACAGTTGCTGATATTAATCCTGAACTGAACCACAAAATGCGCGATAGCGATCCTCAATGGATGAAGCGTAAGGTATTGCGTGGCGGTAGCTGGAGAGACGTAGCTTTCTACCTGCAGAATGGTACTCGCGATTTCGAATATGCTGACACAGCAAAAGCTTACATCGGTTTCCGTTGTATTTATCAGCAAATCGCTCCGGCTTTAACTAACAGACGCTAATTATTAACTGTTAGGCAATAAAACACAATAAAGAAAATAACCAAGCGTTTATAAAGTAGTAAAAGATTTTTTCAACCCTTTAGAAAAATTAAAGAAATGAATTCAATATCGCTGTTTTTCGAAACCAAACAGGGTAAGTATATTAAGAACCTGATTATCGGTCTTGGTGCATCTGTAGTATTGATGGGAGCGCTGTTCAAAATTCAGCACTGGCCTGGTGCCGGTCCGATGTTGACAGCAGGTATGTTGACAGAAGCATTCATCTTTGCACTGTTGGGTTTGCTCCCACCTCACAAAGATTACTACTGGGAACGTTTTTATCCGAATATCGATGAGAATCCTCATGTAGAAGCGTATAAAAAAGGTACTAAGTTTGATTCTGGTGCCGGCAAAATTTCTCCGGGAGCTTCTCTGGATAAAATGATGGAAGATGCACAAATCACTCCTGCTAACATCCGTAAACTGGGTGAAAACTTCCAGCGTTTCGGTGTAGTAGTTGAGCAAATCAAAGACATCTCTGATATTACATCTGCAACAGGCGAATACTCTCAGAGTGCTCGTGAAGCGGCAAGTGCATTGGGCGAAATGAAGAATACTTTCATTGGTGCTTCAAACACAATGGCTTCTTTCAATAATGCAGCAGACGATACTGCTAAATTCCATGAGCAAGTAGTTGTACTGTCTCGTAACCTGGGTTCACTGAATCAGATATATGAAGTTGAATTGCAAGATGCAAACAACCACCTGAAAGCTATGAACAAATTCTATAGCAATCTGGTAAGTGCTTCTGATGCAATGGCTTCTAGCGCAACTGATGCTGTAGCAGCTAAAGATCAGATTTCATTGCTGTCTAAGAACCTGACAACATTGAACTCAATATATGGAAACATGCTTGCTGCAATGCAAGGTCGTTAATAGTAGCTATCATACAGGTATTATTAATAAACTAGAAACAATTTAGATAACTCGTAAATTTTTTGCAGCATGTCAATGCCTAAAGAGCCACGGCAGTTAATGATCAACCTCATGTACTTGGTGTTGACTGCTATGCTGGCGCTTAACGTGTCTTCGGAAATTCTGCACGCTTTCGAAACAATCAATCAGAGTATTACTTCTTCTAATAAAGCAATTGAAGAGAAGAATGGTAAATTATACGATGCTTTGAATGCTCAGGAAGCACAGGAAGCTTCTCGCGACCGTGTGAAACCTTATAATGACAAAGCCAAGCAAGTTAAAACTGCTGCGGCTGATATGATTAAATACCTCGAAGACTGGAAAGAAAAAGTAGTTCAGGAATCAGGTGGCCGTGAAGTAGACGGTGACATCAAACGTAAAGATAACATCGACGCATCTACATTATTATTAGTAGAAAAGAAAGGTGGCGATGAAATTAAGAATAAATTAGTCCAACTTCGTGAGTTGATGTTGAGTGTTGTTAAGCCTGAGGTTAAAGATCAATTGGCAAATGATTTGCCGATGAAGGTTGTTAACCCACTCAAAACAGACAATAATCCTCAAGCAGATTGGTCTACAGGTAATTTTTATAACATGCCTACAATGGCAGTAGTAACATTACTTGCTAAGTTTCAGAATGATATTAGAAATAGTGAAGCTGTAATTGTCAACGAGCTATCTAATGAAGCTGGTAATGAACAGTTCAAGTTTGACGCGATGGCAGCAATAGCAGTACCTAAGAACAGTTATGTTTTAGCTGGTCAAAAGGTAGAAGCTAATATCATGATAGCTGCATACAACAAAGCTGTAAACCCGCAAGTTACTTCTAGTGGCGGCCGTGTCTCTAAAGTTGAAAACGGTGTTGCATCTTGGGAAACTGTAGCAGCAGGTGTTGGTCAGCAAACAGTACGCGGTACCGTTACGTTAGATATGGGTGCGCGTAAAGAAACACAGCCATATGAGTTTACTTATATGGTGGGTTCTGAAGGTGCTTCAATGCAGCTTGATAAAATGAATGTGTTCTACATTGGTGTTCCTAACCCAATCACAGTATCAGCTGCTGGTTATTCTCTGGAAGACGTATCAGTTGACATCCCAGGAGCTACTGTAAAAGGCGGTGCTGCTAAAGGTAAATTTGAGGTTACTGTAGCTAAACCGGGTAATGTAATGGCTAATATTATGGCCAAAACAGCTACTGGAATGAAGAAAGTAGGCTCTATGGAAATACGTGTTAAGCGTATACCTGATCCGGTAGCTAAGGTAGGCGGCATCAACGGTGGTGCAATGTTCTCAAGCATATTTAAGTCTCAACTTGGTGTTGTAGCTGCACTTGATAATTTCGACTTCGATGCTAAATTCGTAGTTACAAGCTTTGAGTTCAGCGTTGTTCCTAAACGTGGTGAGCCTATCGGTCCATTCCCGGTAAGGAGTGCAAGGTTTGATGCAAACTCACAGGTTGTTCAAGCTATAGAAAGATGTAAACCAGGTGATAAAGTGTATATTGAAGAAATTCAGGCACGCGGTCCAGACGGTACTACACGTAAATTAGGTACAGTAGGTTTGACACTTAAGTAATTTTATATAATTTTATTAATTAGCAAATAGTTTCAGGATTATGAGTATCCTCAAGACATACAAAATCGCAGCTTCTACCGCATTATTATTCATGGGTGGCGTAGCATTTGGTCAGAACGATCCGGCAAGCAGTTTCAGCAGCTATGATGGCGTAACTAAAGACTGGAAACCTTCTTTAGTAAGAGATGGTGTTTATGATCGTGTTCAGCACATCAATACTCCACTCCTGCCTCAAAATGTTCGCGAAAATGACTTGATGTATAAGAAGCGTATCTGGAGGGAAATCGATATTCGTGAAAAGCAGAATATGGCTTTCCGTTATCCTGGTGATGATTATACCGGTGGTGGTCAGTTCATCGAGATTATCCTGGACGCAGTAAGCAAGGGCAAGATTAAAGCTTACTCAAACATGGATGACAGGTTTACAACTGCATTAACGAAAGAGCAAATTATCGACATGCTTGTTGGTCAGCCTGATACTACATGGGTTACAGATCCTGAAACGCAGCAAGAGAAAATGGTTATCAAAAGAAGGGAATTTAACCCTGACGTTGTTACTAAATATCGCTTGAAAGAAGAGTGGTATATAGATAGAAATATTGGTCGCATGCAAAGGCAAATAATAGGTATCGCTCCATTTAAAGATATCTATAACGATGATGGATCTTTCCGTGCATCTCAAGCTGTGTTCTGGTTATACTATCCTGAAATCACTAGCATGTTAGCTCAGTACGAAGTGTTTAATCCTGATAACGACGTAGCACGTATGTCATGGTATGAATTCTTTGAAGGTCGTTACTTTGCTAGCCGTATTATCAAAGCAAGCAATCCATTCGACTATTCTTTCAAAGAAAAGGGTATGGGTAATCTGGAAGCACTGTACGAAGGTCAGAAAGTTACAGAAATGCTCTTCAACAAAGAACACGATATGTGGGTATATTAATACCACGTTCAAAGAATATACAAACGCCACCAATATTTGGTGGCGTTTGTATATTCATCTACCCACTGATTGAATTATCTTGCACTGTTTTTAAGTGATTTTTGAATGGCTACCGAAACATTACCAAGGTTGGAAGTTTGTTTGTCTCCTGCATTATTGCATCTCTACGATACCAAAGGTGCAGTAGTGGTTATTATTGATGTATTCAGAGCTACATCTACTATTGCCGCAGCATTGCACAACGGTGCAAAATGTGTTATACCCGTTGCTGCAGTGCAGGAGTGTATTGAGCTTGGCAGCCAGCTTGAGAATAGTATTACTGCTGGTGAACGTGATGGTAAAGTAGCAGAAGGCTTGCAGTATGGAAACTCTCCTTCTGAGTATCCTAAAGAGTTTATTGACGGTAAGACGCTGGTACTAACTACTACTAATGGTACGCGTTTATTGCACATGGTAAAGGATGCAGATACCATTATCACAGGCTCATTCCTTAATCTTAGTGCAGTATGCGATTTTCTGATAGCGTCCGGTAAAAACGTATTGCTTGGCTGTGCCGCGTGGAAGGACAGATTTAATCTGGAAGATACGCTGTTTGCAGGTGCAGTAGTTAGCCGTATCAAAGAACATTATACTATTAATTGCGATAGTGCGCGTGCTGCAAATTATCTGTACGAACATTCTTCTGAAACGAGCTTTATTGAATTTCTGAAAGATAGCTCGCACTACAAGCGCTTGTCTGCATATGGTTTGGCTGCTGATATGGAATATTGTGCAACACCGGATTTGCACCCTGTGGTGCCGATACTTAAAGGTAGAGAATTAGTAATAAATCAATAAAATATAAAACGGGTAGCATTGCTACCCGTTTCTGTATATCAAGAGTTTGAATACTATAGTTCTCTCTTTTTTACTGGCTTTTTGAATATAATATGTGTAGTAGTTGTTTTCCCATCACGCACATATTGCAATGGTATTTTCTGATTGCGTTTGGAGAGTGCTACACTTTCCTGCAAATCGTCAACAGAAACAATTGTTTCATCATTCAATTTTTGGATAACATCTCCTTTGTGAAGTCCTGCAGCTTCAGCCGCAGAGTTTGGTTGTACATCAGCAATCTTCACACCTTTGCCATCTGCAATATCTTCAGCCATTATACCCATTTTAGGTGCATCAGCATTAGGTATGTCGCTGATGTCGAATGTAAACGGACGCACCATTGGGTTAGGTATAAAGCGTTCATTCATATCATTCGGATACCTGAAAACCCTTGCTGTGGAAGTATTTGCTTTTGATAGTTCAGCATCCGTCAGTTTAGATTTACCGTTGCGCTCGTAGGTAATGCTTACTTTTTCTCCCGGTTTGAATGCGGCTATTTCATCAGAAAGCTGTTTGCCGTCTTTGATGGCAATGTCATTTATGTGTGTTATTATATCGCCGCTTTCAAGGCCTGCTTCATCTGCTGCAGAGCCCGGCATTACACGCTCTATTTCTGCGCCATTTGTCTTTTTGTCGCTACGGCTATATACACCAAGCATTGCTTTGTTGCCTGCTGTTGTCTCCCTGTCGAAAAAAGGATGCATAGGCTCAGAACCTATTCTATCTTCATTATCAATGATTATTTTCTTTTGCAGGTTGCCGTTTTCAGTATTGGCTACTTTTTCACCATTTATGAAAACCTCCCCGTCGCGTACCTCTATAGTTGTACTGGAACGCTTACCATCTTTAATGATGATGGTTTCTTCGCTTTTTATTTTTTCTGCCTTTTTACCGGATGATTGCTGAGAATAGCCACTTGTGGCAGAAAGGCATACTGCCAAAGCTGTAGCTGTTACAAATACTGTTTTCATACAAAAAGCACGATTTTTGGATACGAATTTAGGTACCCACAAAACCAGCCATTGTCAAAACTCCGTTAAAACAAATCTGAAAAACTGTTAAAATATGCTAACCCTGCAGGAAGGGGTTGTAAAGCTTCTCATTATGTATGGTGGTATTTGGTCCGTGCCCGCTGTATACCACTGTTTCTTCAGGCAATACAAAAAGCTGTGTTTTGATACTGTTTATGAGGGTATTGAAGTTACCACCTGGCAGGTCTGTTCGGCCAATGCTGCCGTTAAACAGTACATCGCCTGCTATTAACCACTTGTCTTTTGGGCTATAAAAGCTGATGCTGCCCGGAGAATGCCCAGGAGTAAAAATCACCTGTACATCCTCAAGTCCTGCAAACGGGTTATTGCCTTCTGTTATGAAGAAATCCGGCTCTGGCGCTTTGCCAAAAGTGAAGCCAAACAACATGGCAGCACCCGCAGCACCGTTTAATACAGGTGCGTCTTTAGCATGTATGCCAAATGGTATATTATAAGCTTCTTTGATGGCTGCAACTCCGAATATATGGTCTATGTGTGTATGAGTATTGATGATAGCTTTTGGTTTCAATTGATTATCAGCTATATACTTCTTCAAATGGGTTACTTCTGCCGCATCATACATGCCCGGGTCTATTATCCAGCAGTCTTTTGCATTATTATGAATGACATAGGTATTTTCCTGAAAAGCATTAAAAGTAAAACATTCGATATGTAGCATTGCTTAAGCTATTTTTCATTAATTTAGGACACAAACTTAAAGCTTAGAAGTCAATTAAACCGAGTAATAACGCAAGGTTTCTTTAACAGTATTTCGTTTATGAAAATTAACCCTCAGTACAGGGCGGCTATACTATCTATTGCATCCACTATTTTGCTGGGTAGCAGTGCGTATCAGCTACACGCACAAACCAATCTCGAAACCTTCGGGCAGAACAGGGTTCAGTACCGAAAATTCGACTGGAAATATTTTGATACAAAGCACTTTCGTATATATCACTACGACAGGGCCGGGCGAGACCTTGCACGGTATGTAGCAGAGCAAGTAGAAAATGATATTCGTGTCGTAGAGCGCAAGATGAGTGGTAAGTTTCCGCACAGGTTCAAAATAGTTGTTTACAATACTTACGATGATTATCGCCAGACGAATATCGGTAGAACATTTGCGTCTCAGTTGCAGGATGCACCTGCCGGTACTATAGATGTAGTGGGCGATAAGCTGACGGTTTACTTTAGTGGTATACATACAGACCTGCGTCGCCAAACGAGGGAAGGCATGTCGCGCGTTATTATGGAGCGTATGCTGTTTGGTGAAGGTTTCCGTGAGATAGTGCGCAACGCCTTGGTGTCGAACATGCCTGGCTGGACGGCTTATGGTTATGTTTCTTATCTGGTAGATGGTTGGGATGCAAAAGAAAACAGTGATTGGAAGAATATACTGGAGGCAAATCCTAAATCCAGTTTTTACCAGCTCGCAGAGAAATATCCCGATCAGGCAGGTAAAGCATTCTGGAAATACATCGCGGATAAAAATGGCGATAACGGAGCTAAAAACCTGCTATACACTATACAATCTAAAAACAGCCTGAACCAGGGCGTAAAAGCAGGTTTGGGTATGGGTATTAAGCCTGTATTTGATTCTGCCCTCAATTACTTCAAAACAATATATCAACAAGATGAGCAGTTTCAGGAACAACCTGATACTAACAACTTGCTTGTAGAAATACCGGTACCTAAAGACGGTTGGGTATTAAGGAATTTCAAAGTGTCACCAACAGGCTCAGACGTTGCTTATGTTGCATATCGCAATGGTGAATATGAGGTGCGTATGACAAGCTCTCGTGGAGATAAGCCTACGATAGTAATGCTGAAAGGTGGCAAGCTCGACTTTAATGAAAAGCAACCCGATCCAGATTATCCGTTGTTAGCATGGTCTAATAATGGCTACAAGCTGGCTATTATGTACAAAGATAAATCGAACGTGCTATTGCGTGTTTACAACTCTTACAATGCAAGAATAGAGAACTACAAAATTCCGGGCAATCGTTTCGATAGGGCATTGGGTCTTACATTCAATGAAGACGATGATAGAATGGTATTCTCTGCCATCAAAAAAAGCCAGACAGATTTGTTTGAGTTTATCATCAAAGGTGCTAAGCTTAAGAATATTACCAATGATGTGTGGGACGATGTGCAACCACAGTTTGTAAGTGGGGGCTCTCGAAGAGGTTTGCTTTTCTTGTCAAACAGAACAAAACCAAATCTGGATGTGCCTTTGCAGGTAAACGAATTACCAAACGGTCCGATGAATGTGTTCTTCTACAACACAAAGACCAAGCGCAAAGAGTTGTTGCAGATGAGCGATGTCAAAACAGGCAATGTAACACAACCTACACAATACGGTACAGACAACTATGCATTTATCTACGACAGTAACGGTGTGCAAAACCAGTACATCGTAGAGATGAAAAAGAATGCGAGCAACAAAGAGTATGCTGTGTCAATACCTGTTACCAACCATACAAGAAATCTGCTGGCGCATCAGTACAACCCGGCAGGCAACAAAGTGGCAGATGTATTGCAAGTGGGTGATAAATACAAAGTGTATTTCAAACCTTTGCTGATACCTGGTAAAACAGCTTTCCCTAAACAGTTGTCACCAACACTACTGAAGCAGAGCGATGACCATACTATAAGAGATAAGGAAACACGCGAATCAGAAGGTAATGGTAGTGTGATGAAGAGTGGCAGTACTTTCCAATCGGAGTTTAAAGAAGATGATAACTCAAAAGCAGCGCGCAGGAAGCAAAATAAGATAAACGACGATACTGGCGCTGAAATTAATGTAGCACAGGCTGCCGATAGTGAATATCTGAAAATGAAAGCACAACCTTACAAATTAGCTTTCAAACCCGATTTTTTGTCACTCAAGCTGGATAACAGTGTATTATTTAATCGTTATCAGTCTATGGATCAGACAGGCGGTCGTTGGGTAAACCCACCGTTGAGTGGTATGCTGGCTGTAAGTTTGAATGATCTGATGGAAGACCATCGTATTACTGGTGGTGTCAGGTTGCCATTCTCTTTAATGGGGTCTACCTATTTTATGCAATACGAAAATGCGAAACGAAGAGTAGATTGGACAGTGATGTATTTGCGGAATTCCACGTTCAGTAATTTCAATGTACAATACATCGATTCGTCAAGTAATACTATTATTGAGAGAGAACAACTGGGTAAGACAGTTACCAATATGATTCAGGGCTCTGCTACGTATCCATTTGACAGGAGAAACAGCATACGAATGCAAATGGCCTATCGTCATGATGCTATGCGCTTTAAGGCACAAGAGCTGCTTAGCTTGTTATATGATGTACCTGATAAAAATCAATCTTGGTTGCTAAGCCGTGCTGAGTACGTGTATGATAATTCTATCTCTCCTGCACTGAATATTCGCAACGGCATACGCTATAAAGTATTTGCAGAATACATGTATCGTATGAATGGTAATACGGGTGGATTCTATGGTTTTGGAGCAGATGTCCGCAACTATACTAAGATTCATAAAAACTTTATTTGGGCAACAAGGGTAGCATTTGCACACTCGGGTGGCGATAAAAGGATTATGTATCAGATGGGTGGCGTTGATAACTGGATAAGCCCGCAGGTAAGTGAATACACGCCTGTACGTCCGCAGCAGGACTATGCATTTATAGCACAGGCAAACAATATGCGTGGCTACAAGCAAAACGCCCGCAATGGTAACACCTATGCATTAGTTAATACAGAATTCAGGTTGCCGGTACTGACAACATTTATGAAAAGGCCAATACAGTCTCCATTGTTGAAAAACCTGCAAGTAATTGCTTTTGCTGATTTGGGCTCTGCTTGGCAGGGGTTATTACCTACAACTGAAAAACTGCAAAACAATACCTACCTACCAAATTTTGGTAGCAACAGCCAAGTAACTATGCTTATCGTTGACGATACAGGAGGTATTTGCCTTGGTTATGGCGGTGGTATACGTACTTCTGTTTTTGGTTATTTTATGAGGTTGGATGCAGCATCAAATGTAGAGGGTGGCGATTTACTATTCCATTTCTCTATAGGTACCGATTTCTAAGATTTATTCAGATACACATTCAAAGAGCCTCTTTCAAAAGAGGCTCTTTCTTTTTAACAGCTTAGTTTCAGGGTATTGCGCTGCTTTTCATTACTTTTGCCAAGTATATATTGCACTTATATCGCATACCTGTATGAAGTTTTCTAAAGAAGCAAGAATAGGACTTTTAGTCGCCATAGCATTGTTTATATTTTTAGCAGGGTTTTATTTTCTGAAAGGAGCCAATCTGTTTTCGGGAGAAACGGAATACTATGCCTATTTCGATGACGTGCAGGGGCTGCAAACATCTTCTGCTGTGCAGGTAAAAGGTCTGTCTGTAGGTAGGGTAGTAAGCATAGCGCTTAATAAAGAGGATGGCAGGGTAAAAGTAGTGCTTGCGGTAAACCAGAAGATAAAAGTAACAGAAGGATCGTCGGTAAAACTGGCATCTGCCGATTTGTTGGGTACTAAAGTTTTGAAGCTGGAAGTTGCTAAAGGTGATAAAGAACTGGCAGAAGAATCTGTACTGCCTGCTGTGGTAGAAGGTAGCCTTATTGATAATCTTTCGGGCGAAATAGCACCATTGGTTACAGATATACGCCACGTAGTATCTACACTGGATACAGTATTGTTGGGTGTAAATAATATGCTGAATCCTGAAACGCGTCAGCATCTTTCAAACAGTGTAGCATCGTTGGATGTAACACTGAAAAACTTCTCTGCATTGTCCGAAAAACTGAATAGCGAGAGCAATCAACTGGCATCTGTTATTCGCAATGCAAACAGCATTACAACTAATCTTGCCAACAGCAATCAGCAAATAACCAATATCAGGAAGAATGCTGATAACATTAGTGGGCAGCTGGCAAATGCACCTATCGAAACGACAGTAAAAGATCTGCAGTCTACCATCAAACAGCTGAATGGTATCATGACGAAGATTAACAACAACGAAGGTTCGCTAGGTATGTTGGTAAATGATAAAGCACTGCACGATAACTTGTCAGAGTCGCTGAAAACACTGAATGCGCTGATGGCAGATATCAACGCACACCCATCGCGATACATCAACGTTACCATCTTTGGCAGGAAAAACAAGAATAAGTAATAAGTGTCAGCAATACAGCGAAAGTCTTTCCTTGAGTTAATATCGGCGACAACCGTATTGTTATTGTTTGTGTTTGCTGCAAACAATAACGTATATGCACAGTCGCCAAAGGATACAGCCAATAAGATTAACATTGAAATACTGAGTGCAAATTTTCTGGACTATGTTCAGACAGATTCAGGTGCCATCAACAAACTGATTGGCAATGCTGCTATGAAGCAGGGCGAGGCATTTATGTATTGTGATAGTGCGTATTTCAATCTCGCCAAGAATACAATGGAAGCCTTCGGCAATGTACGTGTAGTGCAACCGGGTAGCGAGGCGCAGAGCGACTATATGCGTTATATTGGTAATCAGAAAACAGGCTATCTGAAAGGCAATGTGATGCTGACCGATGGTCGCAGCCACCTGTGGTCAGAAGACCTGACATATAACACGGCCACTAAAGTAGGCGTGTACACACAAGGCGGTACATTGCAGGATAGCACAACAACATTATCCAGCAATGCAGGCTCTTACAATACCAAAACAAAGGATGCTCGCTTTACGGGAGATGTTATGGTAACTGACCCGCAGTACAATATTGTTTCGGACGATATGGGCTATAACACAGAGAAGAAAGTTGTAACATTCTTTGCACCATCTGTTGTAACAAGCGATAGCTCTGTACTTACCACCAGTTGTGGCAGCTACGATACCAAAAACGAAATAGCACATTTTAAATGCCGTTCTTCTATCCTCAATAGTGAGCAGTATATAGAAGCAGATACCATCGACCACAATCGTAAGACAGGCGTAGGTTTTGCTAAAGGCAATGTAATAGCTTTAGATACGGCACAGCATACAACGCTATACTGTGGCAGGGGCGATTTTAACGAGAAGAAGAAAACAATGCTGGCTTCAATAAAGCCCGTACTGAAACAGGTGAATAATAAGGATAGCCTCTACATTCGTGCCGATACTTTCTATTCTTTCCCTGCGGGTAAAAAATCAGATACTGTAAAGCAGAAGACGGCAAAAGGCAAGAAAAAACAAAAGCAGGTTGTAGCAGAAGATACTACATCGGTAAACAGCAAAACGCCTCGTTGTTTTATCGGCTTTCACCACGTGCTCATATTCTCAGACTCTATGCAGGGCAAGTGCGATAGCATCAGCTATACGCAGGCAGACTCTACCATGCGTCTGATGTACGACCCGATAGTATGGTCGCGCAAAAGCCAGATAACAGGAGATACGATTACCATGATAATGGATAGTAGCAAAGTGCGTCAGATATATGTGCCGAATAATGCCTTTATGGTTTCACAATCAGGGCCTGATAAAGCACAGCTATACGATCAGGTGCAGGGTAAAACCATGACAGGCTATTTTAAAGACGGGCAGGTAGATTATATGTTGGTGAAACCCGATGCACAGACCATTTACTATGGTAAGGATGATAATGGGGCTTATATTGGAGTGAATGAAGTAACAGCTACCAGAATGAGGATTTACTTCAAAGAAGAAGGGCTGCATAAAGTAACCTATGAACAAGACGTAAAAAGCAAGCTAACACCAATGGACAAGGCTGATTTGCCCAATATGAAGCTCAAGCGTTTCAGGTGGCTGATAGACAAGAGGCCTACATCAATTGAGCAACTCTTTCAGTAGTAAATTTGGCAGATTTAAAAATATATTTACTTTTGCAGCCGCAATGATGCACAAAATGGCATATAAGAAAGACATAAAACGCATACCATAAGGTAGGCCGATTTCTTATGTAGCTACAACATAGTTTACGAAGGCTTACCTCAAAAAGGTAAGCCTTTTTTAATACGCATAAACAACAACAAGATGAGTAAGCTTAGCCGTCTGGCGGAAACATTGATAGGCTCTGAAATAGTGCGCCTGGGTAATGAAATTGCGGTACGTGTGAACCGTGGGGAGAAGATTTACAACTACACTATCGGCGATTTTGACCCACAGATATTTCCTATTCCGCAAGAGCTGGAAGATGCCATTGTTGATGCTTATCGTAACAAGCAAACAAATTACCCTCCCGGCGATGGCATCCTCGAATTGAGGCAGGCCGTAGCATCTTTCATCAAAGACAGAGAGGGCATAGAATACGCTGCTAACGAAGTACTGATAGCAGGCGGTGGCCGCCCGCTAATTTACTCAGTGTTCCGCGCTATTGTAGATGCGGGGGATAAAGTAATATACGCTGTGCCATCTTGGAATAACAATCACTACACACACATGAACGATGGCGAACATTGTGTGATAGAGGCTACGGTAGAAAACGACTTTATGCCAACGGCTGCAGATATAGAGCCGCACATAAAAGGTGCTGCACTGCTGTGCCTGTGCACGCCGCAAAACCCTACTGGTACTACATTGGCTAAAGCCGAACTGGAAAAAATATGTGACTTGGTACTGGCAGAAAATGCCAGCCGTGGTGCTGATGAGAAGAAACTGTATGTGATGTTCGACCAGATGTATTTCACCCTTACATACGGCGAAACACAACACTACAATCCTGTAACACTTCGCCCTGAAATGAAGCAGTACACCGTGTTTGTAGATGGTATATCAAAAGCATTCGCTGCAACGGGTGTGCGTTTGGGTTGGTCTTTAGGCCCTGCACATCTGATAGGTAAAATGAAAGCCTTGCTGAGCCACATAGGTGCTTGGGCGCCAATGGCAGAACAGAAAGCTACTGCAAAATACTTGTTGCAGAAAGATGCAGTACAGACCTATCTTACCTCTTTCAAAAAAGAACTGGAAGACAGGTTGTGGGCTATTTATAATGGCTTCAAAGCACTGCAGGAAAAAGGTTACCCTGTAGATGCTGTAGCACCGCAGGCAGCTATTTATCTTACTATCAAGATAGACCTGAAAGGTATGCAGGCGGGCGATAAGCAACTGGAAACACAGGCAGATGTTACAGAGTACTTGCTCAGCGAAGCAAAGCTTGCTATCGTACCGTTCTATGCTTTTGGTGCAGACCGTACTTCGCCTTGGTACAGGCTTAGTATAGGTACGTGCAAGAAAGAAGAAATCAGCGAAATGCTGGGTATGCTGGAAGCTGCGTTGCAAAAGCTGATGGTGCTTAGTTAATAAGGGTGTTTTTAGTTTTTACTTTTAATTTTTTACTTAGATAAAATGCAGGTTTACAAATTTGGTGGCGCTTCTATAGCAAGCCCTGAAAGAATGACGGCCCTGTTGCCGATTATTAAAGATGCAGAACATCCCATCATCATGGTGGTATCTGCCTATGGTAAAACAACCAATGCGCTGGAAGCAATCGTTACCAACGCCTGCAAGGGTAAGAAACAGGAAGCACAGGAATTGCTGAAAGCATTGGAGCAAGCCCACCTTGATTACTGTAAAGGTTTGCTGAATGATGAGTATTATGCACAGGCGGTAAAAGCACTGAATGTATTTTTTACAGAACTGCAATGGGCGGTAGATGATGCTACTGCTGATAAATACGATTACTCTTACGACCAGATAGTATGTATGGGCGAATTGCTCTCAACGCGCATATTCGGGTTCTATCTGCAACAGTGCGGATTGCCTTTTGAATGGGCAGATGTGCGCGATGTAATTCGTACGGACGATACCTACCGCGATGCACGTGTAGATTGGGATTTCTCCAAGGCGAAAGCCGTAGAATTATTTTCCCCGCTATTGAGTTCAGGCAAAAGCATCATCACGCAAGGTTTCATTGGTGCTACTGCTGATAATGCTTCTGTAACACTTGGCCGAGAAGGTTCTGACTATACCGCAGCTATGCTGGCTGCCATGTTAGGTGCCAATGGTGTTACGATATGGAAAGATGTGGAAGGCTTGCAGAACGCAGACCCTAAACTGTTCCCTAATACAGTAAAGATTGAAGCAATCACGTATCACGAAGTGATTGAGATGGCCTACTATGGTGCGCAGGTCATACACCCTAAAACCATCAAGCCATTGCAGAACAACAATATACCGTTGTATGTAAAATGCTTTCTGGATAAAGACCTGAAAGGAACGGTGATACAGAACGAGGTAAACAGCATCTTCTACCCGCCGCTGATAGTACTGAAGAAAGACCAGGTATTGCTGCAGGTAACGTCTAAAGACTTCTCTTTTGTAACAGAAGATAACCTGAGCGAACTATACAGCATCCTGCACGATTTGAAGATAAAAGTAAACCTGATACAAAACGCTGCCATCAGCTTTGTGGCATGTATAGATAACAAAGAGGAAAACGTGAAGAAGCTGGTAGATGTACTGAGCAAAAACTATAAAGTACTCCGCAATGATGATGTGAGCCTGCTCACCATCCGCCACTATACACCGGAGATTGTATTTGAACTGACCAAAGGACGCTACACACTCCTGGAGCAAAAAACAAGACACACCGTACAGGTGGTTATGAAATAGTTGATTTGTTGACTGGTTGATTTGTTATTTGTCTAATCAACCAGTCAACTATCCAACCAATCAACTAAAGTATCTTCTTCCCTTTCATTGCATCTTTCAGTGCGGCGTCCATTACGCGTTCTGCAAATGGTCTGCTCACATCATTCAGTTGCTCTGTTTCTTTCTGCACGAGGTCTTTGTTCTTGGCAGCAATTGCATCGCGCAGCTGCTGCATGTGCGTTTGTGTAGTTACTATTTCTTCTTCTGTCAGCAATTCACGATGCTTGGCTATAAACTTCTCAGTCGTTTCCAGCATCTGCTCTGCTTCTGTAGTAGCTTCTACCAGTGCGCGTGTTTGTATATCTTCTTTAGCATGCGTTAGCGAGTCCATCAGCATTTGCTCTACCTGTTCATCTGTAAGGCCATACTGTGGTTTCACCTCAACACTTGTTTCTACACCGCTGCGTAGTTCTTTCGCCGTTACTTTCAGTATACCATCTGCATCTATCAAAAAGTTCACTTCTACCTTCGGCAATCCCGCAGGCATAGCAGGTATCCCTGTCAGGTTAAACTCTGCCAGTTTGCGGTTATCCTTTACAAGGTCACGTTCACCTTGAAATACAGATATACGCATACCGCTTTGTCCATCTTTATGTGTAGTGTACTGGCGGCCCGCACGTACCGGTATTTTAGAATTGCGTGGTATCAATACATCCATCAGCCCGCCCATTGTTTCAATGCCCAGGCTTAGTGGTGTAATATCCAGCAGCAGCATATCTGTATTGTTACCTGCCAGTATATCTGCCTGTACCGCAGCACCCAGTGCTACTACTTCGTCAGGGTTCAGATTGTCAAATACTTCTTTGCCAAAGAATTTGCTCACGCTTTCTTTTACCAATGGTACACGTGTGCTGCCACCCACCATTACAACTGCATCTATGGCGCTTGTTTGCAAGCCTGCATCGCGCATAGCGTTCTGGCAGCATGTTATGGTACGGTCTATCAGTGGTTGTATCAGTTCGTTGAACGCTGCTTTGGTGATGCTCACTTGCTCGCCCGCTACTGTTCCTTCAAAGCTATCGTTATTGCTCAGGTGTTTCTTCGCCTCTTCAGCCGTCAGCCTCAATTCCTGTGCCAGCGATTTGTGTTGTTGCAGTTCTTCATTGCTGATGCCTAATGTCTCTTGCCAGTGTTGTGCCAGTGCACGGTCCATATCATCGCCACCCAGATAGGTATCACCATTGGTAGAGAGTACTTCAAATATGCCGTTGGTTATTTTCAGCACAGATATATCAAACGTACCACCACCAAGGTCGTACACAGCAATTGTTTTTTCTTCATCAGGGCTCACACCCAGTCCGTATGCAAGGCTTGCAGCGGTAGGCTCGTTTACAATGCGCAAAACATCCAATCCTGCCAGCCTGCCCGCATCGCGTGTGGCCTGCCTTTGTGCATCGTTAAAGTATGCAGGTACTGTTATCACCGCTTTGTTTACGGGTGTTTTCAGTATATGCTCTGCACGCTGCTTCAGTTCTTTCAGTATAAAAGATGAAAGTTCTATCGGCGAATAAAACTTATCACCCACCTGCACCTTCACCAAAGACTCGGTATTGTCATCTATCACTTTGTAGGCAAAAAAGCCTGCATGCTCGCTGATGTCTTTGTAAGATTTACCCATCAGACGCTTGGCACTGTATATGGTACGGTGTGGTTCTGCTATCAGTTTTTCTCTGGCAGGGTTGCCCACCGTTGCACCACCATATTCGTCAAAGTGTACGATAGATGGTACCAGTGTCAGCCCGTCAATTTCGCGAAGCGCCAGTGGTTGGCGGGTATCCTCACGCACTATTGCTATCAGGCTGTTGGTTGTGCCAAGGTCTATACCTACAATTGTTTCCTTTTGTTGCAGGCTGCCTGTGGCTATATTGATGGCTACTTTGCCCATATGCTTATTTTTCGAGGCACAAAGGTAGCGCATGCAGCGCAGTTCTTCAGCTATTATTACCTATCAGCCAATAAAGGGTATAATATTCCTGTAACTTTCACGTTTCTTAAACGATTCAATAGATATATTTGAATCATCGTCCATCATATATGCGTTCCTTAGCATACATATCTGCCTTACTGCTTGCCTGCTTTTTTGTTTCCTGCAACTGGAACAACCGGGAAGATGCCATTAAGCTATGTAATGAGCTTACACGCGTCAACGACTCGCTTAATGTAATGGGTAAAGACTGGATGGACGAGTTCAAACCGGCTGTAAATACCAAGGATTTTACCTTTCTGCAGCCTAAAAGGCAACATATACAAGACTATATAACGCAGCAAACCGTCTATGTAAAAGGACTGAAGGATGTTGGCGGCTCTGAAAAGCTGCGTGCTTCGCTGCTGGATATACTACAGTATGAAAACGATGTAGTACTACCTAAAATGAAAGAATTCGAGTCTTTCAGCGGAGAAACATCGGACGATACCATTCAGAAAGCGTTTAACGAGCTGATAGTTACTACCAAAGAGGATATGGCAAAACACGAGGTTATGTTTAAGCACCTGGATGAATATGCCGAAAAAAATGAATTCCCTAAGCCGATAGAATAGTTTATCCCGGCAGTACTTTCGACCTTAGTTTCAGAAAGGGCTTTTCAATCAGATAGTAAGAAATATTAGCTGTTACAAAAATCAGCAGGATATTCAATGGCAACTTCCCAATCGGGCCTATTTTGCTCGAAAAGAATAGCTGTTGCCAGATGTACAGGCTATAAGACAGCTTACCAATGTATTCCATGAATCTTGTGTCAAACATTGCGGTAGTAGATAGAGATAAGCATGATAAACCCTATTGCAATATCGGCTATAGTACCTGTTGTGCGGCCTAGTGGTACTATGAAAAGGCCCATGTGCAGGTCCATCCTCTGGTTGATAACGTCGAACAACGGTAGTGCAAACAGCACAGCAAAAGGCACAACTATGGCCCACTTGTGCTTTGACAGGATGTTCTGTACCACAGGCATTATCTTGTCGTGATACAATGCAAAAACACAACCCCACATGATGGCATCAACCCGCTGGAAGATGGTGTAAAAATCCATCCATTGATACTGTGTTACCTGATGTGTTATGCGTAATAGTGGTACAAGTATGATGATAGCAAAAGCATATTTAGCCCTGTGTTTTTTTGCATACCTGAATACAAACGGCCATATAAAGTAAAATTGCTCCTCTACCGATAATGACCAGAGGTGAGCTGTTTCCCAATCAGAATGCCAGTTGAGGTACTTGGTATATGTAAGCGAGGTAAGCCAGGAACCTGCCGTGAAGTCAAGTATATTCAGTAGTTGCAGTGTCAGATATACAAACAACAAAGTATAGTACACCGGAAATATCCTGAATGCCCGCTTGATGTAGAAACCTTTTAGAGAGATATTGCCAGCCTGTTCTTCTTCTTGCAGCAATAGGGTAGTTATCAGAAAACCCGAGATAACGAAAAATACATTCACACCCATGTTGCCGTCAACAAGCAATGGACACTTGCCGGATAAAAAACCGTTCAGGTTTTTAATATCAATGTGCTGCAGTAGTACGAGTAGTATGCTGATTGCCCTTAATCCGTTAAGGCTGGGGATGTGTTTCCTCATTCGCATCAAAAGTAATTATAAAGACTGTTTTATGTATATATCTTTTGTTAATCGGTTGTAAATGCCATTAGTTAATTATGTTTCAGGCATAGTCTTGTTGCATCTTTATGTTCAGGTAATCAATACCCCATTGAGACAATATAAAAAACACTTACCGGCAATACTGATATTCGCGCTCCTGCTTATAAGCGCAGTCTTTGCAGAGTGGCAATATGATGAGGCATGGACCTACCAGAAAATAGAAGGCCTGTCTGTTTATGACATTGTCAGTTATAAATTCAATATCGCCAACAATCACGTACTCAATTCGCTCTACTTCTATCTGCTACAGCATATTGGTGTCATTCATCCTTTCTTTTACAGGCTTATAAGTCTTGCAGCATTTTGGGTGTACTGGATTTTCCTGAACAAATTGATGCCTGCAAAACAAGACAGTACACAATTCAGGTTTGCAGTAGTGCTTCTTCTCCTCATGCCGTACATGATATACTTTGCGCAAGGCAGAGGTTATGCTGTTGCCATAGCGTCATTCACAGCCTCACTGTACTACTACAAAAGCTATGCTACCGGCAAAAACCGTCGTGATGTATATTATTTTATGCTATCGGGCAGTATAGCATCGCTGGCTATATTCAGCTTCAGCATACCGTTTATGGCAATGCTGGCTTTATTTGTGTTGAGGCAATACAAATCCATCATCGTAGAAAAGAGGATAATCTTTGCCTTTGCCCTGGTAGTGCCTGTGTTGGCATACGTATATACGATGGGCAAGGTGATAAACACAACCGATGCGCATATCATTGGTACAAACTGGTTGTTTAAAAACGGCATGTTTTCTGGCATGATCTCGTACATGTGTCTGGCCGATTGGTTACCGCTGTTTGTATTCAAGGTGTTTAAGCTCTTATATCTTGGCACATTGATGCTGGCAATAGGGATGATGGTTTATCGCAGAAAATTACAGGATGAGGTGTTGATATTTATCTTTTCGGTATTTGTGATGATAGGCTTGCATTATTTGTTCAATGCCAAATACCCGATGTACAGGGGGATAAGTTACCTCATCATACTATTGTATCTGGCAATGTCTGCTGCTGACGGTATTAAAAAAGCCTGGTTGCTGCGCCTGCATATGCTCATAACTTGTGGTATTGGTGTAATCAATCTGGGTATTAATCTTCGCGACGACATTGGCCGAAATACGGAAGATGTATTGAGTTATGCTGAAAAACATGGAGGGTATCTTACTGTATCTGACAATTTCAATCCGAACATATATTTGTATAATAAGTTATATCATAGTAATTATATAATTATTACCCACTTTGAAGCCGTGGATGATGATAGTTTATTTCTGAAATATGCCGATAGCTCGGCTATGATTTTGTGCAGCAGGTCATTGATTGCAGGTAAAGATATTCAGAAAAACTATAATGAAATATACTCATTTAAGGGAAAGGTCTTCCTTCGTAGAAAGTAAATATCCCACACATGCTCTTTAACTAACATGTGTGTGCCCTGTGTATATTCCCCAGTTTACCCACAAATATTGACGAAGCCTATAATATACCCTTGACAAACGGGCGAATTGTCTAAATTTGTCATCCCCACAAAAACTGAAAAATTGCGTTTAAAATCGTTGGACATAAAAGGATTCAAATCCTTTGCAGATAAGACCCATGTGCTGCTCGATCACCCCATTACAGGTATCGTAGGGCCAAATGGTTGTGGTAAGTCGAACATCGTGGATGCTATCCGCTGGGTTATTGGTGAGCACAAGATTAAAGCCTTGCGTTCCGATAACCTCGAAGACCTGATATTCAATGGCTCGCGTACGCGTGCCGGTTCAGGTATGGCAGAAGTATCACTGACGTTCGAAAATACCCGCAATCTATTGCCTACAGAATTTACCACGGTGACCATCACACGTAAGTTCTACAAGAATGGTGAGAGTGAGTATCGATTGAACGATGTTACTTGTCGTTTGAAAGACATCCACAATCTGTTTTTGGATACTGGTGTTAGTAACGACTCTTATGCCATCATAGAGCTTGGCATGGTCGATGATATCATCAAAGACAAAGACAATTCTCGCCGCCGCATGCTGGAACAGGCTGCCGGTATCTCTATCTACAAAACACGTAAGAAAGAGGCGAAGCTGAAACTGGATGCAACCGAGCAAGACCTTGCGCGTATTGAAGACTTGTTGTTTGAAATTGGTAACAACCTTCGCACACTCGAAAGTCAGGCAAAGAAAGCAGAACGCTATTTCCAGATAAAAGGGGAGTATAAAGAAGTGAGTGTTGAATTGGCAAAAGCATCGCTGGAGCATTTCAACGACCAATATAAATCGCTCAACGAGCAGCACGATACCGAGACCGACCGCAAAACACAACTGGAAGCAATTGTTGCTACAGAAGAAGCAGTGGTAGAGCAGGATAAAGTGAAGCTGATAGAGAAAGAACAGGAGTTGAATGGCTTGCAAAAACAATTTAACGAACTGATAAATCGTGTTCGCCAATTGGAGAGCGACAAGCGCCTTGCTGCGCAGCGTCTCGACCATTTGAAAGAGCGCGAAAAAAGCCTGAGCGAATTCCTTTCGGGTGCAGGTATGCAATTGCAAAGCCTCGAAGAGTCTATCTCTTTTGCAGAAAAGCAAATTGAAGAAGAAAACGATATCATCGAAAAACTGCGTGATGAATTAGAAAGCATGCGCGGTATTGTTGATGAAAAACGTGATGCTTTTGATGCGAAGAAAAAAATATTGGAACAACTGCGTGCAGAATATCAAGGTAAACAACGCACACAGTTTGATGCAGAGAAAAAAGTAGCCATTGCAGATACTTCTGTAATGAACCTGCAACGCAGCATACAACAGATACAGGAAGAAAAAGCACAACGCGCTAATCAGATAGCACAACTGACAAACGAGCGTACGGATGCAGAAGGCGACCTGCAAGAGAAGAATGATGAATTGCAGACGCTCGTTGCTCGCTACGAAGAAGTGAAATCTAAAATCCTGCAAAGTCAGGAACAATTAGAAACACTGCGTTCGCAGTCTGTTGACGAAAACCGTAAACTGGATAGCCGCCGCAACGAACACGATTTGTTGAAGTCACTGGTAGAAAGTCTTGAAGGCTACCCTGATAGTATCAAGTTCCTGAAAAAGAACAAAGACTGGAATAGCGAAGCACCGCTATTGTCTGACGTGTTTGTGGTACAGAATGAATACCGCACTGCACTGGAAAACGTACTGGACAACTACCTGAACTATTATATAGTTGAGAACATCGGCGAAGCTGCAAAAGCTGTTCACCTGTTGGAAAGAAATAAAAAAGGTAAAGCCAATTTCTTTGTTACCAACCAATTCCAACAATACCAGGCAGCACAGCACAATGCACCTGCGGGCTTAACATCTGCACTGAGCGTAGTGAATGTAGACGAGCAATACATGCCACTGGCGCAGCATCTGCTGGGCCATGTATATATTGCCGATAACGAAGCTGCCATCACAGACCTGGCTATGACCAATGGCAATGTGATAGTAGAGAAGAGTGGTAAAGTAGTACGTGGCAAATACACATTGGGTGGTGGTTCTGTTGGTTTGTTTGAGGGTAATAAAATAGGCCGTGCTAAAAATCTGGAGCGCCTTGCAAAAGAAATAGAAGACCTGACAGCTATTACTACACAATTGAAACAACACATCAGCGATACGCAAACGCAGATAACAGGTTTCAATCAGGAGCTAAATGACAGGGCTATCGAACAAACCCGTCAGGAAATAAACCGCCTGCAAAACCATACAGTGAACCTGAGTAACAGGATTGAAAACTTTGAACACCTGAATCAGAATGGTGAGCAACGTTTGCAAGACCTGCAGGAGCAACTGGAAGATACACATGCAAGCATAGCAGATACACGCAGCGAATTAGAAGCTATCAACGATGAGTTGCAGTCGCTGCAACAAAATATACAAAATGCAGAGTCTGAATTCCATGCAGTGGAAATGGAATTCAACATGGCTACGCAACAGTACAATAATCACAATATTCAGTACACCAAAGAACAGAGCAAGCAGGAAGGTTTGAAGCAGGAACTGAGTTTCCGCAGCAATCAACTGAATGATTTGAAACGCCAGATAGCCAGCAATAGCGAGCAATTGCAACAGATTGCCGGCCAACTGGGCGAAACAGAAACACAACTGCACGCTGGTGATAATGAACTGTATGAATTGCTGACACGCAAAGAGACAGAAGAAAAAGTACTGAATGAAAAGGACCGCCTGTACTACGAAATGCGCAATGCCATTTCTGCACAGGAAGGTCAGCTGAACCAGAAGCGCCGCGAAAAAGAACACGCAGAAACATTGCTCAACAGCATCAAAGATCAGTTGAATGATATGAAGCTGAAGCTGGCTGGTATGAAAGAGCGTTTGAGTGTGGAGTTTAAAGTGAATCTGGATGAGATACTGGATCAGGCACGTGCAAACGAACTGACTGTAGATGAACTGACTGCCGAAGCAGAACGCATGAAAAAGCGTCTGGAGAATATGGGCGAAATAAACCCGACGGCTATCGAGGCATTTACAGAAATGAAAGCGCGTCACGACTTCATCGTAGAGCAGAAGACCGACCTTGTGAATGCGAAGGAATCGTTGATGGCTACGATTGAAGAAGTAGAGCAGACTGCGAATGCAAAATTCCGTGAGACGTTTGATAAAGTGCGCGAAAACTTCATCGAAGTATTTAAAGCGCTCTTTACTGCAGAAGATAATTGTGATCTGCGCCTGACAGACCCTGATAATCTGGCAGATAGCGGCATTGAGATATATGCACAGCCAAAAGGTAAAAAGCCAAGCACGCTTACACAGCTTTCGGGTGGTGAGAAAACGCTTACATCTACAGCGTTCCTCTTCGCTATCTACCTGATAAAGCCTGCGCCGTTCTGTATTCTGGATGAGGTGGATGCACCGCTGGATGATGCGAACGTAGGCAAGTTTACGCAGATGATACGCAAGTTCAGCGACAACTCGCAGTTCATCATCGTAACGCACAACAAACAGACAATGGCTGCGGTTGACGTTATCTATGGTGTTACCATGCAGGAGCCGGGTGTTAGTAAACTGGTGCCGGTAGACTTCCGTAGTTTGAGTAACTAAAACACAACAGTTTAATTGATAATTAATAGCCGGTTCGCCGGCTATTTTTATTTATGTTAATATTAACCAAAACCCTACTGCGTGTTGTTGCTTTGAGGTTTCAGCTGATAGTATTTTAGTGTTTTCACCCTCAAAATCTATCTATGCAAAAATCACTTGCTGCTGTTATTGTGCTATTACTTGTCGCCTCGACAAAAATCTCAGCACAACAAATTCCGCTGAATGGTACGGTAAATGATGCACAAGGCAAACCTATAGTCGCAGCTACGGTATCGTTGCTCAATGCAGACTCTAGCTGGGTGCAATCTGAACTGGCAGATGATAACGGTGCGTTTGAAATGAAGGTTGCAAAAACAGGGAAGTACATAGTGGCAGTGAATGCAGCAGGTTTCGCAAAACTGATGCAACAGGTAGAAGTGAAAGAAAAGAACGAAGCACTGCACTTGCAAATGACAGCCAATACCACCTTGCAGGATGTGGTAGTGAGTAGCAAATCGCCACGTATAGAAACAGGTCTGGGCAAAACAACGGTGAACCTAGATCAGGTAAATACACTCGGTAATTCTGCTTGGGACTTATTGCGCAAATCTCCCGGTGTAAATGCAAGTAACGGCAACATAACACTGCAAGGCGCTGGAGTTACGGTGCTGATAGATGATAAGCAAACCTACCTGACAGGTAAAGACCTGGAAGATTATCTGAAAAGCCTGACGGGTGATAATGTAGCTGCATTGGAACTGATAACACAACCATCCAGTAAATATGATGCAGAGGGCACGGGTGGTATCATCAACATCAAAACAAAGCGTATAAAAAAGAAAGGCTTGAATGGTAATGTAGCACTGGAAGCAGGGCAGACTGTATATCCCAATACACACAACAGCGGCAATCTTACCTACAGAAATAATAAACTCACACTATATGCAAACCTCGGTCAGTTGGCTGCTACAGGCTTTCTGGATAGAAAGGACAATCGCAAAGCAAGCAATCCGCAAACAGGTGAGCTTATCAACAATACAGACCAGTCCATTTTTATGAAGGAAACGTTTGGCGATTATAATGCACAGGTTGGTACAGACTATGCGGCAACAGAAAAGACAAGTTTTGGTGGTAGCGTGAAGGGTATTTATCATCCCAATGTACAGCACGATGAAGCCAAAGCAGTAGTAACAGATGCAGCAGGTAATATCATAAACAATACAACCTCAAACGACCATACGTTTGAACGTAATCATTATCTCTGCAATGCATACATCAAACACGAGCCCACAAAAGGACATAAGATAACGGCCGATGCAGACTACATCTATCGCGACCAACGTGAGACACACAAAACAACTGGAAGAAATTATGATACACAAGGATTGCCTGTGAATGGTAATCTTGATTTAGATAACCAGTCGCAATCTGTCATTAATGTAGTAACTGCAAAAGCAGATTACACGGGAGAGATGGGAAAAGGGTTCAATGCAGAAGCAGGCGTAAAATCGAGCTATGCGGTGGTAGATAACGGCGCATATTTTCAAACACTGAATAATGGTAATTGGATAAATGATACTACGCGTACCAATCACTTCATCTACAAAGAAAATATCAATGCTGCTTATGTAAATGTTTCAAAAGCATTTGGCAAAAAATGGAATACACAGGCAGGTGTTCGTGTGGAAAATATGAACAATGATGGCAAGGAAACACAACAGGGCGGCGCGTTTCAGCGTAGTAATACGGCAGTATTCCCAACGGCATTTGTAAGTTATAAGATAGATGATAATAATAGCGTAGAGGCAAGCTGTGGCAGACGCATCAATCGCCCTGCATATACTATGATGAGCCCGTTTGTTACATACTTCTCCCAATACTATTATCAAAAAGGCAATCCTGATTTGTCGCCTGCATACAGAAACTATCTGGAGTTGAGGTACAGCAATCGTAATGAGTTATTTGTGTCTGCAGGTTTGCGAAAAGTAACTGGTTATATAACACCCATACTTGGCTACGATGCCAATAACAAAGCTGTGTTTGCTACATGGGGCAACTATGCAGACGATTATGTACTACACGGCTCTTGTAGCTACAACAAGCAATGCACAAAGTGGTTGTTGCTTACAACGTCGGGAGATGTGTATTACAATAAATTCCTCAGCTATCTTGGTAATAGGTTGTTAGGTACATCCTTAGGCGCATCGGGTTATTTACAAGGCACATTCAGCCTCAATAAAGGGTGGACAATAGATACAACCTTTTATGCAAGCACAGGCGACTTGCAGAATGTAATAGACCGCTATGGGCCAAGCTACTGGTTGGGCTTTAATGTGGCAAAGAAAGTAATGAAGGAAGCTGGAACTATCAGATTGTCTATAGAAGACCCATTCCGTATGAATAAGCTTAGCACTACATCCAATTGGAATGGTATAGAAACGGCATCATCACTTCGTTTTGGTTCACAATCGGTAGCGCTTGGCTTTAGTTACAATTTTGGTAAGAAGCTGGATGGTGCACAGCACAGCAGCAAGACAGAAGAGGCTGCCAGAATGTAATTTCGTACCTTCGGGGCTCAATTCAAGCTTTTGTCAAATACCGCATACGAAATCAATCTGCAAACCATTGCAGCAATAGCTTCTGAAAAAGAAGAAGAAAACGACCACTTTTTGCGTTCGCTCCGTCATCATGATGGTGCTGTGCTGGATGAGATGTCGAACCGTGTTTTTCAGGGTGTAAATGCAGTGGTAGATTGTACAGCTTGCGGTAATTGCTGCAAGACGCTTATTGTAAACATAACCCCGCCCGAAATTGAAAGGCTGGCAGTGTTTATGAATATGACAGAAGAAGACCTGCGCGAAAAGTATATTGAAGAAAGCATGGCAGGCAATTGTTTCATCAACAGTGTTCCTTGCCACTTTTTATCGGGTACCAGTTGCAGCATCTACACCGAAAGGTTTACAGAGTGCCGCGATTTCCCGCACCTGCACAAGCCGGGGTTCAGAGAGCGTTTTCTGGGCACATTATTACATTATCCAAGTTGTCCCATCATCTTCAATACGGTTGAGGTAATGAAAAGGGAACTGAAGTTTATAGAATAAGAAAAGCAGCCATCGGGCTGCTTTTTATGTAATGAGTAATTTAGTAAGGTTTACGCCATCATCATGGCTGTGTTACGATTGATGAAGTATTGTTTTTCGCCTTCTTGCAGTAGCACACGTATGCTGCGTAGTCCGTTATCGTCATAGTCAAGCAATGCCTGCAATGGCTCATCTTCAGCAGGTTTGTAAATATATTCCAACCCGTCTATCAATACTGTTTTGTTGGTAATGATAATGCTGCCGTTGGTAGATTCGTGTACTACGTTCTCAGACCCGTCACTCATGAAGGTAAGCATCTGTGTACGGTCGTACGCATAGGTCTTGCCGCCACGGCTCAACATCCTGTAAAGAATGATTGAAAGAACACCCGCAATGACTAATAATATAGCGCGTAGCATCAGCAGTTACTAATTAAGTTCTAATATAGTAATCTTAGTTTGAAAAAAACTAATAATCTATACACATGTTGATAACTAATGGGATATAAACTATTGGCACCCGAAGAACATCCTCTACATGTTTCCTGCCATATACCCATTAGCTCTTAAATGCAAAGTAAAGGTATAATCAGGTTTTAAAGAAGAATTTTCTTCATTTTAATCTTGCAGCGCCTCCTGTTTACGGGTATATTTTTCTTTCAGGTAGAAGAGAGCGATGCCCGTAATGATGATTATAAATGCAAACAACTTGTATTTGTTTTCTCCCATCAGGAAGATGAAAAGCCAGATGATGATAGATATTATGGCAGGTATCGGGAACACCGGCATCCTGTATGGCATATCACCACCTTTCTTTTTATAGTGCCAAAGCAGTAGCCCCACCGCCTGCGATACAAACTGTATCAGTATGCGCATGGTAATGATAGCTGTAATGACATCTGCCAGTTTGAAGAGCAGACTGAAAATAAACGCCATGCCACATAGTGCCAACAGCGATATATGCGGGAAATGATGCTTCGGGTGCAGCTTGCCAAATACAGGGAAAAAATCACCATTCAGTGCAGCAGAATATGGCACGCGGGAATAACCGAGTATCACCGAGAAAAGGGAAGCCAGTGCAATACATAATATAAGCACCGTAGCTACCTGCGCTACTTGGTGGTTGTATATATGCTCAAAGTAAATGCTCACCATGTACTTAGATGCTGCCAGTTCCTGCCAGGGTAATACACCTAGTACTACTGTTTGCATACACAGGTACAGGATAGCAATACCAGTTATAGAAATAAATATGGCACGAGGTATATTCTTCGATGGGTTCTTAATTTCCCCACCCAAGTGGCAAACGTTATAATAGCCGAGGTAAGAATAAACAGCTTTTTGCGATGCCTGCCCGAATGCAGCAAAGAACGCTACCATCGTCATATTCGGCATCTTCAAATCGAATGCCTGTGCAGCGTTAAAGTGCCCGATGCCCGATATGATTAGCCAAAGCATAGTGCCACCTGTTATCACCCAAAGAAAGACAGATATTTTGCCAATACCTTTAATGCCTCTGTACAGCAAGATGGTAATCAGTATTACCAAACCACCACTGATGGCTTTCTTCAGCAATACCTCGCTTTCTGCAGGCAGTGGCACCAAAAAGGTGAAATAATCTGCAAAGCCAATAGCACCGCTGGCTACTACCAATGGTGCCTGTATGGTTGTTTGCCACACAAAGAGAAAAGCCATCATCTTGCCCCATTTGCTGCCAAACAGCTTTTGCAGAAACACATAGCTGCCACCCGCGGCAGGCCATTTCGCACCCATCTCTGCCCATACCATACCATCCATGTAGGATAGCAACGCACCAAGTATCCAAGCCAGCAGGCATATCGGCCCCTGCATCATACCAACTATCAAGGGTATGGTTACAAACGGGCCTATCCCCACCATATCAATCATATTGATGGCAGTGGCTTGCAATAGGGATAGCTCCCTTTCCAGTTTTGGTTCGGCTTGTTGTGCGTTGGTTTGCAATTGGCAGAAATTACCTGCAAAACTAATCAGGCATTTCAGCTTTTATATGATTATAAACTATAAGCCTATATAAACTTATTGTCTTTAGCAGCCTTGATAGCATCTGCTTTGCTGTGCACGTTCAGTTTGTGGTATATGTTTTTGATGTGCGACTTCACTGTTTCCAAATCAATAAACAGCTCCTGTGCTATACGCTTGCGGCTCTTGCCTGTGGCTATCTGCTCCAGTATTTCGGTTTCTCTGCGGGTAAGGGGAGAAGCCTCATTGCGTTGAAATGAACTGATGACCATGCGTGCTATATGCGCACTCATTGGCCCGCCACCTTCCATTACTTCCTGTATGGCACTGATGATTTTTTCGGGTGGTGTATTTTTTGACAGATAGCCCGATGCACCATTGCCCAATGCGCGGAAAATGAGTATGTCTTGCTCATACACTGTCAGTATCAGTATATACGCTTCAGGTATCAGCTTCTTTATTTTAGGCAGTGCATCTATGCCCGATATGCCGGGCAGTTCTACATCCAGCAGCAACACATCAGGGTCGTCTGACGCTATCTTTTTGGCAGCATCTTCAAAAGACGGATAGCTACCCACCACTTTGTAGCCCGGGGTATTACCTATCAGGTACACATAACCCTCGCGGATGGTTTCGTCATCTTCAATTATGCAAACACGTATGTCAAGGTCTCGGCTCATGTGGCTGATGTTTGTATAAAATTGCAAAGTTTGCGGGGGATAGTACTCCCCCAAATCAGGTTATTTTTAAATATTAACAAGTCTATGACATTTGCTTAGGTAACCTGAAGCTGAGGCTGATAACTGTGCCCCTGCCTTCGTGTGCATCGATATACAGCCTGCCATCCATGCGTTTGGTACGTGTGTTCATATTATCAATGCCATGCCCACGCTTAACGGTTTCTATGTCAAAGCCCTTGCCATTGTCTCGCAATTCCAGATGCAGGATGTCTTTGTCTTTCAGTTCTGCGGTCAATACTACTTTGGTAGCGTTGGCATATTTCAGGCAATTGTTCAATGCCTCTTTAAAAATCATTATCAGATTGCGCCCTGTATCAAGTGGCAGCCTGTAGTCTTTCCATTTTTCGTCTGTGCCTACAAATTCAAAATCTATTTCCGTATCCTGATATAGCTCTCCGCCAAAATCGCGGATGCGGTGCAGTATTTCATACAGGCTGTCGTTGGTTGGTTTCAATGACCAAAGTATATCTCTTGTGCCGCTGTATAGTTGCCCTGTATTATCCTGTATCTGGTCTATGATGCGTTGCGTATCTGTTGTCAGCGGGCCAATCTTATTCTTCAATACATTGGTCAACACATTGATGCGCGTCAGTTTATTGCCCACTTCATCATGAAAATCTTCTGCGGTACGCTGGCGCACTTTGTTCTGCTCTTCGCGGCGCAGGCGTTCTAATAATGCTTGTCTGTTTTGCTTGCGTTTGTTGACGATGTACTGTATAGTGACACCCAGCAATATACAGCCCGCCAATATCACCAGACGGAACCAGCTTGTTTTGTGAAACGGTGTGATGATTTCAAAAGGATAATCAAGTTTTTTGATAGCGCTGCTATCGCCTGTAGAGCATTCTACCTGCAGTGTGTATTTGCCCGGTGGCAGTGCAGAGTAGGTAACTGTATTCACGGCAGACCAGTCGCTCCAGTGTGCTTCCAGCCCTGCTATGCGGTAGCGGTATTTCAATTGTTCTGTGCCGCTGAGCGTCAGTGCCTGAAAGGTAAATGTGATATTGTTTTTGCGGTATGGTAGATGCAAGCCTATCGGTACTTTGTACCATACATCGGTACTGTCATAGTAGCTACTGTCGCTTATGTTTTCGCCGAATACTTTTACAGATTGCAATACAATACTCGTCGCTTCGGGCGTTACGATTTTCGATTTCGGATTGTAGCGCACAGCACCGTTGGTAGTACCAAACCATATGCTGCCATCTGCTGCTTTGTATACTGCATTGTGGTTGCTTTCCATGCCCGTAATGCCCTGCTCCTTGCCGTAGAACTGTACACTACGTTTGCCATTCGTCGTGCTTATTTTATGAATACCGAAACCAGTACCTAACCATACATTGCCTGCATCATCTGTCGTGATGTTGTAAATAAAGTCAGACTTCAGTCCGTTGTTTTTATTGATGACTTCTGTTTTGCCTGTTTGCAGGTTGTAGCATATAACACCATTATCGCTACTGCCTATCCAGAGTTCTCTGCCACGTACCGTAACGCACTGCGGGGTAGAACTGTCAGCGGCACCACCTGTTTTCATTTTTACAGGCTCTTCATTGTGGTATAGTTGCAGTCCGTATGTTGTAGCAAGTATAATGCTGTCGCTACCAGCACCTGTTATATTTTGCACGGCAGTGTTCAGTATCACTTTATGAAAAGTATCGTCTTTGTAATAAGTAGCTCCGTTGCCTGTGCCTATCCACATGCGTCCTTCTGCATCTTTGTAAATACAGGTTATCAGGTTCGATGATATAGTAGGCGTTGTGTACTGCCTGAAGCTGCTGCCATTGTATTTCCACAAACCACGGTTGCGTGTACCCAGCCATATTTCATTTGCATGGTTGATGTAGATAGCTGTAATAGCCGTCATAGGTTGCAGTGGTATAGGTATTCGGTTTGCAACGCCATTCTCATACACAAACAGCCCTGCATCAAACGTGCCTATGTACACTTTGCCGCCTTGTGAAGCTACACTCATTACCTGTGCACTTGGCAAACCCGATGTTTCATCAAGTACAGAAAACTGCGCGCCCGAAAAGCGATACACACCGCGCCCGTCTGAAGCCATCCATACATTTCCTTCTTTATCCGTAAGTAGTTTGTTGATGGTATTGTCTGTAAGGCCGTTCTTCTTGTTGCAATACACAAGGCTGCTATCGTTCAGGCGGAATGTACCACTTGATGTACCGAGCCATATATTTTTTGCCTTGTCTTCTGTAATGCTGAATATTGCAGGCAGCGAATACAAAGACATGTTGTTTAGCTTGGCTACTGCTATCTTGCCGTTTGCAATATTGTACAGCCCACCGTTTGTTGCAGCCCACAATCTGTTGCGGCTGTCTTTGTACATAGAGAATACTTGTGGTATGCCATTCAGTTGTGGTTCATTAAAACGCAAGCTGTCCCAACGCCCATCGTGATAATTGTATATAGTGCCGTTTGATACTGCGACCCAAAGGTTCTTTCCATCGGGTAGGGTAGCTGTTACAAGTGCATCTTTGTTTGGTAATGCAAGGCTTTTGCTTTTGCCGTCTTTTATTTCGTATAGCTTATTGCCTGCTATGCACCATGCAGTGCCGTCATTGGCCAGTTCAATATTTGATACTGCGTTTGCATTCGGGTTTTCGGGCGATTGAAAAACAAAATGCCTGAATGTTTTGCCATCGTATTTAGATACCCCTTTGCGTGTGCCTATCCATATGTTGCCTTGCTTGTCAGTAGCCAATGCGTTTACGGTATTGTCCGTCATGCCATCACGCACCGTATAGTTTACAAAGCTGCTGCCATCGTAGCGAGACAAACCGCCAAGTGTGCCTATCCACAAATGGCCATACTTATCCTGCGCCATAGATGTAGCCTGCGATTGTATCAGACCGTTTTCTACATTCAGATTGTAGAAGGGGTAGCGCTGTGCATATACTGTCGTGCATACACATAGCTGCGATAAAACAATAGCAATTTTCAAGAGTCGATTCACAATAGTGAAGTTACATTATTGCCTGCATTTGCTGTGTCGAAAAGCTGATTAGGCCTGTTTTTCAAATAAATCCCCCATATAGGGTGGTGGGGTAAAATGCCATTTCCCCCGCATTGGGTGAAGGTGCAGAAAAACGTTACAGATACTTTTGAAATCGAAATACACACCCATGTTTATGAGAGCCATTCCCTTTATTTTTTGCTTCTTATTCGCTGCGCTTACCATGTATGCCAAACCGGGTAATATCAACGGAAAAGTGAATGATGCTGATGGCAAGCCTGTAGATGCAGCTAATGTGGTGCTGCTGAAGACAGATAACAAAACATTGGTAAAAGCAGATTTATCTGCAGCGAACGGGACTTTTGTATTTGATAATATGCCCGATGGTGAGTATATACTGAAGATAACAGTGCCTGGCTACGAGGTGTATAGCTCTGAAGTAATAACAGTGCAAGGTGGTAATATCTCATTGCCCGATGTAAAGCTTACTGCCAAAGCAGGCTCACTGAAAGAAGTAACGGTGGGTACCCAGAAACCACTGATAGTAATAAAAGCAGATAAGCTGGTAGTGAATGTGGAGAACAGCATCATCAATGCAGGTTCTTCGGTGTTAGATGTTATCGGTCGTTCTCCCGGTGTGCGTGTTGACCAAAACGATAACATCAGCCTGAAAGGTAAATCGGGGGTAGAGGTATTGATAGATGGTAAACGAACGGTGCTGAGTGGTAGCGATTTGTCGAACATGCTGAAGGCTATGCCATCATCTACAGTGGAGCAAATAGAAATCATAAGCAATCCATCTGCTCGTTACGATGCAGCGGGTACAGCGGGTATCATCAACATAAAAACCAAGCGCGATAAACGATTGGGCTTTAACGGCACCGCCAATGCGTCTTATGCGCAGGGAGTATATCCTAAGATGAATGGTGGCTTCAGCCTCAACTACAGAGATAAAAAATGGTTGCTGACAGGTAGTTACAACTACTCATACAGGCGTGGTTTTAATCACCTGATACTGTACCGTTCATTCTATGAGAATGGTATTTTCAAGAATGCTTACGACCAGGATAACAATACCGTGTTTGATGTGTATAGCCACACGGCATCGCTTGGGGCTGATTATACCATCAGCAAGAAAACAACGGTAGGTGTGATGCTCAATACAAACCCGTTGGATTTTGAGATAAACCGCCGCAGTTATTCTCGTGTGTTGGATAGTAACAAAGGACTACAGTCTTATTTTGTCACCGATAACACCGCGTCTAATTCAAACTACAACTATTCTGTAAACTCAAACCTGCGCCATACGTTTGATAGTACAGGAAAACAACTATCTGTAGATATAGACTATAGTAGTTATCGTGCAAGGCGCCCGCAGGATTTTGTAACACGATACATTGACCGTAATGGGTCAGACTATCTGCCACGCTATTTGCTTGCAGGTGATTTGGATGCGCTGACTTCTATCCGTTCGTTGAAAGCAGACTATATACACCCTGTTTCGCAAACACTGCGTTTGGAAGCAGGCTTGAAATCGAGCTATGTAACGCAGGATATCAATGCCGGCTTCTTCGATTACAGCACAGGCACATACATTTATGACTCTACAAAAAGCAATCATTTTATTTACAAAGAAAACATCAATGCAGCTTATGTAAATGCCAATAAAGACTGGACTGCATGGAGTGTGCAACTGGGGCTGCGTGTAGAGCAAACCATTGCAAAGGGCGACCAGAAGGTGTACAATCAGATTTTCGACAGAAACTACGCACAACTCTTTCCAAGCTTCGCAGTGCAACGACATGTAAACGCCAACAACGATTTAGGACTCACGCTCAGTCGCCGTATCAACAGGCCCAACTACGAGCAGTTGAATCCTTTCAAAAACTACCTCGACCCAAGCACATATTCATCGGGTTATCCATACCTGATGCCTGAGTTGACATATAACATAGAAGCATCGCACACATTCAAACAACGCTTTATTACGTCATTTATGTTCAGTTATCTGAAAGACCCGATAACAGAAGTGATACAACCAAGTGATGATACAACGCAAAAGCGAGTAACGGTGCAGACAAATAAAAACCTTACTAGTCAGTTGTTTTACGATTTGAGTGGTGTATACCAATTGCAGTATTTCAAATGGTGGTCGGGTAGTATCAACTTCAATTGCTACTATTCTATCTTCAGGGGTAACATCGCCAACTCAAACCTGAATACAGGCAGGCTGACAGCTAATATAAATGTGGCCAATAGCTATCTGTTGCCCAAAGATTGGTCTGCAGAGCTCAGCTTCTTCTACCAAACAAGCCAATTGCACGGCTACATGGTTATAGATCCGATATGGTCTTTGAATGCAGGTGTACAAAAACATCTGTTCGATAAAAAACTCACAGTCAAATTGAACTGTTCAGATATTTTCTGGCGTAGCTATCCGCATGCCACATCGGTGTACAAAGATTATGTAGAGCGTTTTACGGCACAGCGAGAAACAAGACAGCTAAGCCTGTCTGTTGTCTATCGTTTTGGTAAGCGTACGGTAGCGCCTGTACAAAGGCGCCGTGGTGGTGCGGAAGATGAGAAGCGCCGCGCAGGTTCTGGTAATGCTTAATTGATCATAGCCCTGTCATCATGAGCCTAAGCTCATACAGTTGAAGTAAGCCCCTCGGTTCATATCCTGCAAACAATTGTCCGAGGGGCTCTTCTACTTATTTATTGAAATGGTTTTCCTGTAGCCCCATCCAGTCTATTGCATTTTTATATAGCAATTGTTCTGTTTGCGAAGCCGTAAAGCTATCCATGCTTTCTATCAGTTTACCCGGGTGGTGTTCGCCCAGTGGGAAGGGATAATCGCTACCCATGCATACTTTGTCACTGCCCATTACATCTACTACATATTGCAGTGCTTTAGGGTCGTGTACAAGAGCATCTATCCAGAATTTTCCCAGATAGTCGCGCGGGTTCACACTGTTGTCGATCGCACACAAATCAGGACGCACATTAAAGCCATGCTCTATCCTGCCAATAGTGAACGGGAAAGAACCACCACCGTGTGCAAATGCTACACGCAGTTTCGGGAAGCGTTCAAACACACCACCGAATATCATAGAGGCAATAGCGCGTGCCGTTTCTGCAGGCATACCTACCAGCCATGGCAGCCAGTATTTTTGCATATCGTTTTCGCCCATCATTTCCCACGGGTGTACAAATATGCAGCAGCCCAGTTCTTCCGCAGCTTTCCAGAACGGGTCAAAGAACGGGTCACTCAGGTTTTTACCATTGATGTTAGAACCGATTTCAATGCCCGGCATTTTCAGTTCTGTAACACAACGCTCCATTTCTTTGATGGCAAAATACATATCCTGCATAGGTACTGTACCCAACCCCGCAAAGCGTGTAGGATTGTCTGCTACGCATTGTGCAATATGGTCGTTAAAGAAGCGCGATGTTTCGATGCCATGTTCGGGCTTTGCCCAGTAGTTGAAGAGTACGGGAATGGTAGATAATACCTGTACGGTAACATCTGTCATATCCATCTCTTTCATCCTTGCTTTCGGGTCCCAACAGTTTTCCTCTATCTCACGAAAAACCTTGTCGCCCTTTATCATCTTAGCACAGCATGGTTTGTGATGCTCTAGCCTGATGAAGTCTCCATACCCGAATTTCTGAAACCAGTTCGGTATGTTCTCCGGCATGATGTGCGTATGTATATCTATCTTTCTCAAAGTCTTAGTTATGTTGCTATAAAATTACACCATTTCATAAATGATAGCCGAGCCCTGACCTACGCCTATGCACATGGTAGCAAGGCCGTATTTACCGCCACGGCGTTTCAGTTCGTGTAGCAAGGTCGTAGAGATGCGTGCACCGCTACAGCCCAATGGGTGGCCTATTGCAATAGCACCGCCATTCACGTTTACTTTCTCTGCATCCAGCCCCAGCTCTTGCATACAAGGGATACCCTGTGCAGCAAATGCCTCGTTCAATTCTACAAGGTCAAGGTCTTTAGATTCCAGTCCTGCGCGTTGCAGTGCTTTGCGTGTAGCAGGCACAGGACCTATACCCATGTATGCAGGGTCTACACCCGCTATGGCCATGCTCTTGATTTTTGCTATCGGCTTCAGCCCATATTTTGCAACCGCTTCAGCACTTGCCAGTAGCAGTGCAGATGCACCATCGTTAATACCGCTAGAGTTGCCCGCTGTTACCGTACCATCTTTTTTGAAGGCTGGTTTCAGACTCGCCATTTTCTCCAGTGTTGTTTCGCGCGGGTGCTCATCTGTATCAAACACAATAGTCTTGCCTTTGCCAAGGTCTATAGTCAATGGTACTATCTCGTCTTTGAATTTGCCGGCAGCTTGTGCAGCAAAATATCGTTGCTGACTACGCAGACCGAATTCGTCCTGTGCTTCGCGGCTCACGTTATATTTAGCAGCTACATTCTCTGCTGTTTCGCCCATGGTATATGGGTAGTTGCTTTCTTTATTAAACTTCTTGTTTACGAAGCGCCAGCCCATGGTAGTATCGTACATTTCTGTATTGCGGCTGTAGGCGCTTTCTGCTTTGCCCATTACAAACGGTGCACGCGTCATGCTTTCTACACCACCTGCTATGTATATGTCGCCATCGCCACACATAATAGCGCGAGAAGCATCCATGATTGCCTGCAGGCCTGATGCACAAAGACGGTTCACCGTGCAACCACCAATCGTTTGCGGTAGCCCTGCCAGCAATACCGCCATACGTGCTACGTTGCGATTATCTTCACCAGCCTGATTGGCTGCACCTGCTATTACATCTTCTATTGCATTTACATCTACAGATGGGTTACGCTCTACAATTGATTTAATAACATGTGCCAGTAAATCATCAGGGCGAACTGTTGATAGAGTACCACCATATTTACCGATAGGTGTGCGAACCGCATCTATTACAAATACCTCTTTCATATGATTTTAAATTAGGCTGATTAGCATATTAGCTAATTAGCTGATTGTTTTATTGTTTTTTGATGTTGCAATTATCTTGTTTAGAACTCTGCATATTGATTGCACTTGTTCAAGTAGTTTTTCGGCGTCAGGTAAAGAGGTTGAAGCATTACAAACTTCAAAATAAAATTCTAATTCATCTGCTTCTTTTGCTGCAATTTTCATTTTATGAACAAAGTCTGCTTTGCTTTCAGCATTCTGTGCTTCTTTTATATTTGCGCCAACTGATAATGAAGCTCTCATTATCTGGTTTGCTAAAGACCATTTTTTAAGGTCTTCAAGTTTTGAACAAAATGCAATACTGTCAACAGCTAAACTAAATGATAGCTGAATAATCAGATTGTCTTTTTTGTAGTCACTCTGCATAATAAAGTAATCAGCTAATTAGCATATCAGCTAATCAGCTTAATGCCTGCTGTAAGTCGTTAATAATGTCTTCTACTGTTTCTATACCGACGCTCATTCTGATAAGTCCATCAGTAATGCCGAATTTGATTCTGTCTTCGGGCTTTACACCTACGTGTGTAGTAGATGCAGGGTGAGATATCAATGTATCGCATGTGCCGAGTGATACAGCACTGATGCAAAGCTTTAGTTTGTTGATGAATTGTGTGCCTGCATCAAAACCGCCTTTCAGTTCAAAGCTCAGCATAGCACCTGCATGCTTCATTTGCTTCATGGCAATGGCATGGTCTGGGTGAGAAGCAAGACCCAGATAATTAACCCTTGCTACCGCAGGGTGTTGCTCCAGAAACTGTGCTACCTTCTCTGCATTGCTGCAATGTCTTTCCATACGCAGTGCAAATGTGCGTAGGCCGTTGTTCAGTAAAAATGCTTCAAACGAATTGCTGTTGGCACCCAGCAGCCTGTGTGTTTTGGTAACAACGGTTTTCATCTTATTTACATCGCGCCCTACCAGTACACCACCTACAGCTGTACCATGCCCGTTCAGGAATTTGGTAGTAGAGTGCATAATGAAATCTACACCGTACTTAAATGGTTGTTGCAGGTAGGGCGTTGCAAAAGTATTGTCTGCACATACTATCAGGTTGTTGGCTTTGCCGATAGCTGTCAGGGCTTCCATATCTACACATTGCAGGGTAGGGTTGGCAGGCGTTTCTATATACATCAGTTTAATACTGCTGTCTGCTTTAATAGCTGCCGCTACTGCTGCGGTATCGTGAAAGTCTATGATTGTTACGTTTATATGCAGGTTGGGCAATATCTTGTCTATCATCTCCTGTGTGCCACCGTACAATGATTGGTGAGTGATGATGGTATCGCCTGCTTTTACATTTGCCAGCAGCATGGTAGTAATGGCTGCCATGCCCGATGCATGTAGGATAGCTCTTGCCTGCATAGGATTGCCATGCTCGTCTTGCAGTCCGTAGGTTTCCAGCAGGGCTATTTTCTCTTCTACTTCTGTAGTATTAGGGCTACCGAAGCGGCCATATATATACCCCTGTTCTTCGCCTTTGAAGATGGCAATGCCTTGTTCTGCGCTATCGAAAGTATACGTGCTGGTTGCATAAATGGGCGTAAGGTGAGCCCTGTTGTTTTCCGCTTTGTGTCCGCCATGTATGCACAGGGTATCAAAGCCTTTTGAATTATTTGCGTCGCTCATTGAGAGGATCATTAATTTTGCCCTGCAAAGGTACATTTATAGTATGAAACAGACCTTATTACAATTGGCACAATATAATCTGTGGGCAAACAAGCTGATGCTCGATGCCATTCTGCAATTGACGCCCGAACAGCTGGATATGACCATCACCAGCAGTTTCGATAGCATCCGCAAAACCATCATGCATACCTATGCTGCCGAGTATGTATGGCTGCAACGCCTGCAATTGGCAGAGCATCCTGTTTGGGTGGGTAATGATGTGGATAAGAGCATTGAGGAAGTGTGCGCGCATTGGCTGCAGGTTAGCGAAGCACTATTGGCATTTGTAGAGAAGCAGTTTGATGACAGAGCCTTGGAGCATGTGGTACAATATCAGAATCTGCAACAGGTACAGTTTAAAACACCTGTGTTCGAGGTGCTGACGCATTTGTTCAATCATGCCACTTATCACAGAGGGCAGTTGGTTACTATGCTGCGTCAGGCAGGTGTTACTAAAATACCGAGTACAGACTACATCATCTGGTGCAGAACAAAGTAGTACTAATAATACCGCTCTTTTATCAGCGGTATGTTTATCTGGTAGGTTATCAGTAGTTGCAATAGTTTGCCCTGTAATGCATAGGTGCCATTCTTGTTGATGCCTTCAATGCCGTACTTCACAGGTTCGGGAAAAATGTCGGTAGGTGTGTACAAGCCTCTTACATTAATGGCCGACTTGCCTATCATTCTGAACCTGTATTCAAACCCTGCACCACACACTGCTACAAAATGCTTGCTGTTATAGTCTGTTTGTATGCCTACATAGCCAACGGGTACTTTCTCTTCCATACTGCTGAAGTCGTAAAAGCCCACGCCCAATTGTACATAGGGCGTAAAGCTCTGGTCTTCGTCTATCTCCATATACAAACCACTGCCTATGGTGATTAGTGAGCGTACCTGCTCGTAGTAAAACTGCTGTGTATTGGGCGATTTTACAGGCATATTGAAGCGAGAGAGCCCGAGCGTAAAATCAACCATCAGATTGAACTTTTGTGCTGTGTAATAACGCAGCCCTGCAATGAATTGCGGTGAGAGTAATACGCGCCTGTTCAGCTTATCGGGCATTACATCTTTATTGCGTATAAATGCATCGTATCCTATACCGCCACCCAGATAAGTACTTAAAGACTGGGCACGCATATTAGTATTAATTAAAAGACAAGCAAGCAAAAGGACGCACAATTTCCGCATACAGGTTAAACGTTACTGGGGATATTATATTTTGCAAACCTATAAAAGAAAAGCGGCGATACTTTTCAGTACCGCCGCTTATTGTGGTATCAATCTCCACATGCATCACACTCACTAACCCTATATTGATTATTTCACTTCTTCGTATTCAGCATCTGCTACACCACCGTCAGCATCGCCTGCAGGTTGTTGCTGTGCACCACCATCTGCGCCGGCTTCTTGCTGTGCGCTGTAGATGTGTTGGCTTGCAGCCTGCCATGCAGTGTTCAGTTCTTCGGCAGCTTTGTCTATACCATCCATGTCTTCTGCTTTGTGTGCTTCTTTCAGCTTGTTCATTGCAGTTTCGATAGCTGTTTTTTCAGCTTCAGGTATTTTATCGCCGTAGTCTTTCAGTTGCTTTTCAGTGTTGAACACAAGGCCGTCAGCCATGTTCAGTTTCTCTACACGCTCGCGTACAGCTTTATCAGCTTCTTCGTTGGCTTTAGCCTCGTTCTTCATCTTTTCGATCTCTTCTTTGCTAAGGCCGCTACCAGCTTCTATGCGGATGTTTTGTTGTTTGCCTGTGCCTTTATCTTTCGCAGTTACGTGCAGGATGCCGTTCGCATCGATGTCGAAGATAACTTCTACCTGAGGTACACCACGTGGTGCCGGCGGAATGCCATCCAGGATGAAGCGACCCAGAGACTTGTTCTGGTTTGCCATCGGGCGTTCACCTTGCAGTACGTTGATTTCTACACTTGGTTGGTTATCACTTGCCGTAGAGAATGTTTCGCTCTTTTTAGTAGGAATGGTTGTGTTCGAATCAATCAGACGAGTCATTACACCGCCCATTGTTTCGATACCCAGCGACAGCGGAGTAACGTCCAGCAACAGTACATCTTTTACATCACCTGTCAGTACACCACCTTGTATTGCAGCACCTATCGCAACAACCTCATCCGGGTTCACACTACGGTTAGGTTTTTTGCCGAAGAATTTCTCAACTACTTCCTGCACTTTTGGTATACGTGTACTACCACCTACCAGTATCACTTCGTCAATTTCGCTTGGGTTCATACCTGCATCTTTCAATGCTTTGCGGCATGGTTCCAATGTGCGTTCTATCAGGCTGTCTGCCAGTTGTTCAAACTTAGCACGGCTCAGTTTACGAACCAAGTGTTTAGGAACACCGTCTACAGCTGTGATGTATGGCAGGTTGATTTCTGTTTCCTGAGAAGAAGAAAGCTCGATTTTCGCTTTTTCAGCGCTTTCTTTCAGACGCTGCCAAGCCATAGGGTCTTTGCGCAGGTCGATAGCTTCATCTTTCTTAAACTCATCAGCCAACCAGTCCATGATAACTTTATCGAAGTCATCACCACCCAGGTGGGTATCACCGTTTGTAGATTTTACTTCAAATACGCCGTCGCCCAGTTCCAGTACCGATACGTCGAACGTACCACCACCAAGGTCGAATACAGCTATTTTGCTGTCCTGATTTTTCTTGTCAAGGCCATAAGCCAGTGCCGCGGCTGTAGGTTCGTTGATGATACGACGAACATTCAGGCCTGCAATCTCGCCTGCTTCTTTAGTAGCCTGGCGCTGTGCATCGTTAAAATATGCAGGTACGGTAATAACCGCTTCTTTTACTTCCTGACCCAGAAAATCTTCAGCAGTTTTCTTCATTTTCTGAAGAATCATAGCACTGATTTCCTGTGGTGTATACATACGGCCTTCAATCTCTACACGTGGTGTATTGTTGTCACCTTTTACAATCTTGTAAGAATTGTGTGTCATTTCGCCCGTTACCTCGTCATAACGACGACCCATGTAACGTTTGATAGACATGATAGTGTTCATTGGGTTGGTGATAGCCTGGCGCTTGGCAGGGTCGCCCACTTTGCGTTCACCGTTTTTCAAAAAGGCTACTACGGATGGTGTGGTGCGGCGACCTTCGTCGTTTGCAATAACCACTGGTTCGTTGCCTTCCATTACAGAAACGCAAGAGTTGGTAGTACCTAAGTCAATGCCGATAATCTTACTCATAGTCTTTTTCTATTATATCGTTTTGTTGTTTACAGTTGATAAAGACTATTAGTCAATAGATATGCCAGTCGCACCATTTCGGCAATATTGGCAGTTTGCATGACAGCTTGAATGAAAAATGCCCTAATGAACTAACATTAAGGCATTTTCTATTAATTATATATGAAATAATGTCAATTATTCCTCACTCGGACCAACAATGTTGAGCGATATTGTTATTGGATTTTTCCTGATAGAATCTATTGTTACTTGGTCTATAGCTATATTTTTGCGCGCGTTCAGTGCGCGGGATGTAATAATGCCGTATGCATCATCACCCTTCATATTGCTGAAGATAGGTTTTATCTGGTCACCAATCAGGCTGCCTGATTGTAATGATTCTAATTGCTTATAGTTATACAATTCATTACCCGCACAATAGACAAATATGTCGCAACTATCCAGATACCTTACAATATTAGATGGTGCGGGGCCGAGGGCATCGTATAAAAAGCCATAAAATGCGCTGTTCAATACTTCCATCCTGAATTGTTCAGTGCCGTTTTTAACATCCTGTCCGAAACGGAAGTCTGCGCTGATACGCTTTTTCTGACCCGTGCTGTTGTCTTTTTCTACAATATTGAAGCGCAATATACCTTCAATAAGCCTGCCGTTGCGTGGAGTAGTGCCCGTTAGCGAATAAGATGCTTTAAGGGTTGTTTTAGCAAAGTTGAATGTGAGGCCGGCATTAGAGAATGCTGGTATATGGAAGTTATTCGGGTTCTTTTCTTTGTTGGCATTAACAACATAGAAAATCTCGCTCGAGTCTATGCGTCCTGCATCGGCATTATTGATGATGAGCCTGTACTTACGATACGGGTTCAGCACACTGTCTGCATCGCTGGTAGTTTTCAGCTTGTATGCATAGTGGGGGTCTGTAAAAAAGCCCTGGCTGCCTGCTGCATCTTTCGGGAAGCCCTCCAACCTCATATCTACACGATACATAGGTATGATGCGCCTTACAACATCGCCTTCATACTCCTTCATTACCACCGTAAGGTTTTTGAAGTAGCTGCTGTCGGCAGTCTGGCTCATGTCTATGGCACTCTTATCATTGTCCAGAAATGCCTTTTCAATGCGTATATAGTGAGCAGTATCTTCGGCATTCAGTATGCCATACACCATGCCAATTTGCTTGTATGGTGCCGCTACATCAAAATCATCTTTGCAAGACTGCAAACCAAGTGCAGCAGCTATTGCAACAGGAATGAATAGTTTTTTCATATATGTGTACTAAGTGCCTAAGCACAGCTTACAAAGATAGGGCTTTAGCCGGTAGTTTGGTTACGGGTTGCATATATGATAATTGTTTGACAAACCCCTAAATCCCCTAAAGGGGACTTTATGTTTTGTGTAGCCATATAGTACTTTGCTATATCTGTTGATAGTTTTTGATAGTTTCTGCATAGTTTTTGTTTCCGTAACCATTTAGGTGGTTGATTATCAATGTGAGTATGGTTACAAGCGGTTACGAAATTGCCTGTCTACTGCAGGCAGGTTGCAGTTTGTTGCCCATTTGTTTCAGTTGCAGGCAAATAATTGTTTCGGGGTTGCGGGTTATCAAAGAGCTTAATTTTTATTATAGCAAATATACGCATTATTATGCTTATGTGATATTAAAAAAGCAGCCCCGAAAGGCTGCTTTTTTATTGGTGTTATTGTTTATGGGTGAAATATGGTTTATTGTTTTACAAACTTCATTTGTTGTCTGCTGCCGTTTTCTGTAAACAATATAAGATATGTACCTGCTGCCAGTTGATTAACGGCTATGCTATTAGCACTTGCAGTAACGGTACCGCTTACTATTGTTTTACCGGTAATGTCAGTAATGCTATAAGACGCGTTTGTAACACCATCTACTTTGATATTATTGGTAGCAGGGTTTGGTGAAATGTTGAAGATTTTCTCGCCAATCAGATTACTAATGCTTGTTGTGCCGTTTTTGTAATTGATGATATTGCCGTTCATAAATTTATAAAGTATTTCACCATTAGTCCCATCCCAGCCGTCATAATAAACACTCAGTAAATCATCGCCGTTGTTGCTTGATGTAGATATAGCTATACAAGGCTCATCATATGTGAATACCTGCCTCAATGGGTTTGGTCCTACTGCCACCTGATAGTTGTCTGGCGTTAACAAGCCACCACCACTCATGTCTATGAAATTCGAAACATAATCGCCATTGGTATTCCCGAATGCTGCTGCATCATCTGTATAATACGATATAGTGAATTTTTTAGCCCCGAAAGTAACAACACCGGTAGCATTAATATCCCAACCAACACCAGATACTACAGGCTTGAAATGGTTACTGGTACTGCTTAATGAGAGAATAGTAGGGCCAAATACAATATCATTGTAAGCGTGAATTTCAGGGAAGCCCGTGCCTGGGTCTGCTGCGGCAACCAACTCCCATGTTGGAGCGCCCGGTATTACATCACCAAGTTTTCTTGCTTCTATGCGCGGGTAGCCATATGTCATAGGTGGGGTAACGGGGCCCATTGGCATAGAACCGCCAGCTGAGTATACAGTTGCAGACTTGTCAGATACCAATTCACCTACATTTATCAACCCGCTGGTAGCATCTACAAAAGATATATATGCAGAATAGGTAGGCGATGGTACTAACGGAGACAGTGTAGCATAACCACGGCAGGCAACATCTGCCATGCTTGCAAAACCTGAAAATATTTGGGCGGGAGTACCTGCCGTAAATGTTGCTTGATAGTTAAAAGGGCGCGCCCAGATGCCGGGAAGTATGCCAGTAGGTTCTTCCCATACAACTACAAAATCATCGCTGCCATAATAATTGCCACCTATCAGAAAAGTTTTATCTGCAGCAGCATCTATGTGCGGGTTGTATGCAGTACTGCCCAAGTTGGTGTTTAAAGTTGTAAGAAGTGGAGTTGCAACTGTATATATTGGTGGTACTGCACCTACACCTGTTATTTCTGCTTGCAATAAACCTACAGCATTGGTGTTCAGGTTTTCCGCCACTACCATAATACGGTAGTCTTCTCCCCATGTGCCGGCAGACTTATCGATAATGGCAACGTCTGGGTTGGCATACGGTGTGCTGCTTGGTGCCATTGATGAGTGCCATATGACATCAGTAGTAGAAAAAGCCGGAGTTCCGTTAAATTCTACAACAAGTACTAATTCTTGCCTGCTCATTGTTACATTGTAGGCGTCGTATACAACAGCGGTCAGTTTACCATTGCCGGGGATGTCTATCATATCGCAGTTGATGGCTCTGACACTTGAAAAATTATTACCGGGGCGTAGGTTGGTACTTGTCCAACTAGCCGGGATGTTGATGGAAAAAGCATTGAAAGAACAGTGCATGGAAAAGAGGAGCAAGAACAGGGTTTTGAACTGGCGTAATAGCCTGATTGATTGTTTCATAATTGGTTGATATTTGAAGGTTAAAAAATACAGGTTAATAATATCTGCTTATGCAAAAGCAGCATCCTGACAGCATAAGCAGAAATAAAAGCAGATGCAGTTGAAATTACTTAGCTAACAGTTTTGTGCTAAAAATCAGAAGATGTATGTCTTTTTCGATTAGAATGCTGTCCCGAATGTAGGAATGTTGTAATACTGACAATAAATATTTGTATAGCCTTTGGGTGGTTGGTTGATGGTTTCATGTTTTGGTTGATATAAAGGTTTTAAAAAAGGTGAATGCTATTGTTTCATGATACAACATAAAAATAGTGCTTTTGTATTTGAAAAAACAAATTGCAGCAGATTAATTTTCTATTAATCTTGTAACTGATTTTACTGCCAATTCATAATCAATACGTTATGTGTTTATATATTATCATGCCCTTGTTTATACGGGGTGCATAAATTGAATATAAAACTTTGGCAGAGGTGCTGTTAGATATAGGCTATTTGTTTGGCAATTGATTATTGTCTATATTGAAGTATTATTTAATCACCTGCAATCACTTACCAATGGAACGTTCCATCAAAAAACTCTTATTTATTGTGTTGTTTATTGTCTCAACACATTATGCTAATGCACAGTTTTATCAAATCAGTCATCATAGCGGCACACAGGTAATTGGTGGTATTGGCGTTACTTCTGTTCCTGTCGGTTCAACCCCACCTGGTGGATTCTACACCGGTGGATTCTGTGGTCTTATAAGTGCTTATCAGGTTGGTGGTTTTACATACTCCAACGGATATAAGGATATATTTTCAAATTCCATAACCCGCTTCAGGCTCAATGTATACACTGTACAGGAAAGTGATACGATGACCATATTTGTGAATGGTAACCAGTATTTTCTGACATCTGCCAATGTGAGCCATCCTACAGGTGTGTGTACCTACAATGCACCGGGTGCCGCTGATGTATTTGGTAAATTCATTTTAGCGACAGGTGGAACTGCGTGTGCGACTAATGCTTATTATAATGGACAGATAGATGTATTTCCGAATTACCTGATAGATAGCATCCGGATTATGGGCAATATGTCTGGTTGCGCTGCTATTGTATATAACTTATACTTCGCGAGCGATACCTTGCCCTACATCAAGCAACCCCTCAGCATCCTCGCGCTCTGCCCGGGCGATACACTGAAAGTACCCTATATCGTCAGCAATCGTTTCAACAACGGCAATACCTTCAGTGTACAGCTCAGCAATGCGGCAGGCAGTTTTGCCAGCCCTGTTACCATCGGTACAAGGGCAGATACCACAGGCGATACCATCGTATGCGTCATTCCCCGCACTACAGCCGCAGGCACCGGCTACCGCATCCGCATAGCGGGCAGCAGCCCCGCAGGTATATCCTTCGATAACGGTACGAACATCACGATAAAAGCACTGGCAGCTAACAGAACAGTCAGCAGCAACAGCCCGCTCTGCCAGCCCGATACGGTCAGGCTCTTTGCCGCTACCACCACCAGCGGTGTCACCTATAGCTGGTCAGGCCCCAACGGCTTCAGCAGTACCCTGCAAAACCCTAAGACAGGCAACAGCACATCCACCACCCACAGTGGCAACTATATAGTCACCATGACCACCAATCTTGGTTGCACCACCAAAGACACCACCGTAGTCAACGTTAAACCACTGCCCAATAAACCAATAGCAGGCAATAACAGCCCACTGTGTACAGGCGCCACCCTCAGCCTTGCTGACAGCGCTACTAATACAGGTGCTACCTACACATGGACAGGGCCCAACGGCTTTAACAGCACCAGCCAGAACCCTAGTAAAGGCAGCGTAACCACCGCAGACAACGGCAGCTATATTGTCACTGCAACAATAAACGGTTGCAGCATGAAAGACACTACGGTCGTAACAGTTTTTCCGATAACACCCACACCCACAGCCGGCAACACCGGTCCGTACTGCACGGGTAGCGATATACAACTAAGTGCAAGCACCGTAGCAGGCGCAAGCTATACATGGACAGGCCCTAACAGTTTTAGTGCAAGCACCCAAAACCCAATGATAACCCCTGCAAATGCCACCACCGCAGGTGTATATACGGTATATGCTACTGCCAATGGTTGTAATAGTGGCACGAGTACTACCAACGTAACCGTAGTCAACGGCCCGACGGTCAACATCTACCCGAGCCCGAATGATACCATCTGCGGCAGCCCTTCGGGCAGTGCCACCTTTACAGCTGTACCTGCAGGCAGCACCAGCCATGGCTACCAGTGGTACAAAAACGGCGTAGCCATCACAGGTGCTACCAACAGCAGCTATGCAGCAACAGGTATACTAACAGGCGATGAATACAGCGTTAAACTGATACCGGGCGCAGGTGCACCCTGCACTACGCCGGTGAACAGCAATAAGATACAGATGACAGTGATGCCATACATTGTACCTGCAGTAGACATCACGGTAAGCCCCGACAGCAATGTATGGAGCGGCGTGATGCTGACTTTTACCGCCACGGTAGCCAATGCAGGCAACAGCCCCAAATACCAATGGAAGCTGAACGGCACAAATGTAACAGGCGCGCTGAGCAACACATGGGGCGCAGCCAACCTGAGTGATAAAGACAAAGTAAGCTGCGAGGTAACGAGCAGCTATATCTGTCCGCAACCACAGAAAGTAATGAGCAATGTAATAGGGCTGAAGATTAAAACAGGTATCAATAACATAGCAGCAAACAACATCAGCATCTACCCGAACCCGACACAAACCACACTGACGGTAGAGGGTGTAGTGAGAGGGACAAAAATACAACTGAAAGACGTACTGGGCAGACAAGTGATATACACCACTGCTACCCAAACCAAAACAGTACTCAATACCGCACAACTAGCCGCAGGCAACTACCTGCTGATACTGACTACTACAGGCGGTGAAGTGATGACAGAGAAAGTGGTGAAGGAATAAAATACTGAGTGTTACATAAAACGGGGGTAATAATCTACAGGATTATTACCCCCTGTTTTTATCGTCACTACAAGTGAATGTGTGTAGAAGGGTGCTTTTTTTTTGATAGTATTTTTTTCGGAAAATGTTTTGTTTGGTGAATATATATAGTATTTTTAATAGCCTTTTAATCTATTTTTAATTACTCCTTAATGATATTTTAATCTTTTTTTAATTGTCATGTTTAGGTCATTAGGAGTTGTACTTTCCTTTATACTACTATCGTTTGTGCTATACGGACAAACAATGCCAGCTGAATACGCTGTATTGAATTGCCGTATTGTTGGTTTTTCTGTGCCTGTTAATACATTGGTAAGTTCTTATCAATTTCAGGTAGCGAGGGGGGATGTTTCAAATGAACAAGTCTTCGCAAAAGCTTTGTTTGTTAAGCATAAAACAAACAAGCCGGCGGATGTAATAGAAGTTCCGCTATGGGGTAAAAAATATACATGGAGAGCAATAGGTTATGATAAGAGTGGAAAGGAAATCAGCAATACAGGGCTTCATCATTTTGAGACAGGTATATTGCCCTATGTTGATAGTACGAAAAACGGATTGATGATAATAAAACGGGCAACCGATCATAAAGATTTCTTAGTACTTGTTGATAGAACACTAGTAATGTATGACATGGAAGGGAAGCCTGTATGGTATATGCCTGATATGCCTGAAATTAAAAAGAGGGATATAAGCATCAGGGACTTTAAGGCTACAGCAGATGGTACATTTACTTTTTTGGCACAAGATGAAGCTCTGGAAGTAGATTACAGCGGCAAAATAGTGTGGAAAGCACCGAATGATGGTAAAGTAAGCGGGAAGAGTACAGAAGGGTATCATCATGAGTTTACCAAGCTCAGTAATGGTCATTATATGGTTGCTGGTTCGGAGATTGTGAAAAAACGTATACCAGGCCCTCGGGAAGACTATTTTGCAGATGATGATAAATCTGTAACGAAAGGAGCCGATGGATATTATTATAAAGAGTTTACCTGCGGAACTTTGATTGAGTATGACATGTCGGGCAATGTATTATGGACATGGAGAGCTGTGGAACACTTTAATGATGAAGATTTTTTCTGGAAGAAAGACGGGCTTACAAAGCCATATGAATGTAATCCGTACATGAATGGATTCGATTTTGATGAAAGCAATAATGTGATTTATATAAGCTATAAGAACATCAGCAGGATCATGAAAATAGCATATCCCGGTGGCGAAGTACTAAATAGCTATGGAGGGAAAGGAGGAAATACAACACATTCGAATATTTTCTACGGGCAACACTCCTGCCGAATAAATAAACGAACAAATGAGCTTTATATCTACAATAATAATCACAGCGATTACCTGCCTGTTACAAATGCACAATTTGATGCTGATGGATATTTGTTATCTCATATTGTGAAATATAAACAGCCGCCCGGTAATAATAATAACCTTATTAAAAACTGGGATATGGGTTTGCGCCTAGATGATGATAAGCATACACAGCAAATAAGTGTGCGCGGAGGTAGTGTATCTATAATAGATGATGACTGTGTATTAGTAAATACAGGCACTTTGAATTTGTTAATGATTGTTGATAAGAACAAGCAAAAATTGTGGGAGGCAGTACCATACACAACTGAAGGTAACAGAAGGGCTCCATTGTTGCCGTATCGTATCAGCTATATCCAAAGAAAAGATTTAGAGAAATATGCGATGGCTTATGCTGTAGACCATTTGGGTAAGTAGCATATTGTAGCATATGTATGGAACTACAATGCCGACAACATACTACCTATTATCTTGTCTATTGGTAGTGTGAATGTGTCTTCTGTGATGTGTGAGAGTGGCATCCAATAAGTACGTTCTTCGGGTATGTTATTGCTGATTGGTAGGTTGGCATCTGCAGATATAAGATAGTAGATGCTAATAACTTGTGAGTCATCAAAAGCAGAGTGCTGAAAGAAGTCTGTGGTGTAGAAATGTGATAGGACTTCTATTTCAAGATTCAATTCTTCCATCCATTCGCGCTTCAGGCAGTCGATGGTGCCTTCTCCCCAATCCAATCCGCCGCCGGGAAATTTGATGATTTTACGCCCCCTTATTAGTTCTTCATTCACCAATACTTGTCCGTTGTGCAGCCATAGTCCATATACACGTACGTTAAAACGTTTCGGGGATTGCATTTAGAACCACTTCTTTTTGTTGAAGTAGTACACTACGATAGCAGATACTACCATTGACAATAGTATTGGCAGATAGAAACTATGTGCACCATGCGAGAATGGTATCTCTACGTTCATGCCAAACAGGCTGGCAATGAGGGTAGGGATAGATATCATAATCGTGATACTCGTCAGGCGTTTAATAACAAGGTTCATGTTGTTATTAATGATGCTGGCAAAAGCATCCATCGTACTACTGAGGATGTTGGTATATGTATTCGCCATCTCAAGGGCCTGGGAGAATTCTACTATCAAATCGCTCAGAAACTCGCGCTCTTCTTCATCGCAATTCAAGAAGTTGGTACGTTCCATCTTCATCAGCAAGAGCTCATTGCTGCGCAGGGCAGTAACAAAGTACACAAGGCTTTTCTGTACACTCATCAGGTACAGCAATTCCTCGTTACGATTACTTGCGTACAACTTCTGCTCCAGTATATTGCGGCTGTGGTTTATTTCTTTCAACACCTCCATGAAGTCCATCACCACTTTTTCAAAAATCTTGAGTACCATCATATTCGGGCGCTCAGGGTGGCGTTTGGCAAATGTGTTGAGGAAGCGGCGGATGGCTACGTTCTCGAAAGAGTTAACAGTAACTACCTGATTGCGTTCGTTGATGATGATAGATATCGGGATAGTAACGTAATCTGCATCACCCTCATTCAGTGATTTATTATCTACCGGCGTTTTCAGGATAATGAGCTTTACGCCATCTTCCATTTCGTAACGGGCACGTTCTTCAATATCGAGCGTATCTGTCAGTAAATCGCGTGGTATTGTAAGGGAACGAGACAGGTTATCAATCTCGTTTTCCTGAAAAGGTGGGGTTACGTTTATCCAATTAGCACCCTCGGGTTGCTGTATTTCCAGCGTCTGGCGGTTGATGTTTTTGAAGTATTGAACCATTGCTCCGGCAGGGTGTGTTTAAAATGTGCCTCAAAGGTAATAAAAAGATACCCCTTCCACCCCTTGTGTTGCAACTTTTTAAATCTAATATAACGGCAATTTCACCCTCTTGGCGGCTTTGATTATCTTTGTGTTATGAATCCCAAAAAACTTATGACGCTGGATGAATTTACCATCCAGGAAACGAGAAAATTTCCGCAAGCAACAGGCGAACTCTCAGCTTTGTTGAGGGATATAGGCCTTGCCTGCAAACTGATAAACAAACAAGTGCTGAAAGCAGGGCTTGTAGATATACTTGGCAAGCATGGTGCTACCAATGTACAGGGCGAAGAGCAAATGAAACTGGACATCTACGCAGATGAAACGCTGATAAACGTACTGCGCAACAGTGCAGACTGTGCAGGTATAGCATCTGAAGAAAACGATGACTTCATCAGCTTTGATGATGAGTGGTCTGTTAATTCTAAATACGTGGTACTGTTCGATCCATTGGATGGCTCTTCTAACATAGATGTAAATGCACCAATTGGTACCATCTTCTCTATCTATCGCCGTGTGAGCGAACTGGGCAAGCCATGTACGGCTGCAGATTTTCTGCAACCCGGCAATAAACTGATGGCTGCTGGTTACGTAATATATGGCAGCAGCACCATGATGGTATATGCTACCAAAGCAAGCATCAATGGCTTTACGCTGGAACCATCTATCGGTGAATTCTGCCTGAGCCACCCGGATATGAAATGCCCTGAAAAAGGTAAAATTTATTCTATCAATCAGGGTAATAGTGTGAAGTATCATGAAGGCACTAAAAACTTCCTGAACTACTGCATGGAAAGCAATAAGGAAGAAGGTCGCCCATACTCTCAGCGCTATATTGGTAGTATGGTGGCAGATATGCACCGTACGCTGATAAAAGGTGGCATCTTTATGTATCCTGCTGATAAGAGCAACGCAAACGGTAAACTTCGCCTGCAATATGAGTGCAACCCGATGGCATTTCTGGTAGCTGCTGCAGGTGGTACTGCAAGTACCGGTTATAGTAATGTGTTGGACGTAACACCAACAGAACTGCACCAGCGTGTACCTATCTACATAGGGTCTAAAAATCTGGTAGCAAAAGCTTTGGAATTTGAAACTACTGCTACTGTAGCATAATCTTAATACTAGTATTGTTAAAAGGCTCGCAACTGCGAGCCTTTTTTGTTAATGTGCTTTGACAGATGAAAAAGTATTTAGAAATTTGTCTAATTAACTAAATGTCTAAATGGATAAGTTATTCAAAGCACTGAATGACCAGACGCGGCGAGATATACTGGAACTGCTAAAGGAGAAGGAACTCACAGCAGGGGAGATAGCGGATAAGTTTGATATCTCGAAGCCCAGTATATCGCACCATCTGGACCTGCTGAAGCAAGCAGGGCTGATAGAAGCCGATAAACAGGGGCAGTTTATTTACTACTCGCTAAACACAACAGTAGTAGATGAGTTTCTGAAATGGCTGGTAGAACTGAAGCAAACAAAAAAAAAGACTAAAACTATTAATAATGCAAAACGCTCGTTTTCTTAAACAATTGGTAGTAAGCATCATCATTGCTTTGCCATTGGTGTATTTGCTGCTATCGTGGAATGTATTGCCTGAAAGAATGCCGTTGCATTACAATGCCAAAGGCGAAATAGACAGTATGGGCAATAAGATGGATTTTCTGGGTGCTATATTCATATTGTCGATAGTGAATCTGGCTACTTTTCTCATCATCAGCAATATTCACAAAATAGACCCTAAGCGTACCAAGGCAGAGCAGTCGCCAACGTTTGATAAGCTTGCAACAGGTGTAAGCTTCTTCCTTACCGCACTAACAATTGTAATTATCATAGATGGAATGAATCAGGGTAAGAGCATTGCTACCAAAGCATTGCTGCCAATGGTTGGGTTGCTGCTTGCGTTCATCGGCAATTATATGAACAATATCAAGCCCAATTACTTTGCAGGCATACGCATACCGTGGACACTGCATGATGAAAACAATTGGAAACAAACACACCGCGTAGCCAGCCATGTATGGGTAGCAGGTGGGCTTACTATTACCGTAGCATCGCTGATAGCAAAGCCTGAAATAATGGAGATGTTAATGCTGGTGCTGATAGCCATTATGGTGATAATACCTGTAGGCTATTCTTATTTATTATTCAGAAAAACTAAAAGTCAAAACCAATAAATATATGAGGTTACAACTCGCAGCAGCCTGCATGGCATTATCGCTGGCAGCAGGTGCACAAAGTAAATTGTCTGGTAACTGGGAAGGTGAGATGAATGTGGGGCAGAAAGTAAGATTGGTATTCAAAGTAAAAGAAGCAGATGGTAAACTGTCTGCAACAATGGATAGTCCCGACCAGGGTGTAACGGGCATCCCTGTGGCCAATACCAGCATGAATGCAGATAGTGTGCTGTTCGACCTGAGTAATGCAGGCATACAATATGCAGGCTTGCTGAGTGGCGATGAGATACAAGGTGTATGGAAGCAGGCGGGCAGGAAATTTCCGTTGGTAATGAAGCGTACCGATAAACCAACAGAATTGGTAAGACCACAAACGCCTAAGCCACCGTTTGATTATATAAGCGAAGACGTAACTTTCAAAAATGCAGACGGCAGCATCAGCTATGGTGCAACTATAACTATACCTAAAGGCGGAAAAACATACCCTGCGGTATTGCTGGTAAGTGGTTCCGGTCCGCAAAACAGAGACGAAGAGTTGATGGGGCACAAACCATTTGCCGTAATAGCCAATTACCTGACCAACAAAGGGTACATCGTATTGCGTGTAGATGACCGTGGTGTGGGCCAAACAACAGGCGACAGAAGAAAAGCAACAAGTGCAGATTTTGCAAAAGACGCATCGGCCGCTATCGACTATCTGAAAACCCGCAAAGAAGTTAACCAGAAGAAGATAGGTATATTGGGACATAGCGAAGGTGGCATGATAGCACCTATGGTTGCAACAGATAGAAAAGATATAGACTTCATTATACTGATGGCAGGACCCGGTGTGAAGATATATGAGCTGATGGAGGACCAGAGTGCTGCAATGATGACTTTGGGTGGTGTCAGCGAATCTGTTGTAGGAGAATATAGAAAGCTATATCGAGGCATAGAGCAGGCTATCATATCTTCGAAAACAGGAGAGGAAGCACAGCTTAAAATGAAAGAAGTAACAGGTGCGTGGAAAAGCAGTGCAACTAAAGATGCGATAGATTTGGTAGATATCGGCGATTTCGAAAAAGAAAAAAAGTTTATTGCAGACTTTATGAGTTTGTATCACGACGCTTGGTTTAACTACTTCCTGAAGTATGACCCGCAGCCTGTTTTGCAAAAACTAAGCTGCAAAGTGCTGGCACTGAACGGAGAAAAAGATATGCAGGTATTGGCAAAGCAAAATCTGGAGGGTATCAGACAAACGTTGGCAAAGAGCAAGACAAAGAACTACGAAGTAAAAGAGCTACCAATGCTGAATCACCTGTTTCAACGATGCAATACTTGCAGCCCGCAGGAATATGGCACACTGAAAGAAACAATATCGGAAGATGCACTGAAAGCGGTCAGCGATTGGCTGGACAAGAAAGTGAAATAAAAAGAAAGGGCGATTATGATATCGCCCTTTCTTTTTGCTTTTCTACTGCGGTATATAGTTTATAATATTCGCCTTGTGCAGCAATCAACGATTGGTGATTGCCCCGTTCTATGATTTGCCCTTTGTCCATGACGATAATCTCATCGGCACGACGGATGGTTGAAAGTCTGTGAGCTATCACAATAGATGTACGTCCCGTAATCATCTTGTCTATGGCCTGTTGTATCAGTTGTTCGCTTTCGCTGTCAACTGAAGAAGTGGCTTCATCCAGTATCAGGATAGAAGGATTGTAGAGTAATGCACGCGCAAAAGACAAAAGCTGCCTTTGTCCTTGTGAGAGGGTATTGCCACGTTCCATTACATTGAAATCGTAACCACCCGGCAGACTCATGATGAAATCGTGTATGCCTAATAGCTTGCAAACGGCCTCTACTTTTTCGCGTGGAATGTCTGCATTGCGGAGTGTAATATTATCTGCAATAGTACCGGAGAACAGGAATACATCCTGCAATACAATGCCTATATGATTGCGCAGACTGTAGATGTCGTAATCTTTCAGGTCTGTGCCATCAATCTTAATGTGGCCACTTTCTATTTCGTATAGCCTGTTCAGTATGCTGATGATAGATGTTTTGCCTGCGCCCGTGTGGCCTACTACGGCCATTGTTTTGCCTGCAGGTATTTCGAATGATACTCCCTTTAGTATAGGTGTGCCTTCTTTGTAGCTGAAGTGTACGTTATCAAATGTCACTTTGCCTTTTATATCGTCAGCAGATATGTTGCCATTGCCTGCAAGATTTTCTTTGCTATCCAGTACGGTAAATACACGTTCACCCGCTATCATACCCATTTGCAGCACGTTAAATTTATCGGCCATCATACGCAGTGGACGGAAAAGCAGGTTGAGATACATCACAAATGCTATTACTACACCCGGGGTTACTGCATAGTTGAGCATGCGGTGTGCGCCCCACCATACTAATAAGCCCATAGACATAGCAAGGATTATCTCTACTATAGGAAAGAAAACCGAATAGGCAAAGATTGCTTTGATATTGGCGTCGCGGTGTTCTTTGTTGATGGTGTTGAATTTATCCATCTCTGTCTTTTCTGCAGCAAAAGCCTGTACAATGTACATGCCCACAATATGCTCCTGCACAAAAGCATTGAGGGCAGACACTGCATTACGCACGCGTTGGAAAGACTTGTTTACACTTTCCTTAAACCAATAAGTAGCTACTATCAGAATAGGGAAAGGTGCAAGGCATACCAGTGTCAATCGCCAGTCTGTAATGAACATGATAATCATGATGGCGATGATGGTGAGAATATCTGCTATAATGGAAATAATGCCTTCTGAGAAAACGTCATTCACTGCCTCCACATCGTTGATGGTACGTGTAGTGAGTGTGCCGATGGGGGTATGGTCGTAGTAGCCAATGTTCTGAAACAGTATTTTTTGAAACACCAACTTGCGCATATCGTTAATAACAGATTGCCCCAGCCAGTTGATACGGTACAAAAACCAGAAGCGCAGGCCGTTTTCTACCAATAGAATTACCAACTGTACAATGCTGATGTTGATAAGCATCAGCAGCATGTGGTTGGCTATGTATTTATCGACCGATAGCTGTATAAGGTAGGGGCGTAGCGGCGACATGGCTGCCAATACTACAGACATAGCCATAGATATATATAAGCTACGCTTGTAAGGTGCCGCAAATGAAAATATGCGGCGCAGTAATCCTAAATCAAAAATCTTTTTTGCATCGCTCATGCTAACCGTGTCTTACACCTCTTCTTTAAAGCTCATCAGGTATGCCTTGATGAAATCGTCTATCTCACCATCCATTACAGGGCCTACGTTGCCCACTTCGTAATCTGTACGGTGGTCTTTTATCATCTTGTATGGGTGGAACACGTAAGAACGTATTTGTGAACCCCACTCAATTTTTTTCTTGCTGCTATTGCTGGCATTTTTTAATTCTTCACGTTTGCGCAGTTCCTCTTCATATAGGCGGCTTTTCAACATGGTCAATGCTTTTTCGCGGTTCTCGCCCTGTGTACGTGCCTGCTGACACTCTACGATGATGCCGCTTGGTATGTGTTTTAAACGTACTGCAGTTTCTACCTTGTTTACGTTCTGCCCGCCTTTACCACCTGCGCGGTAAAATTCCCATTCCAAGTCTGCAGGGCTAACGGCAATTTCAATGCTATCATCTACCAACGGATACACGAACACAGAAGCAAATGATGTGTGCCTGCGGGCATTGCTATCGAAAGGGGAGATGCGCACCAGGCGGTGCACACCACTTTCTGCCTTTAGCAGGCCATAAGAAAATGCACCTTCAAACTCTATGGTTGCCTGTTTGATGCCTGCACCATCGCCATACTGCACATCTATTTCAGATACTTTCCAGCCTTGTTTTTCACCGTACATACGGTACATACGCAGCAGCATCTCTGCCCAGTCCTGGCTTTCTGTACCACCCGCACCACTGTTTATTACCATTACGGCAGGCATTTCGTCTTCGGGCTGGTTGAGGGTAGATTTAAACTCAAGGTCGTCTATGGCTTTCAGTGCCTTGTCGTATGATTCTTGTGTTTCTTCTTCGCTTGCTGCGCCTTCTTTCCAGAAATCGAAGAGTATGCCAAAATCCTCTACGGCAGTATTGACAGCCTCCCAGAGGTCTATCCAGTATTTATTGATTTTTATTTCTTTCAGTATGCCGGTAGCACGGGTATTATCGTCCCAGAAGCCGGGGGCGAGGGTGAGGGTACGGTCGTTTTCTACCTTGGCATTGCGGTCTTCAACTTTTAAAAAGCGATGCAGGTGCTGTACCCGCTCGCGCATTTCTTTCAGGTTTTCCTGTGTCATAATACGGGGGCAAAGGTACGGTATTAGGCGTTAGTAGTAGTTTGTTGGCTTATTTTCAGCAAGCACTAATAAATTAGCAAATTGAAGGGTGAATCATTACAAAGTAGAAGTATCTATGAAAATAAATTAATTAGATTCTGCTTAGGTAATTGGTCTATTAATACTTTGTATTCACTTAAATCATCCCAGCTTATTACATCTCTGTCTTTATTACGTTTAATTTTGTGAAGTGCAATAATCCAAGGTATTTTATAGAATTCAAGTAGTTTGTAGTTTTCTGTAAAAACGATTATAATCAACTCATCTATTTCTGCGGACTCGTCGTATTTTATTGCAGACCAACGGGCATTATTTGTAGATGCTTTGGCATGAGTTTTTACTTGTATTTTTTTGCCATTTGTTACTATGTCCCAGTGTTTTTGAATACCACTTTTTGCTTTTTCCCCACCCAATAATTGCAATACTAACCATTCTCCAACTTGAGATGTAAAATCTTTAGAATTTGTAATGATTTTTAATTCACGCAATTTATTTAAAGCGCTAAAGTAATTCTTAAGAGCATCCGATATTTCCGAATAGGTACTCATGAAATTTTCCTTCGATAATAATGGAAATTGTTTCGTATAAAACAGATTTACTCCACAACAGCCGTGTCTGGCTTCACTTTAAAAGTGAAATTGCGTTGGGATACGTAGCTGAAGATAGCTACGAGTGCAGTTGTCAGGATTTTTGACGGGGTAGGATACCAGCCAAAACCATCAACAAACAGCTTCAGGAATACATAGTTCAGCACTATGCACATGCTAACTAATACTGCATAGCGGAATAGCTGTATGCGCCCTTTCAGGTTAGATTCTGAGAAAACCAGGTATTTTGACAGCATGAAACCCAGCGGAAAGCTGATAGAAAAGGATATCATGAAGGCAAAAATGTGCGGTGCAATGTGTAACCCGGCAATGTGTACCGTCTGCTTATCCAGTATAAAGTTGTAGCTGAACCAGTAGATGACGATATCGAGCATAGTGTTAGTACCCCCGCAGGCAAGGTAGCGGAAGGTCTGGCGATTTATCCAACGCGAGAAAGGCGGGTGGAAGAAATCTATAAAGCTCAATATGGCACGTCTGTTATTACCGTTCACACACAGAGGAATAAGAGGACAAAAATAAAGATATTTTTCTACCCAGATGTTAAAACGCTGATGCTTACCACTTTATTTTTTGCATGCGACCGAATAAATCGCACTCTTTTTCGCCGCAAACACGCAGCAAGTCGCTCAATTGTTCGAAAGAAACAAGGTCAGACTTGCGGTCTTTCATCAAACGGGCAGCGTGATATGCAAAATTGCGCCAGTCGTCGCCTATTTTGGTCAGTTCTGCCGAAAATTCCTGTAAATCGTCCCTCTTTAGCATTTGCCCTGCCTCTTGCAGGAAAGCGGCGTACAGAAAGCGGAAACCTGCGCCACCTGTGCCTATTTCTTCCTGCATGCGCACCACATTGCCCAGATACAGGGATGCTTTGCGTGGTGTAAGCTTTTGCGGGTATTTTTTTATCTGTTTTGCCAATAGAAAGACTGCTTTGTTGCCAAACCACGGCAGTGGCGGAGACAGCATGAAAAAGCAGGTCTGCTTGATGCCTGCCTGTATGGCTTTGGTATAGTTTATATGTTGGGGTACAGATTTTACATAATACATAAACCCGCGTGGCTCGGGCGTGCCTTTGGCAAAACGAGCTTTTGCAAGATCTTCAGGGGCTATGGTAGCCACATCTTCCAGTATCGGGTCGCTGACAAGGTATTGGCCGTTTTCTTTGCCATATACCACCAGATTGTGAGCATTGAAGTGGAAACGGAAGGCTTCGGGCAAGTAAGGCAGGTAATATACGCTGCTGAGCATACCTACAGGCTTTCCTGTAGCTATTACACTATCCAATGCCTGATTGGCACGTTCAGGCGAACGGAAGCGCTCTGTGTGCATTTCTATACCCAAACGTTGTGTAGTGCGTTTGAAGATAGCGCCTGGCCATGTACGGAATGTAGTGCCCGGAGTGCCGCTTACCTTTACAAATGGCAGGTGGGCAAAGAAGATGCCCGCACCAATGCCAAAAGCCATCGGTTCACTTATATTGATGCCTTCATGCCTAAGCAGATTGGCAGTAACGCCGCTTTCGCAGTGGGCATGCTGGTAGTGTTTGTATAATACTGTGCTCATGTAGTACTATGGGGGATAATTATTTGCCGAGGCTTTTCAGCTCATCGATAGAGATATTGAATACGGCAGCGTATTTAGCCAATACATCTGCACTAAGCTTATTGAAAACAGATGGTTTGAAGTGGCGTTTTACCTGCCATTGCCATTTGCCTACATATTGTGCCAGCAAGGGTACTTCCATCAGGCTTTTTTGCATGTAGTAGGCTATGGGGCTTAGTTCTCCTCTCTTCACTTTATCAGCAGTTTCTGCCAGTTCTTCATCTACTGCATCCCATGCCTGTTTGGTGGCTATGTTTTCGGCTTCCCAACCCGCAGAGGTGATGCCTGTGTATTTGCCGTCATTATCTACGGCATACATAAGTTTGTGTATTTTGTCGCCCTCTTTAAAGTCGCGCTTATCTTGCGGTACTTCGTTGGTTTTCATCGCTTATCAGTTTCTCTGTGGGTGAAATTAGTACAATTATGATAAAGCATCGAGCAATACCTCCATCCTGCTGCCACGAGAGCCCTTTATCAGGATAGCCGCATCTGCAGGCATATTGCCTTTTACATAAGCCGCAGCGTCTGCAGATGTCTGAAAATGCTGATAGTTATGGGTAATGCCATCAAACTCTTTGCCCACCAGTATCACATTGCTCCAGTTGTATTGCTGCACCAGTTGTACCAGCTCGTTGTGTTCTTTTACTTCTTCTGTACCCATTTCCTTCATGCCGCCTATCCAGAGCATTTTGTTGCTTAGCTGGGCATTGGCAAAATTGGTGATGGCGGCACGCATACTGGTAGGGTTTGCATTGTATGCATCCAGAATGATTTTATTGCTGCCCTTTTGCAACCATTGAGAACGGCTGTTATCGGGGTTGTAATGCGCTATGGCATTGCTGATAGTTTCTATATCAATGCCGAAGTGCAAGCCAACAGCTACTGCTACCATGGCATTTGGGAAGTTATAGTCGCCAACTAATTGGGTATCAATTGTTTTTGCAGATGGTTTTGTTAGTTCTACAGACAGAAATACATCTTTCATAGCAGCGGTGCCTAGATAATTTGCATCTGCGCTGCCATAGGTTACCTGATTGCTGATGCCTTGGCTCATGCCTGCCAGATAATCAAGGTCTGTATTTCGGAATATAATGCCGTTATTTTCGCGTACAAAGTCGTAGAGCTCTCCTTTGCCTTTGCGTACGCCATCTATGCCGCCAAAGCCCTCTATATGCGCTTTGCCGCAGTTGGTAATGATGGCATGTGTAGGCAGGGCTATTTTGCAATAGCTTTCTATTTCTTTCTGGTGGTTGGCTCCCATCTCTATTACAGCCATCTGCGCATCGCTCTTAATCTTCAAAAGCGTCAGCGGCACGCCTATGTGGTTGTTTAGGTTGCCCTCAGTGGCGTATGTTATGTACTGCTGTTGCAGTACGGTCGTTACCAGTTCTTTGGTAGTTGTTTTACCGTTGGAGCCTGTGATGGCTATAAAAGGGATATTGAATTGCTGACGGTGGTGTTTTGCCAATTGTTGCAAGGCAGTCAGCACATCATCTACCTGCAAGTAGCGCTCATCTGCAGCAAATTCCTGCTCGTCTATTACTGCATATGCTGCACCTGCCTCCAGTGCTTGTTTGGCAAATGCATTACCGTTGAAGTTAGGGCCTTTCAGGGCAAAGAAGATATCGCCATCCCTCAGTTTACGGGTATCTGTCTGTACGGATGGGTATTTTTTATAAATCTCGTATAAGGCTGCTATTTCCAATACCGGATTGTTTAGGGCATAAAAATAACAAACCCCTTCGGAAGAAGGGGTTTGAATTATGAAAAGAATCTCTGATTATTTGCGTGGAGGGCGACCACCTTTTTTACCGAAGTAGTTACCAGCCCTTTCGTCGTTGCGACCGTTAGGAGAACCCAGACGATCCATTACGCAACGGAAACCAACTGTGCTGCTAGATTGTTTAGCTTGCATGTAGCGGCGTGTACCCGGAGACATCCAGTATGCACGATCATTCCAAGAAGCACCTTTGTATATTTTAGCATCATTGTTGATCAAAGTATTGTTACCGTAGTTGTAAACAAACTGAGAAGCACTGTCACCATCTTGATAGTCGCGCAAATCAGCAACGTTACCATCAAATATTTCGCGAGCCATAATTTCTTCGTTAGACATTACGCGGCGAGACAGGTGACCTAAGCTATCTTTATCTTCCAGAGAGTTATCTTCAGCTATACGAGTGTATGTTTCGTAAACATTACCACGGAATGGACGGAAATCGTTCATGTCGTTAGTATATGGACGATAAGTATCCAGAACCCACTCAGATACGTTACCTGCCATGTTGTACAGGCCGTAAGAGTTTGGTTGGTAAGAATAGATTGGAGCAGGGATGTCAGCATTGTCATTCAGACCACCTGCAAGACCCATTGCATCACCTTTGCCACGTTTGAAGTTGCCCAAGAACTGACCTTGGTAAGAGTTACGGATGCCATAACGAGTTGTATAAGCATCACCCCAAGGGTATACGTTGCGGTCTGTGATAACTTCTTCACCACGACGGCGACCAGTTTCGCGTTCAGGGTTGTTGCCTATATTAGCTACAGCAGCATATTCCCATTCAGCTTCTGTCGGGAGGCGGTAGTTTGGCAGTAAATATCCGTCTGAGAAACGCAGATTGCGTTTGCCTGAACCTGAAGGATCGTAGTCGCGTTTGCGGTTGTGACCAGGAGTACCGTCATACTGACCGTTTACATATGTTTCTGAATCGAAGATGTCTTCGTTCACTTGGTTTGCATTCTTTTTCAGGAATCCGTTTTTAACGAGGATGTACTCGTTAACACGGTCACTGCGCCATTTTGCGAATTCGTTAGCCTGATTCCAACTAACACCAACTACAGGGTAGTAGTTGTAAGCCGCATGACGGAAATAGTATTGAACCAGAGGCTCATTGTATGAAAGTGCTTTGCGCCAGCAGTTCGTATCAGGCAATGCCTTCGCGATAATGTTCGGATAGTCAGAGCCATAAGCGCGAGACAACCAATAGATGTATTCGCGATAGTGGATGTTGGCTACCTCAGTTTCGTCCATGTAGAAAGAAGAAACTGAAACAGTACGCGGAATATTGTTACGTTCGATGGTTAAATCTTCTTCGGTTTGTCCCATTGTAAAACGACCACCTTCAATAAACGTAAGACCAGGGCCTGTTTGCTGACCGGGATAGTTTGAAACGTCAAAACCACCCAGGCGTGGGTCGTTGTAATCCCAGCCGGTAGTCTGTGAAACACCGACATTTTGTTTAGAAGAGCATGCCGTAAGAAAGGTAGCTGTTCCGATGCAAAGCAAGCTCACGCCAATGAGAGTTCTTTTCATAATCAGAGAAAAATATTTGCTACGAATTGGTTGAACAATTTGTTAAAAGTGTTACAATGATAGAGCATTAATTTCAAAATGTCAAGCTTTCAAACATTTTATCGAACAAAAAATATGGGTTTAGATAATGTTAAATAAAATATAATAATATCTGAAGTTTTACGTTAAGATTACAGTCCCGGAACAGTAAGTGTCTAACCGTGGTGTATATACACTAATTTTGATAGTTCAGTACCAACGTAAATCCAGCGTTTTTGTATGAAGAAAGTAGTTATAGCCCTGGCTCTATTTACAGGTTTTAGCAGCACTGATGTTAAGGCTGAGAAATATGATTTTTCGGTGTCTCAGAAAGAGATATCTAATGGCTATGTTGTTAAAAAAATATGGCTCCAAAGCTATGCAATGCCAAAGGTAGTATTGCTGTCTGCAGACTACATAGATGCCGACCAGATACCTGCTGATGCATACCCTTGCAAGCCGGATAATTTCGATGTAGTACTTGGTAAGGATAGGAAACGCCCATTTGCATTAGTCAGGGTACCTGTATATGCTGGCACACAGGGCGCGTTTAAGCGAATTGAGCATTTTGCAGTAGATATTACAGAGCTTGAAAAAACTACACCACCGGCACAGAAGACGACTGCTGCTAGCACTCCGTTGGCAACAGGCAACTGGTATAAAATAGCTATTCCGGAGACAGGTGTTTATAAGGTTGATTATGACTTTATAGTTTCAAAACTTGGGGTAGACGTGTCTAAAATAAACCCTTCAAATATTCGTGTTTTTGGTAATGGCGGCCATATGTTGCCCGAAAACAATGCCATTGATAGAAAAAAAGATTTGACTGAGGTAGCAATTTGGGTGAATGATGGTGGTGACGGTGTTTTCGAGCAGGGAGACTATGTCGTTTTTTATGCAGTTGGTTCGACACAATGGACATTGAATGCCGATGGCAAAACTTTTGCGCATATTAAAAACCTGTATGAAGACAAAGCCTATTATTTCTTGAATTTTGACGAAGCAGGCAAAAGAATCCCCTTACAGCAAGGCTCACTAATTGCCAATGTCAATTCTACATCATACAATGATTATTATCTGTATGAGAATGACTTGAATAACCCTGCGAAATATGGTAAAAATTGGGTGGGTGAAGATTTTAGTACCCTTGCAGGAAAGACTGATAACAGAACTGTAGAATTTGACTTGGGTACGTTGAATGATGCCGCAGCATTCAGAATGGTACTTGCATCTCGTGGGGACGCCAGTCCTAATAATTTTACTATTACCAGAAATGGAACAACTATAGGCACATACCAATTAGGCTCATCTGCATGGAATGATGATGCACCACCTATGGTAACTAGAGAAGTGAAATGGTTTGAAGGGAATGCTTCAGGAAAAAATTCAATGAAAATCAGTTTTGTTCCCGCAAGAACAGACATTACCGGTTATCTTGATTTTATTGAAGTAAATACAAGAAAAGCACTTGCGTATGATGGTAGTGCTTTTGTATTCAGAGATGCATATACAACCGGTGCAGGTAAAATAACATCATACAAAATAAGTAATGCAGATGCTAGTTTGCAGGTGTGGGATGTGACAGATGCAAACAATGCCGTGAAAATGAATGGTGCGCTAACCGGCAATGAATATCAGTTTATACAAGATGCAGCTACATTGCATCAGTTTGCAGTTGTAAATGGTGGCAATGCCGCTGTTCCTGAATATGCAGGTAAAGTAGATAACCAAAACCTGCATGCACATGATGCTATTGACTATATCATCGTTGCTGCTCCTGAGTTTATACCTGCTGCTGCTGCTCTTGCAGACTTTCATAAGCAACATAATAAATACAGCGTATTGGTAACAACGCCTCAACAGATTTATAACGAGTTTTCTTCAGGCAGCCAGGATATTTCTGCCATCAGAGATTTTGTGAAAATGTTTTATGACAGAGCAGGCACAGATGAAAGTCTGATGCCTAAATATTTGCTGCTGATGGGGGACGCATCTTATGACTACAAAAACCGTGTAAGCAATAATACAAACTATGTACCGACGTTTGAATCTGAACAATCTTTTGACAGAATAGCAAGTTATAGCGGTGATGATTTCTTTGGTTTTCTTGATGATAATGAGGATATCGAAAATACAAATATTGCCAATACATTGGATGTAGGTGTTGGTCGCTTTCCTGTTAAGTCATTAAATGAGGCTATGGGAATGGTTAATAAAGTGAAGGTGTATAAAAGTCCGTCTTCCTTAGGTGCATGGAGGATATCTACTACATTAGTTACTGACGATGAAGATAATGCAGGCCCGCATATGGAGGATGGTGAGATAATGGATACTACTATCACCAACAGATCCAATCTATATAATAGTAATAA
>JADHED010000272.1_pt1 | contig 69723 bp, 50 predicted proteins | sample 8952041 | NCBI WGS metagenome assembly JADHED01 (sample SAMN16124423, study PRJNA663239) | bioreactor sludge metagenome | isolation source: sludge (control) | place: India:Bengaluru | collected 2018-09-08 | reverse complement strand
GGCGCCTCCGCAGGCTCTGCGAGGACCAGCGCCAGGGAACGACCATGACCCCCCTCCACCGCTACCTCAGTAGCGCGAACTTGCTTGTGCGAACCCCCGCCGCCGACTCGAGCCTCAGCAGATAGGTGCCTCCAGGGCAAGGAGCGCCGGTCTCGTCGCGCCCGTCCCAGCTGGCGGCGTGCGGGCCGGCCGCGAGATCTTCGCGCACCAGCCGGCGCAGGCGGCGGCCGGCGAGGTCGTAGACCGAGAGGGTGGCGGGGCCGGCGGCCGGCAGGCGGAAGCTGGCCCGCGTTCCGGCGGCGCCCGGATTGGGCGCGCACCCGAGGGTCAGCTCGACGGCGCCGAGACCCTCGACGGCGGTCGGCAGGTTGCCGTTGTTCGTGGTCACGGTCATCTGGGCCGCCGCGGAGTTGCCCTTCGCGTCGCGGACGTTCACGCGCACCACGTACTGCCCGTCGAGCAGCGTCGAGGTGTCCCAGGCCTGCCAGCGGTCGGAGTCCTGGTAGACGTCGTCGCCGTCGGAGTTGGTGACGACGTGGAAGAACTCGCGGTCCTGGTAGTCGCCGAGGGTGTTGCAGACCGTGTCCCGCTTGTAGAGGAGTCCCACCAGCATCGGATCGATCGGTCCGCCGGAATAGGTGTCCAGGGGCATGTCGAAGCGCACCGCGAGCTTGTTGTTCACCACGGGCGCTTCCGGATGGCCGAGCGGGAAGATGGTGTAGCGGATCTCCTGCACCGCGCAGACCCAGTCGCCCGCGATGCGGTCGCCCACGTGCGCGATGATGTCGACGGCGCCGTGCAGCGAGGCGGGGTCCTGGTAGACCGAGGTCTCGTTGTTGCAGAAGGCGAACTGCTGGGAGCCGACGGCCGCCTCGAAGAGCGGCCAGTCCATCTCGGAACTGGGCAGGTCGGGATGCGCGTTGTCGATGCACAGCCAGAGGCCCTGCCAGACGGTGCCGGTGTCGCGGATGCGCGCGAAGTGGCAGTGCTCGAAGTCGTCGTTGGGCCACGGCACCAGGTTGCCGAGGTACTGGCCCTGGTTCACGGCCTGGCCCACGCTGACCGCGATGGTGGGATGGTCCACGTGCGCGTACAGGTAGCCGTCGCTGGTGCCGGCGCCGGCGGCGCCGATCGCGATGCGCCAGTGGTAGTCGCCGCTGGTGGTCAGGATCGCCTTCACCACGCCGGCCTTCACCGCGTACACCGGCTGGCCGGGGTCGCCCATCACGTCGAAGCCCGGGTGCAGGTAGGCGCTGCCGTAGTTCTGGTACTCGCCGTACGTGTTGCCGACCTCGTGCTGCGCGTTCGGGGCGAGCGGCCAGGGGATGGGCTCGTGGGCGCGGTCGCCGGCCGGATAGGCGGGTATCGCCAACCGCGGGCCCGCTTCGCGCGCCGTGATCCGTCCGTCGCTGGTCATGGTCAGCCGCTCGCCGGCGGCCACGGCGCCGTCGGTCCGGCAGAGCCCGACGACGAGGTGGTCGTCCGTCAGCGCCAGATCCCGCAACTCGGCCCCGTCGTCGGCCGCCAGCAAGGGCACGACCTCGCCGGTGGCGACATCGACGCGGACTAGCGCCGCGCCGGCGAGCGCCAGCACGTGCCGGCCGTCGCGGGCAAAGGCAAGCCGGGTGGGCGCGATCGGCAGCGGCACCTCGCGGCCGCGGGACAGGGTCAGCGTCGTCGCCGCTTCCGGCCGCAGGCCGGCGAGTTGCCCGCCGGGGCCGACGGCGAAGACCGTCAGCGAGGGGTGCGTCGTCGTCGCGAACGTGGCCAGGTCCACCACGGTCACGCCTTCGCGGTGCCGGAATGCGAGGGCGCGGCCGTCGCCGGCCAGGACGGGGTCGGAGAGTCCGGCGACATCCCACCCCGCCAGCTCGCGGCCGGCGAGGTCGAGGATCCGCACGCGCGAGGGGCAGGCGCCGTCGCAGACGTCGGTGATCGCCACCAGGAGGCCGTCGTCGGTCACCAGGAAGGCCGTGCCGGCCACGTCCCGCAGCACGTGGCGGCGGCCGCCGGGGCCGGTGATCACCAGGTCCGCGGCGCCCAGCTGCCAGCCCGCGCGGACGTAGGCCGCGTCCACGGTCCACCCGCCGCCGGGCGACGAGGCCGGCGCCGGAGCTCCGGCGGGCATCAGTCGTCCCTGGGCGGAGACCGCCAGTTCGCCCGCGGCGGCCGGGGCGGCGAGGGTGATGGCCAGCAGCAGCGCGAGCACGGCGACGGGGCGGATCGGGGGCATCGGGACGCTCCTCGGCAAGGGACGCAACACTCGACGTTCATTCTAACACGTAGCCGGACCGTAAACACCGGCCTATCCTGACGGCGGCGCCGCCACGCGCTTGCCCCCCGGCTGATCGATGACGTGATTTGTCCCTGAACGACGTCGCCCCCGGCCCGTGCGATCGAGGTGGGATCTTGGCTCAGTTCCTCTACACCATCGCGCCGCTCCTCCTGCTCGTGTATTTCAGCGCGCTCACCGGGTTGTGGGTGGTGCTGGTGCGGCGGTCCGACAAGCGTCTCGAAGGCGCCGCCGGCGCCGCCGGCCTGGTCGGCGCCGCGATGTGGATCGTCTGGATCCTGGGCGTGACCTTGCACCAGGGTCAGGTCCCGGTGCTCAACCTCGGCCAGCTGGCGCTTTTCCTCGGCGGCCTGGTGTGGATCGAGCAGGCGTTCGTGCAGCGGCGGGTCGACCAGCGGCTGTTCACGCTCCTGCCGCTCGCCGGCGTGGTGGCCCTGGTGCTCGTGGGCCTCGCCGCGGGGCCGACCGCGGCGGAGGTGCCCGAGAAGCTGCGTGGCCTCAATGCCACCATCCACATCACGCTCTCCCTCGCCGGCATCGCCATGCTGCTGGGGAGCGGCGTGTTCGGCGCGGGGCAGGTGATCCTGCACGGACATCTGCGCAAGCGCGACTTCGACGTCTGGTTCCAGCGCCTGCCCTCGCTGGACGACCTCGACCGGCTGCGCCGCCTGACCCTCGGCGCGGGCTGGCTGCTGGTCACGGTGAGCCTGATCTCGGCGTCGGTCTGGCTGCGCGTGCGGCCGAGCGAGAGCGGCGTGATGATGAGCCACCTGCATCCGATGCTCCTGCTCGCGGTGCTGATCACGGCCCTGCTCGCGGCCGACCGCTTCCGCTGGCTCTCGGCGCAGCGCCTGGCGTCGCTGAGCTTCGCGCTCTCGGCCGTGGTGATGGTGCTGCTGCTGGTCTCGGTGGTGGAGATCTTCGTCGGGAGAGTGGCATGAGGCTCGAGCTCATCGGCTTGAATCACCGCACGTCGTCCCTCGCGGTCCGGGAGCAGGCGTCCATCGGCGCCGACCGGCTCGCCGAGGTGCTGCGCGAGCTGATCGGGCCGGAGAACGTCGAGGGCGCCGCGGTCCTGAGCACCTGCAACCGCACCGAGCTGTACGTCTCGCCGCTCATCCACCACGAGCCCGCGGAACTGCGGGCGCTGCTCTGCCGGATCACCGGCGTGGCCGCCGACGCCGCCGAGCCCGCCTACGTGTTGCGCGACGAGGAGGCCGTGCGGCACCTGATCCGCCTCGCCGCCGGACTCGACAGCCAGATGCTCGGCGAGGTGCAGATCCTCGGCCAGCTCAAGACCGCCTACGAGGCGGCCCGCGACCTCGGCGCCACCAACAGCGTGCTGAACAAGGCGCTGCTGCGCGCGATCGAGGCCGGCAAGGAAGTGCGCAATCGCACCGGCATCAGCCAGGGCGCCGTCTCCGTCGCCAGCGCCGCGGTGCAGATGTCGCAGCGGATCTTCGGCGCCCTCGCCGGCCGCAACGTCCTGCTGGTGGGCGCGGGGGAGACGGCCCGCCTCGCCGCCAAGCACCTCGAGGGCGCCGGCGTCACCAGCTGGCGCGTGGCCAACCGCACCGAGGCGAACGCGCGCGTGGTGGCCGATCTGCTCGGCGGCAAGGTCACCGCCTATCCCCCCGTCGGGGACGACCTCGTCTGGGCGGACATCGTGATCTGCGCCACCGGCGCGCCGCAGCCCGTCGTCACCACCGAGCTGGTCGCGCCCGCCGCCCGCCGCCGCCGCCGCGCCCAGCTGCTGCTCGACCTGGCCGTCCCGCGGGACGTGGCGCCCGACGTGCGCGACGTGCCGGACACCTACCTCTACAACGTCGACGACTTCCAGGAGCTGGTCGCCGCGAACCTCAAGGCGCGCGAGCACGAGGCGCTGCGGGCCGAGAAGATCGTCCAGAAGCACGTCGACGACTTCTCCCTCTGGTACCGCGAGCACCGCGTCGCGCCCATGATGGAGCAGTTGCAGGCCGTGCTCGAGGCGCTGCGCAGCGCCGAGGTCGCCAAGCAGAAGCACCGTTTCCCGGCCGACCAGCACGAGCAGCTCGACCAGTTCTCCCTCAGCCTCATCCGCAAGGTCACCAACCTGGTCGCCGGCAATCTCAAGCGCGCCAGCGTCGATCGCGACGACCTCTCCGTGGCCCGCGCGCTCGCCCAGGCGGTGGCCCGCGAGGAGGACGAGCCGGCGGTCAAGGACGTCCTCAAGCGGCTGGACCACGAACGGTCGCACTGACCCGGCAAATTTTTCCTCAAGTAATTGAGTAAATGTGCGAATTATTGCCGCATGAAACGGCAACTCGCACGACATCTCGCCCTCGTCACCCTCGTCGTCGCCCTCGGCTGGATCCCCGCCCGGGCGGGCGAGGACCCGGGTCCCCACGGCGACACCGACTGCCGCCGGTGCCACGCGAACCAGGAGGCCACGGCGGCCTCGGTCGCCGCCGCGCGGGAGATCTGCACAGGTTGCCACCGGCAGGCGACGGCGGCGACGGCCGACCGTTCGCTCTTCCACGCCGATGTCCAGGTGTCCTGCACCCACTGCCATCGCTACCATGAACCGGATGTCGTCGCGACGACTCGCGGGGAGGTCTCCCTGGCGGCCCTCGCGGACGTCGACCTTGCGCACTGCCGGACCTGCCACGCGCCGGGCCGGCGTCTGGACCAGCTCTCGGCCGGCCACGAGGCGGCGGCCGAGATCTATCATCGCCAGGCGTCCACGCTGGCGGCGCTCTCGCCGTCGGCGGCCTGCCGGGGCTGCCACTCCCGGGACTCCGGAGTCGCCGCCTGGCAAGCCGCGGTCGAGGGGCAGGTCGTGAGTCTCGCGGACCACGCGAGCCACCCCTGCGAGGTCGTGGTGCGGCCGGGGCAAGCGACGGTCGGCAGCTGGATCCAGGATGAGATCGATCCACGTCTGCAGCTGCCGGGCGGCCGGATCGAGTGCGTCACCTGCCACGATCTCACCGCGACCACCCCGGATCTCCTCGTCGCCTTCGACCGACCGCGCGACCTCTGCGTCGGCTGCCACCGCCTCAAGCGCGAGGCGCCCGGACCGATTGCGGCTCTCGATCTCACTTCAGCTAAAAATACCCAGCGTTTTAAAGGTATTAATTGATTCGAGTTGACCATCCGGTTACCATTTTTGGACGCTATCGCGACCGTCTTTCGTCTGGATCGGACAGCACGTGCAGACGCGACAGGGCTTTGCATCACGCGGAACGTGGCACATGGTCGCAGCGAAGGCCGTCGTCGCGGTCTTCCTGCTGGTCCTCGGCTCCTCCGCAGCCCTCGCGCTCGACGGACGCATCGATCTCTGGAACACCGAACAGGCCGGCGGCGCTGGTCTGACCGCCTACACCGCGCGAACCTTCCAGGAGACCTACGGCGTCGGCCAGCGCGGCCGCTTCGCTTCCCACTGGCAGTACAACCTCGACCTCACGGCGCGCCGCCAATGGCTCGAGAGCGAGACCGGCTCGCTTCTCAGCAAGAGCCACCTCGAAACCGTGTTGCCGACGTTCGGGCTCACCTATTCGACCCGGAGTCTGCGCGGGGGACTGACGGGCCAGGCGTCGCGTCGCGACGAGTTCCTGAGCGGCGGCGAATCCCGCCGGGACGACTACGCCCAGGGCGAGGCCTGGCTGCGCGCCGACACGCGCTGGTCGCGGCTCGAGGGGCATCTGCGGGAGATCCGGTCGTGGCGCACGGCGCCGGGGGCGCAGACGCGGGAGCTGTTCGAGCACCAGCAGAACCTGCTCGCCGAGGTGCGGCCCCTGCGCAACCAGGAGCTGCGCTACCAGTTCACCCGCCAGAACCAGGACATCCCCGACCTGGAGCAGGAGACGGATTACCTCAGCCACGACCTGCGCCTGCGCAGCCAGATCGACTTCGCCGACGATCGCGGCCGCCTGAACCTCGAGGCGCGCGGCGGCACCCTCGATCAGACCACCACCACCCTGGGCGACGGTGGCACGGTGCGGGTGGCGCCGATCTGGGGCGGCGTCGCCCTCGACGACACGCCCGAGATGCAGGACACGCTCGAGGACCAGCCCGTCGCCGTGCCCGGTCTGCACGACGGCGATCGCGACCTCGCCACCGGCGTGAACATCGGCGACAACGCGTCGGTGGTCCGCCAGTACGGCGGCGACTACCGCAATCTCATCTTCGACCTCGGCGAGGCCGAGGACTTCGATCGCGTCGTCCTCTACGTCGACCGGCTGGTGCGCTTCCCGGCGCTGCTGCAGTGGCTCGTCTTCGTCTCCGACGATCCCGAGGGCCGCGACTGGGGCACGGCGCTGCCGCCGGGACAGGTGACGGCCGTGTACGGCCAGCTCGAGAACAACCGCCAGGGCTGGCTGGTGACCTTCTCGAGCACGGTGAGCCACCGCTTCGTCAAGCTGGTGGACGTCAAGTTCGGCGTCACCGAGCCCGACCTCTACGTCACGGAGATGGAGGTGCTGCGTCCCGCCGCGGGCGCGGCCGACGCCGAGGTGTCGTCGTACCTGAAGCGATACCATCTGCAGGGCGACGTCGGCTACGACATCCTGCGCTCGACGCGGTTGTCGTACGCGATCGACCTGCAGGGCAAGGAGTACGACGGCGACGGCCGCGACGTCGACGGCCAATCGCAACGCGTCGGTCTCGACTGGCATCCCGGCGGCGTCTGGTTCGGCGCGAGCTACCAGACCCACCGGCTGCGCAGCGACTCGGGCCGCAACACCGACGTGCGCAGCCAGCAGGCCTCCCTCGGCAACGACCGTTCGCGCGACCTGCGCGTGCGGCTGGCCTGGTCGCGCGTGGACGACCGCAGCTACGTCGGGCAGGACGTCACCAACTCCTACACCGGCGATCTCGGCTGGGACATCGCGCCACGGCTGACGCTCCTGCAGACCGTCAGCTACGGCGTGCGCGACGGGCGCGAGGGCACGCCCGACTCGGAGTCCTGGGTCACCATCACGGACCTGCACGGCGTGCCCTGGCCGACGCTCGACCTCCTGGTGCGCCGCTCGGACCGCTGGGTGAGCGCGCAGGCGGGCGCCGGCTTCACGTCGTACAACGACACCGAGCTCGGGGCGAGCTGGACACCGGTGCCGCTCGTCGTGCTGTCGAGCCAGATCTCCTACGAGGAGCGCAACGACTCCGCCTGGATCCTGCGCAACACGATCAACTGGACGCCGCTGCCCGGCGGCAGCGTGGCGCTGCGCCTGTACGCCCTCGACTACCAGGACACCCGCTCCGACTACCTGCAGCGTGGCGGCGGCTGGAGCGCGGTCTGGCGGGCGCGGCCGCGCCTGCGTTTCGAGGGCGGCTCGGAGTGGACGGTCCTGCGGCAGGACGGCGAGGAGAACCACCCCACGACGTGGAACGCAAGAGGAACCTGGACTTTCTGAATCCCGTCTCTCTCCTTGGGAGACGCGGCCGCAGCGGCGGTCGAAAGGACCCGCGATGAACCGAGCGAGAAACATCATCGGCTGGCTGCTCCTGGGTCTCGTCGTGTCGGGCTGCGCTCCCGGCGCCCAGTCGTTCGTGCGTGACGACGTCGACTCCAGCAACATCCAGCAGGTCGCCGTCTGTCCCTTCCTGAATCGCAGTCAGGATCCGCAGGCGTCGGCGCGCGTGCAGTCCGTGTTCGTCACGGAACTGCTCGCGCGGGGCGCGTTGCGGACGCTGGATCCCGGCGAGACCGTGGCGGCGATGCGGGAACTGCGGATCGATCCCTCGGCGGAACTGTCCGCGGCGCAGATCGTCGCCCTCGGCGAACGGCTGCAGGTGGGCGCGCTGTTCTTTGGCGCGGTCGACGAGTACGGCTTCGAGCGGTCCAGCAACGACCGCGTCAGCGTCATCACGGCGACCTTCCGCCTGGCCGAGACGGAGACCGGGGCCATGATCTGGCAGAGCCAGGTCCACCGCTCGGGCACCTCGTTCTGGCGCAAGCTCTTCGGTGGCGGCTCGGCCAGCCTGCACGACGTGACCCGCGGCGCGGTGGACAGTTCCCTGGAGAGCCTCTTCTGATGCGCACCCGGTCCGGCATGTCGCGGCCCCTCCTCGGCCTGGCGCTCGCGGGCCTGGCGCTGGCGCTCGCCGCCGGCGCCGCGGCGCAAACGTCCGCGCCGCCGGCGCGGGTCGGCGGGCTGGTGTTCCTGGCGACCGGCGCCCGCACCTCCCTGCCGATGACCGTCGCGGACCTGCGGGCCGCGGCGGAGGACCGGCTCGACGCGGTGCTGGCCGGGACCGACACGAGCACCGTCGGTGCGCGAATCGTGGCGGACCTCGCGGGCACCTGGCGCGTGCGGTCCGGGCGGGCCGTGCCTGCCGGCTTCCTCGCCGCCCTCCGCGACTCGTCCGGCGTGACCGAGCTGTGCATCTTGACCCTGGTGGTCGCTCAGGATCGTCTCGTCGTGCTTGCGCGCCGCCTGGACACCGCGGACGGCCGCGTCGGCGGCGTCTGGCTCGACGAGCAGTTCCTGACGACGCCGCTGCTCGGCGCCGACCCCGCGGCCGAGGCGGACGCGCTGCGCCGCGCCCTCGACGCCGGCCTCGCGGCGCTGGCCCGGCCCGTCGCGGCGCCGCCGCCGGGGGCGGCGACGTGCCTCGTGCTGCCGGCCGCCGCCGTCGGCTGTCCGGCGGAGGAAGCGCTGGTCGCCACGTCCGCGCTGCTGTGGCACCTGCGGACGCGGGAGAACCTCGCCGTCGTCGATCCGGCCGTGTTGCTCGGCGAGCTCCACGGCGCCGGTATCGACCCGGCGACGCTCGACGCGGCCGGTCGCGAATTCCTGCGCGCCCGGTTCGCGGTCGACGCCGCGGTCCGGCCGGCGCTGATCGCGTACGACGAGGCGGGCGAATCCCGCGGGGCCGCCTACCGGGACCAGGACGACGCCGTCGCGCCCGCGTCGCTGCGCAGCTACTCCTTCACGCTCACGACCGTCGATCTGCAAGATGGCGCCGTCACCGGCGCCGCCGACATCCACCAGCGCGCGCCCAGCGCCCAGGGCCTCTTCGGCAGCCGCCGGGAGGTCTCGCGCCTCGAAACGCTCCGCCACGCGGTGGGCGCCGCCTGGACCGAACTTCGCCAAGACCGAGGGGACACCTGACATGCAGCCACGATTCTGGCCGGGGTTCACGGCGCTCTGCCTCTGCACCCTGCTGTCGCATAGCACCGCCACCGCCGCCGAGCGGGCGACCGGCGTCATGCCGCTCGCCGTCATCGATGGGGACACGGTGACCACCAGGGACCTCGACCTCGAGCTCGCGCTGATGCGCAAGCAGCGCGGCGGGGCCGAGGCCGTCCTGCCGGCGGCGAAGGACGTCCTGCGCCGGCTGGTGCAGAACCGCCTGGTGGTCCAGGAGGGCTACCGCATGGGCCTCGACGAGCAGTTCGCGGTGAAGAACCAGATCACCGAGGCGATCCGCTCGCAGTGCACCAAGGTCCTGCTCGACTCCGTCGTCGCCTCCGTGCCGCAGGTGATGGCCGACCTGACCGAGGCCCGGCGCCAGGCCGTCGCCGACTACGTGGCGGACCTGAAGCGGCGTTACGTCACCGCCCTCGACACCGACCTGCTGGCGTCGCTCGACTACGCCTCCGCCGATCCGGCGGTGCAGGAGAACCTGCGCGAGAGCGAGGCCGTGCTCGCCGTGATCCCGCCGGGCGAGATGCGCGTCAAGGCGCTGTCGCGGCAGATCCGGTTCACCGAGTTCCACGGCCTCGCGGGCCGCGACGACGCCGCCGCGCGCCGCGACCGCATCTTCGAGGAATGGCTCGTGGAGTCGTTGCTGCGGTATCAGGCGAAGATCGAGCGCATCGCCGAGCGACCCGAGCTGCGTCGCTTCGAGGCGCAGCTCGAGCGCGAGCTGATGTTCGAGGAGACGCTGAAGATCCTGCTCGTGGTCGACTACAAGCCCACCGAGCCGGAGGTCGCCGCCTACTACCAGGCGCACGCCGCCGCGCTCACCCCGCAGCCGCGGGTGAAGCTGGAGAGCGCCAGGACGGCCACCGAACCCGCTGCCCGCAAGGTCTGCGACAGCCTGCGCAAGGGCGCCAAGCTGAGCTGGCTGCGCAAGACGTCGCCGGACATCGTTGCCGGGCCGCCGCCGGTGCCCGAGCAGTTCATCGATCCCGACATGATCAACCTCGCAGCCGCGGACGTGGTCGCGGGACACGTCCTCGAGCCGGTGCAGGTGCCCGGCGGCTGGCTGGTCGCCGTGGTGGCGGAGGTCGAGGCCGTGTCGCCGCCGCCGCTCGCGGACTGCCGCCAGCAGGTCCTGCAGATGATGCAGGGCGAGCACACGGCCGGCCAGATGTCGACGATGCTCGCCCGCCTGGAGAAGGCGTCGCAGGTCGTCGTCCTGCCCGGGGCGGAGGCCGAGGTCGCGCGGAGAATCGAACAGAGCAGGAGGGACGCCAGTGGCACTCCGTAGCACGTCACTCCGTGGCCGTCGCGTCGGACGACGGGCCACGTCGGCCGTCCTGCTGCTGACGGCATCGCTGCTGCTGCCCGGCATCGCGTCGGCGGCCGGCCCCCTCAAGGCGAAGACCTGCCTGGACTGCCATGACGAATTGAAGGACGACGTCAAGCAGTCGCATGCGCACGCCCCCTTCAAGGGCGCGGATTGCGAGGCCTGCCACCTGCGCCACGGCGTGATCGGCAAGCTGGTCCTCAAGGTTCCCGGCAACGGCCTCTGCGCCGAGTGCCACGCCGACGTGGCCGCCGCCGCCGATCGCCGGGTGGTGCACGCGCCGGTCAAGGACAGTTGCAGCGCGTGTCACGATCCCCACGGCTCCGGTCAGCCCGCCCTGCTGCAGGCCCGCGGCCGGGACGACTGCGTGCGCTGCCACGACGCCGCCGCGCTCACCCGCAAGAACGTGCACGCGCCCCTGAAGCGCGAGGGGTGTGGCGCCTGCCACGAACCCCACGGAGCCGAGGAGGCTGCCCTCCTGAAGGCGCCGGCCGACGCGCTCTGCCGGTCCTGCCACGCGGACGAGGCCAAGCTGTCCCGCGCGCACGCGAACGCCGGTGCCGCGCTGACGGGCTGCGTGTCCTGCCACGATCCCCACAGTTCCGATTCGGCGGCGCTCCTGCACGTCGTCCAGCATGGGCCGGTCGCCGAACGCGACTGCCAGGCGTGCCACGCCGACGGCGCGACCCCGGCCGCGCTCGCGAGCGAGGTGCCGGGACTCTGCGCGAACTGCCACGACGACGTGACCGCCGCCGCGACCACGCCGCACGCCCCGGCCGCCGAGGGCGAGTGCCTGTCGTGCCATGCGCCTCACGGCAGCCCGCACGCGGGCCTGCTCCAGCGCGCCGAGAAGCAGGTATGTCTCGAGTGCCACGACCTGCCCGCGCTGGCGAGCGAGGTTCCGCACGCTCCGGCCGCGGCGGGCGAGTGCTCCACGTGCCACGCGCCCCACGGGTCGTCCCGCGCGAACCTGCTGGTCGCCGAACCGCGCGACCTGTGCCTGGAGTGCCACCAGGTGGTCGCGCCGGAGGCCGTGTCCACCCACGCGCCGGTGCTCAAGCAGGACTGCTCGGCCTGCCACGATCCGCACGGATCGGACCAGCCGGCGCTGCTGACGCAGGCGGCCGGGTCGCTGTGCCTGAGTTGCCACCTGAAGACCAAGCTGGAGATCGCGAAGCCGTACGCGCACGATGTGGTCGCGCGCGGCCAGTGCCTCGCCTGCCATGCGCCGCACACGGCGGCGCAGGCGAAGCTGCTGAAGGACACGGGTGAGAACCTGTGCCGCGGTTGCCACGCCGAGACCTCGCAGCAGCCCGAGGGCGGCAGCCTGCACCAGCCGGCGGCGGCGGGCGCCTGCCTCGATTGCCACGCGCCGCACGGCAGCGACCACGCCGGCATGCTGCGCGAGTCGCCGGCGAAGGCATGCACCACCTGCCACGACACCGGCACTCCCACGGGAGCCGACTGGCAGGCCCACCAGCCCGTCGCCGACGGCGAGTGCGCGACCTGCCACGACCCGCACAACTCGGCCCAGCCGCATCTGCTCGCCGCTCCGGCTGGCCTGCTCTGCACCGGCTGCCACGCCGACGTGGCGACGGCGGCCGACGGCGAGACGGTCCATGCGCCGGCGCAGGACGCCTGCCTGGAGTGTCACCTCGCCCACGGCGGCGCGGGGGCCGGCTTCCTGCGCCAGCCGGCGCCCGGCCTCTGCTTCCAGTGCCACGACGAGGCGAACGCCGAGTTCCGCGGCGCGCACCTCGGGCGCGATCCCCTGACCCTCGACTGCAACGGCTGCCATGATCCGCACCGCTCCAGGCAGCCCGCCATGCTGCACGAGCGGAGCCACGAACCGTTCACGGGCCGCGATTGCGCGTCGTGCCACGAAGGCCCGGCGCCGATCGCCGACCAGACGACGCTGTGCGCGACCTGCCACGACACGGCGCCCACGCCGGCTCAGAAGGTGGTCCACGCTCCCTTCGGCGCCGGCGATTGCGCCGATTGCCACAATCCGCACGTGAGTCGGGGCGAGCACCTGCTGGCGTCCCGCACGACGGGTGGCACCTGCGCCTCGTGCCATGCCTTGACCGACCTCGCGCCGGACGCCGCGCTGGCCCACACGCCGGTGCGGGCCGGTGGTTGCGACGACTGCCACGCGCCGCACGCCGCGGCCGAGCCGGCGCTGCTGCTCAAGCCGGTGAAGGACCTGTGCTGGGAGTGTCACGCCGACCTGCGCGCGCTCAACCAGCGCAAGCACGTCCACGGTCCGTTCGCCTCGGGCAACTGCCTCGGCTGTCACGACGCGCATGGCGGCATCGCGCCGATGAGCCTGCGCGCGGACGCGAACACCGTGTGCAGCCGCTGCCACGGCGAGGACGACGCCGCCCTGCGCGCCAAGCATCGCGGCTTCCCCGTCGCGCAGGCAGACTGCAACGGCTGCCACGCGCCGCACGCCTCGCAGGATCGCGCCCTGCCGCACGACACGGTGCACGCGCCTTACGCGAAGGGCGCCTGCACCGGCTGCCACGTCGCGGGCGAGACCACGCTGGTCACCGCGCAGCCGAAGCTCTGTCTCGACTGCCACAAGGGGCTCGCCGAGGATCTCAAGGGCAGCGAGTTGCACGGCCCGCTCGCGTCGGGCGCGGCGTGCACGGTCTGCCACGCGGCCCACACCTCGGCGCGGCCGAACCTGATCGCGCGTCCGGAGCGGGATGTCTGCGGCTCCTGCCACCAGGCGCAGGCCAAGCCTGTCGTCGTGGCGCAGCACGCGCATCCGGTCCAGGACGGCCGGTCCTGCAGCATGTGTCACGACCCCCACCGGGCGGCCGGCGCGGCCCAGGCGACCGTCTGCCTGAACTGCCACACCTATGCGGAGCACACCGACCATCCGGTCGGCGCCGAATCGAAGGATCCCCGCACGGGCGGGACCATGGGCTGCACGAGCTGCCACGCGCCGCACGGCAGCGGCTACGCGAAGTTCCTCGCGGACGACCCCTCGGGCCGCCTGTGCGTGCAGTGCCACACCGACAAGCTGCGCCAGAAGCGCAGCTAGGTAGCGGCCCGGATCACCGGGCAAGACCACCCGTAAGCGTTTGGAGGTCGCCGGAGCCCCTGGCCCCGGCGACCTCGTCATTCCGGGCAATGTGCAACTTTCTCGGAAATGACGAGGAGAATTCTCGTCACGGCCGAAACCCCCGCCATCCGGCTGGCTTTCATTATCAAAACGACAAAACCCATTGAATCCGAAACTTTTACGGTCACGAGAATGGGATCAAAATAATATACATCAAAGATTTAACCAATGCTGCAAATTCTTTGACAACCCACGGCCTTTTGGTATGATCTTCGTCGTTGTCGTAAAGGATACTTGCGATTGCAAGGCGGTGGACGGGAATGACGGCGGCGGATACCTGCCGAAAAGTTCACGGGCGCGGTGCGTGGTACGCGGGCGTGGCCGTCCTGTTGCTTTTTGCGCCAGGCGAGCGCGCCAGCGCCGCTCGACCCGCCTATTCCCTGCAATTTGAACGCACCGCCCTGGTCGAGCGCGGGGAGACCGGCAAGTCCCTGCCCGTCGCCGTGACCCTCGACCCGCGCACGGGCGAACTCTGCGTGACCGATGCCCGGCAAGGCAACTTCCACCTGCTCGGCGCCGGCGACATCGAGGTCTTCCGCAGCGGCCAGCTCGCCGGGGTCGCCAGCCCCTGGGACGGCTCCATCGATCCGGCCGGGCGCGTGGTGTATGCCGAGCGTGGCCTGTCGCCGCAGGGATCGCTGCGGCGTCTCAACGTCTTCGGTGAGCCCGACGTGTTCGCGCCCGAGTTGCCGGACTCGCTGTGGAGCCCCTTGCACGTCATCGTCACGCGCGACGGCAACTACGTCAGCCTCGACCCGACCAGCGGCGTGCTCACCAAGCACGACGCCGAGAGCGGCGCGCTGCTCTGGCAGCGTCGTTGCGAGGTTCCCGGCGCGAGCGGCGAGACCATCGGACGCCCGGCGGAAGCGCCCGACGGCCGCCTCTACGTGCCCGGCGGCGACCTGCGGGCCATTTTGGTCTTCGCGGCGGACGGCACGCCCGTCGCCACGTTCGGCGAGTTCGGCTCGGCGCCGGGGCACGTCGTGCTGCCGGTCGGCGCCGCGTTCGGACCGGCGGGCGAGGTGCTGGTGCTCGACCGCATCCGGCACAAGCTGCTGGTCTTCGACCAGAACCACGAATTCCTCGCCGAGTTCGGCAGCATGGGCTTCCGTCCCGGCCAGTTCTATCACCCCGCCGCCCTCGCCGCGGCGCCGGATGGACGGATCTACGTGGCCCAGGGCTTCCAGGGCCGCATCCAGGTCTATCAGCTGGCGCAGCGCGGCGACGGCGACCCCCTGTCTGGTGCGCAGAATTGACGTCGGCGAAAGGAGACGTGATCCATCACGAGGACTCTCGAACGCAATCTCGATGATCGCCGACGCCGGCGCTGTGATCGCCCGGCGATGGAGAAGGCCACCGACAGGACGGTGGCGACGTCAGGACAACCAAGACTCACCGGAGGCAGACAAGTGAAGACCACGTTCAAGATCGCGCTCATCCTGGCGCTGTCCCTCTGCGGCAGTGCCGTGCTCGCGTTCCACGACGGCGGCGTCCCGGAATGCGCGGGCTGCCACACCATGCACAACAGCCAGGACGGCGAGCAGGTCACCGATAGCCCGACCGGCTACAACTATCTCCTCATCGCCGGCAACTCCACCGACGCCTGCCTGAGCTGCCACGCCAACTACGGCCAGTTCTACAACGGCCTCGGCTACGGCCCCGGCGGCGACTTCTACTGGCTGACCAAGACCTTCAGCTGGGCCGGCCACGGCGCCACGGAGTACAGCTACGGCGACTCCCACGGTCACAACGTGATCTCCCCCGAGCACAACATCGCCATGGACGCGACGCTGACCCACGCGCCCGGCGGCGACTTCGGCAGCCAGCACCTGACCTGCACCAGCTGCCACGATCCCCACGGCAACCAGAACTTCCGTCTGCTCTACGGCGACGAGCTCGGCCCGGTCTACGGCGGCGGCCGTTACGACTTCGACAACGACGCCCCGCTGGCGCGCGGCAACAGCCGTCGCACCTACGTCGGCGGCAGCAACGGCAACGAGACCGACGTCAAGCACACGGTCTACAAGGACGGCATGAGCGACTGGTGCGCGAACTGCCACGGCGACTTCCTCTCCGGCACCTCGAACAGCCACGTGCACCCGGCGGGCGAGGACATGGGCAGCACGGTTGCTGCCGTCTACAACGCCTACCTGACCACCGACGACATCTCCGGCGGCAACATCGCCACGGCGTATCGCGGTCTGGTGCCCTTCGAGGCCGTCAACGTCGACCTCGCGGCCATCAATCCGATGAACTACACCCAGGGCGCCGACGGCGCCGACCAGGTCATGTGCCTGACCTGCCATCGCGCCCACGCGTCGGCGTTCCCCGACGCGGGCCGCTGGGACTTCTCGACCACGTATATCGTGGACTCGCACCCGATGGTGGGAGACAATGGCGCGACGCCGGAAGACGCCGCGAACAAGTACTACCAGTACACGTTCGTGAACAACCAGCGTTCGCTCTGCAACAAGTGCCATATCAAGGACGAGTTCGACCGCCCGAATTCGTAGGACCGCATGACGGTTCGGATCGCTGGAGACCCCGCGGAGCCTTCCGCGGGGTCTCCTGATCGGCGAATATGCGTGAATCGTGGGGGATCTCCGTCAGCCTCATCCTGGCGACCGGCCTCGGCGCCATGCCCGCGTACGCCTTCCACGACGGCGGCGTCTCGACCTGCGCCCGTTGCCACGTCATGCACGGCGAGCGCGACGGCGAGATCGTGATGGAGGGGAACGACCCTCTGCTCGTGGCCGCCTGCGCGACCGACGTCTGCCTGACCTGCCACGGCGGCGCCGCGGGCGTGTTCGGATACGATCCGCTCATGCCCCCGCCCGAGCGCGGGGCAGGGAACTTCGTCTTCCTGCTCGAGGACAACCTCAACGACGCGCCGGACAGCGCGGACCACCCGATCGCCGGCGAGGCGGCGGGGCATAGCATCGTGTCCCTCGACCGGGGCGTCGACGCGGACAGTCGCTGGACCCAGGCCCCGGGCGGCACTTACCCCACGGCCGCCCTCGGCTGCACCAGCTGCCACGACCCCCACGGCAACGGCGCCTTCCGCCTGCTGCGCGGCGTCGGCCCGGTGCCCGGCGGCACGCAGGACTTCCTCGAGCCGGCGCCGCAGGCGCAGGGCCTGCCGATCGGCGCCTCCGCGCCGACGGAATCCCGCGAGTCGCATACCGCCTATCGGTCCGGCGTCTCGGCGTGGTGCGGCAACTGCCACGGCCGCTACCATGAGTTCGACGGCGGCGACTTCGCGCACCCGGGCGACGCGCCGCTCGGCGAGACCGCGCGCTCGTACGGTCGGTACGACGGCACCAGCCGCGCGACCTCCGGCGTCGTGGCGTTCAGCTACCTGCCCGAGGTGCCGTTCGAGGATCCGGCGGCCGCCACCGACCGCACCGCCGGGCCGGCGGCGCACAGCCGCCTGAACTGCCTCTCCTGCCATCGCGCCCATGCTTCTTCAGGCCCGGCGTCGGGACGCTGGGATTTCCACGTCCAGCGCCTGAACCTGGACGGCCGCCTCTCGGGGTCCTACCCGTTGCCGAATCCCTACCGCGACACCAATCAGGGTTCGCTCTGCGCGAAATGCCACACGAACCCGTCCGACGATCACGACCAGCCGCAAGGGTGATGATCGAGATCGGCTAGGCGGAGACGGGCGGCGAGGCCGGCGCCGGGTCGAACCGCAGCCAGTCCTGGCCGTACACGGCGGCGGGAAAGAGGTAGGGCACCAGGCCGCCCAGGAATTGCCGGAGCTTGAGGGCGAGGTGGTTCGCGTCGTGGGTGGAGCAGATGGTGCGCAGGAAGCTCTCGAGCGTGTGCACCTGGATCTCCACCGTGAAGCGGTAGGGCGGCTGGCCGGGGACGCGGCCGGGAATGAGGATGTCGACGTCGCCCTTGATCACCTTGTAGCCGCGGCCGCTGTACCGGTTCAGGTCGGCGCCGGTCGCGCCGGCGCTGAAGGAATCGGTCACGTTGCGCCAGCCGAAGGGGTTGCCGAGCCCCGCGTCGAGCAGCTCGAGCAGGTCGTTCACGGCATCCTCGTCGTGGACGATGAACATCGCGCCGAGCAGGTCGGCGATCTCGGAGGGGTTGTTGATGCCGCGCCGGATCATCTTGGAGAGCACCGAGCCGCTGCGGTGCTGGCGCATGTCGCCCGAGCGTACGCGCTCGAGAACGCGGTGCCGGCCGTCGACCACCTCGAAGCTCAGGGGCTCCACCGAGCGCTTGAAGCGGCAGTTCCAGTAAAGCACGTCGAGCGAGGTCTTGCGCCGGCCCAGGCGCCGCTCGAGGAACGACGAGTGGAAGGTGAAGATCTGGTCGTCCGGCCGCGGGCGGGCCGAGTAGCCGATGGTCTGCCCGTCCTCGGCGATGTGGTAGCCGATCTGCACCTCGTACTCCTGGCGTCGATAGCGCCAGAGCGTCACGTCGAGCAGCTCCTCGAAGTAGGCTAGGTGCAGCGGGCCGTCCTGGATGAGGCGCGAGTGGTCGATGTCGAGCAGGAGGTTGGCCAGGTAGATCTTGCGCTGCGCCTCGAAGCGGCGGCGTCGATCGCCGCCCGAGAAGACCATCGCCAGGAGCTCGCGCAGGTCGTGGCAGCGGTTGACGTCCTCGACGGGCACCACGTGCCGGCGCGCCGACGCCGGCAGCAGGTCGATCGCCGAGTAGAGGTAGACGTCGGCCTCCTGCAGGTACTCGGCGATCACCGCGATGTCCGCGGCGCACGGCGGCACCTCGTCCGCGCCGCCGCGCAGGGGCCGCAACAGGCGGGCGGCCTCCCGGCGGTAGGCGTCGTCGTCGTCGCGGATGCGCTCCCAGGTGAGTTCCGTGAAACGTCGCAGGCGCGACTCGCGATCCGGCAACGACGGATCGAGGTAGGGATGGCCGGTGTAGTCCACGTCCCAGACGATCCCGCCCTGCGGGGGGAGGAACGACTCGGCGGCGACCCACCGGCCGTCCATCAGACCATCTCCAGGACCCGGGCGAGATCCGCCTCGATGTCCGCGTAGTCCTCGCAGCCGACCGCGATACGCACCAGGTCGTCCGTGATGTCCGCCGCGAGGCGCTCGGCCGGCGGGATGCCGGCGTGGGTCATGCTGGCGGGGTGCTCGATGAGGGTCTCGATGCCGCCGAGGCTCACGGCGAGCGTGGCGATCTCGACGTTGTTGATCACGATCTTGCCCGCCTCGAGGCCGCCCTTCACGCCGAAGGACATCACGGCGCCGCCGCCGCGCATCTGCTTGCGGGCGAGGTCGTACTGGGGATGGCTGGGCAGGAACGGGTACCGCACCCAGGCGATCTTGGGGTGCTTCTCGAGGAACGCGGCGAGTTGCATGGAGTTGGCCTGCGCCTTCTCCATGCGCAGGCCGAGGCTCTTCACGCCGCGCAGCACCAGCCAGGCCTGGTGCGGGTCCATGGTGCCGCCGAGGTTCTTGTGCACCTTGAGCAACCGCTTGAAGAGGGCCGGTTCGCGCGCGATGACGACGCCGCCGACCACGTCGGTGTGGCCGTTGATGAACTTGGTCAGGCTGTGCAGGACGATGTCGGCCCCCATGTCCAGGGGGTTCTGCAGGAACGGCGAGGCGAAGGTGTTGTCGACGCACAGCAGGGCGCCGGCGGCGTGGGCGATCTCGGCGATCGCGGGGATGTCCGCGAGCTTCAAGGTCGGGTTGGCCGGAGTCTCGATGTAGACCAGCTTGGTCCGCGGCGTGATCGCGGCCCGCACTTTGGCCACGTCGGAGGAATCGACGAAGGTCGCCGCGATGCCGAAACGCGGATACTCGGTCTCGAGCACCATGCGGCTGGGTCCGTAGAGCGACTCCGTGCAGACGATGTGGTCGCCCTGGCTCAGCAGCGCGTAGTAGACCAGGTTCACGGCCGCCATGCCCGTGGCGCAGCCCATCGCGCCGCAGCCGTTCTCGAGGGCGGCGAGGTTGCGCTCGAGGGCCTGGATGGTGGGGTTGCCGAGGCGGGTGTAGATGAAGCCGTCCTCGACCTCGCCGCGGAAGCAGGCGGCGCCGTGGTCGGCATCCTTGAAGGCGAACGTCGAGCTCTGGTAGATGGGCACGGAGACGGCGCCGGTGACGGGGTCCGCGTGCTGGCCGGCGTGGATGATGCGGGTCATCGGACCCATCTTGCTGACGTCGCGCATGTTGGTCCTTCCTGCGCCGGATAACGCGCCGGCGCGGTAGGGGTTCCCGCTGCTTCGGTACGGCACGTCCCCAATGATATCGGGTGGGGTCGTCGGACGCCAACGCCGGGGTCGGCAGCGGTTGCAACCCGCCTCCCTTGTTCCCCGTTTCAAGGCGGTCTATATTCGCCCGGCTCGACCCATCATCCGCACCCGCGTGCTCCTCGGGAGGTCTCCCATGCTGCGTTCCCGCTTCGCCGGACTGGTCGCCGTCGTCCTGCTCGCCGTTCCCGCCGTCGCCGCCCCGCCCGGGCAGGGCTGGAACTACCTGCCCAACGACGACATCGGCGCCGTCGACTTCAAGCGCGACCACCCCGCCTGGGACGGCCGCGGCGCCGTCGTCGCCATCCTCGACACCGGCGTCGACGCCTTCATGCCCGGCATGCTCCTGACCTCCACGGGCCAGGAGAAGCTGATCGAGGCGCGCGACTTCTCGGGACAGGGCGACTGGAAGACGGAGGCAGCGGAGTACGCCGACGGGATCTTCAAGGCCGAGGACGGTCTCGCCCTGCGCGGCGGCGCGTCGTTGCCGGTGCCGCCCAGCGCGGACGACGCGCTCGGGCACCCCGTCTACATCGGCGCCATCCGCGAGACCCAGTTCGTGAACAACCCCGAGGTCAACGACCTCAACGACGACGGCGATACCGCCGACGTCTTCGGCTTCCTGGTCTACCTCGCCGACCGCGCCGCCGTCGAGGCGGCCCTCGGCGTGGGCCGCGGCCTCGAGTTCTACCAGGGCCTCAACGAGACCGCCGCGAAGTCCGTCGCGGCCGAGCGCCAGAGCAGCAAGGTGTGGCTGGTGGTGGTCGACGCCAACGCCAACGGCGACCTCGGCGACGACGCGATCCTGCGCGACTACCACGTGAACTTCGACACCTTCGCCCTCGGCGGCGAGAGCGCCCCCGACGCGCGCGCGCTCATGGCCTGGGAAGTCAACGTCCGCGAGAACGAGACCCAGCGCGGCGCGGCCGAGGCGCCGACCGTCGAGTTCCACTTCGACGACGGCAGCCACGGCTCGCACTGCGCCGGCATCGCCGCCGGCTTCGAGGTCAGCGGCCAGCCCGGCCTCGACGGCGTCGCGCCCGGCGCCTGGGTCATCTCCTGCAAGATCGGCGACAACCGCCTCTCCGGCGGCGCCACCCGCACCGAGTCGATGAAGAAGGCCTACGAGCACGTGGTCGCCTTCGGCGAGCGCTGGGGCCTGCCCGTGGTGGTCAACATGAGCTTCGGCATCGCGGCCGTGGAAGAAGGGGACGACCGCATGGGCAAGTGGCTCGACGACCTCCTCGCCGACCACCCCGAGGTCACCGTCTGCGTCAGCGCCGGCAACGAGGGCCCCGGCCTCTCGACGGTGGGCCTGCCCGCGACCAGCCAGAGCGTGATCTCCTCGGGCGCCTACCTCTCCATCGGCACCGGCGCCGACCTCTACGACGCCCGTCTGCCGCGCAACACCCTCTTCGGGTTCAGCAGCCGCGGCGGCGAGTCGGCCAAGCCCGACGTCGTGGCGCCCGGCGGCGCGCTGTCCACGGTGCCCGGCTACGTCGAGGGCGACGCGCGCTTCAACGGCACCAGCATGGCCAGCCCCACCACCGCCGGCGCCGTGGCCTGCCTGATGAGCGCCGTGCTGCAGGAGAACCTGAAGGCCCACTGGGGCATCTACAAACGCGCGCTCATCGCCGGCGCCACGCCGGTGCCCGGCCTCGGCCTGCTCGACCAGGGCGGCGGCCTGGTGAACCTGCCCGGCGCCTGGCCCGTGCTGCGCGACCTCGCCCGCAGCGAGAGCGCGCACATGATCCTCGGCTACCGCGTGGAGACCCCCTGCCCGTTCCAGGCCGACGGCCTGGCCGACGCCGCCTACTGGCGCACGCCCGGCGGGGCGCCGGCCAGGAACGAACAGGTCACCTTCACCGTCCATCCGGTCTTCCATCCCGACCTCACGCCTGACGAGAAGGACACCCTGTTCCGCAGCTTCAGCTTCAAGAGCGAGGCGCCGTGGCTGAAGGTGGTCTCGGGCAAGCGCTACGTCCGCGGCGACATGGGCATGACCGTCGACGTCGAGTACGACGGCGCCGTCCTCGCCGAGCCCGGCGTGCATGCCGCGCGGGTGCTCGCGTCGCTCGACGGCGGCGATCTCTCCGGCCTCGCGGCCCGCGAGTTCGCCCTGTGGAACACCGTCGTCGTCGGGGAGCGGCTGGAGGCCGCGAACGGATTCTCGCGCACCTGGCAGAGCAAGGATCTGCCGGCGAGCTGGGTGCACCGGTACTTCGTCGACGTGCCTGCGGGGGCGAGCGCCCTGCGCGTGCGCCTCGAGGTCAGCGAGCGCGTCGGCGCGAGCCGCGGGGCGCGCGTGGTCGCCCAGATCAACGACCCCGAGGGCCACGTGAAGGGCGGCTTCGGCGGCGTCGCCTCGCGCGACAACCCGGTGGTCGACTTCGTGGTGCCCACTGCCGAGCTGGTGCCCGGCACCTGGGAGGTCACCGTCGCCTCGACCCGCACCGCGGACGACACCGGCGCCTACCGCCTCACCGCGAGTTGCGACGGCTATCAGGCGCAGCCCGCGACCATCACCGAGCTGCCGCGCGAGGCCAGCGGCGAGGCCGCGGCGGCCACGCTCACCGTGACGCGCGCCTACCCCGGCGTCTTCAAGGGCACGGTCGAGGCCGTCCTCGACGGCTTCCACCGCAAGTGGGACGCCGAGGTGAAGAAGAACGACACCTGGTCGCACGACTTCACCCTGACCGCCGCCACCCCGCGCGCCGAGTTCCGTCTCGAGCTCGACGAGAAGACTGGCAACCTGTTCACCGACTGCGCCGTCAACATCCTCGACGCCGACGGCAAGGCCGTGCTGCAGACGTCCTTCGACGGCCTGACCGCCGAGGTCGAGGCGAGCCTGCCCGCGGGCGTGAGCGAGGCGTCGTTCACGTTGCAGGTGGTGGGCGCCTTCGCCCTCGCCGAGGACACCGCGGACTGGGGCTTCCAGGTCGAGGAGACCTATCTCTTCGCCGCGCCGTCCCGCGCCGAGGTCAAGCGCAAGGGTGGCGGCGCCCTGCGCCTCTACTGCGGCGTGCCGACGGAGATCGAACTCAAGTTCCCCGGCACCTGGCCCGCAGCGCCGGACAAGATGGGTTACGCCGGCAAGGTGCGCTTCCTCGACCAGGACCTCGCCGACAAGCTGCCGGGCGACAAGGCCGGCCGCCTGGTGCTGGAGGTGCCGATCAGGGTGGGTGAGTGAGGCCCGCCACGCGAACCGTGCTCCCAACGAGAACTCCCGCGCGAGCGGGAGTTCTTTTTGGTGCACTTGGCCGGTTTGACTTGCCGGATCATACCGTGCAGTCCGGACGTCGGGGCGGGGCGTGATGAAACCGCAAACGTCCGCTAGACCCGCTTGCGAAACCGCGGCGAGTCCCCGCGCGCCCCATACCCGATGGTCTCCCCGATCGACTCGATGCGTCGTTCCAGGCAGTCGCGGCACTGGTCGCCGTTCTCGTCGAGGCAGGGTTTGCCGTTGTAGAGCTGGTAGGCGCGGCGGTACCTGGTGTCGGTGATGTTGGGCATGATGATGTTGGCGCCGGCGAGCAGGCCCATCTCGCGGCCGGTGGGGGCGAGGGCCTGCAGGGCGGTGGTCGAGGCGATGTTCACGTCGCGCAGGAACAGGCGGGTGACGGCGATCATGCGCAGGCCGAGTTCGAGCTGCGCCTGGCCGTCGAAGCCGGCGGCGAGGTGGCCAAGGGGCGTGTCGGCGTGGGGGATGAAGGGGCCCATGCCGATCATGTCGACGTCCTGGTCGCGGAAGAAGAGCAGGTCGTCGGCGAGGTCTTGCGCGGTCTGGCCGGGCAGGCCGATCATCACGCCGGTGCCGACCTGGTAGCCGGCTGCGCGCAAGTGGTCGAGGCAGGCGCGGCGCGCGGCCCAGTCGTGGTCCTCGGGATGCAGCGCGCGGTAGAGCTCGGGATTCGACGTCTCGATGCGCAGCAGGTAGCGGTGCGCGCCGGCGGCGTGCCAGCGCCGGAAGGTCGCGGGGGACTGCTCGCCGAGGGAGAGGGTCACGCCCAGTTCGCCGCCCGTGGCGGCGTGGATGGCGCGCAGGGTGTCCTCGACGAAGACGACGAAGCCGTCGTCCCCACGCTCGCCCGACTGCAGGACGATGGACCCGTACCCGCCCTGGTGGGCCCAGCGCGCCGCCGCGACGATCTCGTCGACCGTCATCTGGAAGCGCTCCACGTTCTCGTTGTCGCGCCGGATGCCGCAGTAGTCGCAGTTCTTCACGCAGAGGTTGCTGAACTCGACGATGCCGCGGAAGTAGACCGTGGTGCCGACCTCGCGCGCCTTGACCCGGTAGGCGGCCGCGTGCAGCAGGCGCGTGTCGAGCGGGTCGGTGAGCGAGAGCAGGGCGGCGAGGTGGTCGCGGCCGAGGCTCGCGGGGTCGTTCTCGGCGCGGTCGATCAGGGCGCGGGTCACGGCGTCCTCCTGGGCTGAGCCGAACTCATCGGGATATGATGGCCCCTGGCCGGAGAATTTGCCAATCCGACCGTTGTCAGCCGGTATGCCAGTAGCCTATCCTGGCCGGACGCGCCCTGGCTGTCACCTGGTTCCGGGAGAAGGACTCCGTCATGTCGTCCCCGCTGAATTCCGCGCTCGAGGGCGCGATCGCGCGCCGCCTGAAGGGCCTGTCGCGCCTGATCGGCAACACGCCGCTGCTGGCCATCGACCTGGCGTACCGCGGGCGGCCGCGGACGCTCTACGCCAAGGCCGAGAACCTCAACATGACCGGCAGCATCAAGGACCGCATGGCCCTGCACATCGTGACGCGCGCCTACGAGCGCGGCGTGCTGCGGCCGGGAGCGCTGTTCGTGGAGGCGACCAGCGGCAACACGGGCATCTCGTTCGCGGCGATCGGCCGGGCGATGGGCCACCCCGTGAGCATCTTCATGCCCGACTGGATGAGCCGCGAGCGCATCGACCTCATCCGCAGCCTCGGCGCCCACGTCCACCTGGTCAGCCGCGAGGAGGGCGGATTCCTCGGCAGCATCCGCCTGGCGGAGGAGCTGGCGGCGACGGTCGACGGCGCCTTCCTGCCCCGGCAGTTCTCGAACGAGGACAACTGCGAGGCGCACGCGCTCACCACCGGCCCCGAGATCTGGTGGCAGCTGCGCTTCCGCGGCCTGCGCCCGGCCGCCTTCGTCGCCGGCGTGGGCACCGGCGGCACCATCATGGGCGTGGGCCAGGCGCTGCGCGCGGCGGCGCCCGGGGTGCGGCTGCACCCGCTCGAGCCCGCCAACTCGCCGACCCTCTCGACGGGCCACAAGGTGGGCAAGCACCGCATCCAGGGCATCTCCGACGAGTTCATCCCCGCGATCTGCAAGCTCGGCGATCTCGACCCGGTGGTCAGCGTGGACGACGGCGACGCCATCCTCATGGCGCGCAAGCTCGCCGCCGACCTCGGCCTCGGCGTGGGGATCTCCTCCGGGGCGAATCTCCTGGGCGCCCTGAAGGTCCAGAATGACCTCGGGGACGACGCCGTCGTCGCCACCGTCTTTCCCGACGACAACAAGAAGTACCTCAGCACCGACCTGCTGAAGGAAGAACCGGCGAAGGACGGCTTCCTGTCGTCGGACGTGGAGCTGCTCGGCTTCCACGCCTTCAAGCGCGTGTGCCACACCTGCTGCGACCCGACCGACTGCGTGGAGGCCTCACCGCTCGCGGGGCACGGCGACGAGCCGTTGCCGCCGTGCCCGCGGCGGGCGCCGTAGGTCAGAAGGTCACGTTCTGCACCACGCCGCTGGAGGTGAAGGTGGCCCGCAGGGTCCCGCCGGAGTACGTCCCGCCCGAATAAACGCCGTCCTGCACCGTGCCGGTGCAGGTGCCGCCGGTGTAGACCCGGTAGCTGGTGCCCGCGATCAGGTTCGCCGTCGAGAGCAGGATGCACGAGTAGCTGCGCGCGGGCGCGAAGGTCACCAGGCTGTTGCCATTCGCGTCTTCGATGTGGAAGAGCGTGCCGCCGGCGAGGGCCCCGGTCCGGCGCAGTAGCACCGAACGCTGGGTGGACTGGCTGCTCGGCGACTCGACCATGTTCGAGTTGATCTGCGCCACGATCGTGAAGCTGCCGTTCATGCGGAAGGTCCCGTTGACGTCCAGGCCGACCTCGGGCTGGGCCGGCGGCCCGTGGACGATGACCGTCCCGCCGCCGATGGTGAGGTTGCCGTTGCTGTCGATGCCGTCGCCGGTGGGGGCGTTCAGGTGGACGTAGCCGCCGTTGATGGTCAGGTTGCTGCCGTCGTTGGCCTCGCCGTCGACGCCGTAGGTCGCGTTCAGGCCGTCGTCGGACGACGTCAGGTGGATCTCGCCGCCGTTGATGAAGAGGTTCGGGGACTCGAGGCCTTCCACCGAGTGCGGGATGTTGATCAGGCCGCCGTTGATGGTGATCCAGTACTTGGACTTGATGGCGTCGTCGGCCGACGAGATGGTGAGCTGCCCGTTCTCGATGGTGATGGTGCTGTCGACCGAGACGGTCTTCGCCTCGGCGTACTCGCCGCCGCCGATGGAGATCCGCGCGCCGGTGGTGGTGAGCTGCAGCGTGGGGGACGACGTCGACGTGCCGATGGTGAGATCGGCGTCGCCCGCGATCGCCTTGCCGCCGGAGCCGGAGTGGGACAGGGTCAGGGTCCCGCCGCTCAGCACCAGGTCGCGGTCCGCGTTCAGGCACGGGCCGTGGTAGGCGTCCGCCACGCCGGTCGGGTCGGTGTAGGCGCCGCCGCCGCCGCTGGAGGTGACGCTCAGGCTGCCGGCCAGCATGCGGATCTCGCCGTCGCAGGAGATGCCGCGGCCGGCCACGCCGCTGGTGACGATGGTCAGCTGGCAGCCGTCCAGCAGCACCAGGGTGTCGCCCTTGATCGCCGTGCAGTAGGAGGGGTCGTAGCCGAGGCCGGAGGCTTCCAGGACCACGCCGCCCGAGGTGTGGATGGTGATGGTGCCGCCCGTGAGCTGGATGTCGGGCGCGTTGAAGCCCTTGGACTGGTCGCCCTCGACGGTGAGGTCGACCACGCCGCCCGCGATCCGGATCTCGCCGTCGCACTTGGCCGCGTCGCGGTCGTCGTCCGTGCTCAGGACGGTGAGGGCGCCCGCGTCGACCTGCACGGGGCCCACGCCGGCGTCGACGCCGTCGCCATGGGCGGTCACCGTGACGGAGCCGCCCTGCTGGAAGAAGCCCGCGTTGGTGTGGATGCCGTCCTTGACGGCGCTCGCGACGACGATGCTGCCGCTCTCGACCACGATATGATCGTCACTGCCGAGGCCGTGCTGGCTGGCGCCCTGCCCTTGCACGCTCAGGCTGCCGGTCCCGGTGAAGATCAGCTGGCCCTCGCTGAAGAACGCCGCCTTCTGGTCCTCGCCGCCCGGCGGCGCCGCGTAGGTCACGCCGTCGGTCAGGCTGCTGGCGGTGCCGTCGGCCAGTTCCACCGTGATCTCCACCTCTGCCTGGACGTTGATCGCGGGCCCGTTCAGGTTGGCGATCTGGACGCCGTTCAACTGCAGCGCGAAGTCGGCGGCCGAGTAGATCTTGAACATGCCGTCGGCGGTGGTTCCGCCCAGCGCGTAGGTGATGCCGTCGAGCTCGGTCGTCGACGTGACCACCACGTCGGCGCCCGTCACCGCGACCGCCACGCCGGCGCCGTCGAGCGGGTTGTCGACGGTCACGGTCTGGCCGCCGTAGGTGATGGTGACGACGTTCGCGGCGCTGCTGCCGAAGGTCAGGCTGTCGACGTCCGCCAGGAGGAACTGGCTCGCGCCGTCCTCGCCCTGGTAGATGGTCAGCGACGTGCCGCCGGCGAAGCACACGCTGTCGATCCCGGCCACCGGGAAGGGGAGGATCCCGTCCTGGGTGTGGACGCGCAGGATGTCGCCGGTGGTCCGCAGGCCGAGGCCCTTCAGCGCGTCGGGGCCGCGGAAGGTGAGGCTGTCGATGTCGGCGAGGCTGAACTGATCGACCTGGCCGTTCGTCCGCACGACGTTCATGTCCTGCGCCTGGGCGCCGAGGGTCGCCACGACCGCGCACAGGACGAGCAAGGCTGTCTTCTTCATGATGATCTCCCGCCTACTTGACCAGGTTCAGGCGGTGGGCAAGGACCTGCTGGTCGCAGCCCACGGCATAGATGTACACCCCGCTGGCGACCAGGGAACGGTCGCCGTCCGTGCCGTCCCAGGTCACCTCGTGTCGTCCCGCCGCCTGGGTCTCGTGCAGCAGCTCCCTGACCAGGGCGCCGTGCAGGTCGAAGATCCGCACCGAGACCAGCGCCTGCTGCGGGATCTCGTAGGCGATGGTGGTCGCGGGATTGAAGGGGTTCGGGTAGTTCCGCAGCAGGAGGAACGCGCGCGCGAGCCCGGGGTCCTCGGTGTCGGGCACGCCGGTCGGCAGCGCGAACGTTAGGCGCCGGATCTCGTCGGTGGGGATGGTGACGGTCTCCCCGTTGCGCAGGTGGATCGTCATGTCAGGGCTCTGGCAATACCCGCTCGAGCTCAGCAGGAGCAGGACGCCGACCAACAGGGCCTGGCTTTTCATGGCTCTCTCCAACGTCAGTGGCAGGTGCGGGACGACCTCGGACCTCGCTCGTCCGCGCGCGCATCAGGGATCTCGCGATACGTGTCCGACCGTAGACAGGCGGGCCGGCCGGAACGTTAGGCCAGGGCGGCCGTTTCCCGCAGGATCGTCAAAAGCTGTCGCATGTGCTGCCCGCGGTCGGCGTGGGCGAGAGCCCAGGCGCGCGCCGCGGCCCGGGCGTCGTCCGGCAGGGCCGCCCCTCGCTGCAGCGCCGCGAGCAGCCCCGCGGGATCGCGCGGCGGGGCGACCACGCCGGTGACGCCGTCGACGATCATCTCCGGGATGCCGCCGATGGCGGTGCCGACCAGCGGTACGCCGGCAGCGAGGGACTCGAGGGCGGCCATGGGCCCGTTCTCGTACCACTCGCTCGGCAGGACGCTGAAGCGCGCGCGGGCGAGGGTCGCGCGAAGGTCGTCCAGGCCGAGGCCGCCGCGGAAGGTGACGGTGGTGAGGCCGAGCGCGGCGGCGCGGCGGCGCAGGTCCGCCTCGGCGGGACCGGTGCCCGCGATTTCCAGCGGCAGGACCGGCGGCCCGCCCGCGGCGGCGGCGGCCTCCCACAGCGCCTGCGCCGCGAGCAGGGTGGCGAGACCCTTCTCGCGCGAGAGGCGGCCGAAGAAGAGATAGCAGTCGCGCGCGGCGGCGGGCGGCAGGAGCGCCGGATCCCACCAGGCCGTGTCGACGAAGTTCGGCAGGTGCGTCAGCTTCGCGGCGGGATAGCCCCACTGCGCGAACTTCGCGGCGTAGCACGCGCTCGGGCAGAGGAAGCGGCTCACGGTGCGGGGGTAGAGCCGCCGCTGCCACTGGTGGGCCGTCTCGAGGGCGGCGAGGGCGGAGGCCGCCAGGCTGTCCTTCACGCAGCGGCCGGCGACGGCTTCCCAGAAGCGGCCACCGCGGCAACGCTCGCAGACCTGGCCCCGGCGCAGCATGTGGATCGCGGGGCAGAGCAGGCGCAGGTCGTGCAGGGTCATCACCACCGGGATGCCGTGACGACTCAGGACGGGCAGGATCGACGGGCTCAGGTGATGGTAGACGTTGTGCAGGTGGGCGACGTCCGGGCGGACCTCGCGCAACAGCGCCTCGAGGTTGCGCGCGGCCTCGCGATTCCAGACCAGCGAGGCGGCATCGGACAGCGCGCCGCCGCCGTAGCGCGGCCGGGCATAGTCGCGCGAGGTCACGAAGAACCGGTCCCAGGGGCTCGGGCGCGCGTCCTCGTCGCGCGTCGCGAACGGCACCACGCGCCAGCCCGCGGCGGCCAGGTCTTCCTCCTCCTGCAGCAGGTAGCGGCCGACGCCGCCGGACTTGCCGACGTCGTGGTAGTACTTGTTGACCAGCAGCACCGTGAGACCGGCCATGGTCACGCCACCAGCCGCGGCAGCGTGTCGGCCGCGCTGCCGGGGACGTGCAGGTGCGCGAGGCGCGTCAGCGGCGTGCGCTCAAGGTTGAACTCGACCACCCGCGCGCCGCGGCCGCGCGCGAGGTCGGCCAGCCCCGCGGCCGGGTGTACCACCCCGGCGGTGCCCGCCACCAGGAACACGTCGCACGTCGCCGCCGCCAGCGTCGCGTCTTCCATGACCCGGGGGTCGATGCCCTCGCCGAACCAGACCACGCCCGGGCGAGCGAGCGCGCCGCAGGCGGGGCACGACGGCGGGATGGGCAGGGGCACGCGGCGGTCGTCCTCTTCTTGGCCGCAGGCGGTGCAGCGCAGGCGCCAGATGGAGCCGTGGAACTCCACCACCGCGGCGCTGCCGGCCTGCTGGTGGTAGCCGTCGACGTTCTGCGTGACGAGCGTGAGGGAGGTTCGCGCGGCGAGGGCGGCGAGGGCGCGGTGGGCGGCGTTGGGGCCGCTGGCGGCGATCAGGCCGCGGCGCCAGTCGTACCAGCGCCAGACCAGCTCGGGGTCGCGGGCGAAGGCCTCGGGCGTGGCGAGGTCCTCGGGCCGGTAGCGGCTCCAGAGGCCGTCCTGGGCGCCGCGGAAGGTGGGGATGCCGCTCGCGGCGGAGATACCGGCGCCGGTGAGCACGGCGACGCGCGTGCCCGGCGTCAGCTGCGCGCGCAGTTCGTCGAGGGCGGCCAGCGAGGCGTCGTCCATGCGCGGTCTCCGGTCCGGGTTGCCAGCGGGTGCGGACCGTGCATCATGATCCACGTCGTGCCCTGTCGTCAACCTGGAGAGGCTTCATGCGACCATCCCGACCTCGCCGCGCGATCCTGGTGCTCCTGATCCTCCTGGCCGCCGCCGTTGCCGCCGCCGCGACGCCGACCGTGGTCTTCCAGGTCGAGAGCAAGACCGGCAGCCCCACGGCCCAGCTCTGCCACGACCTCTGGCTCGCGCGGGGCGCGGAGGTGTCGGCCGCCCTCCTGCCGGGCGGCGCCGGGGCCGACACGGTGGTGTGTCTGATCCTGGACTCGGACGCCTTCGCCCGCCACTTCGCGCGCCGCCTGCCCGACTGGGGCGTGGGCGTGGCCCTGTGGCCCGGCCGGGTCATCGCCCTCGACCACCAGCGCGCGCCGGCCGTGCGCGGCGGCGCGCAGGAGATCTTCCTGCACGAGATGACCCACGCCCTGCTCATGCAGGCGGCGGGCGACGTCCAGTTGCCGGCGTGGCTGCACGAGGGCGCCGCCATGCGCCTGTCCGGCGAGTGGCGCTGGCGGGACACGGCGAGCGTGGTGTTCGAGGGACGACTCCCGTCGCTCGAACTCCTGCGCGGACCGTTCCCGACCGCCGCGGCCGCCGCCGACCAGGCCTACCGCGCCAGCCTGCTGGCCGTGAACCTCCTCGAGCACGACCACGGTCCCGGCGCCGTGGCGCGCATCGCGCAGGCCGCCGCCGACAGCGGCGATTTCCGTGCCGGATTCGCGGCGGCCACGGGGGAGGAGGTGGAGGACTTCCAGGCGCGGTTCGCGGCGGCCATGAATCTGCGATTCGGCTGGGTGCTCGCCCTGTGGCGGTGGCCGACGCTCTTCGTCCTCATGACGGTGCTCTTCGTGATCGGCGCCGGGCGCCGCTGGCTGCGGACGCGCCGTCGCTTGCGCGAGATGGCCGACGAGGACTGAGCGCTTCCCGACGTTTCTCCCGGGGCGTCGTGCAACCTGCACGATGCCCCGGCGGCAAACTCTGCCCTATGCGACACGGCCTCGCGCCCGCCATTCTGAGGCCTCGTCTCGACTTCTCCAACCCGTTCGCTCCATGCGGCTTATGAGCCCGGCCGACCGCGGCGCGCGCCGCCGTTTCGCTGGTCCCCCCCTTGCACAAGCGGATCAGCAACGACACCGGCGACGGCCCCGCGAGCCTGGAGTGAACACATCATGCGCAAGCATCCCCTGAGTCTCCTGCTGATCCTGTCCGCCACCCTGATCGCCGGCGCGTGCCTGGCTCAGGACACCGAGGGCGTCGAGGTGCTGGTCCGCTGGACCGCCTGCGCGCGGCACGACGACCTGGGCCTGCCGCTCGCCGCGGCCGTCCGTTACGACGTCTACATCGAGAGCGACGGCGGCAGCGAGGTGCGCGTGGCGCAGGTGGACAACGACACCACCGCCGTCGTCGCCCTGGCTTACGGCCAGGTCCACCGCGTGCGCGTGATCGGGTACGACGACCGCGACCGCCCCTCGCCGCCGAGCGAGTGGTCCGCGCCCGCCTACTTCGACGAGGAGCGCTCGGAGGAACCCGAGGTGCCCGGCGCGCCGGTCCTGCCCCCGAACGCCCCCAACCCGTTCAACCCCATGACCAGGATCGTGTACGGCGTCCCCGAGAACCTGCCCGCGGGCCAGGCCGTGACCCTCGAGATCTACAGCGCGCGGGGGCAGCGGGTGCGCACCTTCGTCGCCGACAACACCCCGGGCTACCACGAGGTGCAGTGGGACGGCACCGACGAGGCCGGCCGGCCCCAGTCCACCGGCGTGTACCTGACCCGCTTCACCTGCGGCGACGACGTGCAGACCCGCAAGATGACCATGGTCAAGTAGGCGCCGGCCGGCGGCCCCGGCCCCGCCTTCGCCAGCCGACTTTCCAGACGCGCCCCAAGCGGCTATCTTGGGGCGCGTCTCTTCACGTCAGGTCCCCCGGCCCGTGTGCGAAGGATGGCCATGCAGGAAGCGTCCGCCCCCCGTTATCCCTCCCTGATCAAGCTCGGCAAGCTCGCCAACGCCCGGAAGTTCGACCAGCTCGCGGACCTCTGGGCCGAGGCGGTCGAGGCGCCGGAAAACGACCGCGTCGACCTGCTGGCGGTCGCCGGCCAGGTCGGCCGCCTCGGCTCGGTCGACAAGGCCGACGCCCTGGCCCTGATCGTGATCGCCGCCGCCGAGTCTCCCGCCCAGGCGCTCGATCTGGCCCGCGTCGCCGCCCGCCAGGTCCCCGACGCGCCGGGTGTGCGCAAGGAACTGCGCCGGCTCTACCTCGCGGTCAACGCCGATTTCCCGGAATTGCCGGCCTTGCTGGATCTCTTCTGTCGGGACGACGCTATGCTCGACACCGCCGTCACCCAGCTCGACGCCTACCTCGCACTGCGCCCGGGCGCCTATGCCGTCGACTACAACTTCGTGATGCCCGGCATCGTCGAGAGCCTGAACGCGGCGAACGGCGTGATCGTGGTCCGGTTCCAGAATCAGCGCGGCGAGTACGGCCCGGCGACGCTTGGCAAGATCGTGCCCCGGGCCGCGGACTACTTCCCGGCGCTGGTGCTCTACGATCCCGACCGGCTGCGCGAGCTCGCCGCCTCCGACCCCGCGGCCTTCGTCAAGCTCGCGCTCAAGGCCGAGCACGACCATCGGCTGTCCTACAAGGACCTCAAGCTGCACGTCACCCGCCTGCTGGGCGAGAAGGGCTGGGGCTCGTGGTGGCGCCGCTCGCGCGACGTGCTCAAGCGCGACCCCCTGCTCGCGCTTTCGAGCGGCTCGCAGCCGACCCTGCGGGCGCTGCGCCAGGCCGATCGCTACGAGGACCGGTTGCGCCGTCGCTTCGACCGGTCCGACGACCCCGCCGAGAAGATGAAGCAGGTCCTGGCCTACCTCGACGAGACCGGCAGGTCCGGCGCCGAGCACAAGGCCGATGCCGAGCTGCTGACCCACTTCGGCAACGGCGCGGCGAAGACCGCGGTCGCCTCGCTGAAAGAGAACCCCGTCCTGGCGCTCGCCGCCCTCGCCGTGCACGCCGCGGTGGCGCGGCGCGGCGGCTCCGTGGCCACGCCGAACCCGCGCGCCGCGCAGCAGGTGCTCGCGCGCATCCCCGATCACGGCGTCCTCGCCGTCGACCTGCCCGACGCCCTGGTGCAGCCGACCCTCGAATACGTGCGCGAAACCATGCCCGAGGACTGGGACCGCATCTGGGCCGCCGCCATGCTGCGCGGCGGCAAGCGCCTGGCCGACTTCTGCGCGCGGGTGCTCATCGAGGCGGGACGCGTCGAGGCGCTGCGGACGACCCTCCTGCGGGCCGTGAGCCGGCCGACAGCGAGCGCGGAGCTGATCACCTGGTTGTGGCGCACGCGCGTCGGCGGAGGTCCGGTGGCGCGAGCCCTGGCCGACGTTCCCGAGCTGGCGCCGTATCCGGTCCTGGTCGCCTTCCTGGTCATGACCGAGGCGATCGGCCACCTCCACGGCGTCGCGGGGGAGGACCGGCATCTGAAGGTGCTGGAGGCGGCACGCGTCGATCTGGTGGTCGACGGCGCCCAGCCGGTGGTGGAGATCATCCGCCAGGCGTCGTCCGCGGAGGCGCAGCGGCTCAAGGACCTCGTCGTCGAGAACCTCGGCCTGCCGCCCAGCCTGCGGTCGCGGCTGCGCCACATGCTGCGCGGCGAGCATCCCGAACTCTTCACGGAGATCGCCCGCCCCTGGGAGGACGAGACCGTCCTCTACTCCTCCGACCACGGCATGCGCCAGCGCCAGGAGCAGCTCACCCACATCATCGAGGTGGGCATCCCCGAGGTGGCCAAGCAGATCGGCGAGGCGGCGAGTTTCGGCGACCTCAGCGAGAACTCCGAGTTCACGGCCGCCCTCGAGAAGCGCGACCAGCTGGCCAGCCGCGCGACCACCATGGAGCGGGAGCTCAAGATGGCGCGGGCCATCGGTCCGGACCTCTCCCACAGCCCGCACGCGAACATCGGCACGCGCGTCACGGCGCACAACGTGGTCTCCGGCCAGGACGACGTCTTCACCTTCCTCGGCCCCTGGGACGGGGACGCCGACCGCAAGATCCTCTTCTACCGGGCGCCGCTCGCCCTGGCTTTCATGGGGCGGAAGGTGGGGGAAACCGTGACCTACGGCGAGGGTCTCGACCGGCGCGAGTGGGAGATCAAGGCCGTCGAACCGGCGGTCTGAGGTGGAAAATCGCGATTTTTCGGCCTCCAGAGGCCAGAATTCGCGAAGATTCCTTGCCTCGCGGCCGAAAAACAGCGTTTTTTTGGTGACGCGGCGGGCCGATCTGCGCTAGATTCCCTGCCGTGGCATGGAGGCTGTACGGTTCCGCTCGCACGGAAAAACCAAGGAGGAGAACGCGTCATGGCAAAGAAGGCTGCTCCCAAGGCTCCCGCGAAGAAGGCTCCCGCGAAGAAGGCTGCCCCCAAGGCTGCGGCGAAGGCCGCTCCGGCCAAGGCTGCTTCGAACAAGCCGCCGACGAAGTCGGAGATCTACCAGGAGATCAGTGCGAAGACCGGCCTGGCCCGCAAGGACGTCGTCGGCGTGTGCAACGCCCTGACCGAGATCATGGCCAAGTCCGTCAAGAAGTACGGCTCCTTCAATCACCTCGGCCTGCTGAAGCTGACGCTGGTGAAGAAGCCCGCCGTCGCCGGTGGCAAGCTGGTGAAGAACCCGTTCACGGGTGAGATGGTCCCGCAGAAGCCGCGTCCGGCTTCCCGCACCGTCCGCGTCCGCCCGATGAAGGCCATCAAGGACATGCTGTAGACCGTCGATTCGAGTGCCACGACCATCGCGAGCAAGGCCGGACACACTCGGGCCATCGACAGAAGAGCCCCACCTCGGTGGGGCTCTTCAACGTTTTAGTTGTGCCCGCGAAATTGTTCATGGCCCCGAGGTTGCCAGTTGTCAGGTCCGCTTGTGGGACGCGTACACCGACGCCTGGTCCTGCGGCATGACCACCAGATCCATGATCGCGACGTGCGGCGGCCGTGTGGCGCAGAACAGGACGCACTCGGCGACATCGTCCGCCTGCAGCGGCGGGTACTGCCGGTAGACGGGCTCGGCCCGCTCGCGGTCGCCGTGGAAGCGGACCAGCGAGAAGTCGGTCTCCACGAGTCCTGGGTCGACGGCGCTGACGCGCACGCGCGTGCCCAGCAGATCCAGCCGCAGTCCCTGGGTGATCGCGGCCACGGCGTGCTTGCTCGCGCAGTACACCGCGCCGCCGGCATAGACCTGGTGACCGCTGATGGAGCCGATGTTGATCACGTGACCCTGGTCGCGGGCGACCATGCCCGGCAACACCGCGCGGGTGACCCAGAGCAGTCCCTTCACGTTGGTGTCGAGCATCTCCTCCCAGTCGCTGGGCAGCCCGTCGGGGAGTCGATCGAGGCCGCGGCTCAGGCCGGCGTTGTTGACCAGCACGTCGATCTCCTGCCAGTCGGCAGGCAATTCTGAGATCGCGTGTTCGACTGTGGCCCGGTCCCGCACGTCCAGCTCGACCGCCAGAACCTCGGTGCCGAGTTCCTGCCGCAACGCCGCGGCCAGCTGCGCGAGCCTCTCCGCGCGGCGGGCGACGAGGATCAGACGGCCGCCCTCGCGGGCGAAGATGCGCGCGCAGGCCATTCCAATGCCTGAACTTGCGCCGGTGATCATGACGGTGGCACGGTCTTGCATGACGTCGTCCTCTCGCGGGAGTTCGGGTGGCGGCCGGCGGCCCCGGATGGCGAGCCGGATTAAATACTCGTATTCGTGACAAAATCGCAACGACTTTCCCTTACTATCGAAGTTGCGAATCTCGCTGCCGTCCCGTCTCGTCGTCACGAGCCGGATGCCGGTGTGTGTCCCTGAACACAAGACCGAGGTGACCCCACATGCCAAGGAAACTGATTCTCCTGAGCTGCTTGCTCGTCGCGTGGCTGGCCGGTTCGGCCTTCGCCGGGCAGCTCTCGCCCGGCCTCGAGGCGCAGTTCGCGCAGAAGCAGGACGACGGCGCCGTGAAGGTGCTGGTGGTCCTGCGCGACCGCGTCGACATCCAGGCCCTCGACTGGAACCTGCACGAGCAGCGCGTGGACCTGGCGACCCGCCACGTCACCGTGATCGAGACCCTGAAGGACGCCGCGCGCGGCTCGCAGGCCGACCTGCTGGCCAACCTGGCATCGCGCCAGACCCGCGGCGAGGTGGCCCAGTACAAGGCCCACTGGCTGATCAACGCCGTGATGGTCACCGCGACCGAGTCCGTGATCCGCGAGATCGCGGCCCGCGACGACGTCGAGATCGTCGAGACCAACCTGGTCCCCGAGCTCATCAAGCCGGCCAACGTCTATCCCGCGGAAGACGGCGCCAAGGGCGACCGCAGCATCGGCATCACGCCGGGCGTGGTGAACATCGGTGCGCGGCGCGTCTGGAACGAGCTCGGCATCCGCGGTGAGGGCGCCCTCATCGGCAGCAACGACACCGGCGTCGCCGGCACGCACCCCGCCCTGGCCAACCGCTGGCGCGGCCTGCACGCTCCCTGGCAGCAGTGCTGGCTGGACGTGCTCGGCACCAACACCCAGTTCCCCAACGACGGCAACAGCCACGGCACCCACTGCACCGGCACCATGACCGGCGTGGCCCCCAACGACACCATCGGCGTCGCCCCGGCCGCCGAGTGGATCGCCTCCAACGTCATCAACCAGGGCGCGGGCGGCGGCTTCGACACCGACATGATCGACTGCTTCGAGTGGTTCGCCGATCCTGACGGCAACCCCCTGACCATGGACGACGTTCCCGACGTCGTGCAGAACTCCTGGGGCATCAACGAGGGCTTCGGCTATCCCGACTGCGACAGCCGCTGGTGGTCCGTGATGGACGCCTGCGAGGCAGCCGGTCCCGTGATCGTGTTCGCGGCCGGCAACGAAGGCCCCGCGGCCTCGACGCTGCGCTCGCCGGCCGACCGCGCGACCACGCTGTACAGCACGTTCTCCGTCGGCGCGACCAACCACACCACTCCGTACACCATCGCCAGCTTCTCCAGCCGCGGCCCCGCGGGCCCGAACTGCGGCCCGGTGGAGAACCGCGTGAAGCCCGAAGTCTCGGCCCCCGGCGTGAGCATCTACAGCGCGGCGCCCGGCGGCGGCTACCAGTACATGGACGGCACCTCGATGGCCTGCCCGCACGTCTCCGGCGTGGTGGCGCTCATGCGTTCGGCGAATCCGAACATCGACCACATCACCATCAAGCAGGTGCTGATGGAGACGTCGCACGACCTCGGGTCTGGCGGCGAGGACAACACCTACGGCCATGGCTTCATCGATGCCTACCAGGCCGTGCTCGCGGTGATGGGTGGCCTCAGCCACGTCCAGGGCGTCGTGACCGACGCCGTGACGGGTCTGCCGGTCTCCGGCGTCCAGGTCTCCGTGGTCGGCGGCTTCCAGTCCGACGTCACCGAGGCTGACGGCGCCTACAGCCTGACCGTCCAGGTCGGGTCGCAGACGGTGGCCTTCTCCGCCTTCGGGTACGAGTCGTACCAGGAGACCGTCAACGTCGTGGAAGAGCAGCCGACCATCCTGAACCCGGCGCTGAACCCGGTGCCGAGCGCGACGGTCAGCGGCATCGTCTACCTGGCCAACGGCTCGCCCGCGGCCGCCGCGAACGTCTCCGTCAACGCGCCCGTCCCCGCCGTCGTCACCGACGCCCAGGGACATTACGCCTTCACCCTGCCTTCGAGCGGCGACTACACGTTCACCGCCTCGGCCGGCGCGGGCGGCTTCCTGGTCCTGACGGCGCCGGTGGTCGGCGACCTGGACCTGAACCTGTACCTCAACCCGATCTCGACCGAGGGCTTCGAGACGGGCAACCTGAACGCCTATCCGTGGGTGCTCAGCGGCAACGGCAACTGGTACGCGCAGACCGGCGTGACCCACTCCGGCGGCTGGGCCGCGCGGTCGGGCGCCGTCAGCCACAACCAGTACTCGCAGATGCAGGTGACCGTGAACTGCGGCACCGGCGGCACCATGTCCTTCTGGTACAAGGTCTCGTCGGAGCAGAGCTACGACTTCCTGCGCTTCTCCGTGGACGGCGTGCAGATCGCGGAGTGGTCCGGTGAAGTGGGCTGGGCCCAGTACAACCACCCCGTCACCGGCGGCAACCACACGTTCACCTTCCGTTACCTGAAGGACGTGTCGGTGGTCAACGGTTCCGACGCCGGCTTCGTGGACGACATCGTCTTCCCGGGCGGCTCGACGCCGGTTTCCAACCTGGTGGTCACGCCGCAGGTCGTGTCCGCGGCCATGGATCAGCCGATCCAGGTGGTCGGCCACACCTACATCTTCAACCAGGGCGCGGCCCCGCTGACCTACTCGCTGAGCGAGTCGGCGCCGTGGCTGACCGTCGCTCCGAGCAGCGGCACCGTTCCGGCCGGCACCTACGCGGCCATCGCCTTCACGTTCGACGGCGCCAGCGCGCCCGAGGGCCTCAGCACTGCGAACGTGACGGTCACCAGCAACGACGCCACCGGCGGCACCGTCGTCGTCACGGCGCAGCTCGACCGCGAGGGCGGCCTCACCGCGGTGGGCGACACCCCGCCGGCCTTCGGCCTGGTGGGCGCCATGCCCAACCCGTTCAACCCGATGACCACCCTGCGCTTCGTCATGGCCGAGAGCGCCCACGCGACGCTCGCGATCTACGACGTGCAGGGCCGCCTGGTCCGGACGCTGCTCGACTCCGTGCTGCCCGCGGGCCAGAGCGAGACGCGCTGGAACGGCCAGGACAACCAGGGCCAGGGCGTGGCCTCCGGCACGTACTTCGCGCGCCTGAGCGCCGGCACCCAGACCAGCGTGAAGACGCTGACCCTGGTGCGGTAAGAAGAAACCTTCCTTCGACGACGAGGCCGGCGTTCCCGCGAGGGGACGCCGGCCTCTGACGTTACGGCGGCGGCCGGCGCCGCGGATCACCGCACCACGGTGACCTTCGTCGTGAGGGCCTCGACCCGCCCCGCGACGGTGATCATGGCTCGCGCGAGATAGACGCCGCTCGCGAGGCGGCCGCCCGTGTCGGCGTTCCCCGTCCACGCGTACTCGTGCACGCCCGCCGCTTCCTCGCCGCGAGCGACGGTCGCCACCCTGGTTCCCCGCAGGTCATAGACCGCCACCTCGATCCTTGCCGGCGCCGGCAGGGCGAGTGCCAGCGCCGTCGCGCCGCCCGGCGCGCCGCGCGCGACGAAGCTCGTGTGCGAGGGGAGGACGTCGGCGGGCTGGTCGCCCACCGCGGTCTCGCCGATGACCCGCAGCACGAGGGCGTGAGGCCGCCACACCTGGGCCAGGATCATGCCGTCGGCCACGAGCGGCCCGTCGGCGGCGAAGGCGCCGTCGCGCGCGCCGAAGGTCAGGATCTCGAACGTGTCGCCATACGCCGGGCGGAAGCCGCCGACGAGCGCGACCTCGAGGCCTCCCGCGAGTTGAGCGAGCCCCGGCACGGCGAGAATGCCGCCGCCCACCGGGCCGCCGCTTGCGATTTCCACGCGATACACGCCCGTCCCCGTCTGCGTGAGTCCACCGCCGCCGGCGGTGAACGCGCAGCCGCAGCCGAGCACCAACCGGCCGCCGTTGACGACGCCCCCCGCTGTCGCGAAGGCGACGCCGTTGCGCAAGGTGAGGCTGCCCGCGGGCGCGATGCGCGCCAGGCCCGCGAGGGCGTCGTGCCCCTCGGCGTCGCGGGTGATCCGCGCGCCGGGGCCATCCAGGACCACGTCGCCGGCGATGGTGTCGACGGGGCAATTGCGCAGCTCGATGACGCCGCCGTCCGCAGCCTCCCAGGCGCCGCCCGTGAGGCGGCGGGTGCCGGGGTCGTAGTTCGCCGGCAGGATCTCGAGGATCAGTCGCCCGCCGGCGCGGGCCGCGAAGGTGCCTTCGTTGACCTTGCTCTGATACGACAGCACGAGAGCGGCGCCGTCGCGGTCACCGCAGACCTCGCCCTGGTTGAGCAAGGGCGCCGAGATGATGCCGGCGCCGTGGATCCGGTGTCCGGCGCCGTTCGTGAGGGCCCACCCCGCCGGACTGTCCAGGATCGCGAGCGTCGCCTGGTTCAGTTCGATGGCGCCGCCGCCGACGACGGTGACGTGGCCGACCAGTCGCAGGTACGCGGCGCCGGCGCCGCCCGTGTGCACGAAGATGGCGCCGTCATTGGTGAGCGGATTGCCGGCCAGGCCGAGCAGCGCCAGTTCCGCGACCTCGATCCGCCCCGTGTTGCGGATCCCGTCGACGGCGGCGGTCCCGCGCACCGTCACCACGGCGCCGCCGCCGCTGGCGACGTCGCCGCCGGTGATCGTGCAGTTCTCGACGCACACCGGACCGCCTTCGGCACGCAGCTCGCCGCCGACGTTGTTCAACGCGACGCCGGCGATGCGCAGCTGACCGCCGGCGACGGCCCGCACCAGCCCGTCGTTGGCCTTGCCCTGGTAGCAGAGGAGGAGTTCCTCGCCGGCGCGGTCGGCCGCGAGCACGCCGTGGTTGACCAGCGGCGCCGAAATGATGCCGGCGCCGGTCACGGCGTGCCCTTCGGCGTTGGTGAGCACCCACCCGGCCGGGCTGTCGAGCACCGCCAACGCCGCGTCTTCCAGCATGATCCTGCCGCCGCCGCTGGCGGTCACGTGCCCGGCGACCCGCAGGTAGGCGGCCGCGCCGGCGTCCGGCCGCACGTGCACCGTGCCGTCGTTCGCGAACGACGTGCCGGCCAGCGCGAGCACCGCGCTCGGCGCCACGCGCACGTCGCCCGCGAGGTGAGGATCCCAGAGAGTCACGCCTCCCTCGACCACGATCTCGTGGCCGGCGGCGCTGACGACGTCGCCGCCGGCGACCGTCGTGTTCTCGAGATGGACGTCGCCGCCGTCGGCGCGCACCTCGCCGCCGGTGTTCGTGAGCGTGACGCCCGAGATCCGCAAGCGCCCGCCGGCGATGGCCTGCAGGAGTCCTTCGTTGGTCTTGTTCTGGTAGTTGAGGAGGAGATCCGCCCCGGGCCGGTCGGCCTTCACCACACCCCGGTTGACCAGCGGCGCCGAGACGATGCCCGCGCCGGTCACGGCGTGCCCTTCGGCGTTGGTGAGTACCCACCCGGCCGGGCTGTCGAGCACCGCCAACGCCGCGTCTTCCAGCATGATCCTGCCGCCGCCGCTGGCGGTCACGTTTCCGGCGAGCCGCAGGTAGGCGGCGGCGCCGCCGCCGGGCTGCACGTGCACCGTGCCGTCGTTCGCGAACGACGAGCCGGCCAGCGCCAGGACCGCGCCAGGCGCCACGCGCAGGTCGCCGGCGAGATGTGCATCCCACAGGACCGTGCCGCCCAGGACCACGATCTCGCCGCCCGCCGCGCCGGCGAGCGCGCCGCCGGCGACCGTCGCGTTCTCCAGGCGAACGGTGCCGCCGTCCGCCAGCACCGTGCCGCCGGTGTTGGTCAGGGTGACGCCGTCGATGCGCAGCCTGCCGCCGCCCGTCGCCGCCATGATCCCGTCGTTGGTCTTGCCTTGGGCGAAGAGGCGCAGCCACTCGCCCGCGCGATCGGCGTCCACACGACCGTGATTGACCAGGGGCGCGCTGAGACCCCCGGCGCCACGGATGGTGTGCCCCGGACCGTTGGTGAGGACCCAGCCGGCGGGGCTGTCCAGGTTCGCGAACGTGGTGTCCTGCATCACGAGGGAGCCCGCGCCGGCGAACTCGACGTGGGCCACCGGGCGCAGGTATGCCGCCTGGGCGCTACCCGTCGGCAGGATGATCATGCCGTCGTTGCGCCACGAGGCGCCGTACATCGACAGCTGTGCCCCGCCCTCGATCCGGATCTCGCCGCCGGTCTCGTTCAGGACGCCACCGTTCAGGCCGGACGCGAAGCCCTGGTTCGCCACGATCGTCATCCGATTGCGCAACCGGTCCGCGCCGAGCACGCGCCCGTCCAGCCGCAGCGAGGCGGCCGGGTTCGCCAGCAAGCAACCGCGCAGGTAAGGGTCGAGGTCCAGGTCGATCACCAGCGCCGGACCGGCCGGCACGTAGGCCGAATCGGCGGCCGTGGCCGGCACGCCGTAGGGCTGCCAGTTGGCCGCGGCGTTCCAGGCGCCGCTGGTCGGATTCACCCACCGATAGTCCTCGGCACCGGCGCCGCCGGCCGCCGCCAGCACGCCGGCGACGGCCAGGATCTGCATGCGGTTCGCGACGGCGCGCCGTGGGCGCGGTTCAGGCCGCGGATGCGAGGGTCCCATGCCCGTACCTCCCCGGATGACGACTTCTGGGCTGGAGACGTCGAAGCGCGGTGGGTGGGCGAAATAGGCCGTCACGATGGCGGTCGGATATCGGTGGCCGCGCGCCGCGAGATGGACGAACGGAGGTGCGGGCCCGGGCGGCGCGTGCGGAAGATGGATTCAGCGCCCAATCTCGCGCTTCATCGCCAGCGATTCTAGCAGTTCGTGGACGGTCCGTCCAGGGAGCGCCGGCCTACTCGCCGATGATCTTCACGAGCACCCTTTTGCGCCGCCGCCCGTCGAACTCGCCGTAGAAGATCTGCTCCCAGCGGCCGAAGTCGAGCCGGCCGTCGGTGACGGCGACCACCACCTCGCGGCCCATGACCTGCCGCTTGAGGTGCGCGTCGGCGTTGTCCTCGCCGGTCAGGTTGTGCCGGTAGCGAGTGGTTGGAGCGTGGGGGGCGAGCTGCTCGAGCCACTGTTCGTAGTCGTGATGCAGGCCGCCCTCGTCGTCGTTGATGAAGACGGAGGCCGTGATGTGCAGGGGGTTGACCAGGCACAACCCCTCGCGGATGCCGCTGCGCGCCAGCGCGGCCTCGACCTGCGGCGTGATGTTGACGAAGGCGCGGCGGGCGGGAATCTCGAGCGCGAGTTCTTCGCGGTGGCTCTTCATGGAATGGGACCTCCTGCACGGTCCAGACGCGCCGGGTCGAGACGCCAGAGAGCGCACTACCGGAGGTTACCCCCCGTCTCCCTCCAGGCGCTCGACATCCGCGAGATCCTGGAGCCGTCCCGACGCTTTCTTGTTCGCGATCAGATGATGGCGTGAGATGACGGGCACCGGTATGCCGTCCAGGTTCACGACGAGTCGGTCCGGCCAGGCGGCAGCGAACTCCACGCCGTCGATCGCCGTGATCACGTCGATTCTCAGCGGAGCAACCCCGATCTGGAATATGAGGCCAGGTGCTGCCAGGTCCGCCACCGAGAGGTCCTGAAGGGGCGCCCCGAAGGCCGCGAGGGCGTCGAGGACCCGCGGGGCGTTATCCGGGCCAGGGCGGACCCAGACGTCGAGGTCCTTCGTGGCGCGCACGTGCCCGTGCGCGGCCAGCGCGTGGGCGCCGACGACGAGGTAGTCAACGCCCTGCGCGTTGAATGTGGCCAACAGATCGATCAAGTCGCGGTTCACCGGGACCTTCCCGTCTCCAGGCGTAACAGAGCAACGTCAGCGTCCAGACCGCGGCGATCCGCTCCTCCGGAGAGGCCGCCAGCCAGTCGACATCCGGCGGCACACGCTGGCCGGCGCGAATGATCCGGGTGGTCACCGTCTGCCGGGTCATCGTTCCTCCTCGAGCGCCACGTTATCACGACGGCGTGCGGCGGGCACCTCCATTATCGTGCCGCAGGACCGCGGCTGCTGCAACAAAGTTGCGTCTGGCGAAAATGACGATACCATGAGTCCCCATGAGTAGGACGCGACATTCTCGGCGCCTGGCGCTCCTGCTGGTGGCGGCGGTCTCGCTGCTCGGCGCCCAGACCGCCGTGGCGGGACTGCACCTCGCCTGCCACGCCGGCGCCGATCCGGCGAATCCGGTCCATGCGTGTGCCGTCTGCGCGCACCTGTGGCTCAACCCGGCGGCGCCCGCCTCCGATCTGGACCTGTCGCCTCCCAGGGTCACCTCGATCTTGACGACGCCTGTGGTTCAGCCGTCGTCGTCGGTCACCCTCGTCTGGACCTACGTCCGCGCGCCGCCTGCCGTCGTCTCCTGATCCGCGCGAGTCATCCGTCACGATGAACGTCAGCCCAGGAGGCGAACATGCGCCTGTTACTCGTCGTCCTCTTCGGTACGCTGCTGGCCGCGGCCGCGGCGTACGCCCAAGCGCCCGTCGCCCAGGCGGGAACCGTCCCGTCGTCCACGTCGTCGGGGGTGAGCAACGCCTTCAACCCCGCCATCAGCGTCAACACGCTGCTGCTCGGCCAGATGGCCGGGACCAGCGATGAGCGCGCGTACAACCAGATGGACCTGCAGGAGGCGGAGGTCCAGTTCACGTCCATCGTCGATCCCTACTGGAAGGCCAACCTGGTGTTCGCCGTCCATCCCGCACACGAGCATGACCACGCCGAGGAAGAGGCGGCGGCCGCGGAGGACGAGGCTCACGGCGGTTACGAGGGCGACGTCGAGGTCGCCTACGTCGACGGCACCAGCCTGCCCGGAGGCTTCGGCCTGCGCCTGGGCAAGGACTACCTGCCCTTCGGCAAGCACGTGCCGCTGCACACCCATCAGTTCCCCTTCGTGCGCGCCCCGCTGGCCGTCTCGACCTTCCTCGGCGACCACGGCCTGACCGAAACCGGCGTCCGCGTCAGCCACGATCTTCCCTTGCCGTGGTACACGGATCTGAGCGTCTACGGCGTCGACGGCCGCGCCGAGATCTTCGCCGGCGACGACCCCGACCTGGTCTGGGGCGCCCGCTGGGCCAACGTGTGGGATCTGGGCGCCGAGACCACCTTCGAGCTGAGCGGCTCCTACCTGCGCGGCCCTCAATCGGCCGAGTACCTGGCGCACGAGCACGCCGCGGCCGCGGCCGGCGGCGACCTCCTGGTCTGGGGCGTCGACGCGACCTTCAAGTGGATCTCGGCGGCACGCACCAAGGGGCCCGCACTCACGGTGACGGGCGAGGTGGTGGTCCCGCGTCCCGAAGACGCCACGAACGACCCCCTCGGCTGGTACGCCCTGGCGCAGTACCGCTTCGCGCCGAACTGGTGGGTCGGCCTGGGCGCCGGCGCCGCCGATCTGGATCTGCCCGCGCACGCCGAGGAGGAGGAGGAGGACGCAGCGCACGCGGACGGCGAGCTCTTCGCCTGGGAGAATGCCCGCGAGTACAAACTCAACCTCACCTGGGTGCCCAGCGAGTTCAGCGCGGTGCGCGTCGAGGCCGCGCGCTACGACGACCTCGTGGGCGACGCCGACGACTGTCTCTTCTCGGCGCAGGTGAACGTCACGATCGGGTCGCACCCGGCGCACCTCTACTAGGAGGGGACCATGCCGACACTCCGCACCATCGTCCTGCTGGCCGCGCTCGCGGCCGCCTCGCCGGCGGCGGCGAAGCCGGTGGTGGTCTGCACCCTCGCCGACCTCGGCTGGCTCGCGCAGCAGGTCGCCGGCGACGACGCCGAGGTCGAGTCGCTCTGCCCCGGCGATCAGGACCCGCACTTCCTGCCCGCCAAGCCCTCGCTCGCGCGCAAGGTGGGCCGCGCCGACCTGCTGGTCTACAACGGCCTCGAGCTGGAGGTGGGCTGGCTGCCGGTCCTGGTCGACAAGGCCCGCAACCCGCGCCTCAAGCCCGGCTCCCCCGGCGACCTCGATTGTTCGCAGGTGCTCGCGCGCGTGCTCGAGGTTCCCATCGGCCCGGTGAGCCGAGCCGAAGGCGACGTCCATGCCCTGGGCAATCCTCACTACACCCTCGACCCGCGCAACGGCGCGCGCGTCGCCCGCCTGCTCGGCGAGCGCCTCGCGGCCCTCGACCCGCCGGCGGCGCCGCGGTACCATGAACGGGCCGAGGCGCTCGCCGCGAGCATCGAAGCCCGCCTCGCCGCCTGGGAGGCCGCGGCGGCGCCCGCGCGCGCGCACCCGGTGGTGGTCTATCACAAGCAGTGGGAGTACCTCGCCGACTGGTTAGGGCTGACCATTCTGGGCGCCGTGGAGCACCGGTCGGGAATCTCCCCGTCGCCGAAGCACGTCGATGCGCTGGTGGCCCAGGCCCAGGCGGCGGGCGTCCGGGAACTGATCTCGGCGCCGTGGAACCACCGCGACGTCGCCCGCAAGGCGGCCGAGAAGATGGGCGCCACGCCGCTCGAGTTGCCGCCGGCCGTCGGCGCCCAGCCGGCGGCGACGGGATACCTGGCGCTCTTCGACGAGATCACCCGCAAGCTGGGCGAGGCGGCCCGCTGAGGAGGACGTGGTGGCGGAGTTCGTGAAGCTCATGGCGGCGCCGATGGCCGCGGCCCTGGTCCTGGTGGCGATGCACGGTTACCTGGGCACTCACGTGGTCAAGCGCGGCGTGATCTTCGTCGACATCGCCCTGGCCCAGCTCGCCGCCTTCGGCGTGGCGATCGCCCTGCTCCTGGGCGCCGAGGTGGGCACCAACAGCGCGTGGGTGGCGGGCTTGCTCGCCACCCTCGCCGGCGCCGTGCTGCTCTCGGCCACCCGCACCCGCAATTCCCGCGTCCCGCAAGAAGCCTACATCGGCATCATCTACGTGGTCTTCTCGGCGGCGATGATCCTGATCCTCGCCCAGGTGCCCCACGGCGGCGAGGAGATCGAGCATCTGCTCGTCGGCACCATCCTGTGGGTCTCCTGGACGGAGGTCCTGAAGACCGCCGCGCTGTACGGCATCCTCGGCCTCGTCCTCTGGCGTTGCCACCGCCCCCTCGAAGCCATCAGCGACGACCCCGACGCCGCCCGCGCCCGCGGCCTGCGCCTGCGCCGCTGGGACTTCCTGTTCTACGGCATCCTCGGCACCGTGGTCACCAGCAGCGTCCAGATCGCCGGCGTCCTGCTGGTGTTCACCTTCCTGGTGGTGCCGACGGTGATGGCCCTGCGCCTGCACACCTCCCTCGCCAGGCAACTCGGCCACGCGCTGGTGGTGGGCGTCATCGCCGTGGTGGCCGGCAGCGGACTGAGTTATGCGCTGGACCTACCGACCGGCGCGGTCATCGTATGCGCTTATGGGCTGCTGCTGGTGCTGCAGGTCGCGGGAGAGAGGGTGTTGAGGCGGGCGTAGCAAGCGTCGATGGGGATCTCAAGGCAGTTAGCTGGGAACTGACGGTTCGAGCCCGATTCGCGGCGCCAGCAATAAAAACGCCGGACGCTTTTCTCCCTAATTCGTCGACTGGAAGCAGGTTGCGTCGCTCGCTGCGCGACCCTGTAACCGCGTGTCGCAGACCCCAATGGTCAGGACACTCGCGGGGAAAAAGCTCAGCCTCCGATCGTGAACATGCCCCGGAGCGGCCGCCGCGTCCCCAGGTCCCGCCATTGCTACAATGGAGTATCTCCCGGCCTTTGCCGGCGAAACCGTCTCTGCCCGTTGACCTGACCGCCGCCGCCGTCCTCCCCGCGCGACCGTGCGCCGAGAGGCCCCGTGCCATCCGCTCCTGCGATCTGCCACCGCATCTCCAGCACTACGGCCGCCATCTACCGCCCCCGCCGTCCCGCCGCGACCATCCTGCACCGCACCGTGCGCAAGCACCTCGAGACGTCCGTCACATCGGCGAGGACCCGACGCCGCCACGTGTCCTGCCCGCCCGCTCCCCACCCCAGCTCGCGATGCCCTTCGCCCAGACGACCGGCCCGGTGACCTGGCCCGAGATGGACCAGACGACCGAGTACCCCCAGGACTTCTGAGCGACCAGCCGGACCTCGCAGACCTTCCTCCCCGACACGACTCAGCGAGCCCAATGGCGGGGTCTGCCCAGCTGCGACAAATATCGGGGTTTGGGAGGGGTTCAGACCGGTGCCAGGCCGCCAATCGGGTCGAGGTCGCGGCCGCCGCACCACTCGGCTCGGCGCCGAAGCCAAGAACGCGGTATAATCGTGAGGCGCTCGTCGGGGAACGCAGAGAACGCGCGGGGGAGAGGTGTTCTGAATTTACTATACCCCATAACGTGTACCGTAGAAGCGAGCCAGTCGGCTACCAAAGTAGCGCGGTGTCCGGGAAACTGGGTCAATTCCATTCGGAGGGGCGGGAGCTTTAGAACGACCTCCATCGCGTTCTCACGAATGCCTCGCCACGAGGTTGAACAACGGGGGGCCGGAGAAATCGGTCGCTACTCTATGGCCGGGGCGCTCTTTTTGGGCAGGTCCAAATTCGGCCTACTGGAAGTACTGCTTATCTCGAATGAGCTAGCACGGAAAGAAAACGAACGCAGTCAGCAAAGCAGTCTAGCCCGTCGGCGGAATTCTAAGAAGTATCCTAAGCCGGGAGGTTCGGCGGCAGACTGTCAGTGATCGCGACCGTCCGTCGAACTCACCGTCCAGGTTGAACGTTGTTCAGGAAGAAATCGCTACGTGATCAAACTGGAACCCGCGGGCGAACGCGTAGCCTCTCTCGCACTTGCTCATAGATCGGCAGAGGCGTTCCAGCTTCAATCGTTATGGCGATCGCGTAGCGAACAGCGTTGCCGTCATTGCCCGCGTCGTCCTTACACCAGACACGAATGGACAGATGGCCATCGTCGATGTACGGCACAGCGCGCTCACCGAAAAATCTTTCGTGAAAGACGGTACCCTTTTTCACCGACGGGTCGGCGGGCTGGTCCTTGAATCGACTTATACCCAACGCCTCTTGGACTTGAACCGCATCGGCTTCGAGTTTCACGGCTCGGTAACTTTGGTGCCCGGCACGGACTGGCGTAAACCACGCAATGGTGATCGCGAGTTCGCGCGGAACGGTAACGCCGCGTAGGGCTTCGGGAAGCGGTAAGCGGAAGTGATGAGCGTGTTCAGGTACTAGGGTTCCATAACCCAAGAGCGTCGCTTGATTTTCTGCGCAGTCGAGGACTCGAGTGACGTCCGGCACACCAAATCCTAAGAACCGCGTGGCATTGGCGACGCGGGCGACGAATTGGCGAGGGTCCTCGGGGCCGCAAATCTCTTTGAGTAGCTCGCCTTTCTCGTTCCACCGCGTGCTATGCACAAGGAGTGTCTTTACCGCGACGCCGTAGTATTCGGCTGGCATGTCGGCAAGTAGCGACCCGCCGTCGCGGTCCATCAAGGAATCGAAGATCCTGTGAGCAGCACGTGTCGCCAGCGCAGTTGCGGAACTTGTCCCGTCGACATACGCGGTTTGGTTCAGCCGTCCACGGTTCGCGGAATCGGGCACAGCCGCAGCGAGGCCGTACATACGCAGAGGACGGCCAAACCCAATACGCACCGCTCCGCCGCCGGCTGCCATGCGAACATGCTCGCGACCGCCAGGAAGAAAGAGCTCGGGCTTCACAGCGCGGCGGTAGCCAAGTCCGATCGCGCAACTCGCGTTCGGTAGCGCCGAGTCGTCAAACGGGTCTACGGCCATCGTGACCCCAATACGTTGAGCTACGTTGTCAGTGTGTTGTGCGCCAATTGTCAGGGCATTCACTGATTCAGCGGGTGACAGCAACGACCGTTCGTGCTTCGCGGTGAACATTGCGGCCAGAACGGCCCGTTCGCGTGCCTGAGGTGTTGCGGCCTCGAATTCGCTCCATCGGTCGAAATCGGGCAGGGTGAGGTTTTCGGGCACATTGCCTGCGCTCACCATAAACGCGATGTCATAGCGTGCGGCGAGGCAATCGAGAAGCCGCGCGAGCGGGCTCACGAGATTTGCGAACGGTCGCCGCCGGTCGCCGAGCGAAATGTTCACGAGGAATACATTCGGCGCGATACCCGGCTGATCTGGCGTGCCTTTCATGCGGATGACCGCCCGGTAAATCGTATCAACGAGCAGCCGTTCGCCAGGCGTATGCTCGTCTTGGTCCGCCGGCGCAATCATCACAGGCCGAACGTAAAGTGGCCTTGTCAGCGCCACTTCGGGCGCGTTGAGATCGCCGTGAAGGATCAGTGAAGCCATCGCGGTACCATGAAAACGGCGATTCACGATGGCGCGAGCCTGCAAATCATCCGCGTCGTCGAGCATCAGCCGGTCGGCGAGTAGCTCGTGTCCCTGCAGCGGAACGCCATCGAACAGCGCGGCGATAGGCTGCTGTCCCGTGGCCTGTGGTTGGTCACCGAGCGACGGACAATCGTCAGATTCTTCGGGATCGGCCGGCGATGCAAGGACGCTCTGGGGTCGCAGGAACATCACGTCATCTGCGAGGGCGAGGTTGACCGCGCGGCGCTCAATTAGATCCGGAAGCGTCGCTGCCGGTATGTCAATCAGCGCGCCGTGATAGGCGATTTCCGGGATCTCGGCTTCGTGGACAATGTGGCCGTGGACCGCGGCTACCATTTCCCGGAACTCGCGTGCGGCGGTCTCGCGGCGCGTAGCAGTTCGTCGGAACCAGAGTTCCACTTCCGTCCGCACCGGTCGTCCGGGATTGCGCGCAGCCTCCTCGCGCCAATATTGGATAGTCTCGTCGGGAATGCGGTCCTGAGGACCCCACGTACGTACCCTGCGAAGTTGCGCGAACAAATGCTTGAACGGTGCGAATCCATCGGGAAGATCGCGGCCGGCAGCCCACAGATCCCACAACCGCAGTAACTCGCTCATCGCCGTGATATCCGGCATTGCAAGGTAGAAGCGCCCACTGACGAGTTTATCCTCCCGGCGCTCTCCTTCGTGGCCCTTACGTTTGTCCTTTTCAGCGAAGAATTCATCTGGTTCGGCTTCGGCCTCATACTCGACCATTAGTTCTAGGCCTGGGACCCGCTCCGTTGCCCGTGCGAAGTCAGTGACCGTGCCGGCGATCTCGAAGACTATGACCCGGTCCGGCGCCAGCGCCGTGGGGTCGGCGCGTAACTCTAAAACGTGTTCGGGTCCGCGGGCGAGCGCATCACGCAACCTCCCAAGGCTCGGTCCTATCCGCCCTACTTGTGTTCCGCGCGGTGGGATGACCGGCTTCGCGCCACCGCCGGGCAGCCGCGGCGGAACAATGCGTTCAGGATTTGGGAGAATGAGAAGAGGACGTTCCGCCATTACTTGCGCCTTGTTTGCCGGCCTTATCTGCGCAGGCCCGCGTGTCCCAAATGTCTAATTGTTCATCGACGATGGTCTTGATCGGCGTTTGCCCAAGCGCAAGCACGCTGCGCCGCTGGACGTCGAGACAGAATTGTTCGGCCTCGGCGTAGCTGATCCTACCGAGGCGCTTCGCGATGGCCGCCGGTGGGTGGCCGAGAGGTTCGCAGAAACGCTGCGAGAAAGTTTCTACGTACTTAGCGAGCGCACGGGAGTCTGGAAGCGGTAAAGGCAGCCGTAGCTGGAAACGACGCCACGATGCTCGGTCGAGAAGTTCTGGATGGTTCGTCGCGGCGGCGACGATTGTATAGCTGGGTAGGTCGTCAACTTGCATGAGTAACGACGTAACGACGCGCTTGATTTCCCCCGTCTCGTGAATGTCGCCGCGCTCCTTGCCTATGGCGTCGAATTCGTCAAAAAACAGCACGCAGGGCACCGTCCGCGCATAGTCAAACACGCGTTTGAGGCGCGCTGCAGTTTCTCCGAGGTAACTTCCTATCATTGCTTCATAACGCACGACGAAAAGCTGGAGGCTTGCGCTCTCGGCAATTGCTTCCGCAAGTGTGGTTTTACCCGTTCCCGGCGCACCGACCATTAGCACGCGGTGCCGCGGTTCGAGTCCATGTGCGCGCAGGAGATCAGCGCGCTGCTGTTCTTCGATCAATTCGTCGACGGCGCGGCGTACGACCCGCGGCAGAATCAAATCGTCGAGACGTCTACGGGGAACGACCTCTGCGACAAACTCTCTGCCGCGCGGTTGCGCGTCGCTCTGGACCGAATTCGTGGTAGCGGATCCAGTGAAGCCACCAAAAACATTGGTCTGGATAACCTTAGTCAGTGTGTCGGCAAGAACATTGTGGTGCTTGGCACGCTCCTCGGCAATAATCGCCTCAGCCGCGCTGCGGAAGCTGCGCTTGTCTCCAATGGTCCCAGCCTTTACGAGCGACACCAGTAGATCACTTCTTGCCATGCGATCCCTCAGCTTCACTCCGGCGCAGTTTCTCAATTGCGGCTTCCAAAAACCAGTTGTTTCTGGAAAGGGGAACATCTCGGTTATCGAGCTGCTGATTAATACGCTCGACGACATCTTCGGGTAGGCGAACCGTTAGGGGCACCCGTGACGCGGGTCTGCGCCTCGCCGATCCACTGTTGGCTTTGCGATTCATAGTGACATCATAGTGACTTCACTCTGATTCACAAGAAAAATTGCACAATCTGACCCATAAGGCCCATCAAAGCACTTAACAGCGGCGAAATCTACACGCGATTATCGACTACTGAATACGGCATATCGAGTGTCCCGTAGTTCGGACTCGTGACTAGATGGACTTACCTCGAATGAGCAGACATCGAAAATAGAACGGAGAGACTCGGATTAGAAAGTCAAAATAGCGGAGCGCCAGACCGGTGGCGGCGACGTGCTATTGCGGCACAGTACTAACGCCCGGGAACCTCCCGCTCAACTGCTGGTTTTCGGGTACCCACAGGAGGGCACGGCCTCGGGCGTATTTCTCTCAAAGAGAAGCGGTTAGCAGGCGGGGGCCGGTCCCGCCTAGGCCGTCGTCGCCGGCGTTCGTAACCCACAACATCTCCAGTAGAGCGTATTTTAAGTTGACGCGGAAGCGTCGACTCCGGCACCATGGTCACCTAGCGAGCGATCCAGGTCATCGGCCGTTGGCAAGGTGCCCTCCAGCAGCCGGAACTCGCGGGCCAGTTTGTCGCATTTAGAGACCGTCACGGGCGATCGCCCGGTGCTTCCTGGCCGGCTTGGAGCCGTCACCATTCGCGCATATAGAAAGTCAAGAGTGCTTATAGTGCGGCGGAAATGACATTGTAAAAAACAAAGCGGCTGATGGGAAACGGGGTCGTTTTTGGGAAATAGGTGATTTACTGTACAATTTCCGATATTGAGAAATGGGGGCAGAAGAATGTCGTACTCACTCGATTCTTCGCGCTTGGGGATTGTTACGGTATTCGGCGCTGCGTTGATTTGCGGGGTCTGTGGTTGCTCCGACGACCCACCTAACAGCCCGGAGCAACCATCTGGCCGTCTAACCCTGACATGGTCTGCGGTGGGCGCGGGGAACCCCGATAGCCTTCAAGTCGTGCTTACACCCGGACCGATCAGGCAGACGTTTCTGTTCTCCACGGGAACGGGTGAGATTGGAGCACTGTCGCCCGGGACGTATTCCGGCGACTTCAGGGCTCTGGATAGCGAGGGGCGAACGACTCACCAGAAATTAGTCGATGGAATCGTGATCCAGCACGGCACGTCGACTCCCGTCGATTTAGAACTCCAGACGACGATTCCAAGTGCGCCTACTTCTGTGTCAGCATCCATAAACGATCCAGACGAGATCACGGTTATGTGGACACCCGAGGATGGTCTGGCAACGGGTTTTAAGGTGCTTCGAAAGCGAGAGGATGAAAATACGTACTCGCAGCGAGCGATCGTGACGACCGGAAGTACTTACGTGGATGGTGGCACCACGGCTGCGTATCGGTACTCGTACAAGATCCGAGCGTACTCGGATGGTGGCGAAAGTCTAGACTCGGCGGTAGCGACGGGGTTTCGCATGGGGCTCCGCTTGGAATCTGTATCACTATATCAGCACTATACTGCCATTCACCATCTCGATAAAGCTGGATTCAAGTTCAGGGCCTGGGCCTACGGATACGAGCAAGACGTTAAAGTATGTATCGTGTACGCGGTGTACGACCTTGGTGACGGGTACCGCGTGACACCGGGAACATTTTGTCTGCACTATGGCGGCAGCGGGTGCCCCGAGGGGCGTTGCTATGCGGCGGCTGGTATGGCCCTGATCAATCCCGGACCGAATGTTGTCTCATGGGACTTTACCACTACTCCGTTTGTGATCTCAGCCTCTGACTGGGCTTCTGGCTGGCGTGATGACAGTCCGCCACAGTACATAAACATGCGAATTTACAGGAACTCACCGGTTTGTGATCTGAGTGAGCCTTGGCACGCTGAAACGGGCTACTATAGGATCCACTGGGTTGAGTCAGTTCAAGGTGGGAGTTCAGGGGCTGCACTTCGGAAGTTGAGCGAGAGCGAGGCATTGGCGCTAGAACAGGAACTGCGAAGCGACAACCTGTTTTCGGACGACGATTGGATGGTGCCAATCGTTGGTGAGCTGTTCGACGGAGTCCGGTAATTGGCTACTTGTTCGACTCACTACAACTGGCCTGTAGAGCTGGGAATGCTCATCTCGGGTGCCATGTAGCAGAAATCGTGTTTACACGATTTGGGTAGGGCGGCGGTACAAGGTGATTCATAATGCTGCGGGCCCTCCCAACGACTTGGCTTCTATTGGCGATTTGGATTTCTCGGTTCACGCAAGGGGAGGATCGACTTGCAGCCCTCCGAAAGCATGTTCCGGCGTGTTGATTGGTTTGATGGCCTTGCTCTTGAGGCCAGCCATCTTGAGCAGATTGACAACCGTTTGGATGCGCTTGTCGGACTAATAGCTACGTTGACATTGGGTCAAGGCGGGATTCTTGTTCGGGAAGATGACCTGCAAGCGCGGGGGCAGCTTGTAGCCGTCGAGGGCTATCGCCCGGTAACGGGCGGCTTTGATATCGATTTTCGTCTTTTGGATCATTTTCTCGCCATCTCTCCTGATGGGTATTTCCACCAGTTCGGGTCCCGAGATAGTGGTTCCAATTCTCCGGACGCAAGTCTTTGTTTCTCTGCCTACATTGCCGGGGATGTTGCTTTTAATAAGGAAGGGATACGTCTATGTGCTTCTGTGGAACGAGTAAAAAATCCATCGTTAGCCCTTGAGCCAAGTCCGAGCGGGGCACTTCCCTTGAAGCAAAACCGGCCGCGGGGAATCCTATTGACCGACGAGGAATACCTGAACGGCGGTTTTGGCAAGTATTCTCGACAAGTTCCCATCGCCAGTATTCTGTTGAGTGGTGACACGCCAACGGTTCATAACGATTTTTTGCCCCCGGTACTCCGACTGAACTTGATCGAGGCATTCGATCGGGAGGTTCTGTCGAAGATCGTGAGTGAATTCGATGCACTGTCGGGAGTTGTTCGGTCCAGCGTCGACAAGGGAGGGGAGGCATTTGTCAAGAGCGCGGTGGACGCCGATTTCATGATTCGGCGCTCGGATTATGAGTCCCTACAGGTCATTCTCCTGATGTGGGAGGGCCGGATTCGCAACCTGAGAAAGTTGAGCCCGAGCCAGTTAATGGTGGATTTTTCACAACCAGTAGCCAGTTGGTGGCTAAAGCACCAACGCCGACATTTCCCTGCACTCGATGCAGCTCGTGGTTCTACGCCCGTTGGGGCGGCTACCCAGGCCGCTGAGTATCTGTTGAGAATGGGGCAGGCGCATCTGAATTTGGGGACACGAGCCCTGTTGAAATCTACTTTGCAGTTGCTCGAGGCGGTGACCGAAGTAGTTGTCAAATACGCTTGAGGGGAACCATGCCGGATCTGAGTTATCGCTTCATTTACAAAGGCAAACAGTTGCTATTTAGTGCTTTCGACGGCGGGGCGTCGCTGGGGGAAAATCTTGCGGCTGTCATGCCCGGGCTGATTGCCCGGGGTATCATTGCACCAGATCGGGGGATTTCCTCATTCACGGTGTCCCACAACGGCCAGACCCTGAATCAGCACCTCAGAATTTCTGAGCAGTGTCATCCCATCCCGGAAAACGAAATGCTGGAACTGGCAGATGCAGAATTGGTCGTCCAGGTTCGCTTCGTTTATAATCCGGATCACCTGGAAGCTCGCTCCCAGTCCCAAAAAATCGACGTCCTTGAACCTGTAGGACCCCAGCTTTCGAAGCTGTGGGGCGAAATCTCCACGAACCATCGTTTTCGCGGCAGGAAGCGGTCACGCTTTTCGCTACGTCTAGATGGCCGCAAGTTGTCCCTGGACAAACCGTTGAACGCCCAGGGGATCGATTCGGATGTTGAGTTGAGCGTGGTGCCGGTTGCCTGGCCCGGTTGGCCTCTATGGTGGTGGGAAAAGATCCTGGTCAGCGTCTTCGTGTGCGCCCTGGTCGGCTTGGCCCTCTACTGGTTTTGGCCAAGAAATGATGACGCCACTTACACCTCCTATCGTGTGTTTGTAAACACGGATGTGCCATGCCGCTTAGAGTTTTCGCGGCCTGATCAAGTTTATGACTGTTGCCTCGATAATGCCGGGGACGCCCCGTTGTTCTCCCTGCCCTCTGCCGACTATTTTTATACGGTCGTCCCCAGAGGATTCCCGATTTACTCGGATACCTTGCGTGTTGGCCCCTGCTGGGCTGTCGAGGATTCTCTGGTTGTTTCTCTGCAGATTCAAGACAGGTACTCTTCCACCCCAAGGTTGAAGAAGGTAAAAATCGCAGGGTATTTCGACCATGGCGGTGTTGATTCGCGGATCGCAGAGGATCTCCTGATCAACGGCTTTCCAGAAAAGGTTCCCGTTTTTGGCGACCCCGGATGGGTCTCCATGAATCTGTATCCGGCTGGTGTCTATCGCATCGAGTTTGACTTGAAACGTGAGTTGTTCCGAAGACAGGATTTTGATCTTCCCTACACCTGTGTATACCAGGTTCGAGATTTCACCTTCGATTTTGGCGAAGTCGTAAACGAAGAGAGTTGCCGCGACCGGGACCTGAGAATGATCTTTTATTACGATTGGCCTCAGGTAGAAGGCCAGTAGTTAAGGAGACTGCATGTCTAGTAGGAAGAATATTCAGTTTTGGGGTCTCCTCTTGGTTTTGACCATCGGGTTGACGTTTCTTTCATTGGGTGGATCTGAAGTTTACGCCAGGGATTTCGATTGGAAGAACAAGATCGACGTAATAAGGGAACGGTATCTCGGCGGTGATACAACGTGGGCCATCACGTACTTTCACGAGTGTATTCGTCAAAATAATAGGATTCCCGAAAAGGAACTGGGTCGCGTGCTACCGCTTCTAGATGAGTATTTTTCGATCGGCGAGGGCAAAGGGTCTTCCCTGTTCAACGAAATCATCCAAGATTTATATTCGAAAAACACACTGGAGTTCAATATGGCTGTCAAGAAATATTTTGAGAAAGGAGAACAGAGTTTACTGGGGTCGGCGGCTAAAGAGCTAAGTGATTATTACAGGGCTGACAGTGGTGTCATTAAGTTTGAAGTGGACCCCGGAACGGTTCCTCTCCTTGATACCGAAAGCAGATCTTTTCAGGTCATTATCCTGAACAGGTTGGGATTGGATATCACTGCCGACCGTAACAAGTTGCTGGAAGGATACTCCCTCGAGGTCACCAATCCCGATATCATTTCCGTGAACAAAGATAACCTGACTGTGACGGCGAAGGCCCGTGGGCAGGCCGAACTTTCACTCTATGCAGGCCGTGCGGATCCGTTGGCATCGCAGAAAATCCTGGTAGATGAATTGGGGCTGGAGTTTGGAAATCCTTACTATGTACTTGAAGAGGGGAAAAGGACCGAAGTCAAGCTATATTCCACAATTCCCTTCCACCAGTTGAAGGATATCCACTTTTCCTTTGCGCCTGAAGGATCCATTGGCATGGAGGAAGTTCCCGTTTCTCCCACCAAATTAAAGAGGGATAAATACGAAAGAACTCTTCTCCTTTCTCTGGATGATCCAAAGGTTGGCGATGTTACCCTGACTGCGTCCTGTCTGCGGGATTATGGGGTCTTGGAAGTTTTTACCCTGTTGAAGATCCAACCGCTACTAGTGGAATGTCCGCGGCCATCCCGGACATTCCCTCTGACCACAACCGGGATTACAGCGGTGTTGGGGTTCATGTCCTTCTCCAAGAATTCTGATGCGAACGACATAAACGACGATTTCCAACTGGCACAGGCTCAGGGGGCCTCGATATCCGAGCAAGAGTCCCTGATTTCAGATTATGACGATGCGATAGAAGCCCGCGACCTATACATGTATCTATCCATCGGCGCGGCCCTTGTATCCGGCTACCTGTGGTATGACTATCTCGGCGATAAACGGGAATATGAAGATTGCGCGGCGGCCAATGAACAAAAAGCGGGGAAACCCATTTTAAAGGTTTCCATGTTGCCTGTACCTCAGGTGTCTGTACAGGTGCGTTTCTGACTAATAAGGATAACTTGGCATGGAATGAGGAAGCCCGATGCCACCACACCGCTCATCCCTTGATACCTGGCTGGATGATTCCGGAATGAAGTTGCTGAGTGAGGCCGGAGCGGTGGCCCGGACGATGGCTCAGCATCGTTTCCGCGGTCCCCAGATTTTGCTGGGGGCCTTTTCTCTTGGGCATCTTGACGAACTGTTGTTGCGCTCTTCCGTGGAAAGTGGCGAAGCCGAGGAGATGTTTGCCGCTGCAGCCAAGAGGGCTTCCACATCCTGGTCATCGACCGAGGATGAACCCACGCTGGACTCCAGTCTGGAACAGGCCCTGCTAGCGCTTGCCCGCCGCGGGGGGCGCCCCTTGGCGGTCGCCGACATCCTGGAATGTATTCTGATCGACGGGGCGGGAATGTCATCCAGGGATTTTTTGGCCTTGCGGTTTCCTTGGGATGTGGTGAAGGCGCAGTGGGAGTCCTTACGGATTGAGGAGCGTTCGGCGGAGAGATTAGACGTAGCTAGTTCACCGTTTCTTCACACGGCGATTGCACCCGTCGTCTGCGGCGATGCCCTAACCAGATTCGGCAAAGCCGCCGCTCGAAACGACAATTCTGACGAAGAACCACTTTATCACGTAGAATTGGCTTGCAGGCGCCTGGCGGCCACCCTTGGGCGGTTGACCCGGTGCAGTGCCATGATCGTGGGGGACGTGGGTGTGGGTAAGTCTTCAGTGGTCAAGGCATTCGCTCGCTGGCTGACTGGTGATGATGCGCCGGACTACTTGCGCGGGCTAAAGATCGCGAGCATCTCGGGTCATACCCTGGCAGCGGGGAGTGGCTACCGGGGCGAGTTGGAAGAGCGGCTGCAGCAGGTCATCGATGCTGGCCTTACCCAAAAGAGCACTTTGCTCTTTCTCGACGAAATCGATGTCCTGGCCGAAGCTTCTGCCGCCGCCGGGAAGAGCTTGCTGGGACTCTTCAACGAGCACCTCGAGGTAGGCACGTTGCGCCTGATTGCTGCGGCTTCGACCACCGGCTTCGAAAAATATTTGCGCAAGCATGACGCCTTCTTGCGCCGTTTTGAACTGATTCGGCTGACGGAGCCAAATCCAGCGGAGGTAAAAGAGATCCTGCGACTACACGTTCCGGCTTTCCGGCAGCATTACGGGTTCGGTGCGGATGACCAAGTATTAGATGTGGTAATCCGCAATTGCGAACGCTACATGCCCTCGCATCGATTTCCAGCAAAGGCACTGGCGGTCCTGGATAGCGCCCTGCAGCGTCATCGGGACGACTGCCGCGGGTCTACCGCTGGCGCGGGAAGCCTTCCATCCGATGTGGTTCTTTCGGTGATTTCCGACGAAACGGGGATTCCTGTAGCGCGGCTGGGGGAAATGGAGGCCGCCCGCCTAGCGGGGCTGGAGGAATACCTAGCCGGCAGGGTTCTCGACCAGAAGGTGGCCACGAAGATGGTGGCCGAGAGTCTGCAGGAATTGCGGCTCGGATTGAAGGACAGCAAGCGTACGGGAGGAGCATTTCTCTTCGTCGGTCCGCCCGGTACGGGCAAGACCGAATTGGCCAAGGTTCTAGCCGAATACCTAATGGGCAGCGAAAGAGCCTTGGTGCGATTCAACATGTCCGAATTCCAAACTCCTGAGAGCTATCAGCGGTTGGTGGGCTCGCCTCCCGGCTACGTGGGCTTTGAGGCCGGGGGGGAGTTGACCAATCGCCTCATGGATAATCCCTACAGTATTGTCCTATTCGACGAGATCGAGAAGGGCTCGAGCAGGGTATTTGATGTATTCTTGCAGGTTTTGAGCGATGGGCACCTCATGGATAGCCACGGCCGGACCGTTGATTGCAAGAACTCGGTTTTTTTTATGACCTCCAATGCTCTATCTACTGCCGAGGGGATGAGCGACGCCCAGATCAGGGAATTCTTACTTGACTATCACGACCCCCATGCGAGAGTCGGCAGCGGACCTACTTTTCGCCGGGAATTCATCGACAGATTGCACATCGTGCCCTTCGGCCCCCTCATGCCTGGAACGCTTTCGCGTATCACCGAACGCGAGGTGCACAAGATCCTAGAACAGGTCAATAACGGGGAAATAATAGATTGTCATATCAATGCCAGTTCTGCTAGTATCGAATGGATAGTGGGTCAGATAGACGTAGAAACCACCGGCGCAAGAGCCGTACAGCGTCTTGTCGAAAGTCATGTTTCTAGGCTGATCAGTTCCTCCTTTCTCCAGGGAAACCTGGAAAAGGGTGGGTGTTATTTGCTGGATCTCGATCCTGTTGGCGGTCTTCGATTGCATTCTGTCGCTAATTCGGAGGAGGGCGAGCAATGAACCCATCTAAAAAAGAGATCGGCGTGCATTTTACGCCGGATCACCCCGTAGAGCGTCTCGGTAGCGAAGGGCCCTTGGATCAGATCCTGGGAATACACGTGGATGACAACATGGATGCGCCTCTTCTCTTGGCTGACTTGTCATCGGTAGCCGACCTGCTAAAGAAATGCCCGGGGTTGGGTGAAATCGATCTGGAGGCCGACGTGGATGGAGAAAGCATCCGCGAGATCTTGGCCGGAGAGGGTTACATCACGGCCGATTTGGCCGTTAACCCCGACGGCGCTAGCCTCAGTTCCTTCGGTGACACCAATCGGGATCGGTTCGGGGTTGATGATGTCGGGTGGCTGCAGGACCCCAAGGAACTCATCTGGAAGAGCGCTCTCCTGGCCCAGTTGCAGGCCAAGTATAATGCTCTTTCCCACTTTTTGAACGGCGCTTCCGCTGTAGATTTCGGGGAATCACTGACTCCGGAAGAACGCCAGGCGGTAGCGCAGAGGGCTCGCCAGCTGGCTGCAGAACTGAAGGATGACGCTCTCGGGGAGATCGGCACCCGGTTGCAGGACGCCGATCAGGCCATGCGGGAATCGAGGGCCCGGACCTATAATGAACTGAAAAAGTGGACGGTCACAAATGCCAAAGCCATTGCCGCCGGCGGTCTTTCCCAGGATGAACTGGACCGTCTATTTCCTGGGGGTAAATTGAAATGAGTTCCATGCACGAAAAGAACGCCGAACGTAAACCAACAGCGGCCGAAGCCAGACCAACACCTGTCCCGGCCGAGGTGGCAAAGATTGCCGATCCCATTCTTGAAGCCAAGACCAAAACCAATCGTGAGTTGCTGGTGGAAAAAGTGGCCTTTGCCATCGACCCCAAGCTACGCAGTGATGCGGGATTCACTGTACCCAAAAAGCTGGTTCTGGCCGAGGTTCTCAATCTCATCGCCGACTCCCTGGATCCCGAGAAACAAGCGCAACTACGTGATGAGAAGAAACTCCTAAGGTCGCGCAAGGCCGTGCAGAGGGCCATGCAACTGGGTGTGGTGCAGACCTTGAAAAAGCTGCGACCCCTGGAAACGCTGGCCAATCAACTGATCTTGTGGAAGTCCAACTCCAGCAATCCCGAATTTTCCGACGATCCTGCTGAGCCCGATTTTCGGGAGAGCCAGGTCTCGATTATCATCGGACCCAACTCAATGATTGACGAAACCTTCCGGAAGATCGTCCGGCTGGAATTGAAGCGGACCAATAAGAAGATCGCGCGGGGACTGTACCGGTCTTTCATGCTCATACCCTTGGATCGACTCAAAGGCGGGAGCATGTCCCTGATCCCGTACTTGCGCATGGCCAAGGATCTGCACTTCCACATTGTAGGCAACCTCGGAGTAGCAGATAATCTGGATGATCTGAACCGCATCCTCGAGTCCTGGAAGTTCAGCCTTAACGACGTTAGCAAGAAGGAACAGGACATCCTGTCGAACGTTTCAGTGGTATTGAACGATTTGAAGGTGCGGCCGGCCCACTACGAAATCGGGGAGACGGAGCCCTTGACCTGCGGAGCCCACTATGCCTTTGGCGCCCAGATGACCAAGTACTTCCATCGCAAAAAGGACGGTCACTGGTACATTCCGATCCTGCAAGAAGGGAAAAGCACTGCGGACATCGAGACGGTCAACCAAGTATCTGTTCTGGATGACTGGCAGCGGTCCGTTGCCAACCACTTCAACTACAACTACTACGTATCCACCAAAGAGGACTCGAAAGACGCGGGTTGCCGGATCTACGGGGGCACGACCATGTTCCCGGTCACGCCCGAGATGGCCGAGCAGATGGGCAACCAGATTATTCCCAAAACTCAGTCCCAAGCCCGGGTCACGCGGAACCGGATCTATTTCTACCTGGCCACGCAGCTTGAGCGTTGGATCGGTGGGCAGATAGAGGCCAGGGATGTGAAGAAGGAGATCAACCGTTATCTGAACGATCTGCAGGCCAAAGGGCAAATCTACGGGTTCGAGATCGTGACTTGTGAGCCCGACTCCACCGGGGCGAACTTCAAAGTCACTATTAACATCCACTGGCTGGCCACAGCTGAATCATTCGAGATCGACACGTCGTCCGCCGAGTTGCGTGAGTGAACCAGAGGAACGTCCTTGAGTAATTGGAATGCTGAATCAGGAGGCCTGTGATGCTGGACATTCGTTTTGGTTGGGGTGAGAAACCCGGCACCGATGATCTGATCTATGCGGTGACGGATTATTCCTTCGATGTGCGGGAGGACGCCAGCGACGATAAGTTGGACAACTGCATTCCCGGCTTCATCCGCATGGTAATCAAAGCCCCGCTGGTTAAAGACCCGGCCAAGGATTTTCTGGAATACGCTCTTGACCAGTACGATCAGGTGAAGAAGAAAGGGGCGGGCAAGCTTTCTGTCTTCAAGGGTCGTGACGTGGGTCAATCCCTGCTGGACATCTCGTTCAAGAGGGGTTGGGTGACCAGTCTCACCATGTATGGTACACCCAAGGATGAGGGCTTCAACTTCGTAGTCGAGATCGCCGCGGCGGAGGTAACGGTTTCCGGTACGACCTTCATACATCATGGCAGGGACAAGCATACCAATGCCTGATCATTGGTTTTTCGACCTGCGAGGGACTGAGATCCGCGAGTTCTGATTGGGCTCGCTTTCCTGGTGGTCGACGCCGTGCTCGAATTCGCACTTGCTCCCGATTTCTTACAGACCCACACGTTGGTAGGTTTCAGGCTGGAGCAAGGCGTCGGGCTAGCCGGAACGCTTATCCTCAATCTGCGCGCGAGGTCCAAGCAAAGGAACAGCGTTTTTTCTCAGCTAAGCCAGTTGCAGGGGGATATCGGAGCCGGGGTAAGGTGTTCACATCGGAACTGGACCTTTTCCGGCTTCGTCGATTCCATCACCTACAACGACGAGTCACGCACTATGGACGTGACAGTGCTCGATAATCTGCACCGGCTAGACTTCCTCGTCAATTCCCGGGTCCATGCCGACACCACGGTGGGGCAGGTGGCCCAAGCTTGCCTCGCGGAATTCGACAATCTCGAAGTGGCCTGCAACCTCGGCGAGTTGGCCGTGTCGCTGGCCATCCAATACCAAGAGACCACCGCTGACTTCCTGATCCCGCTTTTATTGTCAAAGGGTGGCTCCATTTGGTCCTCCAGCGGGAGAATCCATATTTCCGATGGTCCTCTCCAGGAGAAGGTGACGATGCGGGAGGGGGAGGACCTTTATCCCCTGCGCATACAGATGGCTTCAGGAGTGGAAAAGGTCGACATGGTAGGCATTGCCTACGCCGAGGGCAACCGAGTCCAGGAGAGCATGATGGAAGGGGATGTGGAGGGGAATGGCCCTTTGCAGGAAGGGATCATCCAGGCTCGCAACGCCCTTACCCCTCCCGCCCGCCTGCACCACACCCGGGAGTCTGCCGACGAGGCCAATCTCGCTGCGGTTGCCGCTGGCTTTCTCAAGGTAGAAGCCCAGGACCGTCTTACTCTGCTGGCCAGGACCTCGTATCCCTTGAACGTCGGGTCACAGGTCGAGATTAACCATGCGGATCTGGAAGGTGTGGCAGGGCCTCCTGAGACCCTGGCCGTGTCCCAGGTCGGCGGATTCTGGTCTGAATGCATGTCGAAACCTTTGTGGGAGTGCCGTCTAGTGGCGCCCGAAGGTTTCGGTGTCATCGCTCGCCCGTCGGTGGGTAGAGTTCGCATGACTCCGGCTCTAGTGGAGGAAACCAGTGCTGCGGCCAACCAGGTCAAGGTCATTCTTCCATGGGACGTCGACAGGAGGGTGACACCCTGGTTGCGAATGTCCACGGTTTCGTGGGGGGAGGGGCACATGGCGTACTTGCCCCCTCGGGTCGGCGACACTGTCCTGCTGGTTTGGGGACAGGACGATGTTGATCCATTCGTGCTGGGGGCCTTGTCCTCTGGCGTGGAAGTCGACTCCCCAGAGCGGGCCTTGGTATTTGAGTCTGGCAATGGGCACCGGGTGGCGGTGGGCGAAGAACTGATCTCCGTCACCAATCAGGCTAGGGGCAAGGGCCCCTTGCGGGTAGAGGTAGGACCGGATCGGGTCACGGTCACGACGGGAAATGGAAACGCCATCTTCTTGGGCGAGGACTGCTGCCGCCTAGAGCATTCGGCGGGCAGCAAGGTCGAGCTGTCTGCCAAGGGCATCACCCTGGAATCGCCGGGGGATATCACCATCAAGTCCGGTGGTGGTTCCTCGGTAGTTCTATCTGGCCCAGCGGTGAAGGTCAATGAAGGTGCTCTGGAGGTTATCTGATGCCAGGCGCCGTAGTGCATCTGGGGGCCACCGTGATGTGCACCCATACCGGCCAGGGAACTCCCACGGCCACTGACAACCGGGTGCTGCTGTTAGGGCAGCCGTTGGTAGTCCAGAACTGCGTGCACATCATCACCGGCTGCACGCTGCCCCCGCCACCCAGCGCCAATGGCCCATGTATTTCGGGGACCTGGACCACCGCTGCCACCAGGGTAAAGGCCAGTGGGGTTCCCGTTCTGTTGAGTGATTCAATTGGGATCTGCACACCCACGGGGCTCCCCCTACAGGTCGTCATGACCCAGACCCGGGTCAAGGCCATCTGAGGGCAGGAGCTTGCATCGAGAATTCCGCGGAGCCGGTCCCCGTTTCGGATGACGAGGTGTAACCATGTCCGCAGATCCGGGCCAGGAAAGCAGGGCCGAGTTTTTTCAGCGGTTGGATGGATTTGGACTAGGCACCGAGGTCGGCGATGCATTCCGCCGAGAGGTCGGCCGCCTACTACCGGGCTCGAGCAGTCTGCCTGCAGTGGCCGTCCTCGCCAGGAAGGAATGGCGGCCCCGCAAAGAGGAAAGTCTGTCTCCCTGGCTGCCGGGCCAGCTTATGGGGCTGAAGGAGTTGGGGAAGGACGGAGATTCGTCCGGGTCGAGATTCTTCACTCCTGTCGCCCCATTTCGCTTTCCCGCTGGCGACGTAACCACCGAGTCGCTTGCGGTGCCGGGGGAAGGGAGAGTCCGGATCAGGATTAGACCTCAGAGCTCTTCCCGACCCCTGACGCTGCAAATGATGCTTGTGCCATGGGTGCTGGAAGGCGATGCTCCGGTCCTGGATGCGGAATTGCGTGACAGACTTCTGCAACTGTGCGGCCAGGGACTACTTCAGTCGGTTTCGGCGGTAGCCGAGGGACGTGGAGGTAGGCTATCGTTACCGGTTGTCTTCGGCCTACCGGCTTTTGCCTTGACCCGGCAGTTGGAAAGTCTTCGTTTCGCCTTCAATTATGCCGCTTCCCTTTTTACAGGAGTGGTCTTCCGACTCGAAATTGATACGGGCCTCCTGCGTCAAATCTTGCCTGTGGGGGATGCCGGCGGGGAATTCCATCTCGAGGTGAGCCTGCCCGACAGCCAGTTGAACCACCTTTATCGCCTAGCTGGTCTTGATTCGTACTTCCGCCCCGGCTGCACATTCCTGGTCAATGCTATGCCGCTCTTGAACGCTGAACTACGGGCCTGGCTGGCAGAGCAGCCATACCGGGAGTTCGTGGAGCAAGCCGGCGCACGCCCTCTCGGCGTGGCCGGCGTCTTCCCCTATCACCAGGAGATCGGCGCCGACACTTTTCTGAACGATCAGGATCCAGATTCGAAATTCTCTCTCGAGATCAACCCGCAGACCGGTGTATTAACCAGGTTCTGGTCGGAGGGAGGGGGAAACTCGGACACACCTCACCAACTGATGGTCTGGACTACGGCCGGTGCGGTTCTCAATGGACAGTCCTTCCAAGTGGAGCGCCGGACTCAGCAAAGCCACCTCGAACGATTGACGGCGGAGTGGCAGGGAGGGGAATTACCACTGCCAGCATTCGGCGGCAAGGATCCAGCCGGGGCCGGCGCCGAACAAAACCCGGTGTCACTCTCCCTTACCTTGGCGCCGGCGCCGCAGCTTCTGGCCTATCGGGGTGGATTGCGGCAGGTCGTGGGGAACTTGTTCCATCAGCTGGGCTATACCGATCTTCAACAGGATGGACCTTCCTTCGAATTGCGGTTGCATGACGGCATTCGCCAGAGGGTGGCTGTCCTTAGAGTCCGCAATCGGGGAGGCCGCCCCGTCAGTGCAGATCATCTGCTTGCCGTTCAGAGATTCGTGGACGAACGGGCTCCAGTGGGCCAAGTGATCGCCGTGGAACAGGCCGGTCCAATATGAGGGTAGCTGTCCGGGATTTGGGTACAGGGCGGGGCGCCTTCCGTCCGGAGGTTGTGGCGTATCTGATAAAGGAACCACGGGCGATCCGACCTAAGGACCTGTTGGATCCTGATCGGCAAACGCTCGAGCAGATGGTAGATGCCGAAGTCCTGGGCGCGCTAGAAATGGGCCTGCTCGCAGGACGGGGGGATGCTCAGGCGGTGGCAGCTCTGGTGGAGCGGGGCCTTGGCAGGGCCTTGCGGATCATGGCCCCCGTTATTGAGCTCAGCGACCTACGGCAAGTCAACTTTCGGGTCGACTACGCCTCAAGGGCGCTTGCTGTGAGTAAAACGGTGGGTCTGGGAAGGATGGTCTTGGGCGAGAATGCCGGTCTAGGGCGAGCAGTCGCCGGGGAAATTGCGTTGCTGTCTGCTGCCCTGGAAGCCTCTCCTTCGGTTCTTGAGCGCTTCCTGGCTAGCCCGTGGGTGTTGCGAAATCTGGCCGTGACCCTGGAGAGACTCACTCCCCTGAACTTGGATTGGGAATTGCGGCTCTGCCCGCCGAAAGGGACGCTGGTACATGGCTTCCGGTTAGGGTTGGGCCTGTCGCTAGGGACAAGAAACGCTTAAAATTGGAGATAAGAAAGCGTTAAATGGGCAGAGATCCAGGTGGACTTGCCGCGGGAGGGACGCCAATGGCAGAACTAACCTACACAGTGTTCACCGGGCAGCTAATTGCTCGATCTGACGACGGGAAAACCACGGTGTTTGCTATGTGCGAGTCCGGTTGCTCAAACTTCCCATGGGATTCTCGGCAGCGGGAAGAAGGTGAGCGCGGAACCATAAGTCATGTTCGTGGTGGGCCGATACCGTCAGGACGCTGGCGTGTGCATCGTCCTGGTGCAGCGCATCCAGACGGCGGACGGTTCCGTCCGAATTGGATTCCGATTGGTCCTGTTCGCGGTCGTACTCACATCTACTTTCATCCGTTGGGCACAAGAACAGAGGGTTGCATCGCGATTCGCAAGAATTACGAGAAAGTACGAGACATCATCGCCAGCGACGGCGGTGGATGGCTTTCTGTCGATGGCGTGGATATCGTGTGAGGCCGCTTCGTAACGCGCCACCTAACTGTTGTTTGCACCTGATAGAATCGTTTATATCAGTAATGTCGGGTGCCAGAACTGCGCCAAGCCTCCCTTGTAGGCGTAATAAGCGATTGCCGCTTACCCGGCATTAAGACCGACTTAGGGGATAGGAGCCATGACATCCGTGGTTGCCCATCATCGTATACAGGAGTTGCGTCTGGAACAGACGCAGTTCGAGAGCCAGCTGGATCTGCTCATCCTCCTGGTCGGCGAGACCCGGGAGGTGCTTCACGGGGCCATTTCGATCGTGGACCGCATGACTTACATTGGGTTGGCGGGGTACCAGTTTTTGAAACTCATCAAGCATTCCAAAGAGGCCGTCTCCAACCTGGCTACAATCGGTAAGTCTTCGGAGATTGCAGAGGACGCGGCCAGCAAGGTCAGGGACCTGCGTAAGGTGGGCCAGGCCGCGCGGAGGGCTGGCTACAAACCGGACGATATTCCTGAACGGATGGCCAAGTTTCGAATGCGACGGGCAAGGGAGTGGAAGAAGCTCGGAGTTGCCAGGAAGGACTTGCGCAAGGATTTCAAGGAGGTCCTCGGAGACAAAGGACCGGATGCCGCCGGGAAATTGATGGGTAAGCCGGAAAGTAGATCGGCCAGAGGTCTGACCATTTTGGGAACACACGAAGACGCGATGATCTCGCAGCAGGGTCTGGTCCAGGACTACTGGTATCGCCTGAAACAGCAGTTAGATAATACCGTCCGTACTCTGGACCGAGCCTACGATGAACCCACAACCGAGAACATCTGGGCTGCCTTCAGCCTAGTTTTCGATTGGGCCGGCTTCGTAACGGATCCGGAGATGTACATGGAGCTCCTGCAGGAGGATGCTCAGAGGCGTTTAGGGGAATTGACTTCCTGGCTGGCGCGGTTGGAGGCTAAATTGCAAAACATGAAGCGGGCACGAGCCAGGGTCGTCGATGCGGAAGTAGATGCACTTCGGTAGTAGTGCGAACTAGTAATAAGAAGCCGATCGGCATTTTAATGAAGAATACATCACAAGCACTGAACAGCAGCATCTGTAGAACGTACTTGAGGTTTCGCTTTTGCGTATGCGGTGAAGACGTGTTGCTTCTCCAAGTCGTTCCAATGTTCGAGAGGAGAGAGAAAAATGGCTATCTTTAGAATCCGGACCTTATCTGGAGGCGTAGGTGGCTATATTTTACTAACCGGAGCATAAATTATTTGACTTTCTCCAGGTTTGGGTGTATCGTATGAGGTATGGAAAAGCAAGAC